>Ga0193751_1002840_pt1 | contig 10413 bp, 10 predicted proteins | sample L1c2metaG_FD_143050 | JGI IMG/M metagenome (GOLD analysis project Ga0193751, IMG submission 143050) | Soil microbial communities from a riparian zone of the East river system, Colorado, United States - L1c2 | ecosystem: Environmental > Terrestrial > Soil > Riparian zone | place: USA: East River...
GAGATGAGCTTCGCGCGGGAGGTGTCCGACAAGATCTGCTTCCTCGACGCAGGCGTCATCTGGGAGCAGGGACCGCCTGACGAGATCCTCACGGCGCCACGAGAACCTCGCACCCGCGAATTCCTCGCGCGCGTCCTCGAAGGCGGGCGAATGTGATCCCGCGGCCGCGGTTCAAATCAAAGGCGTCGCTCGCGCTCGCGGGCCTGCTCTCGGTGCCGCTCTATCTCGCGTCGCTGCTCGCGTCCTCCCTCGCGCTCGACAAGCCCCGGGTGTCCGGCGTGCACGAGCAGGCTCCAGGCTCGGGCCGCGAGGCGATGATCTGGGCCGTCGCATTGATCACGCCGGCGATTCTCCTCGCAGTCGGCGCCGCCGCATTGCCGCTGCGGCGCTACGGCATCTACGCCGTCGCGGTGACTGGGGTCGCGATCTGCATCGCTCTCCCCTCGCTCTCGCGTGGCTGGATCGGACGCCACGAACGCCGATTCCCGCTCGGCATGGACTTCGTCAAGGACTCGAGCCCGTCCAACCTGAGCTCCCGCGGCCAGTGGGAGCACGCGGCGCAGGACACGATCGCCAGCATGACGCACTGGACGCTCGTGCTCGCGATCGGCGCGATCGTCATCGGCGCACTGCTCGAGGTGCGCCGCAGGCGCACCTCCGAGGCACCGGTAGCCTCGCCGGCGATCGACCGCTAGCGCCGGTCGAGCAACGCGCGCGCGGTGTCGTGCGCGGCCTCGTCTCGCTCCGACCACAGCCGCTCGGCGAGGAAGCCGAGCACGTCGCGGATGGAGACGATGCCGACGAGGTTGCCGCCCTCGACGACGGGCAGGTGGCGAAGGTTCCGCTCGCCCATCAGCTGCGCGGCGGCGAGGATGCCGTCCTCGGCAGAGACGGTGAGCGGGTTCGGCGTCATGACGTCGCGCAGCAACGTCGTTCCGAACGCCGCGCCGCTGCCGGCCAGCCGCAGCACGTCGCGCTCGGTGAAGATCCCGACCGGCGCCGATCCCTCGACCACGACCACGGAGCCGACGCCCGCGTCGAGCATCGTCCGGATGGCCTCGGCCGCGGTCTGGTCCGGCCTCGCGGTCACGAGCTGCACGCGCATCACGCCGCCGATTTGCATACTCCCCTCCACAGTGGTCGGTTGGTGACAAATCGCACGATACTGGATCCGGATGCCGCCGTGCGTTTAGGATCGCGCCAACGCGAACAGGGAGGGTTTCTCCGATGGCTGGAGTGACGTTCGATCAGGTCACGAAGACCTATGCCGATGGCACCACAGCCGTCAACGCCCTCGACCTGGAGATCAAGGACGGCGAGTTCATGGTCCTCGTCGGTCCCTCCGGCTGCGGGAAGACGACGGCTCTCCGGATGGTTGCCGGGCTCGAGGAGATCTCGCGCGGCGTGCTCAAGATCGGGGACCGGGTGGTCAACCACGTGCCGTCGCGCGACCGCGACATCGCGATGGTCTTCCAGAGCTATGCGCTCTACCCGCATCTCTCCGTGTACGACAACATCGCCTTCGGGCTGAAGATCAAGAAGCTCCCGAAGGAAGAGATCGTGAAGCGCGTCGCGAACGCGGCGCGCATCCTCGGCCTCGAGCCGTTCCTCAAGCGCAAGCCGCGCGCGCTCTCCGGCGGCCAGCGCCAGCGTGTCGCGATGGGACGGGCGATCGTGCGCGAGCCGGCCGCGTTCCTCATGGACGAGCCGCTCTCGAACCTCGACGCGAAGCTCCGCGTCCAGATGCGCGCCGAGATCGCCGGCATCCAGCACGACCTCGGCGTGACGACGATCTACGTCACGCACGACCAGATCGAGGCCATGACGATGGGTGACCGTGTCGCCGTCATGCGCAAGGGCGAGCTCCAGCAGGTCGCGGACCCGCAGACGCTGTACGACCGCCCCGTCAACCTCTTCGTCGGGGGCTTCATCGGCAGCCCGGCGATGAACATGATCGAGGCGATACTCGAACGGCAGAACGGCGGCTTCTCGGCGAAGGTCGGTGAGGAATCGATCACGATCGAGGCCGACGAGGTCAAGGCCCGCCCGGGTCTCGCCGCCTACGTCGGCAAGCAGATCGTGCTGGGCATCCGGCCCGAGGACCTCGAGGACGCGGCGCTCGTGCCGAGCTCGCCGAACGAGCAGCGGCTGCGCGGCACCGCTGCGCTGACGGAGGCGCTCGGCTCGGAGATCATGGCGCACTTCACCATCAAGGCGAATCAGGCGACGACGGAGGATGTCCGCGAGCTCGCCCAGGACGTCGGCGACGAGCGCGCGGTCGACGAGGCCGCCGCCAGCGACACCGCCACCCTCGTCGGTCGCTTCGGCGCGCGTTCTCGCGTCAAGCCCGGCGACACCATCGAAGTGGCCGTGGACACGCGGTCGTTGCACTTCTTCGACCCCAAAACCGGACTCGGTATCTACGACGGAACAGGCACGAAAGGAGACGCATGACCCGTACTCGCATCGTGGTCGTCGCCGTCGCAGCAGTCGCGACCGCGCTGCTCGTCACCGGGCTCGCAGGCGCCCGCACGAGCTCTTCTACGAAGGCACAGGCAGTCTCGGGAACGATCACGTTTGACGGAATCTGGACCTCGTCGTCAGGCCAGGTGCAGTTCCAAGACGTGATCAACGCCTTCCAGAAGCTCTACCCGAAGGTCCACGTCCAGTACAAGCCGGTCGGCAACAACCTTCCCACCGTGCTCGCGACGGCGGTCGCCGGCGGTCATCCGCCCGACATGGCCGACATTGCGCAGCCCGGCACGATCGCGCAGTTCGCGAAGGAGGGCAAGCTCAAGCCGATCACGTACGCGAAGTCGACGATGGCGAAGTACTTCGCGCCTGCGTGGGCCTCGCTCGGGACCTTCAGCGGCAAGCTGTACGCGCTGCCCTTCAAGGCGGCCAACAAGTCGGTCGTTTGGTACAACGTTCCCGCCTTTAAGGCGGCGGGCGTAACGCCTCCGAAGACGTTCGCGCAGCTCTTGAAGGACGCGCAGACCATCAAGGCGTCGGGCACGCCGGCCTACTCGATCGGCGGCTCCGACGGCTGGACGCTCACCGACATGTTCGAGAACATCTACTTGCGCACGTTCGGCGCAGCGAAGTACGACCAGCTGAGCCAGCACAAGATCAAGTGGACCGACCCGTCGGTGACCACCGCCCTCAAGACGATGGCGAAGATCGTCGGTGACACGTCGAACATCTACGGCGGTACGACCGGAGCCCTGCAGTACGGGTTCAATGACTCGGTCACGAACGCGTTCTCGTCGCCTGCGAAGGCGGCAATGGTGTTCGAGGCCGACTTCGTCGGCGGCGTGATCACATCGTCGACGAAGGCGAAGCCGAAGACGGGCTTCAACACGTTCACGTGGCCGTCGATCACGCCCGGCCCCGACGCGAGCGCGGTCGAGATCGCGGGTGACCTGTTCGTCACGTTCCGCGACAACCCGGCGATCGAGGCGTTCGTCAAGTACCTCGCGACGCCGCAGGCGGCGGAGATCTGGGCGAAGCAGGGCGGCTTCGGGACCGGCAACCACAACGTGCCGGCGAGCATCTATCCCGATTCGATCACCCGCGCCACCGAGGCTCCGATCCTCTCGGCCAAGTCGGTGGTGTTCGACATGTCCGACAACCAGCCGCCGGCGTTCGGCGCCACGACGGGGTCGGGCGAGTGGGGCCTCTTCCAGACGTTCCTGAAGAACCCCAAGGACATCAGCGGGATCCAGAAACAACTCGAGGCCGCAGCAGCGGCGGCGTACAAGAAGTAACGACATGAGCGCTGGGGGAATCACAGCGGAGCCGCCCGTCGTGGCGGCTCCGCCCCCCACCGGCGAGCCGGGCAGGCTCGGCCGCTACCTCGTGGGCGCGTTCTTCCTCGCGCCGGCGCTCTTCATGCTGGGCGTGTGGATGGTCTATCCGGCCGTCTACACCATCATCAGAAGCTTCTTCGGCCCGACGGGCTTCATCGGCCACTGGGTCGGCATCTCCAACTACAAGACGCTGTTCACGACGTCGACGCTGACGACGGCAATCAAGAACAACGCGATCTGGGTCGCCGTCGTGCCGGCAATGGTCACCGCGGTCGGCCTCGTCTTCGCCGTCCTCACGGAACGGATCCGCTGGGCGGTCGCGTTCAAGACCGCGGTCTTCCTGCCGATGGCGATCTCTGCGTTCGCCACCGGCGTGACGTGGCGGATCATGTATCAGCAGGACCCCGGCCTCGGCGCGATCAACGCGCTCGGCAAGACGATCTCCGGCGCCTTCAGCCCCGCAGGCGTGCTCTCATCGGCGCTTCCCTCCACACCCGCGCTGCAGCCCTCGGGTGGCGCTCTCGTCCTCAAAACGCCCACGCATCCGGGCGGCGTGGCGTTGCTCGGGCTGACCGGCATCGCCCCCGACCAGGTGCCGAAGAGCAGCGTCCAGGCGGTGACTCCCGCGCCAAAAGCCGGCGACATCGTCGGCACGGTATGGCGCGACTTCAAGCCCGGCGGAGGCAAGCCCGGCGTCGTCGAGAAGGGCGAGCTCGGCCTGCCGGGCGTGACCGTCGAGCTGCGCAACGCTGCCGGCAAGACGGTGCAATCGACGAAGAGCGCGACCGACGGCGCGTTCGACTTCTCGAAGGTCCCGGCCGGGACCTACAACACCGCGATCGGCGCACAGACGTTCGCGAAGCCGTTCGGCGGTTTCGCGTGGCTCGGCCCGAACCTCATCGTGCCGTCGCTCCTCATCGCGTACATCTGGATCTGGGCGGGTTTCGCGATGGTCGTCATCGGCGCCGGCCTGGCCGCGATGCCCCGCGACGTGCTCGAGGCAGCGCGGACGGACGGCGCCACGGAGTGGCAGACATTCCGCCGCGTCACCGTACCGCTGCTGATGCCTGTCCTGAGCGTCGTCTTCGTCACGATGATCATCAACGTCCTCAAGGTGTTCGACATCGTGTACGCGCTCGCGCCCGAGTCGGAGTACGCGAAGGCGAACGTCATTGCGCTCGCGATGTACTTCACAGCCTTCCAGGGAGCAGGAAACTTCGGCGTCGGCTCTGCGATCGCCGTGTTCCTGTTCCTGCTCGTCATCCCCGTGCTCGCGCTCAACGTCCGACGCTTCAAGAGGGAGGCATAGTGGCCGCCGCCGCGCCTGCGATCGAGATCCCCAACCCCGGCGACGCCGTCTCGGCGAGGATCCTGCGCGCGATCACGCGGACGCCGATAAACATCGTGCTCGTCGTCCTCGGCGCGGCGTGGCTCGTGCCGACGATCGGGCTCTTCATCACCTCGATCCTGCCCGCGTCCGCAGATGCATCCGCGGGTTGGTGGCAGATCTTCTCGCATCCGAGCCTCGCCACCTGGTCGAACTACAGCGCGCTGTTCCACAACTCCGGTCTCATCACCGCCCTGAAGACGACGGCGTACATCGCGGTCGGCAACACGGCCCTGGTCGTCATCCTCGGTGCTCTCGCGGGTTACGCGTTCGCCTGGCTCGACTTCCCGGGAAGGGACTGGCTCTTCATCGGTGTGATCGGCCTGCTCGTCGTGCCGCTGCAGATGGCGCTCATCCCGATGTTCAAGCTCTACGACACGTTCGGGCTCTTCGACACGTGGTATGGGATCGCCCTCTTCCACACCGCATTCGGCCTCCCGTTCGCGGTTTTCCTGCTGCGCAACTTCTTCGTCGGCTTGCCGAAGGACATCCTCGAGTCGGCGCGCATCGACGGCGCGAACGAGATCGTCATCTTCCTGCGGCTCATCCTGCCGCTCGGGCTGCCGGCGATCGCGTCGCTCGCCATCTTCCAATTCCTCTGGACGTGGAACGACCTTCTCGTCGCGCTGACGTTCGGGCAGAACACGACGCCGATCACCGTGTGGATCGCTGGACAGCTGCGCGAGTTCGGGACGAGCATCGACATCATCGCGCCGGCATCGTTCATCTCGCTCGTCATCCCCCTCTGCGTGTTCCTCGCGTTCCAGCGCTACTTCGTCCAGGGACTGCTCGCCGGCTCGGTGAAGTAATGCAGGTTGCCGTCGTCGGGTCCGGCCTCGCCGGATTCACGGCGTACCAGACTCTGCGCCGCGACCTCGAGCCGGGCGAGATCGCGGTCTTCGGGACCGACGACGATCCGGCTGCGACGTTCCGGCAGCGCGCGGCGGCGATCCGGCAGCGCGAGATGCGATCCGAGAGCGACGGCCACTGTGGGCCGACGTCGTTTCCGGGCCTCGCGTTCCGCGCAACGGCGGGTCGGCGCTCACCGGCGCCGCTGGTGGGCTCGCTCTGCGACCGCTTCCACCCCACGGTGCGCGAGTTCCTCGCGCATGTCGAGCGGCTTCGCGTGCGCAGCGGCTGGGACGCGAGCCTGCACGGCGAACGGATCGAGCGCGTGCGCGCCGTCGACGGCGGTTTCGAGCTCGACGACCACGGCGTTTTCCGGCACGTGCTCGTCGCGCCGGGCCACCCGGGCCTGAACGTGCCGGACGAGCTGCGCGCGGATCCGCGGACAGTGCACGCGTACGAGCCGCACGAGTACGCGCCGACGGTCACCGTCGTCGGCGCCGGGCTCGCCGCCGCAACCGAATGGCTCAACGCGCTCGCGGCCGGCGCAGAGGTCGTCTCGGTCCGCCGCCGCGAGCCGGTCCGGCGGCCGCTGAACGTCCCGCGCGAGTACTTCTCCCGCCGCGGGCTGGCGGGCTTCCACCGTCTGTCGACAGGCGAGCGTGCGGAACGACTCAAGATGCTGCTGGCGCCCAGCTATCCGTCCGGACGACAGTGGGACGAGCCCCTGGCGCGCGCCATGATGGAAGACCACTTTCGGGTCGAAGACGCCGTCAACGGCGCGCGCCAGGTGATCTGCGCGACCGGCTTCCTCCACGGCTTCCAGCACGACGCCCTACTCGCACGCCTCGTCGACGAGCACGAGCTCGAGACCGCCGACGGTTGGATCGTGCTGAACATCGACGGCAGCGTGCCCGCGCTCACCGACGGGACGCGGACGCTCGCCCTCTGCGGCGTCCCCGCGCAGTGGGCGTTCCCGGCGGCGGACACGGTCCCGGGCGCGAAGTACGTCGCGCACGGTTTCCTCGCGAGGATCAGGTCGTGTCCTACACGCTGAGAGGCCGCCTCGAGTCGCGCCTCGCCGCGCTGCTCCCCGTCGTCGCGGCGGCGTGCATCCTCGCGGCCGCCGAGCACCGCTGGTGGCCGGTGGAGGCGGTCGGCCTCATGCTCGGCGCCGGAATCACGCTCGACGTGCTGGCCTACGACCGGCTGCTCCGTTACCAGCCGGGCTGGGCGGCGGCGCCGCTCGGCTTGCTCGAGCTCGGCTCCGTCCTCCTCCTCATGCGCGTCGCCGGCGTCGTCGCGCCCGTGTGGCAGGCGGTCGCGCTCTTCGCCGGCGGCTGGCTCACGGCGCTGACGCTCGGCCATGCCGGCTTCCCGCTCATCCGCCTCACGTACGTCGAGGATGGCGGCGAGCTCGGCCGCCTCGGCGCTGCGACCGCGGTTGCAATCGGCGTCGTGCTCGCCGGCGCGGGAGCGACTGCGTACGCGCTGCGCCCGCCGGTCGTGCACCTCGCGTCCGGCGTCCATCAGGGCCCGCTCGTCATCACGCGCCGGGAGGTGCTCGTCGGCGAGCCGGGAGCCGTCGTCCGCGGCGGCATCGTTATCCGCGCGAGCGGCGTGACCGTGAAGAACGTTACCGTGGTCGGCGGCGAGAACGGCATCACGGTGAACGGAGCGCGCGGGACGGTCCTGGACGGCGTCTCCGTCTCGGGGACGAAGCTCGACGGCATCCACGTGCGTCTCTCGGGCATCGTCATCAAGAACTGCACGATCGACATGCTCGGCAACGCGCTCGGCCAGGGGATCGACATCTCCTACAACATGGACAAGGGGATGAGCATGGTCGAGGGGTGCACGATCGTCGGCGGCATGGAGGGGATCACCACCCATGGGTCGATGAGCGACATCATGGACAACTCCGTCAGCCGGACGACCATGCGGGGCATCTCCGTGACGGAGATGTCGATGGGTACGGTGATGGACAACGAGGTACGCGATGCGCGCGGCATCGGCATCTGGTGCAACGACAGATCGATGTGCATGATCGAGCGGAACACCGTCATTGACACGCGGCCGGACGCGATGGGGCATGCCTACGGCGTCCTGGCGAGCTTCCAGTCCGAGGCGAACCTGTGGGAGAACGAGCTCGGCGCGAACCCGGTCGCGTCGGCCGCAATCAGCCAGTCGGAGGTACAGAGCAGCCGCTCCTTCAGCTATCGTTAACTCGGTTAACGATATGCCAAAGACCGCCGTCGACACCCTTGCTCTTGCCGACGCTCTCAGGCCGGCGCTGCTCCAGGTCGGCCGCGAGCTTCGCCGCGAGGCGCGTGCTGTCGGGGTGTCCCCCGAGCAGGTCTCGCTCCTCGTGGCGATCAAGTACGCGCCCGGCATCGGGCTCCGCGAGCTCGCGGCCCGCGAACGAGTCAGCCCGCCCGCGATGACGAAGCACGTCGACCGCCTGGAGCGCGACGGCCTCGTGGAACGCCGCTCGAGCGAGGAGGACCGCCGGCGCGTCGGGGTCACGCTGACCGACGACGGCCAGCGGCTGCTCCGCCGGGTCCGCTCCCGCCGCACCGCCTGGCTCGCGCAGCGCCTGAGCGAGCTCGACGAAAGCGAGCAGGCCGCGCTCGAGGCCGCGGTCGGGCCGCTCACGCACCTACTGCGCGAGGACGAGCGCCGGTGAAACGAACCTTCTCGAGCTTCCGCTACCGCAACTACCGCCTGTTCTTCACGGGCCAGCTCATCTCCCAGACGGGCTCGTGGATGCAGCGGATCGCGCTGGGCTGGTTCGTGCTCGAACTGACGCACAACGACGCGTTCGCCGTCGGCCTCATGGCCTTCGCCCAGTTCCTCCCGTACACGATCTTCGGCCTCTTCGCCGGCGTCATCACCGACCGGCTCGACGCCCGCCGCCTGGTCATCACGACGCAGCTCGCCCAGACGATCATCGCTGCCGTTCTCACGTGGGTTGCGTTCGGCGGTTTCGCTCGACCCTGGATGCTCTACGTGATCGCGTTCGTCAACGGGACAGTGCTCGTCCTCGACGTCCCCTCGCGCCAGCAGCTCACGTACCGAATGGTCGGCCGCGAGACGCTCCCCAACGCGATCGCGCTCAACTCGAGCCTCTTCAACGCGTCGCGCGTCTTCGGGCCTTCGGTGGCCGGCATCCTGCTCGGCTTCGCCGGCGTCGGCGTGTGCTTCCTCGTCAATGCAATCAGCTTCCTCGCCGTGCTGCTCAGCCTCTTCGCGATGCGAACCCGGGACTTCTTCCCCTTCGAGGAGTTCGAACGGCCGCGGATCTTCGCAGGCACGCGCGAAGGCCTCGCCTACGTGCGGCGGCAGCCGCGCATGCTCGCCGTGCTCGCGCTAACCGTCGTCCTGAGCACGTTCGCCTTCAACTTCAACGTCACGCTGCCGGTGCTCGCGAAGATCACGCTGCACGGACACGGGGCGGTGTACGGCTTCCTGTCCGCCGTGTTCGGCGCGGGGGCGCTCGTCGGCGCACTGATCGCCGCGTCTCGGGCGCGCGCGTCGATCCGCGTGATGATCATCGGAGCCCTCGTGTTCACGAGCGCCGAGCTGCTGCTCGCACCGGCCCGGAATGAGTACGCCGCCGGCCTCCTGCTCTTCCTCGTCGGCGCCGGCTTCACCGCGTGGTCGGCGAACTCGAACGCGTCGGTGCAGCTCGCCGCACCGGACCGGCTGCGCGGTCGGATCATCGGCATCTACTTCTACGCCTTCAACGGCACCGGGCCGGCCGCCGGGCTCCTCGCCGGCTGGCTGTGCGCGCGCGGCGGCACGGAGCTCGCGTTTGCGCTCGCCGGCGTCGTCGGCATCGCGGGCACGATCGCCGCGGCCGCTGCGCTTCGGCGCCGGCCTCCGATCCAGATTCCTCGGCAGGCCGAGCAAGCGCAAGCGGCGTAGTCTTCGGCCTCTCTTGACGCGCAAGTTTTTCGCCTTCGAGGCATCAGATGACCGAGGCGGGGCGGTGGGCCGCAGCCCGTCCCGCCTCAAGATGCACTACGTCGACGAGGGCAGCGGCACACCCGTGCTGCTCCTGCACGGAGAGCCGACCTCGTCCTTCCTCTGGCGCAACATCATTCCCCCGCTCGTGGGCGCGGGCTACCGCGTCGTCGCGCCCGACCTCATCGGCTTCGGGCGCTCCGACAAGCCGGAGGACATCGGCTGGTACAGCTACGACCGTCACGTCGCGTCGGTCGAGCAGCTCGTCGACGAGCTCGGGCTGGACGGCCTCACGCTCGTCGTACACGACTGGGGCGGGCCGATCGGCCTCCGCTTCGCCGTCGAGCACGAGGACCTCGTCGACCGTCTCGTCATCCTCGACACCGGAATCGGCGGCGGCCGGCC
>Ga0193751_1002841_pt1 | contig 10412 bp, 9 predicted proteins | sample L1c2metaG_FD_143050 | JGI IMG/M metagenome (GOLD analysis project Ga0193751, IMG submission 143050) | Soil microbial communities from a riparian zone of the East river system, Colorado, United States - L1c2 | ecosystem: Environmental > Terrestrial > Soil > Riparian zone | place: USA: East River...
GTGAGCGCCGCGGCCTCCACGCTCGGCAGCGTCGCGCGGCGATCGAGCATCGTCGCCAGTCGGCGCAGCGATGCGTTCTCCATCGCGTCCCACAGTGCCGGCACGTCCGATGACTTCAGGTTCGCGAGGAAGAGCGCGCTGGCCGCGCCGATGAACGCGGCGCGCTGCAGCTTCGTGGGATCGATGTTCGCCGGAAGGTCGAAGTTGGTGTGGATGTAGCGGTCCGGCCAATCGTTCAGGTAGATCGCCGGAATCTTCCACGACGCTTCCTGATAGAGCTCGTGATCGCTCCCCATCGAGAACTCCGCGAGATCGCCGAGCTGCGGCTCCTTCCCGCCTTCCCCCGAGACCATCGGATACTTCCCGCCCGTACCCTCGGCGTACATCTGCGATTCGCTGTTCATGAAGGAGCCGAAGCGCTGGCCCACATCGCTGACGAACGACGGCAGGCTCGCCGGACCGCGCCCGACGTGGAAGATCGACTTCGTCACCTGGCCGCCGCCAACCATGTCCATGTGAATGACGGCCTTGAAGCGCGCCCGCATCTCCGGTTGCGAATGAAAGAGCGCGAGCGTGCACTCGACCTCGCAGGGCCACACGAAGCGAATGCTCCGCGACGGACGCGCGATCTTTCCGTCGGCGATCAGCTTCGAGAGCGTTCGCGCGACCTCGAGAATGGTGGCGCAACCGCTCGCATTGTCGTTCGCGCCGGGCCGCTGGTGATCGAGATGGCAGCTGAGTACGATCTCCTCCGCCTTGCGGTCGCTGCCCGGAATGAGCGCGGTGACGGGGTTGTACGTGGCCACGTGGCGCGACGCGCGTACTATCGCGTGTAAGGTGATGCTCTCGCCAGACGCGAGCCGTTCCTGCAGGGCGCGATACTGCTTGAGTGAAACCATGAACGCGAAGGTGTGTCGGGCCTCGAACGAATCGAGGTGTCCCCATCGGATTGCGTTTACATCTTCCCGCGACCATGCGTTGGGCTGGTTTTGCGCGGCGCTGATGACGCCCTTTGCGCCGAATTTGTCGATCGCGAGCGGCACCACGCCGCCGGGCGCCTCCGAGGTGAGCACGAGCTTTCCGCGCACGTCCTTCCCCGCGTAGTCCTTTTCCGATGTGCCGGCGCCGACGTCGACGAGCGTGGTCGTCACGTCGGCGCTGTCGCTGTCCTCCGCGAGCACCACAGGCTCATCCTCGAAGCTCGCGATACGAACACCAGGCTTCCGAGTGATGAGATCCCGGTGCGTCTCAAAGGCCACTTCCCAAAGCTCCGCGAATTCCGGATCCCACCCCAGCCGCGCCTTCTGCGTGCCGTACATCGTGTGGCCGTCGGCGGGGAATTCGTGGACGGTCACTTCTTCGAGGCCGTAGCTCTTGGCCTGGGCGGCAACGAAGTCCGCCGCGGCACGAAATCCCTTCGACGCGCGCATGCGGTGCTGCCGCGTGATGAACTCGAGGTTACGCTTGGCCGACGCGCCGGACAGCTCGCCCGCGAGCGCCGCGACGGTGCGCTCGGGGAGAAGCGGCACGGTGGAGGCGTGCTGCGCGGCGGCGGCGACCGGAAGGGCGCACGACACGAGCGCGGCGAGTGAAAAACGGATGCGCATGAGTTGGGAGCGAAGGGTGGGGGAGGCACGTCAGTCTGCCCCCTGGTGCCGAATGCTGTCAAGGCGACCTGTACCGCCGGCAGGCCTAGTCCGCGGCATGCGACACGTGGACGCAATGATTTTCGGACCGTGTAAACCATCCGCGGTCCCCGCGCATCCAACTGTTGAACGGGTGCAGACCAGCCACTCGACGAACTCCATTCCGCGCTGCGCAGGACGCCATGCAGAATCTTCCTTACGACCACACACCGCGCGCTCCTCGACTGCGCAACCAACGCGGTTTCGCCACGATGGCGGCGTTGATGCTCTCCCTCGGCGTCGGAGCGACCACGGCGGTCTTCAGCATCGTGGACTACGCCATGCCGCCTGCCTCGTCGTACACGACCTGCGAGACGATGATGGAGGCTCAGGAGAATCAGCAGTCCGCGGACACGATTAGGGTTAGCCCCACCCGCGCGGAGCTTCGCGACCGCGTTGCCTACGCATACGAGACGAGCTACGAGAGCGCGGACAATGCACTCGGCGCGATTCCGGAGATGGCCAGTGGACTGGGCGAGCGGTCTGTTCTCGAGCTACTTGGCGCCGCAGCAGTCGCGCTCCTCGTCGCGTGCACGCGGGGAGCTTCCCGGCGCACCACCTTGCCACGTTCGCCGCTCATGATCGCGGCGACGACGGTGGGTGCGGTCGCGTTCGCGACGCTCTCGCTTCGGGCTCTCGGACTTCCCGCGATCGGTGTTCGCGCGGCGACATTTGCTCTCTGCATCTCCGTTCTCGCCGTGTACTTCGCTCGCGGCGCGCAGAAAAAGGCCGCGGTGATCGCGATCTAGCATCGAGGCGAGGCAAGGCGAGGTCGCGCAGGAGTCGGCGCCGGCTATATTGGCGGAGACTCGTCATTCGCACGGAGCTCCATGCGCCATCGCCCGTTCGCCGCCGCCGCTCTGCTGGTCGCGCTCACCGCACGTGCGCAGCAGCCATCGCCCAAGCCGATCTTCACCTTCCAGGAGGTGATGATTCCGGTGCGCGACGGCGTACACCTCCAGACTGTGATCCTCACGCCGGTCGATCGGCACGGTCCGCTGCCGATCCTCTTTCGTCGAACGCCATACGGCGTGCCAGATCACGCGCCTACCGAGCTCGCCGCGAACATCAAGGAGCTCGCGACCGATGGCTACATCTTCGTCATACAGAACCTGCGCGGACGCTTCAAGTCCGAGGGCACGTTCAAGCTCACGCAGCAGGCCAACCTCGCCGACACGACGTCTACGAGCGAGACCACCGACGCGTACGACAGCATCGACTGGCTCGTGAAGCACGTCGCCGACAACAACGGCAAGGTGGGGATGTACGGTGTCTCCTACGACGGACTCACGACCGCCATGGCGCTCCTGCATCCGCACCCGGCGCTCAAGGCGATGAGCGAGCAGGCATCGCCCGTCGACCAGTGGATGAACGATGACGATCATCGCTACGGCGCATTGCGCGAGAGCTATGCGTTCGAGTACTCGGTGCTCGAGCAGGCGGACAAGAACAAGAATACGAACTTCGATTTCGACGTCTACGATGGCTACTCCTGGTACCTCGCGCTTGGTCCGATCTCGAACATCAACACGAAGTATCTCCACGGATCATTGCCGTACTGGAACGACGTGGTCGCCCATCCCGACTACGACGATTTCTGGAAGAAGGAAGCGTGGGTCAGCCAGCTGCACGGGTCGACGGTTCCGAATCTCAACGTCGCGGGATTCTGGGATCAGGAAGACCCGTGGGGCCCGTGGCAGATCTTCCGGCACGCGGCCGAGCATGACCCAGATCACACCAACTTCATGGTGGCTGGCCCGTGGTATCACGGCCAATGGCGAGCGCCGAAGGGCGATAGCCTCGGATTGATGTCGAATGCTGGTCACGAGACCTCGCGCGAGTATCGCGAGACCATCGAAGCGCCCTTCTTTCGGTACTACCTGCATGGGGAGGGAAGCAAGCCGAACTGGCGCGCGTCGACGTTCCAGTCCGGTTCGAATCAATGGCGCACGTACGCGGAGTGGCCGCCAACGGGATCGAAGGCGACGAACCTGTATCTGCTCGCAGACGGAACGCTCTCTTTCGCGAAGCCCGGCGCGAGTGCCGCGCGCGCATCGTATCGCGAGTACGTCTCCGATCCGGCGAATCCGGTGCCGTATCGACAGCGCCCGATCTCCCCGACGTATCCGGCCGGTGACTGGCGCACGTGGGAGATCGCGGATCAGCGATTCGTCGATCATCGTCCGGATGTGTTGAGTTACGTCAGCGCCGCTGGACCACGACCTCGTCATCACGGGCGAGCTCGCCGCGGATCTCTTCGCTTCGACCTCCGGCACCGACGCGGACTTCATCGTCAAGCTGATCGACGTGTACCCTGAGAACGCGACGCCGAACGCGTGGGTCGCGGGCGACGGCCCGAAGCCCGGGCAGTATGCTCGATCGGTGAACGGCTACGAGCTGCCCGTCGCCATGGAGGTGCGCCGTGGGCGCTACAACGCGAGCTACGAGCGACCTCGCGCACTCGTGGCCAATGCGCCCGTCGAATGGAAAGTACCTTTGCGCGATCGCGACTACGTGTTTCTGAAGGGACACCGCCTGATGGTGCAGGTGCAGTCGACGTGGTTCCCGTTGATCGATCGCAACCCTCAGAAATTCGTTCCGAGCATCTACAAGGCGACAGCCGCCGACTTTGTGAAGGCGACACAGCGCGTGTACTCATCTCCCGCGCTGCCGTCGCACATCGTGCTTCCGGTGATGCCGTGATCCATCGGCGAGCCTACGCCTGTTCCATCGTCAGCACGACTCTGAACCGCGCCTTGTTGTCCATCATCAGCTTGTAGCCCTCGGCCGCTTTCTCGAGCGGCAGCTCCTGCACGATCGGTCGCACGCCCGTGAGCGCGCTGAACTTCATGGTGTCTTCCGAATCGATCGACGCGCCCGATGCCCACCCCGCGACCGACTTGCGTCCCCCGATCAACTGCACCGACGATACGGGGAATGGCTCCGGTGAGGCGCCAAGCAATATCAACTTCCCGTCGATTCCGAGCCCGCCGAGTACCTCACCCATCGCCGCCCCATTCGTCACCGTCGTGATGATGACCTTCGCGCCGCCGAGCCTGGCGAGCGCCTTACCTGAATTTTCCGCGGCGCTGTCGATGTACGTGTGCGCTCCGAGCTTCTTGGCCAGCGCTGCCTTGTCCGCGCCGCGCGCGATGGCGACCGTGTGAAAGCCCATGCGCGCAGCGAACTGCACGCCGAGATGTCCGAGCCCGCCAATCCCGTGCACTCCAACCAGATCGCCGGCGCGCGCGCCGCTGTGCCGCAGCGAGTTGAAGGTCGTGACGCCGGCACACATGAGTGGTCCCGCGTCCACGAACGAGAGCTCGTCGGGGATATGCGCCAGCGCCTCGGAGGGCACCACCATGTACTCTGCGTAGCCGCCGTCCCACGAGATGCCCGACACCTGCGGGTTGATCAGGCAGCCGAGAAAATCACCGCGCCGGCACGAATCACAGTAGCCGCAACTGCCGCCAAACCATCCGATACCGACGCGATCGCCGGCCTTCCAGCCGAGCACGCCGGACCCGAGCGCGCTCACGACGCCCGCCGCCTCGTGCCCCGGCACGCGAGGATAGTTGATGCCAGGCCAGTGTCCCTCCACGGTCAACGAATCGCTGTGGCAGATGCCGCAGGCGTACACCTTCACCAGCACCTGACCCGGCCCGGGAACAGGTATCTGCTTTTCGACGAGCTCCAGTGGTCCGCCGGCCTTCGCCACCTGCATCGCGCGCATCTTCGCCATACCCACTCCGTGTTCTCCGTTTCGACCTGCGGCGCTACCTCCAGTGGTAATCGCCTTCGAATCGGGTGAACGCGCGATCGCTACCGAATGATCCCGGGATAGAGTCGCGCACCCAGCGCGATGAGCGCGATGAAGACGACCGCGAGCACGGCGAAGTCGACGGGGAGCCCAACGGAGCTCGTACCGCCTTGAACCATGAGCGCGCGCAGCGCATTCACTAGATAGGTGAGGGGATTGACGCGCGCGATCAGCTGGAGCCAGTGCGGCATCATGGTGAGCGGATAGATCGCGTTGCTTGCAAAGAAGAGCGGCATGGTCAGCACCTGCCCGATGCCCATGAAGCGCTCGCGCGTTTTCACGAGACACGCGATGACGAACGAGAATGTCGAGAAGAGCGCAGCGCCGAGGAGCACGGCGAGGATCAGCCCCGCAATGCTCATTGGGTCGAGGCGCAGCGGCACGCCGAGGAAGTAGGCGAGCACCATGATGATGACGGCCTGCGTGAGCGCGCGTACGCCGGCCGACACCGCCTTTCCGAGCACGAGAGACGCGCGCGGCGATGGGCTCACGAGCAGCTTCTGCACGATGCCAAGGTCGCGCTCCCAGATCACCGCGATGCCGTAGAAGATCGCGGAGAAGAGTACGCTCTGCGCGAGCACGCCGGGCGCCATGAAGGCGAGATAGCTCAGCGGGCCGGTGGGAATTGCGCGCGTGCGCGTGAACACCTGACCGAACACGAGCAGCCACAGCGTCGGCTGCACTGCGCGCGTGAGGATCTCCGTCGGATCACGCGCCACCTTGCGCAGTTCGACCTCGGCGATCGCCGCCGCGTCGCGGAAGAAGGCACCGATAGTTTCGCGCGCGCCTCCCGGGCCGGCGCGGCTAGCCGAGCCGGCTGGCGGTGCGGCGTGCGCTGCGAACGTCACGATATCTCCCTCCCTCGTCGATGGTTCCGGCGCCAAAGTGCGCGAAGACTTCGTCCAGCGATGCGTTCGGACCAACTTGATGCTTCAGCTCATCGGGCGATCCCTCGGCGGCGACGCGTCCCGCCTGCATGATCGCAAGCCGGTCACACAGCTCGCCCGCTTCCTCCATGTCGTGCGTTGTGATCAGCACCGTCATGTCGTACCGCGCGCGCGACTCGAGCAAGCGCTCCCACACCGAGTGGCGCGCCACGGGGTCGAGGCCGATCGTCGGCTCGTCGAGGAAGAGAACGGCTGGTCGATGAAGCATCGCCTGGGCGAGCTCCAGCCGGCGCACCATCCCGCCCGAATACGTGCGCACCACGGCGCGCGCGGAGTTAAGCAATCCCATGAAACCGAGGGCATCGTCGATGCGCTCGGCGCGCTCGCCGCGCGAAATTCCGTAGAGCTTGGCCGACAGCATCAGATTTTCGTAGCCGGTGAGCGTGCCATCGGCGGACAGCAGCTGTGGCACGTAGCCGATGCTGCGCCGCACCTGCTTTGGCTCGCGCCGCACATCGAAGCCCGCGACGCGCGCCGATCCCGCGCTCGGCTCGAGCAGCGTCGTGAGAATCTTGATCGTGGTCGACTTGCCGGCGCCGTTCGGCCCGAGCAGGCCGAAGATCGATCCGCGCACGATGGCGAGATCGATCGCGTCCACTGCCACGAGCGAATCGAAACGGCGCGTGAGGGCCGCGGCCTCGACTGCGAGATCTGCGCGGGGGGCGGGGAGGTTGTTCACTGCAGTAATAACGCACAAACGGCCAGTCATTGTTGAACCGGAGTCATGGGCGAACGCAAGCTTAGCTTTGCGCTAATTATGGATCGCGAATGAGCGCTGAAGACGCCGAGCGAGCGCGCCAACTCGTGCTTCGCCACGGTTGGAACGCCACCGCCTATCAGATTCTCAATCCCGGTATCGCGCTCTGGTTCGCGGCAGAGGGCGATGCGGTGATCGGCTACGTGCGCCGGAATTGCGTGCGCGTGGTCGCGGGCGCTCCCGTGTGCGCGCCAGAGCGACTGCGCGATGTCACTGGCGAGTTCGCGATGGCCGCGCAACGCGCGGGCGACCGCGTGTGCTACTTCGGGGCGGGGGAGCGCCTCGAGGAGGTAATGCGCGGCGAGGGCGCGTACGGGACCGTCGGGCTCGGGGCGCAACCGAGCTGGGATCCGAGGCGGTGGAGCGCGATCATCGCGCGCCGCGCCTCGCTGCGCGCTCAGCTGCATCGCGCGCGGAACAAGGGCATCGCTGTCACACAATGGAATTCGGAGCGCGCCGAGAACAATCCCGAACTTGCCAAGCTGCTCGGTCAGTGGCTGCGAACTCTCGGGCTTCCGCCACTCCACTTTCTCATCGAGACCGACACGATCACGCTCACACGTGACCGCCGCATCTTCGCTGCGGAACGCGGTGGCGTCGCGGTGGCGTACCTCGTGGCGTCGCCGGTGCCTGCGCGACGAGGATGGTTGATCGAGCAGATCGTGCGCGGGCGCGGCGCGCCCAACGGGACATCGGAGCTGTTGGTCGATGCCACGATGCGCGCGCTCGCGCTCGAGGGGGCCGAGTACGTGACGCTCGGGCTCGCGCCGCTCTCGCGCCACGCGAGCTACGCGGATCCGGGCGTGCCGGCGTGGCTGCGACTCGCGCTGCGGTGGGTGCGCGCGCACGGCCGTCGCTTCTACGACTTCGATGGCCTCGATCGGTTCAAGTCGAAGTTCGCGCCCGAGCAGTGGGAGGAGATCATCGCGATCGACGATCGCGCGCCGTTCTCGATGCGTTCGCTATGGGCGATCGCGGCCGCGTTCGGCGGTGGCTCTCCGGCGGTGCTCCTCGGCCGCGCCGTAGCGCGAGCCATTACACAGGAAGTGCGATGGCTCGCGGAGTGGTGACCGCTCGCTCAGCCGTGATCCTTCTTCTGCGGCTTGTGCGGACGCCCGTCCTCGCCCTTCTCCGACTCGGGCGCCGACGGTGTTTCTTCCTCTGCCTTGGCTCGCTGCCTGGCGATCTCGGCGTTGCTCTTCTGCCCCTGCTGTCCCTCGATGTGATCGTGGCCGCTATGCGGGTCATGACGCTGCTTCGACATATCGCACCTGTCAGAAATGAGATTCGTTACGTTGATTCGTACGCAAGAACGAGCCCGCTCGCCTGACGTGGCGAGCACCTCCCTTCTCCGAATGCGAGAGTCGAGACGATGAGTGGCGAACAGGAACTGAAGGGGCCGGACCTGGCGGCCGGCGTGCCGTTGTCGAGCATTCCCGAGGGCGGGATGCTTGCGGGACACGCGGAAGGACAGGCGGTACTCCTGGCGCGGCGCGGCAGCGAGATCTTCGCGATCGGCGCTACCTGCACGCACTACAGCGGGCCGCTCGGCGAGGGCCTCGTCGTGGGAGAGACTGTGCGCTGCCCATGGCACCACGCGTGCTTCAGCCTGCGCACTGGCGAGGCGCTCAAGGCTCCCGCGCTGAGTCCCGTGTCGCGCTGGGAGACGGAGCGCCGCGGGGATGTGGTGGTGGTGACGAAGGAGATCAAGGCCCACGATGGTTCGACGCCCATCGAACTATCCTCGCCACTCGCGACCGACATCAAACGCGTGGTGATCGTCGGCGCCGGAGTGGCCGGCAACGCCGCGGCAGAGATGCTTCGGCGCAAGGGATTCGCGGGATCCATCGCAATGCTCGGTGCCGACCCCGCGGGTCCGTACGATCGGCCGAATCTCTCCAAGGATTATCTCGCGGGCACGGCGCAGGAGGATTGGCTCCCGCTGCATTCGCCGGAATTCTACAAGCGTCACGACATCGAGCTGCTCACGTCCACGACGGTCAAGTCGGTGGACACTTCGGCGAAGCGCGTGACACTCGGGAGCGGCGGCACGCGCGAATACGACCGCCTGTTGCTATGCACCGGAGCAAACCCGATTGCTTTGAAGGTGCCGGGCGCGGACCGAAAGCACGTGTTCTATCTGCGCACGCTGGCCGACAGCCGCGCGATCATCGCGGCCGCAGGCTCGGCGAAGCGCGCGGTGGTCATCGGCGCGAGCTTCATCGGCCTCGAGGCTGCGGCGTCGCTGCGCACGCGGGGGCTCGAGGTGCACGTCGTCGCCCCGGAGGCGGTGCCATTCGAAAAGGTGTTCGGCCAGGCGCTCGGCGCGCACATTCAGGCGCTCCACGAAGCGAAGGGGGTCAGGTTCTCGCTGGGGAAGTCCGCCACCGCGATCGGCGCGGCCGACGTGACGCTCGACGATGGCTCGACCATCGCGGCGGACCTGGTCGTCATCGGGATCGGCGTACGGCCGAGCCTCGATCTCGCGAAGCAGATGGGGCTCGGGGTCGACAACGGCGTCGTCGTGAACGAGTTCCTCGAGTCGAGCGTCGCAGGCGTGTACGCCGCGGGCGACATCGCGTCGTTCCCGTATCGTACCGGCGATCGCATTCGTGTCGAGCACTTCGTCGTCGCCGAGCGTCAGGGACAGTACGCCGCGCGGAACATGCTCGGCGCGCGCGAGCCGTACGACGACATTCCGTATTTCTGGACCGTGCACTTCGGCACGGAGATCAGGTACGTCGGTCACGCGTCAAAGTTCGAGCAGGCCGTCGTTGGCGGCGAGATCGAGAAGGGCGATGCGATCGTCGCCTACAGGGAGAACGGGAAAACGGTCGCGTTCGCATCGCTGGGGCGCGACCTCGCGTGTCTGCGCGCCGAGCATGCGCTCGAAGTCGGCGATGCGAAGACGATGAGCGAGCTGACGGCGAAGTAGCGAGCGGAGTTGGCGCCGCGGCGTTCGCTATCCGTGTAGGGCGCGCCGCAGCTCCGCTGTGAGCGCCGCGCTTTCCTCCGGGCGTCCGTGATACGCCGCTGGCGTGTTGTGAAAGAGCTCGATCAGCCACTCGCCGTTCGTGCGCACGGCCACGAGGCTCTGCACCGCATTCACGTCCGGGTTAATGTCGCTCTTCCCAGGCGGCACCATCCCGACGACCGCTCGCAGGATCGCGAGGTCCGCCTTGGGGAAGCGCACCTCGCGAACC
>Ga0193751_1002842_pt1 | contig 10411 bp, 14 predicted proteins | sample L1c2metaG_FD_143050 | JGI IMG/M metagenome (GOLD analysis project Ga0193751, IMG submission 143050) | Soil microbial communities from a riparian zone of the East river system, Colorado, United States - L1c2 | ecosystem: Environmental > Terrestrial > Soil > Riparian zone | place: USA: East River...
CAGCAGCACTGTCGCGGACGCAAGCACTGCGCTAAGCAAAATCATCTTCCGCATGTCTTCCTCCTCGCGAATTTGTTTTCATTCAGCCCTATTTACTTGGCCCTGGTCCTCCACGATGTACTTCCCCTGTAACCGCTCTCGGCGAACTGCGCACGATACCCAAACGCTTTTCTGGTTTTTATTTTGTGGCCGCGACGGCATCCGGCGCTAAACCTGCTGTAGTTCCCGGCAAAACAGAGTTGTGCTGCAGCCCTAGCAACCGGTTAAAGCGTTGCTGCCCCATGGTTAGTCCGATGAAAAATCCCAGCTCCGTGAGCTGCTCTTTATTGAAATATTTGTAGAGCATTTCCCAGTCGCTATCGCTCAGATCCGTGCCCCAGGTGATCGCCTGGGCCAGTGTCAGGGCAGCCTTCTGACGTTCGTCGTATCGTGTCGATTTTTCAAAATTAAGCAAATCTTTTCCGTCGTCTTCCATCAAAACAGGACCGAACGCCTTTGTGGAGCGCTGGTTGCCGCAATACGCGCAATCGACGGATTTCGACACGTACAAGCGGCAAAGCTCTTTCACGGCATGATCGCAGACCCCGTTTACAAAGGTGTCGCGCCACGCGTTTGCAAACGCCCAAAAAACGGCTGGCACATTGGCACGTATTGCGTGGCTTTCGGGACGCGGCGTTCCTTGTTCTCGGGCGCGCTGGAATTCGGCCAGCATACGCGGGTCAGTAATTTTCGTAATATCGAAGTAATCGATTCGTGGAGTTCCCATTTCCGGGCTCCTCGTGAGTGAACACCAATAGCATCATACTTCGAATTTCTCGTGCTCGGCGCCTCGCCACGATACAAGAAAGATCAGGTGAGAATCAAATTCACCTATTGCAGAGTAGAAAAAAGAGGGCCAGGAGACGTCTCCCGACCCTCGCACATCCGCTTGAGCCAGCGGTCAAATTACTCCTGAGGCGGCTTGGAGCCATCGGTCGCGCAGCCACCCTTACCTTTGCAAGTATTCTTGCCTTTGCAGCCGTTGTCGCCTGCCTTGCAGCCGCCCTTGCCCTTGCAGGAATTCTGGCCCTTACAAGCGTGCTTTTCCTTAACTTTTTGGTCGTCCTTCTTATCACCTTGGTCCTGGGCGCTGAGTGAAGAATTCAGCGAGGGGAGCAAGGTTGAGGCCTTAACGGCCGCGCCAGCTCCGGCGAACAATCCCGCGAACGTCGCGCTAGCGAGCAAAGCCTTGGTCGTTTTCGTCATTGAAAAATCTCCTGTCGATTAGAATTTAGATGCCAAACACTTTCCGGGATTTTCGCGCCCTCGTGCACCGTGAATATCGCTGCCGAATCTGAACAGTGGCTGGCCCCGCGATTTCGTGAATGCCTTTAACGCCCTTAAATGTCCCGTTCACTGCAATGAGAGTCACGGGCCTCTCAAAGGTTTCCGCGACCATTATTCGGATTTGAGTGATTTCTCGTGGTGGAACCAGCGTCAGAATCTCGTGATCAGTCTGAAACTTTTACGCTATTCGACAATCTCATTGAACTGCCGGCACGCGGCGTGGACGACTGAACGCTACGGCCATAGTTTTTCGTCGCGTTTCGCCGTCATGGAAGTGCACCGATGGGTGGAATAACTACTCGAATAGGAGCTTCGAATGAAGAGCGTCAAGCTAACGGTCATTTATCCGCGTCCCAAAGATGTCGATGCTTTCGAGCACATTTACCAGACTGAACATGTGCCCCTGGCGGTCGCGAGACTGGCCGGCAAAAGCAAGATGGTGGCATCAAAAGTTTTAGCCTCCCCGCAAGGCACTCCTCCGTTTTACTGCGTTGCAGAGGTTTACTTTCCCTCTATGCAAGCTCTGGAGGCATGCGCTGCTTCCGACGGCGGTAAAGAAACCCTCGCCCATGCTGCAAAGATTTCTTCAGGTGGACCGCCAATTTTCTTGGTGGCCGAGGAGGAGACCTTCGACTTCACCAAACATTGAAGGCATCTCCTTCCTCGTCAACTTTTGGATGTGGCAAGGAAAGAGCCTTTTTCTCGAAGATAAGAAACGGCGAACCGTCTGATGAAGTCCATCGTTACAGGCGGACCTGGTTATCGGCTAGCGGAGGTTCACGATGCGAGAGTTGAGCAATCCAATGGAAAATCTTAGTCGGTTGGCGAGCTGGATAATGCGTTTCAGTTTTGAAATTACGCTGTTGCTGGCCGTTTCCGCCATTGCGGCCGTTTCACTTCCGTACAGTCGTGACGCGAGTGCGTCCGCGCTCCCCGGTAGCGATACCAGCCCGCGCACTCCGGTGCTGGTTGAGCTGTTTACCTCCGAGGGCTGCTCCAGCTGCCCACCTGCCGACGCCCTCTTGGAAAGGCTTGACCGATCCCAGCCCGTGAACGGAGCGGAGCTCATCGTTCTCAGCGAACACGTCGACTACTGGAACGATATCGGATGGAAGGATCCGTACTCCTCCCATGAATATAGTGAACGACAAAGCGCATACGCGGCGCGCTCTGGTCGCGGCAGCGTCTATACGCCCCAGATGGTCGTTGACGGCCATTTCGAGCTGGTCGGCAGTGATGAACGAGGGGCGATCGAGGCAGTCGAAAACGAAACGAAATTTGTGAAAGCACCGTTGAGTCTTTCTGCCGTTCGTTTCGACAGCAACAATAAGCTCAGCGTCCATGTCGAGGCGGGTCCATTGGGGCCCTCCACGGCAGCTCATTCAGCGACTCTTCTCGTGGCGATAGCCGACGACACTGATGAATCGCAAGTGAGCCGCGGAGAAAACGCTGGAAGAACGTTGAAACACGTTGCCGTCTTGCGCAGCCTTGTCCCAGCCGGGACGATCGGTAAAACCGAAAAACTCTTTCAAGACGTAACCGTTAATTTCAGCAATGAGAACCGACGGCGCCTAAGAATCGTAGGGATCATTCAGGAACCGGCTGCGGGCCGGGTGTTGGGTGTGGCCTCCGCTCAACTTCCGTAAATAGCTCTTCTAGAGACGAACGCCATGGTATTCCAGATTCTTCCCTATGATCTGAAGTGGCCCGCATGTGGCATGGCACAAGTAGCGGCTATATCGCTGAATTAGAGTTCATACTTAAAATGTTCAAAGGAGAAAAACATGGGCGACGTCGTTTATGTTTCCAAATCGCGTATTGAACGAAAGCAAGGTCCTCTCCGCATCGCCCATTTGCCGGGCGAATCACAACCGGTAATTTTTAGCGTCCACGGAGCCATTGCCGAGCATTACAAAGTAGATCCGGCCAAATTGAAAGAATCACATTCCTCAACCATTGACTACGTCATTTCCATTCGGAGGTGCGCTGGAAGCGCGCCAAATCGATGCCAGCAATGGAAAGCTGACCGCCGATGTGACCGGCGAGGTCGAAACAGAGGAGAACGTGTTGGTCATCCGGCGAATCCATGTGGCTATGCGCCTGGTGGCGCCTCAAGACGTCAAAGAGACAGTTGAACGGGTGCACGGCATTTACGCCATGCGGTGCCCTCTGTACCGGACTTTTCATAAGACGCTCCAGCTCACCTCTTCATTCGAATTGGTTACTCCCGCAGAAGCGAGCGCCTGAAACTTTTGGACGGCTCACGAATCGCAATTGGAGTGAGCAAGGGTACAGTCGAGATAAAAGCCGTTGGTAAAAATGAGCGCAATACAGTCGCAATCGCGGACTAACGAAGCGCATCTAATAAAGAGGGTCTGCGACGGAGAACGAGAAGTTTTCTACGAACTGGTGCGCCCGTATGAGCGCATGGTGTACGCCACCGCCATTTCAATCGTGAAAAATCCAGCCGACGCGGAAGAAGTCGCGCAGGAAGCGGTATTAAAAGCCTTCTCGAAGCTCGCCAGCTTTCGTGGGGAATCAAAGTTCAGTACCTGGTTGATACAAATCACCTACAACGAAGCGAAAATGAAATTGAGGAAGGCCCGTCCGAACCTTTACGAATCGATTGACGACACGCAGCAAAACGAAGACGGAGAATTCTGGCCCAAAGACTATGCCGATTGGCGGCCTATTCCCTCGGAATTGCTGGAAGAAAATGAGATACGCCAAGCAGTGCAAGATGCCATCAGTTCCCTGAGTGCCAATTATCGCGAAGTTCTAATCTTGAGAGATGTTCAGCGTTTGAGCATCAAGGAAACCACGACCATCCTCGGACTCTCAGAAGGAAGCGTGAAGACGCGGCTTCATCGAGCGAGATTGTTATTGAGAGACAGGCTGGCTCCCGGAATCGACGGTTGCTGGATTAAAGGGCAGCCCTATCGAAAGGTTAGACCGTGGTGAAGAGAGAAGGACGCGATGCCCACAATTGAGATTAGCTGCGTTGAAGTGTGGCGGGAAATCTCCAATTACCTTGACGGTGAGATCTCTGCCGATTTGCGCGAAAGAATGGAGAAGCATTTCAGCGCCTGTGCGCACTGCACAGCAGTGCTGGACGGAACCCGAAACATCGTAGGATTGGTTGGTGACGGAACGTTGTTTCAAATGCCGGAGGGATTCAGCAAGCGGTTGTATGAAAAGATTCGAAACCTACCTAACGCGCCGCGCGACTGAATTCGCTTTCCCGGAACGGATCCGCGACATCTTGATTATCCATATACATCCATAGCTTCCACTTCCCTTCTTTGTTTTTCCGCCAAATATCCACATAGCGATCCCGGCGATGAACTGATTGGCCGCCATTCTTAGGTGTCAGCGTTAAGTCGTGCCATCCGTAGTCGTAGGCAACATCTCCTTGCAGTCGAATCTCTATGACAATCACCAACAGCTTTGCAGTAAAGAGTTCAAATAAGTTCGCCAGCCGCGTCTTCAATACCTCCAATCCACTCTCCCCGAATTCACTTGGCGCGCCGTCGGAAAAACTAACGAGGTCCGGATCAGCAATGGCCAAGACCCGCGAGCTATCGCCAAGATTGAAACCCTCCCGAAATTCGGTCTTGGCTGCATTGATAGCGTACAGATCGTCCATTCCCTATCTCCATTGATGCATCAAATTTCTCTCATCTACTTCGCGCATTCTACCGTTAATAGGCGAATGCCGAACTTCTTGCACTAGGACATTTCACGCGCGGGGCTCTTGCAGAGTAACGATAAATACTCATGGACATGGTTATCGAGAAGGACGTGAAGTGGGCAAACGGATGCTCACTTGAAGCCCCTGTGGACTGAGATTGGTTGCAGCTATTGATCCGTGATGCATCCGTACCGCTTCGAGCGCAATGGCAAGGCCGAGGCCATTACCACGGGAACGCGCGCCGGGCGGGTCTACGCGAAAGAACGGCTGGAAGATATTTTCTAAAGAATCTTCCGGAACACCGGGACCCATGTCGCGGACGGTCAGAAGGACTTCCGGAGCGGCAGCACCGTTCTTTACTTCCAGCGCGACTTTCACGTCTGTGCCCGGTCGAGTGAAATGAATAGCGTTACGAATAATATTTTCACAAGCGCTTCGCAAGGCGAGGGAATCGGCGTTCTGCAGGACTACAGAATTTGCCTCCTCCAAAATGACGGACTTGCCAAGCGATTGTGCTTCAAAATTTCCATCGGCCGCCACCTCCTGGACCAGTAATGTGAAGTCAACGTCTTCTTTAGTTCCGGACGTCAAGCTGGCTTCGAAACGGGAAAGTGTCAGGAGTTGGCCAATCAGGGTGTCAATTCTGCCGATGTCGCGTTCCATCCGCTCAATGGTGCTGGAGCTGTGAGCGGACGCATCTTTTCGCAAGACCGCCAGAGAAAGGTTCAGACGCGATAACGGAGAACGAAGCTCATGCGAGACGGAGTTCAACAGACTTCTTTGGGTACGAATCAGCAACTCAATTACGTTCTACCATCGAGTCAAAGTCGGTCGCCAATGCCCCGAGTTCATCGCCGCGATTGGATACTGCTTCCGGAGCCCGGGCGCTAAAGTCTCCTTGCGCTACCCTTCGCGCAGCCGACTGAATTCCCCAGATGGGCGACGCAATGCTGTATGCAAGCAAGAAACACAGCGCAGTGATCACGACCAACAAACTGAAAACGAACGGAAGCGCTTTGTCGAAAAGCAACTCTGATAAATCGGGCAAATTGGAGTGCTCGTAAATAACAACAGTGTAAGGATGCCCGGAACTGGATACGAACTTGTATGCGGCCATACGCACATGTAACGAATGGTCAGTGGCAATAAGATGATCGTCCCGCGCAGCGTTCGCCACCCGCAGAAGATCCTTGGAAAGCGGTCGACCCAGGACGTCATTCTTGAATCCATCCAATAAATAAAGTTGACTGTCACGACCGTCCGCTAATTTGTTTGCAAAACGAGCAAACGCCTCCGGGCCCTCGGTTTCAAAAACATGTGCTGACTCGGACGCCAGGACCGGCGCAACACTGGCGTAAACACTGGTGGATTTGATGGCTCGGAGGTCTGTCACCTGGCGGCCAACTAGCCCAATGCCGATGATGACCAACGCCGTCAGCCAAAACCAACCAAAAATCCTTAGAAAGAGCCGGTGCACCGGGACTCGATCTCGAAAACGTAGCGCCATAAATTTCAAATTCGTGCCCTTCAGCTGGCTGTTTTAGTCAATCCCAATCTAACGTATACAGCAAAAACGCTGCCGCGCGGCTATCGTTCTTCCCAAACTTGCAAATCCAAACAATCCCTCTCTTTTTCTGACCGCACCAAGGCTTTTGGCCGACTATCTTCGCCACCTGGCACTCCCATCTGGAGGGAAGATGATGCAAAGCCTGATTGGCTTCAAAAACGTGCCTGTTATGGCACTGGCGGTTCTTTTTGTGTCCGCCACTTATTCAAAAGGGGCTGCAGCACAAGAGCCGGATAAACAGGCTGCCGGCCGCAGCATTCATGATGTGAGCTTTTTTGCAACACCAGCGGAGACACAGGACAGCCTCCCTGAAATGCCACGCCCAAAACTGGCAAGTTTTTCTAGCGAGCAGGAACAGAAAGAGCCGCACGATGGTTCCATCGGTTCCTCCGCAGTAGCCCCGAATAACTTCGGGCTTGCGCCGACTGTCACGGCTCCCCAGCGTCTTTCGTTGCACGACAAATTCACAATCTATGCCCATCAGACTTTCGGGCCGCCTGCACTGATCTTGCCGGTTTTCTCGGCTGCTATGGAAATGGCCAATCCACCCAATCACTACCCGCGCGACTGGCGGGACGGCGGAGGAGCATACGGCAAGCTTTATGGCGACGCTATAGCGAGGGCCACGTCGGTGCAAACAGCACGGTTTTTGGCCGGCGCCGCGTTGCACGAAGATCTGCGATACAAGCCGTCCACCAGCACGAATCCTCTTGGCCGTACAGTTCACGCCCTTGCTTTTACATTTGTGGACAAGACCGACTCGGGAAGAAATACCATCGCTGTTTCGAATTTTGCGGGTGCAGCCGCCGGCGGGTTTGTGGGCATGAGTTATCTACCTGCTGGGTACAACGATATTACCCATGCGGGGCAAAGAATGGCGATGCAGTTCGGAACCTTGGCGATAAAAAACGTCGCGGTTGAATTTGAGCCCCAATGGGGACCTCTGGTGCGAAAGCTGCGCATCCCGAAACTCATTCCTGAATGGTGGACTAAAGAGCGCAGGTAAGCTGTCACAAATGTTTTGCGAGCGGTGTGCGGAGACCGAAGCGGGTCAGGCTTTTCTGGCCGTCTCCAACCAAACAGGATCACGCCGCCAGACTCTAGCACCCACTAACGCTTCAGGAGTTGCGCCGCGGTCATCATTCCGTGGGCCATGCATAGATGTAGCCAATTCCCCGAACACTCCGAATGCGTTCTGATCCGTCGGATTGCGGGCCCAGCTTGCGACGCAGATTTGTTATATGAAAATCGATGCTGCGATCAAATGGCGAGAACTTTCGTTCCAGCACGCGCTCAACAAGACTGTCGCGCTTAAGGACTTGCCCGGGCGCCTCTAGAAACATCCGCAACAAATCAAATTCAGCAGAAGTGAGATTCAAAGCTTCGCCAGATCTCAACGCCGCGTGTGCGGCAATGTCCAGTTCCAGATCTCCCGACTTGATCTTCGGAGGACGAAGTCCGTTATTGTTGTCGGACTGCCAGCCGGATCTGCGAAGAATGGCGGAAATTCTGGCAACCAGTTCGCGGGGACTGAACGGCTTGGTAAGGTAATCATCCGCGCCAAGCTCCAAGCCCAGAATGCGGTCGAACTCATCGCCTTTAGCCGTCAGCATCAGCACGGGAGTTCTGGCGCGCCGCCGAATGTCTCGCAGAACATCGAAGCCCTTTTTGTCCGGCAACATCACGTCCAGGATAATTAATTCGAAAGCCCCTTCAATTCCCGCCTTTGTTCCTTCTACACCTGAATGAGCGAAGGAAACGGCAAAATCCTCCGCGCGCAAATAGCTTTCCAGGACTTCGCACAAATCAAGATCATCGTCCACCACCAGTAGATGTGGAACGGTGCTCTCGCCTGATGTTTTGAGAGGTTGCTTGATCGGATGCTCCATCAGCTAAACGTATCTGGCCGATAATAACCCCAAATTTACCCCGATTAATGTGGAGCAAACAAATCCTAACAAATAACTAGCCATCCTTGGCGGCACTTCCATTCCATTTCGCGACAATACGTTTGGTTGCAATTTTCGCGATGTACGGGCGATATGCCGAACCACTCAAGTGATCGCAATTTTTGGAACGGCCCGAGCCCGACAACCTTATTGGGGTGCACAACATGGGGATGCTGAAAACCGAATTTCTCCTGGATCGAGTTTCCCGATTCGCCATATTTTCGCTGGTGACTAGCCTGGCTTTGCCGTCGGTCTTGGCTTCTGGAGCGATCGGCAGTTTGGTTAGAGAAGCCTGTTACAACGCAGTCCAACAGCGCGAAACGAAATCGTTGTGGTCCTATCGTGTCGAACGCTATGAAGACAATCACATAATTCTCGAACGAGTGATCGAAACGGTCGACACTCCCGTTAAACATCTGCTGGCCGTCGACGGCCACCCGCCCACACCCGCGCAACTTAAAGAGGAAGAGGACCGCTATCGCAACTTGCTGAAAAATTCAGCTGGCCAATCCGCCTTCAAGAAAGAGCGTGAGGAAGACACAAAAACAATGGACGAGATGCTGCGAATCATTCCCGACGCATTTACCTTCCAAGACCTGGGAACAGAACGCGGACTGGAAAAAATTGCATTTCATCCAAACCCTGATTTCAAACCAAAGACCTATGAGCAACGGGTTCTTCATAATTTGGTCGGGACAGCCTTCGTCGATCTACAGGACAAGCAAATCGCGCGTGTTTCCGCTTCTCTGGCGCAGCGCGTGGAGTTTGGGCTGGGGTTGCTCGGACGCGTCGACAGAGGTGGAACCGTGAATATTGCTCGCACTCGCTTATCCGACGGCGTCTGGCAAGTCAGCACGGAGAAAATTGACCTTAGCGGGCGAATGGTCATTTTTAAATCGCTGAATAGACATAAGGACGAGCACCGGTCGGACTTTAAACCGGTCGCGCCGGGCACAACTTTTGCCCAGGCCGTTGATGAACTTGACAAAAATGGACCAGCCGACTCACCCGGAGTTTTCCGTCCATGAATACTCACACACAGATGGTCTACCGAGAGTTTATCGACGGCAGATATAGGAGCAAGTCTGATTTTTTTTATAGATTTTTTTCTACAGGTTTTTTTCTACCAGTGAGTCAGAAGTGCTGTTGAGTGAGGGGGAATAACGATGGAATTACGTATGCGAGCTGCATTGCAACTCGATGAGGCCAGATTGATCCGGGCAGGACGGCACGGCGACCACCAAGCGGTAGAGACACTGTTCCGCAGGTATCAGCGCCTCTTATTCCGGACCGCCCTGCGCGTCTTGGGTAACGCCGCGGATGCGGAAGATGTTATGCAGGATGCGATGTTATCCGCGTATCGAGCGCTGGCGCACTTTGAAGGACGCTCGCAGTTCTCCAGTTGGCTTACACGGATCGTGATCAATGCAGCGCTCATGCGAAAGCGTGCTCAGAAATGCCGCGCGATTGAGTCTTTGGACGCAGCTGCGGACTCGGACGAGCCACCGTTATCCGCGTACCTTGTTCACCATGGAAAGAATCCTGAAGAAGAACTCGCAGGTAGCGAAATGCGGAAGCTCATCGGCAAGAATGTTAACGAGCTGTCACCAGTGCTGCGCGCAGCATTCTTACTTTGTGAGGTGCAGGGTTATACGGCGAGAGAAGCGGCGCGAATGCTTGGCGTAACCTGCACAGCGATGAAGGCCCGCAAGTGGATCGCCCGGCAAAAGTTAGCCGTCGCACTGGGAGATTGCTTGACTGACAGTCAGACTATCTCGTCCACCAGAACATTTTCCAGGACGCCGCCTAAATCACCGAAGTTGTATCGCGCACTGCAAATGACCAGCGAGTCATGGGAGACTGCGTGAGCAAAGCACT
>Ga0193751_1002843_pt1 | contig 10405 bp, 8 predicted proteins | sample L1c2metaG_FD_143050 | JGI IMG/M metagenome (GOLD analysis project Ga0193751, IMG submission 143050) | Soil microbial communities from a riparian zone of the East river system, Colorado, United States - L1c2 | ecosystem: Environmental > Terrestrial > Soil > Riparian zone | place: USA: East River...
TCCGGCAGATCCTGCCTCCGCTTCACCGACTGGTGACGATTCTCAACAATCCACTTTGCCGTACAATGATTTTTCAGCGAACGGCAACTACCCCCTTAACTTCGTGTCTCAGTCCAAGGGTGCACTCCAATGCACCCCCCAACCTCATTTTGGCTCTGGGACTCCACGCTGATCTGAATGTGGCTAAGCTGTTGAGATTAACTACCGGGTAGACTCCCAAAACATGCAATCAAAGCAAAGGTGCCTTCAAGGTTTGTTGATCATTGCCGATCCATCCGGTTCAAAGCGTAAACCCTATCATGCCCGTGATAACGTGACGCTTGCGCCGGAGAGAGACTCTCGCTTAGGGGTGAGGCATAGCAACTGGAGTCTCCAAGACCTTGACGCTTGGCGATACTCCTTTGCAGTGCGCTACACAAACCGGCTTGAGGACTTGAAAAGTCGCAGTGATTGTAAACGAACGTGTTGGCTGCTCATCGTCAATGAAGTATTTGGCAGAGATGCTATGGTGTCCGTTGTAAAAGGTATCCTGCGCAGCGATCCCGGCGTCTCGATACGCGTGGCTACACGGACCGACGCAAGTGACAGTATATGCCGTGATGTCACCATCCGTCTCGCAAGACACACCAAAACGATGAGTCGTACCTGGTCCCAGAACCCCATCGTTGGATATTTCCTTGTCAGACGAGTTGCATGTTTTGGTAGAAGGTGTTGGCACCTCTTTCATGACCGGAGGCGGAGCATACGCCGGGAGCTGCACCACACGATCGTCCGCTGCAGTACTCAGAGTCACCGCGCCAGCAGCAAGTCCGTCGTCTGACCCCAGCCGAGTACAAGTTTGGACGCTGCGCTGGTTATTAATGTAGTATGCATTGCCGCGCTTCTTGCCAATCTGAGGCGAAGCACAGTTCAGTGCCGTGTTAGGGGTCCAGGCCAGCGGCCCGTTGATCTTGGCCTCATAGATGGTTTGCAATCCATTGTAGGTAGCCACAAAAGTAACAAGCGACGGATCGGTGTAGTTCGATTCGGCGAAGAAATGCACGCCCGCCTGATTAACGCATGCTGTCCATGCACCAACGACATTAGCATTTGCAGCTGTAACTTTGCTCTGTATAGCAAGATAGGTTGAAGATTGCGTGTCTATATTTTCACAAAGGGAGTGTCGATACTGCGCCCATGAAGATGAACGATCGTGCCCGTCGATACTTATTGGAAGATCATCAAGAACGATGCCCAGCTTGAATCCCGAATCCCGAGCTTGTTGGTACGAGGAGAAAGTCTGATCGCAAAAGAACCTCTTGAAGCTGTAATAGGACCCTTGTGACAGAGAATACTCGGTCGTGTCCCTTACATATCCAAGGACTGCCTCACAGTTTTGACCTGCAAGAATTTGAGGGACTACTAGGGCCACGATTAGACAGTAAAGAACTGACCTGTGGTTTGACACAAGCACCTCCTACACATCGCAAGCGGTTGAGCAGCCAGGATCACGCACAATGTCAATCGGAGCTATTTCTTGTCCCTTTTCCGTGAGAAAGAGATGATTCGAACTTGGGTGTTTGTTGGGCCCGCGTTGCGTTGGAGCGGGATGCTAAGTACAATCGCTGGTTTTGTCAAGCTCAAAAAACACCAAGCTATCTATTTACAGTTATCCAGCTACTTTTGGTCTCGCTCTTCCTGAATTCGTAAATTCCGTGTGTTTCTAACCAACAGAGATACATGCGGTTGCAGTCTTACATCAAAACAACATCGGGCACAATGACGACGCTCACCGTTACGAAAGCCGGACGAACTTCGTATTTCAGCAGGCAGTCCATTTTGTGATCTGCGATCATTTGGAAACCGTGAATTGTACGCGATCATTTTCGAACAGGCACTTTGCGCAAAATATTCTTGAGTAGTCGCAACGATCTTGTGTGGACCGGCTGCCCTCTTCGTGCGCGCACAATGGTGTGTCGGCTTAATCCGGTTTCTCGCTCTAGGAAAGCCAATGGTATTTCGAGTAGTCGATTTCTTAGCCGCTCATCCGCAATACCTCTATCCAAGCCATATCGCACCAGCGAAGGCATGAGCGTGCTGATGTCGTCGTTCTGTTCCCACCCGCGTTCAGTTTCTTTGCCAATCAAATGAAAACCTGTGGCGGTCACGGGATATCGCTTGAGCAAACCGGCGCTGTCAGCCTTGCAAGGAGTTCCATTTGGCGCGAAGCTCTTGGTTTCCGGGTGCCGATGATACTGCTGAAAGACCATCTCAAAGGTTTGGACCAGGACAGGCAGTGTCGGATTCTCCAGCGCGTGAGTTGTTCCGTCGTGAATGTTGACGTGCGGCATCGTTATCCATCGTGAAGAGTCTTTTTCGAACGGTGCCAATAGTGTGAGCTGATGGCCCGTTAGGTTCACCAGAACCGGGGATAGAGCGAAGTTGTACGGTCGTGCCTGATCTCGCCGAAGACGGCGCAATGCTGCCATCACATTCGGCGTGCTGATGGCAATGCGCCTCATGACTGGCAGACGAAACCACTCCGGGTCCTGGCATGGAAGCCCAAGAGCGCGGTTGAGCATCCACTCCCACCCTTCTTTTATCCACACTGGTACTTCGCATTCCGTATCGCGCCCTTCTTTGGGCCTGTAATAGAGTCCCAGGCCGTGCTCACTGACTTTGACCAGGCGAAAGCCGGAATCGTCACGCGTGTACAGACCGTAGCGTTTGGCGGATATGCCGTAACCATAAAGCTGCCTCTGACGACCGTCGGCATCGTAATTGAGCTCTTCCACGATGTTTAGAACGGATCCAGGGACAATTTTTGGGTCGTAAGGATTAAGGCTCTTGAATCGATCGACGATTTGTCGTACCTGTTTCCACGGGAGCGCCTTGATTGCGTCCGCCCCGTCTGGCGTCCGATGCGCACCGCCCTGACAGCGAACGAATCCGCCCTTCTCGGAGGACACGACGGCCATGGAATCCGTGTCGCACATGATGTAAGTTCCGCCTGCATCGGTAACCATCTTCTCCAGCAATGCCAACAGCAAGCGCCCGCCTGCCGTTATCAGCGATGCAACCGGCGGAAAATACCACGGTCCCGGTACTTCCATGGTGCAGGCTCGCTCAGTGCCGCTCAGTTCGCCTGAGAAGATTCCTATCTTCTTTGCATCGTTCTTTGTGACCTGGAGCTTGTTCACCTCGGCATAGATCCCGTAGCATCCAGCGTTCGCAAGTATTTTGAGGAAGTAGTAGAGAGGGTCTGTCTTTTGTTTTCCCTTGCGTTCCTCGATCACCTTTCGGAAAAAATCATCGCGATAGGGGTCAATAGGACCCGCCCCCAGCATTACCGATTTCATGTCATTTTGAATGCCAACAGGTTCAATTCGTATGGCTCGCAGAATCTTCGGAGGTCTTCCCTTGAGCGGCGTTGATCCAACGATGTCAGGACCAGCAAACCAGATGGCTTTGTCGCACGTGAGAGGATTCAGTCCTATGTTGGTTTGATTGCCAAATTGCCCGTCACCGTAGATGGTACGGACAGGCAGTATCTCGCCTTCCGGCTGGATCAGGGCGAAAAACGCCAGTTTGGGCCAAGTTTGCTGATCTAATAAAAGATCGGGGGAAAGCGTTTGGAGAAGTGCCTGGACTTCCTGGGTTACGTCTCGCACTCGGACCTTCTCTGCTATCAGCAATGACCACAATCCCAGCAGTGTGTTTACTGTGGGGTATTGACTCGTGAAGTCAGTGTAGACGACCGGAACGGGAGTGTGTCGGATGCGAATTTCGGCACGTCCGCCATAGTATCCCTGCATGCAGATGCCCCTTGTTCTCTCATCCAGCTGGAATTTCTGGTCCGGTGAAATGACTCCCATTGTTTTCAAGAATGCCTTGGCGATGGAAGCAGCGGAGTAGGCTCGCTCTGGCGGAAGATCACCGAGCGGGTATCTCTTGAATTCTGCCAGCAGTGCGTTGAGCAGGCCAACCGTCGCTCGTACATCTTGCCTGCAGTAGTCGATTTCTTCCGGTGTGACTCGTCCGCTGGGCACGTAATCGGGACATTTCCCTGGTACTTTGAATTCGCGGCACGAACTCTCAAGGCTGAGGCTCTTGTTACGCAAGGCCCAAACCAGCGTCTTGAGATCGAGGAATCGTCCGACCCGGTAAGGCTGATTCATATCGCCGCCAGCCAAGCGAATGAAAGCGGCTTTGGAATCTTTGGGTCGGAGTTGCACACGGGGGCGAAAGCTGTTCGGAAGCCATTCCCCTTTCGCTTTGTTCTTGTACCGAAAAACGACAAAGCTCCATCCACGTCCACCCGCGCCACGGGCTACGCGATATTCCACTGCTAAGCGTGAAAGATCGAAAGGGAGATTGAATGCAACGATCATGGCTCCTGCCTGAATAGCCATATACATCACCTTCTCAACGAACACTCGGCGATCGTAGAGCCTGAGTTTCAATCGACCTTTCGTTCTATTGCGGTTTTTCTCACGGACGTACCGGCAGAGCACTTCCAATTGGCGAGAGTCTAAGTCGTCGGCGTAAAAGGCTCCCTCTTCCAGACATGCATAGCTGCCATCCGAACCCATTTCACAAAACTGATAGATTCCGAAATTCAGGCTCTGGAGGGCGTCGGTCGTTGTCTCAGTGTCGAGGACCAGAACATATTTGGGTAAAGCTTGCACTCTCTTGTTCCCGGTCTTTTCCCGAGCCTCCTCGTCGAGGATGCAGGTATGACAGCGCAGATAAATCTCGTGATTCATGGCAGTAGCCCCTTATTCAGAAATAAGTTCGGCCCATCTAAACATTGCATCGGCAAGCATTCTCAAGAACACGGCTGTCGCCTTCAGTGCGCACTTCACGCGCTGGACGGAATTTGGCGCACGACGCATATCCGCATCCGCTCGACGCCGAAACTCCGTTAGCATGGCATGACACGGTATACAAAGCGGAACCTTCAAAAATTCGTCATGGTTCTGACCCGCCGTGTGATCCAGTTCAATCAACACGCCGGTACGGCCACAGAGCAAGCAGCGTTCCTGTTCCAAGCGTCTTGCATTCCTGCGGCCTGTTTCGATTGGTTTCTCGTCCATCATGACGACGCCTCCGGAACGGCATAGATTTCATCGAGAGTCAGAGCACCTGCTTGAGCAAGGGAGCTAAGAAGGTCGGGGTCTGTGATCAGGACGTGACCTGCAATGGATTGCCCCTCGAATTGAGCCAAGCCATCTACGTCACCCGTGCGGAGATATTTGCTGACCGCCGACATGTACCTGCCAAGCTGCGAGGCTTGCTTAGAACCTCGTACTGCAACGGGAGCATTTCCGATGGTTGTCGGAATCAGCATGTCGCGTGTTCGGCGATCTGCTTTCGTCGCTCTGCCACGACCTCGCAATTCGGCCCTGAGATACTTGCGAACTGTGCGAGGATCGATGTGCTCCTCCCGCGCAGCAGCCGTGAGGCTGGCACCTGTCCGGCGCATCAACGCCAGGACATGTAAGGCCCGGTTGTAGATTTCCTGTCTTTTTCCGCGTTTCTTTCTGCCGTTTCGCATATAATTGACCTCGTGTGGTCTAATTAATGCGAAATGTAACACGTTAAAACTAAAACTGTTACTGCAATACGTGTTCTAATAAAGTTTTGATTATGCCATTACATGGCAATGGAGGTAGAGGAATGGACGATTTAACTGGAGACTATGGCGTGGATATTGTGCCCGGTAATATGGCGGAAAAAATATTGGGTTTGGTCTCAAAAGAGAAGCCGAAACCTCAGCCAGGGCGACCAATCGCAATTGACGACGGGAGACTCTGGGGAGCACGCGATCATTTGGTCTGGCTATTTGAAGTAACTTGGGCTGATGTTGGAGAACGCCTTCCCTGGATCAAGAAACCAGTAGATGTCCTCGACGCTATTCGCGTTTGGGACAATCCCAATCTGTCAACCGGGAATCACTACATCGCCAAGTGCCTGCTAAGACCGTCGTCTATTCCAGCGAATCCTAAGTGGCTCGCCACTACTCGCCGTAGGCTCGGGGAATTGAACGTAGCTGTTCAAAGTGCATCCGATGAACGCGATAGGTGCCATCAGTCTCTCGAAAAAGCGGAACGCGCTCTGAGTGATGATCTCTCAGCAAGTGACAAAGCAGCCGTTCAGGATCAGATATCAAGAAGACGCCAGAGACTCTCACAGGCAGAGGCGAAATACGATGCACTGTCCAAGCAGCAGAAAGATAAGCAAGACCTCTTGCTAGATGGCGAAGCGACATTTGCTCGCGATGAATTCGTTCGCTTCTGCAGGAGCAACCGTTACCGCTTAACACCGCTGAACATCGCAAATGCTCTGGCTGGACTGCCGTACATCGGCTGGAGACAGTCAGCCAATAGGTGCAAGAAACGTCCTGCCCCTGGTCCCGACGGTCGGTCGATGCAGGTATTTAAGACGATAGATCGGATCGTTAGATCCTGCGTTAGAAGGTCGGACCTTGTCGGACATGCCGAAAGATGGCTGCGAGCTCAGAAGGCCAAGAACTCGCTCGGCGTGTCGGAACTGCAGGAGAAATGGTACTACCTGCGCTGGTGCATTAAGACGGTACTAGAAGCGAATCCACGGGTGTCCACGCGAGAGCTTCCGTTTGCGATCACAAGAGAGTATTGGAAGCGTATCGGTCGCCCTTCGAACGTGGATTTGTTGTTTGAGGAAGAAGAACGCATCGTGAATTGATCGCTCTGGCTCGTTTCTATCAGGAAGGGAAAATTCCATGGCTTCAAGTGCAGTCTCACAAACAGAAATACATCCACGGCAAGGTGTAATAACCCTGTTCGGCTACGGGACGAGCGTTCGCGTCGATCGAGGACACTTGATCCTTGAAGACGGAATCGGGACCGATCGTCGCCAAGCACGGTTCCCCCGAGTTGGACATCGCCTTCGACGGCTTGTCGTCATCGGATCTGACGGCATGGTCTCGCTCGCGGCACTCCGTTGGTTGGCGGACCAGGACGCGAGCTTTGTAATGCTTGATCGGGATGGCTCGGTTCTCGCTACGACCGGCCCAGTTCGGTCGTCGGACGCTAAGCTCCGACGGGCTCAATCCCTCTCCATCTCAAATGGAGCTGGGCTGCGGATCGCACGAGATCTCATCAGCAAGAAGCTTTCTGGACAGGAGCAAGTCGCACGCCACAAGCTTCTGGATTCTTCGACTGCCGACACAATTGCGCGTTACAAGGTCGAGATGCCTCAGGCTGACAGCATCTCTACAATTCGGCTGATCGAATCGCAATCTGCCCGTGCTTACTGGTCTGCGTGGAACACATTGCCGGTCAACTTCCCAAAGAGCGATCTTCCGCGAGTCCCCCAGCATTGGCGCAGTTTTGGAACTCGTGTTTCACCGCTCACTGGATCTCCCAGACTCGCGGCCAATCCGCCGAACGCAATCTTGAACTATCTGTATTGTGTGCTGGAATCGGAGGCTCGGTTAGCGGCTGCTGCGTTGGGGCTTGATCCTGGATTGGGGGTTCTGCATGTTGATACTCCAGCTCGCGACAGTCTGGCTTGCGATCTCATGGAGCCGATCCGCTCTCATGTCGATGCATACTTGCTCGATTGGATCACTCGCCAACCACTCAAGCGAGAATGGTTTTTCGAGCAGAGAGATGGCAACTGCCGGCTCATGGGACCGTTCGCCGTTCGGCTCTCGGAAACGGCAACCATTTGGAGACGTGCCGTAGCGCCAATAGCAGAATGGGTAGCTAAACAGTTCTGGTCAACTACGCGGACGAGAACACAGAGCAATCTGTCGCCAACGCACTTGACGCAAGCACACAGACGCGAAGCGAAGGGTGTCTCGTCAACACCGATAACGCTAGTTGCACCGCAAGCACAGAATCTTTGCCGTGGTTGTGGGGGAGCTATCAGCCCTGGTCGAGAGCATTGTGCTAATTGTGCCGTCAGTCCTGCGACTGAAAGGCTTGCGATTGCATCTCGGCTTGGCCGGGTAGCTGCGCAAAGTCCCGAGGCTTTGGCCAAACAAGCAAGCTCCCAACGTCGGCATTCCAGAGCACGCTCGTCATGGGACGAATCCAGCCAACCAGCATGGATCACCCCGGAGTTGTTCTCGCAGAAAATTCAGCCGCTACTCTCGAACGTTTTGACATCTGTGATTCGATCAACCATAGGGGTGTCCCGGTGGTATGCGAGCCGGATTCGCCAGGGCTACCGCCCGCACCCGAGGCACTGGGAGGCGCTGGCGAAACTGGTGGGAGTTTCGGTAGAGGGGGAAGAGCGCTAAGGATTGTCTGATACTCGGCGAAGGATACGAATCTGCCTAGAAATGTAAACTCAACAACATGCGGGGTCACGGATGGCATAGAAGTATTCGAAAAGCACCCATAAATCGGGAAACGGATTGCGGAACGGATTGCATTTGGTTCGAGCGGTAGCCCCATTCGCGATAAAACTAAGACCGATAAAGTAATGAAGATACCCGTCTACGGTCGGCAGCGCCGCGTGAAGCTCCAAAGCGGTTTTACGCTGCTTGAGTTGATCGTCGCTGCGACTATTTTTTCGATTCTCCCGCTGATGGCGTTCCCGCTGGCGGCGCGTGACCATCAAACGAGAGAGGGAAAAACAACTCCGCAGGGCGCTGTCGGAGATGCGAGATGCCATCGACCGTTATAAAACAATGGCCGAATCGCGCCGCTTTTCAGACCAAAGTGGACACCTACCCGCCTGATCTGGAAACTCTGGTCAAAGGAGTCGAAATGCAAGGCGCTCAAAAATACCGCTTTCTTCCGTCTGTTCCTACAGACCCCATGACGAAAAGCAAAGAGTGGGGATTGCGTTCGATGCAGGACGATCCCTGACTCCGACTCATGGGGTGGACAGAACGTGCAAGGTGAAGGGCTGGACGGTACCAAGTACAAGGATTGGTAGGCGTACCTCGTTAGTGGCTTGTGAACGGATTGAAGACTTCGTGTAGCTGCGCTTTTTATTGCTGAGGTTCGGAATTGGAAAAAAATGTCAAGTCTGTCTTCGGTTGTTTTCCCCGCACAGCTGGCGCGCCCTCGTGATTTTTGTTGCGACGCCGTTGTTACAGGAGCCCTCTACGCTCACTTATCAACTCCGCTATTCTGCCGCTGCCCTCGCTCGATTAGCGCTACGACTATCCAGGCGAGTCCTGCGGAAGCTCCTATGCCAAGCAGTATCAGCCACAAGTGGGATCGATCATATCCAAATGTCCTCCCTCCGAGGAAGATCAACCAGGACGCGCCAATAATTAACGTCACGGCCGTCCTAGGGAGTTGTCTTCTGATTGTCCGTCGTGCTGCTAGTCGCTCTTCCGATGTTAGATTATCTTGTTGTCGTCGGACTCCGAGAAGTGCACTTCGGATCGTACCCGGAATCAGCAAAACTGCAATCGTCAGGCACCCCCACGGTATCCACGAATCGTGCAGCAAACGTAATCTCTCGACTGGAAGTTCATCCGACAAAAATGACATGTACAGGAACACAAGCCAGGCTATCGTGCCGGTATTCACCGCGAAGGCAAACAAATCAAACAATTCGGCCCCCATTCGTCGCATCCGCCGGGCCATGAGAATGACCAGAGTCACGTACCACCCTAAGAGAAGAAACGCCCATATAGTCATTTCGTCGAGACCTCCGCGCGGAGCTAATCGGGCAGCTTGTTACAAACGTTTTGAACCTGTTGATTGTATGCATTCTGGGCCGCGGCCTGCTCGCCTGCATTCTTAAGCGCCCACATTGCTGTAGCGCTCATGCCGCCTCGATATGCCGCCCAACCGGCCGCGGGCAGAGCCGCCGCTCCGTCTGTTTCCGCGCACAAGGCCGTCTGAGCCGGGTTCGCAGTGCAAAACCATGCTGCACCAGTCAAAAAGCCAAAAGTTGCGCCTCCGGTTGCTGCTAACCAAGGCCTGCGGCTATCGATTTCCGCGGTCGTGTTGTCGAGTTGATTTTGGGCAGCACCGGTGCACAGCTGGCGTGGAGTTAGCGGCTTCACATCAGTGCCGCCGCTGCCGTTGGGAAAGACTTGCCTCTCCAGTTGTGATTGGATGATGCCGAGATTTGCGGGCGGCCCGCAAACCAGGGTATTGTTTATGAAAAAGTACCCCTGACCTGGGCACGGGTTAATGCAAGGACCGTCATAAAGCCATTGAACATTCTGAGCTGTGTTGTAACTGTAGGTTGATTTGCCCGTGGTAATCGTGGTTGTCAAATAGGTAATTTGGCTGCATGTCCCCGACGGATCGATCAAAGCCAGGGGATTGTTTCCCACATACCCGTACCGATTCCAGCTCTGCGGATTCGTGGGATCGACTGCCGCCAGCCCTGCCGGATCAGGCGAAAGCCAGCGGCCTTGGCCTGCGTTAAGCTCTCTGTTGGGGGTGTCGAAGACGCCACCGAG
>Ga0193751_1002844_pt1 | contig 10404 bp, 8 predicted proteins | sample L1c2metaG_FD_143050 | JGI IMG/M metagenome (GOLD analysis project Ga0193751, IMG submission 143050) | Soil microbial communities from a riparian zone of the East river system, Colorado, United States - L1c2 | ecosystem: Environmental > Terrestrial > Soil > Riparian zone | place: USA: East River...
GAACTGGGGTAACCCGGTGAACGAGCCTAAGTCAACCCCGACGTCTCCCAGGTTACTGATGTAGGTCGTAGCTCCAAGCGGACCCGGGAAATTTTCCCTGTGCCGCAGGAAACCTAGCTTGAAGGTATTGAGTAGGGTTGGGCTGAAGGTGTGGTTCCAGGTGACGACCGCGTCTTGGCCCAAACCGTCCTGAACATACGCGGGCCCGATTATATTGTCGCCGCCATTGAACTCGTCGTGGTAAAGAGCCTTCTGGTATAGGTAGAGAGTGGAGACCGAATCTTTGTCGCTGAAGTGATGATCGACCTTGACGCTAAAGCGCCCCTCGTTCTGCGACTGGGGGTTAGCCACCGTCAAGTCTCCATAAACCGGGACAGGATAGGTCAACCCGGTGGTGTACAGTCCACCACCTGTGGTACTCAGGTTCTGGGTCGCTAACGGGTAATGTTGACCAGGAAAACCTCTCTCGGTCACGAAGTTCTGGCCGAGTGTGTTCGACAGATTGAACGCGCCCGGGCAAGTATGCCCAAGGTCCTGCATGCAAATGCCATTCGGGTCGGTTTCGGCCCAGTTCTCTAGTCCCCCACTGCTTACGAAGTCCAGAAACTGCTGGGTAGTGGCAGTGACGACCGCCGAAGGCTGTACTTGACGCACTCGATGCAACTCGGCCGTAGCGTAAAAGAAAGTCTTGTCCTTATAAATCGGACCGCCAATCGAGCCGCCGAACTGGTTACGCACCAAACGGTCTTTAACTCCGGCATTGTTAGAGAACCAATCGTTGGCCGCCAAAGCTTGAATCCGGTTGTATTCAAAAGCTGAACCATGCCACTGGTTGGTCCCGCTCTTCAGCACCGTGTCAGTAATAAAACCTCCGCCCTTGCCGTACTCGGCGGAGAAACTATTGGTGATGACACGGTACTCCTGAATTGCATCGGGGGAGATGCTCGTGGCAGCGCCACCTTTATCATAGAAGGAGAGCTGACCACGTCCAGCCTGGCCTTGCTCGTTATTATCAGCACCGTCAACCAGGTAGCTGCCTGCTCCTTCGCGCGTACCATTCACGGCTGCGCCGCGGTTATTGCCCGTGTCGTCCTGAGGGGACGCTCCGGCTACGAGTTCGATAAACTTGTTCTGGTTGCGCGTTTCCAGCGGCATCTTTTCCCAGACGTTGCGATCGACCAGTTGCGAAACCGACGAGTCACTCGTCTGAACCGTTTCAGCACCCGCTTCGACGGTAACTTCCTCGTTGGCCGCGCCCAGTTCCAGCTTCAAGTCGGTCGTAGCGGTAACGCCCACGCTGACCACGATCCCTTCCGTTTTCGTGCTCTTGAAACCCTTGGACGAGACCTGAACGACATAGGTGCCGACGACCGGCAGCCCCGGGAACCGGTAGATTCCAGCTGAACTTGTAACGGTCGTACGCTTTTCGCCAGTGGCGCTGTTCGAGAGGGTCACTGTCGCGCCCGGGATTACGGCACCGGTTTGATCCGTGACCAGACCCGTAATCTCTCCTGTACCTTGCGCCCAGACAGTTCCGGCCAAAACCGTCAGAACCACGATTGCGAGCAGAAGGTAAGTCCAAGTGTTGCGGAATGCAGATTCCATTCGATTTCTCCTGTTTAATTCTGGAAATCTAAATGCAGCTAATCGAGTTTCGTTGATTGCTCGGGGAGGGCCTGACTTCAGCACGCAGCCCCAGAAAAAATCCTACAGGATGACCTGTACGTAAGTGCAATCTGCATTCCAAAGGATTATCGAATAACGATCATATTTTTCAATGACATACATGTTCCAATGCCAGCGCTCTACAGTTTTTTGGAGGAGTGCCATCGATTAATCTATGGAAACACGTAGATCGTCTGGCAGACTAGCTGGCAGAGTAGATTGATCGCAGGTGGTTAGCCCGTTATGACCATGCCGCACAACAAGACAGCGTTCAACAGAGGTCTCGATCTGTTCAACCGCGCCCACTTTTTCGACGCCCACGAGGTCCTCGAAGACGTCTGGCGCGAGGCACCCCTTCATACCCCGACGCGCCGGCACCTGCAAGGCATGGTTCAGTTGGCGGTCGCTTTTCATCACCACTCCAAGGGCAACCATGTCGGCGCGCGCTCGGTTCTGGAGCGTGCCATGCGCAATCTCCACGGCGCGGACAGCTCGTTTCCCGATCTCGATCTCGACCGGCTGCGCACTGAGTTGGAAGTCTGGCGCCGGCATCTGGAACATTCCGAACGCGCGGACGACAAGAAAAACGAGAAGAAAGACGAGAAGAAATTTGAGGCGCTCAACGTCCGTCGCCATGACGTCCTTAACAGCAGCGCCCCGGCTCTGCCAAAGATTAAAGATAAAGTTTAGGAAGCGCCGCTAGATCGCCGCCAGGCCATCAATGTTGCGCACTGACAGCGTACGACTGATCGCCCCTGCTAGAATCTTGTTCCTGTGAAGTCCAGTCTCTCATCTCCACGCAAGACGAAACGAACGACGCCACAAAAGACGGCACGAAACACCACCGCTAAATCCGTTCCTCTCTCTGTTCCGCTCGCCGTTCCGCTCGCCGTTCCTCTTCTCGACTTGCGCCGCCAGTACGATGGCATCCGCGAAGACGTGCTGGCCGCCATCGCGCGCGTGTGCGATTCGCAAAACTTCATTCTCGGTCCGGAGGTCGAGGCGCTCGAGCGTGAGATTGCCGCGCTGACGGGAGCGGCCTCGGCCGTCGGTTGCGCGTCCGGAACGGAAGCCCTCTGGCTCGCGCTCGTCGCCGCGGGCGTCAAGCCGGGAGACTCGGTCATTACCACAGCATTCAGCTTCTTCGCGTCGGCTAGCGCAATTGTGCGGGCGGGCGCAACGCCGGTCTTCGTGGACGTCGATCCCGGCACCCTGAATCTCGATGCGGCGCTGGTTGACCGGCAACTGCGCGCGAAGCGACCCGAAAATCTCCGCGCCATTCTTCCCGTGCATCTCTACGGCCAGTGCGCCGACATGGACGCATTCGACCGCATCGTTAAGAAAAATGCCAAGGAAAACGCCGGGGAATACTCCGAGGAATTTGGAGTCGCAATTATCGAGGATGCCGCCCAGGCCATTGGCGCCGAGTGGAACGGGCGCGGCGCAGGCTCGCTCGGTGTGACCGCCGCTTTCAGTTTCTATCCCACCAAGAACCTGAGCGCCTACGGAGACGCGGGAATCGTCACCACTTCCAGTCCGGAGATGGCCGAGCACATGCGGCAGCTCCGCAACCATGGCAGTCCGCGGCGCTACTACCATGACGAATTTGGCTGGAACGGACGCATGGATGCCATTCAAGCAGCGGTGCTCCGCGTGAAGCTGGCACATATCGCGGACTGGAACCAGCGCCGGCGCCAGCACGCAGCGACCTACGATCAGCTGTTTGTTAGCGCTGGGCTAACCTCCGGGCCGACTTCCAATCAGACTTCGAACCAACTTACCGCGCCGGTGCGCTTGCTCTCGCGGAGTCCGCAAGCCAAACATGTCTTTCATCAGTATGTGATTCGCGCCCAGCGCCGTGACGAACTGCGCAAATTCCTCGCTGAACGAAAAATCGGGTCGGAAATCTACTATCCGCTGCCGCTGCACTTGCAGCTGGTCTTTTCCTACCTCGGACTGAAGGCAGGAGACCTTCCGATCTCCGAACAGGCCGCCCTGGAAGTGCTGGCGTTGCCGATGTTCCCGGAGCTGACTGAGGCAGAAATCCGGTTGGTGGTCGAGAGCATTGCCGATTTCTACTCTTAGAATTTTAACCACAGGGGACACAGCGGACACAGAATGAAGATGCAGTTCCCCTAAAGCCCCGGTGCCCCCCTGTGCCTCTCTGTGTCCCCTGTGGTTAAGATTTTTGTTGCTACCGTCTCCGCTTAGTTTTCCTAGTCACAGTCCGCACCGGCTCTTCTCCCGGCGCAAGCACCCGTCGCACAATCGGCGTGTTCAGCTTGTACTTGCGCTCGGCAACGTTGCCGTTATCGTCTTTCACGCGAATAACGAACGCGGGCAACACACCTTCTTTCTCGAAGTTTTCTTGTGAAACGGTCACGGGCAGGACGCCTTCCATGCGCTCCCGATAGGCCGTCTCATAGCGATGGCGCCTCACGTTCCAGGTGAAGACGCGAATCTGATTGAAGTCAAACGGCAGGCCATCCTTGGGTTCAGTAAGGACGATCAGGTACTGCGCGACTTTCTTGTCTCCATCCTGAACCTGATTCAACACGAAGAACGCGACGATGCGCTGGCCTTCCGCGTACTGGGCAACCTCGAGCGGGACGTCAAGATCGATCATGCGGGCCAGCACCCAGCCGACACGGTTGTGGGAGTCGCGCACCAGCCACCAGTCTTCGATTACCGGAACCGGCTTCCCGTCTTGCTCATTTTTCTTGCTGCCCGGCACAGTGGAGTGAGATGTCGAGTGAGATGCAGAATGAGAAGTCGAGCGCGACAACGCCGCAACCGCGCCCGGCTTCTCCGCCGTGTCTCGCTTCAACAGCGACAGCTTCTCGCCGGAAGAAATCTGATAGAGATGTTCGGTATCGCGCCCCGGTTCAACGTGCAGATTCGTGTCGTTCCGCGTCACGCCCCGAGCCTGCACGGGATCGTTCTGGTTGTCGGCTGTCAGCTTCTGGATCTGATCGAAGACTTCCTGGCTGACGAGGTAGCGCTGCTCCATCCATCCCGTCGTGCCATCTGCAGTGCGCACTTTGACGAAGCGGCGGTCACGGTCGAGCACTTCCACGCGCTCGCCATTCTTCACCACTCCGGCTTTCTCATACACCGCGGCCACGTGGTCGCGCAGCGTGGCCTGAACGCCGGAAACGTAGGCGACCTCGAGCACACGCCCGCGGCCGCGATTGCACGCCGACAGAAAGAACAGAATGAAAATCGAAATACACAACAAAAACTGCTGGAGAAAGCGTTTCACGGGCTCGCTATCCAATATAACGCGAGCCCGCTTCCCCCGTTACTCGATCATTGCGTTTGCAGCACCCATGTGCCGTTCAAAAGGCTTGTGCCTTCCAGCCCGCCGAACACGACCGTCTGCTGATGCAACTCATCGAAAGCCATCCCCATCGACTCGCGCGGTGGTGGCGACTGCTGCGGAAAGAGTTGGATCCAGTCGGTGCCATTCCAAAGCCAGGTATCGTTTACGTCGAAGCCGGCAAACCCGCCGAACGTCACCACGCCGCCGAAGCGCGGATCGTACACCGTCCCCGTAAAAAGCCTCTCACTCGGCTGCATGCTCGGAAACTGCTGGGTCCACGTGTGACCATCGTAGGTCCAGGTGTTTACGGGATTCACATCCGCGAGACCTCCGAACATCACAGTCTGCTTGAGCACCGGATCCGTGCCGAAAACAGCCGCCGCGCGCGCCGAGGGGAACTGCTGGGGATAAAGCTTGTGCCAGTCGCCATCCCTCCAGCGCCAGGTCGTCAGCTGATAGAACATGCCGTCGTAACCTCCGAATACTTGGGCGCGGCCATTGATCGGGTCGGGAAACACCATCGCTAACGTTTCCGGAACCGGCTGATGCGTCGGCGTGGCCTGAGTCCAGGTAGAGGTTGCGCCATTCCACATCCAGGTGTCATTGAGGTACTGGCCGTTGTATCCGCCGAACAGAACCACTTGCTTCAACTTCGCGTCGTAGGCCGCGCTGGCAGCCGCTCGCGCCGCGGGCTGCACCGTAGTCCTGATCCGTTTCCAGTTCGTGCCATCGAAAGTCCAGGTGTCATCGAAGTACCGCGAATGATTGAACCCGCCGAACATGACAATCTTCTGGCTGACCGGATCGTAGACCATCACGCAGGCGGCGCGCGCCCACGGCGTTAGCTGGGGATGTAGCCGTACCCACGTGGAAGCAGGGACCTGGCTGAATGCGGAAACTGCGGTGAGCGCGACGGCCGCGGCGGACCAAACAACCGACCGCAAGGCCAAGACAAAGCGGGGAAGATTTCGCATTGGGATCTCCTGGGAAACAGCGCCGCGAGTGTATCACGCAGTTCGGTGGAGATTCCAGCGGGAACGCCTGTCTGGCAAGGCTTTGAGGGTGGCGGTATCCCTGGGACACGACGGCTAGCCGCCCACTCATTCCCAAAGAACGCAAATGCGTGGGGCACCCTCATGATCAGCGTTATGCGAGCAGCAGCATTGCGGCCCACTTCTCGAAGGCGCGAGAAGTGGCGCACCCCGCGCCAAGTTGAACGAAATGTTGTGAACGCAGTGTTATTTGTATGTGAGTTGTGCAGATGCACCTTGACCTTACCCCCCCCCGCGCAAGTAAGATGCCAGCGCATCCCCAAATTCAAATTGAGTTAGGAGAATAGGTTATGACTAAGAAAATACTTCCACTATTCGCGCTCATCACATTAGCCGCCTGCTTACTGAGTTATAAATTGGGATCGGCTCCGACGGCGCATGCACAAACCTTGCCACCCCCGCCAAACGAGTGGTCACTGCAGAAGCTCAATGCCACACAAAACGCAACAACCGTGACTAAACCCGCCGTTTCAGGCGTCCAGCACGTTGCCGACTGCATTATAGCCTCGGCTGTAAACTTGACTGGGGCAAATATTCCGGGTCCCGTATACGTGACTCTTTATGACAACACGGGTACACTGGCGGCGCTCTATTTGCCACAACCCTACGTCTCAAACGGACAAGGCCTGGTTAGCCTGTGCGGGCTCAACATACCTGGGGCCGTGGGAAGTCCCCTGAGTCTGGGGATGGGTGGCTTCTTCAATTCCACGCCGTGGACCTCAGTCACCCTGGTAGGGCACGATGCAACCTAGGCCGGATTTCCTGCAAGCACGAAGCCCCGCGGTCCATGCAAGGCGGGCCGCGGGCGTTTTCTTGCCAAGCGCGCACCGTCATCCTCATGGGCGTGCAAGAAGTCTGCTGGAATTACCATCGCCGCCGCGAATCAGAGGCGATCATGGCGCAGCGGGGCGAGAATGGAAGTAGCATTATGGGTGGGCAGGCGAACTGCCCGGGCCACACGTCGACTTCCAGGAAGGTCCCAAGCTTCATGGGGCAGTGGAATCCCAAGTCTCGAAAACCGCGAGACCTGGGCACCGGCGGGGCTTTTTTAGAGGCCGCGAGAACGCCCGCTCCCATGGCCTTCCCACTAAGGCTTGGGATTCACTGTGATGTTCGTCGTGGCGGTAAGCGTGTTGCCACCGCACGTATAGGTCGCAGTAATCGTCCCCGGCACGGCCGAACCCGTGGGTAATGTTATTGTGGCAATTGCCGGGGTGGTTCCGTTGGCGATGGTGACTGCTGTATTCGTCGTTGTCCAGTTGGCGGACGCCGTAACGTCTGTACCACCCACCCCATTTACCGTCACGCTCGCCGTGTAATTAGCCGATGTAGCGCCAGTATTATCGACGTAGTCTAGCGGGACGATCGCGAGGTTGGAAGCTCCCACGACGCAAACCGCGGCGGTCGCCGTTTGCGCTGCAAGCGCCTGGTAATTGGCAGTGATCGTTACCGGTGCCGTGCTCTGAGCAACAGCCGTCATTAGCCCAGGCGTAGATCCGGGGATGCTTGCGTCGCCGATGGTGATGACCCCTGGGTCGCTGCTTGACCAGCTGATCTTGCTAGTTATGTTGCCCGTCGGCTGGCCATCGGTGTCGGTCCCAAACGCGGCCATCTGCTGCACCCCGTTCGGAAACGGAACAGTCGAGTTCGTCGGACTGATCACGAAACTAGCGATCGTCGGTTTCGGAAAGAATCCCCGGCAGCCAGCCCCGAAGGCCAGTGCAACCAGAACCGTAAAAGCCAGCGTCAACGCCAGTTTGCGCCCAGTCAACATAAATGATCGCCTCAGATAGCGTGATTTTAGCAGAATGCCCGGCCCTCGCTCGATCCCCGATAGTGCATGGCTTGGGTCGTACCTTCGCACACCCTGCCCACCGCGGGCTCGAAGCTCTCGAATATATGGAACGGATCGCGATCCTGAACTTGCAGAGTGTTTTCCAGCAGGCTCCCGGAAAAGGAGACTCCCGAGGCGCAGCCCCTGAAGAGGCGTCGAATTTCGAACGACTAACCGCATCGCTCAAGCGATGCTCCTGATACGAAGCCGCCTTTACTGAGAGCTGACAACTGAGAGCTGAGAGCTGTTCTACTTCCGCTTCTTCCCCGCGTTCGCGATCCGCTCGTCAATCGGCTTCCGGGAGGCGAAGCCCTCGCCCGTCCCGTGCCAATGCGTGATCGTGGCCTCGCCCAGTTTCCAGCACAGCAGAAGAATCTCCCCCTCCACCTTGCAGGGAAAATCGAGCAATCCGATGTCCAGATCTTTTACCTGCACCCCGGTCGCGTCAATTTCGGCGAGTGCATCCTTGACGCGCCGAATCGCTTTCTCGCGCTCCGCCTTGCGCCGCGCCAGGTAGACCACATTCAGCATCATGCCGCCGTTCAAAAACACGCGGTGCGCGGTTTCCTGCAACTCCGCGTCCACGTCTTCAATCAGCTTCTTGCCGTTAATTGCCTGCTTGAGCAGCGATTCCAGAATGGGGAGAAGTGTCTGCGCTTCGTCGAAGGTAAAACTGCGGTCGGACATGTGCGACCATTCTACTGGAATCAGCCAGAAAGAGTGTGCGGATTGTTCTACAATAGTGATCGACCTGGCCAATATGGGGAGAATCGGTAATGGGCCCGACGCGCGCGTTGTCCACAATTCTGCTTACCTTCACCTGGGCCTGCGCCATTGGATCTCAGATCGAAGCTCAAGAAGTTCCCATCCCGCAACTCACTCCAGGTTCCGCGCGCAAACCTGCAGCCGAACCAAGTAAGCTCGCCGAGCCCGCGCCGCCGCAGACGGTTCCTCTGACCGTAGCGAAAGGCGCACCTCTGCAAGTCGCTCTGGATCAGGAAATCCGAGTGAGGAAGGTAGGACAGCCCGTCCACGCGCGCATCGTGGAGCCTGTATATGCGTTCGATCACATTGTCGTGCCCGTTGGTTCCGAGGTCATCGGCGAAATCACGAAGATCGAATCGCTCTCCGAAGGCAAGCGTACTTTAGCCGTGCTGAATGCGGACTTCACACCCCTCCGCAAAGTCGAAGTCGGCTTCCATGAATTGGTGCTGCCCGACGGGAGACGTTTCCCGCTGCATACCACAGTCGCTCCCGGCTCCGGCCAGGTCATCGAGTTAGTCACATCGGCCAGCGAAAAAGAAAAGAAAAATCTCGTAAAGGACGCGGCGTCCAAAAAAATCAAAGAGGCGAAGCAGCAGGCCCACGAGCAATGGGACAACGCCATGAAGGAACTGAAGACGCCTGGGAAGGTTCGCCGCCTCGAACGCTATGGAGAGGCGCAACTGCCGGTTCACCGGCAATATATCCCGGCCGGAACTGTGTACTTCGCCGAATTGGTGGACCCGCTGGATTTCGGGAGCGTGGTGATGACCGCTTCCATGGCCTCTTCGATTGGCGCGGAACTTCCCGAGGGAAGCGTCGTTCACGCTCGCCTGGTCACACCGTTGTCGTCCGCAACCTCCCACAAGGGTCAGGACATAGAAGCAGTCCTCTCGCAACCGCTGATGGATGGCGATCGCCTGATCCTTCCTCAAGGCAGCCGCCTGAAGGGCGCGGTCAAGCTGGCCCAACCGGCGCGTCGCATGAAAAAAAATGGACAGCTGCGTATCGCATTCTCGGAACTTGTTCCTCCCGATGGCGTTGAGCAGAAGATCGTTTCCACGCTCGAAGGCGTGCAAGCCGGCAAGAATGCCAACGTGAAACTGGATTCCGAGGGTGGCGCGGAAGCGACTACCTCGAAGTCGCGTTATCTGGCGACGGCAATGTCCCTCGGACTAGCAACGTTGGCCAATGACGATGACGCAAGCAGCGGAGCCGCAGGCGGTAGCACCGTAGGTGGATTCAAGTTGGTCGGGATGGTGATGGGAGCGGTCGCACGCTCCCGCGCCTTCAGTACCAGCATGGGAGCTTACGGAGCCGCAGTGTCGATTTACACGAACTTCATGGCGCGAGGCCACGAAGTGGTATTCCCGAAAAATACCGCCATGCAAGTTGGAGTTGGAACGCGCGCAGCGACGGTAACTCCATCAACCCCGGAAGCGGCGCCCCCAGCCGCACCCTCCGAATCCGCCGCCCTGAATTAAGCCAACATTTTCGGTGGAGCGCCGGGCGTCCCCGCCCGGCCACGATGCTGCCGATCATGGATTCTTCCAGCACGATAGTGGGACGGGCGAGAGCCTGCCCTGAGCCTGTCGAAGGGACGCCCGTCTCTCCACCGCATGACGCGGGTCATCTTCAGCACCGCGTCCGCCTCGCTGCCCATGCTATTTTCAATAGACGGACATGGAGACGCCGCCCCCACCGCTTTCCCAATCCACCCCCAGGAATGTATACGCATTCGGCCTGACTTCATTCCTCAACGACACGGC
>Ga0193751_1002845_pt1 | contig 10402 bp, 8 predicted proteins | sample L1c2metaG_FD_143050 | JGI IMG/M metagenome (GOLD analysis project Ga0193751, IMG submission 143050) | Soil microbial communities from a riparian zone of the East river system, Colorado, United States - L1c2 | ecosystem: Environmental > Terrestrial > Soil > Riparian zone | place: USA: East River...
GAAATAATCGACATCACGGACGAAGTAGAAAAATGTCGTGTCGCCGCCGACATCACCGAAGGCTTCGTGCTCGTGTCGGCGATGCACATATCGGCATCGGTTTTCGTCAATGATCACGAGCCCGGCCTGTGGCAGGATATTCTCGACTGGCTGGAGAACAGAATTGCCCCGTGGTCGCCTGATGACTACCGGCACAATTCCGGAACCGGCGAAGACAATGCTGCTGCGCACCTCAGGTCATTGACTATCGGCCACGAGGTGATCGTTCCCGTGACGAAAGGGCGCCTCGATTTTGGTCCGTGGCAGCGGGTGTTCTATGGAGAGTGGGACGGGCAGCGTAAGAAAAGGGTTCTGTTGAAAGCGATGGGGGAGTAACGCTCCTTACGCTCTAGCGTAATCCGGGCGCCACGTTTTTATCTCCTTCTTGATCTGCTCTCCCTTCGTCAGCTCGCCGCTGAGACAACGTTGAGCGAGAGCACCGACTTCCTCGTCCGGTGCGAATCGAAGTGCCACCAGCTGCGGCGTGGAGAGGTCATTGATTCGTCCACGCGCTTCCACCGGCAGCAACGACGCGAGCCGCAGTCTCTCCTCGAGCCGAATGATCCTGTCCTGAACTCTCGCCACCATGAACCGCGCAGCAAAGGGAACGATCGCCAGCGCGATAGCCACGAGAACCATCCAGGCCTTGAAGAGAGTCCGATACTTATTGAGATAGAGCAATTGCGCAAAGACGTTCAACAGCAGTACCGGCTCCACAAAGAAGTGAAACACCGGGATGTATTTGCGATGGGACTTGTAGGTTTGCTCGGTCGCCATTTCAAGCTCCTGTGTGAGCTGCTTTCGCCTCAGCAGCGTATCGTTTCAACCGCGTTATCATCGCGTTGAGTCCAGGCTCTCTCGTGCCGAGTCCGATGCTCTCCATTAAAGTGCGGACGAAATTTCCGGGAATGGCGAGCGTAGTCTCGGCCGGCTGATCATTCACCGCGCCAAAGACAATTGCCAGTACTGCGGCAATAGTCGGTGATTGTCGCAGGTCGAGGTCGGCGTAGAAGTGCATTTTCCCGTCCTTCATCTCCGGGATGATGTCGATTTTTGTCTGACACTCCGGAATGTTGAAAGCGGAGAGGTCCAGATCGCGGAAGCGCTCGGGAAACGGCTCGAGCTTCTTGGAATATTGCACCAGCGCCTGCATCTTCTCCTCGCGCCCCATTGAGCGGAAAAGGCGAAGAACGCGGTCAATCGAGGGAGGTAAGGGTAACTCCGTTGCTTCCTGCATCCCGTGCAAGTTAACTCATGAATCGCGCGCTCTGTCTGGGTTTCATTATCGTTGCCGGGTGTTCACGTGGCGAGAGTGATTCGGTCGTTGCAACCGGTACGCTCGAGGTAGTGGAGATCGACGTCGCGCCGCTCCAGCCAGGCCGTGTGGTTCAAATGCTGGTGGACGATGGCGACAGCGTCCGCGCCGGCGACACATTGGCAATCCTCAGGCAGCCGACATCGCAAGCAGTCGTCGAGCAAAGCCGTGCGCAGGTTGAAGCCTCGCGCGCAAATCTCACCGAGGCGCAGAATGGTCCGCGTGCGCCAGAGATCAAGCGCTCGCAGGCAGAGCTAACCGCAGCGACTGCCGAAGTAGCTCGCACCACAAAGGATCTCGAACGAGCGCGGTCCCTGGCAGCAAAGGGCAACATTCCGCTTCAGCAGCGCGACGCCGCAGAAGCAGCTGCACGACAAGCAATCGCGCGACGCGACGCGACACGCCAGTCCCTCGCTTTGTTGCTGCAGGGCACACGACCCGAGCGCATCGTTGCGGCGCGAGCTCAAGTTGCGGGAGCGCAAGCCGGTCTCACGGGAGCAGCCGCGTCGGCGGCGGATCTCACACTTACTGCGCCAATAGCCGGCGTGGTGCTGAGCCGCAACGCCGAGCCGGGTGAAATACTCGCTACGGGACAATCAGCAGTCACACTGGGAGAAGTCCGACGTCCCTGGGTGAGAGTCTATGTGAATTCGCTGGATCTTCCGAGCATCTCAGTGGGCAGGCAGGCTCGCGGTGTTCTCGACGAAATGCCGAACAGAATCTTCAACGGCCGCATCGTGGCGATAAACGCAAAGGCCGAGTTCACTCCGCGCGTTGCACTCACCGAGGAAGAGCGCGCGGATCTCATGTTCGGCGTGAAGGTGGAATTCAACGACTCGACGGGCGCGCTCAAGCCAGGACTTCCCATAACGGTAAGCATCGCGAAAAAACCGCCTTCGGCCGACAAGCGTTGACCGACCCAGCCGCGGCTCGACCCGCAGTACACACCGAGAAGCTTACCAAGGTATTCGGAGAAGTCAGGGCTGTAGACAGTGTGACGTTCGACATCAACCGCGGCGAAGTATTCGGCGTTCTCGGCCCCAATGGCTCGGGCAAGACGACCACTATCAGAATGCTTTGCGGGCTTCTCACGCCGACCTCGGGCACCGCAACGGTCGCGGGTTTCGACGTCCGCACGCAATCGGAGGAGATTCGGCGCAACATCGGCTACATGTCGCAACGCTTCGGCATGTACGAAGACCTGACTGTCGAGGAGAATCTGGATTTCTACTCGTCGCTCTACGGGCTTGCAGGCGGGGAAAAACGCAAGCGAATGGAGGAGTTGTTCGATGAGCTGAGTCTGCGCCCTCGAGCGAAGCAGCTCGTAGGAACACTGAGCGGGGGATGGAAGCAGCGCATCTCGCTCGCCTGTGCAATCGCGCATCACCCGCAGATTCTCTTTCTCGATGAGCCAACTGCAGGAGTGGATCCTGCGGCACGCCGGCGTTTCTGGCTGACGATCTACGATCTGGCGAAAGGCGGGACGACGATTCTGGTGACGACGCATTACATGGATGAAGCCGCGCGCTGCCAGCGGATTGCGTTTCTCTCTCGCGGGCACCTCATCGCGCTCGGCACCGGTGAGGAAGTAACCAGGCAGTTCGGGAAGCAAACCATCGAAGACGTCTTCATAGAGCTTCAAGAGCGCGACGAAGGCGCAATCGCATGAATGATTTGCGGAAGCGGCGGCCCTTGTTGTTGCCGATGCTGCGAAAGGAATTCATTCAGATGCGCCGCGACAGGCTGACTTTCGCGCTGATGCTTGGCCTTCCGATCATTCAGCTGATTCTGTTCGGGTACGCGATCCGCACCGAGGTTCGCCACCTCCCTACCGTAGTGCTGGACGAATCACACAGCTCGGAGAGTCGCAGTCTTATTTCCGTGATGGAGCAAACGCAGAACTTCCGGATCGTAGGGACGGCGCTCTCACACAGCGAAGTTCGCGACTGGATCGAATCGGGGCGGGCCAAGGCAGCAATGGTGATTCCGCCCGAGTTCGCGCGCGATATCAAGCGACACCGTACAGCTCATGCACAAGTGATCATCGATGCCGCCGACCCACTCGCTTCATCGGCGGCGATTGGTGGGGCTGCACTCGCGGCGTCTGTGCGAGCCACAGCGATACTCGACCCACAATCGAAATTGGCAGCTCCGCTCGACGTGAGGGTGAGGCCATGGTACAACCCCGGGCTACGCAGCGCCGTCTTCATCGTGCCCGGAATCATCGGACTTCTTCTGAGTCTGACGCTGCTCGTGGTTACGAGCATCGCGATTGTTCGAGAGCGCGAGAAGGGAACATTCGAGCAGCTCGTAGTCACTCCGATCAGCAAGACCGACATCATGCTCGGCAAGCTGTTGCAGTTTGTCGTCGTCGGCTATGTGCAGATGGCCTGCATTCTGATTCTTGGACGAGTGCTCTTCAACATTCCGATGCGCGGAAGCGTGACTCTGCTCTTCGCCCTCTCACTGACGTTCATCATCGCCAACCTCGGCATCGGATTGCTCGTGTCGACGCTGGTGAAAACGCAGATCCAGGCGTTTCAGCTCGCGATCTTCTTTCTCATGCCGAACATTCTCCTGTCAGGATTCATGTTTCCGAGAGAGGCGATGCCGGTTGTTGCGCAGTGGCTGAGCAATGTGCTTCCTCTCACCTATTACCTGACGATTCTTCGCGGAATCATGTTGAAGGGAATTGGAATCGATCATCTCTGGCATGAAACTCTCATCCTCGCCACGTTCGCAATTGCACTCATCGTCGTCAGTGTGAAGCGGTTCTCGAAAACGGTCAGCTAGAACGCTTTCACGCACGACCCAAGGAGAAGAGCAGATGCCAACCAGGAAGTCGAGCGCAGTCTGGGAAGGTGGGCTGAAGAGTGGAAAGGGTACTTATAACGTTGGCAGCGGAACGATGAGTGGTGCCTATAACTTTGGCTCACGCTTCGAGGAGGAGGGCGGATCGAATCCGGAGGAGCTGCTCGCCGCTGCAGAAGCCGCGTGCTACAGCATGGCGTTGAGCGGTGGGCTTGAAAGGAACGGAACGCCGCCGACAAAAATATCCACGACCGCGGAATGCACGGTCGAAAAGGTTGACGCCGGATTTCAGGTGACGAAGATGAATCTCCAGGTCCAGGCGTCGGTTCCCGGCATCGATGACGCGAAATTTCAGGAGATCGCGAACGCGACTCTCACCGGATGTCCGGTCTCAAAGGCGTTTGCCGGTAACCTGAAGCTTACGCTCAGCGCGCGACTGGTGTAGCGAGCCTTACGCCGGCTCGGCCCAGGCGAGGCGGGCGTCGCACGCGTCGCAGTTGCCGCAGCTCCACTCGGGTGCGACCTCTTCACCGAAATGTTCGAGAATGAACTTGGTGCGGCATTCGGTGGTCTGACAAAACTGAATCATGGTGCCGAGCTTCTTCTGATCGGCAGCGCGACGCTCCTCGTAGTCGAGAAGATCACGGCTCAGGTCCACCGAGGTGAGGTTCCCACGCAGTCGTTGCCATCGGCCGCCTCTGTGCTCGCGCACCAGACCGTGTCGCTTGAGAAGTGCGAATACGATTTTTGCTTTGCGCTGAGGGACTTCGGTGATGTCCGTAATGTCGCTGAGCGCTACGGGTTGATCGACCGGATACTTCTCGAGTGCAAGCGCGACCCGCGCCGCTTCTTCGACCTCGGGATATCGTCCGCCGAGGAAGTACGTTTGAATCCTCCGGTCCTCGACGCGGTACAACACGGTGCATATGGCGGGTAATCCGTCGCGGCCGGCACGTCCCGCTTCCTGATAATACGATTCGATCGACCCGGGAAAGTGATAGTGCACGACGAAGCGGATGTCCTGCTTGTCGATTCCAAGTCCGAACGCATTGGTAGCGACGATCACCTTCGTCTCGCCGCTCATGAATGAATCCTGAACTGCCTTGCGATCAGCAGCGGGACGCTTGCCGTGATACAAACCCACGTTGTGGCGCTCCCGCAACATCTCGTAGAGGCGCTCCGATTCCTTTACCGTCGCAACGTAGACCACGCCGGATCCATCGCTCTCGCGGAGGGTCTGCTCGAGAATCGCGTCCTTGATGCTGTCGTTGACAGTTCGTCTCACCTCGAAGCGCAAATTCGGGCGTGCAAATCCGGTAATCGTAACGTGCGGATTCCGCATGCCGAGCTGGTGCACGATGTCGTCCTGCACCTCCTGCGTCGCGGTAGCAGTGAGAGCGAGGATCGGGGGCCGGCCGAGGCGCTTGGCGATTGACCCGAGAGAGAGATAGTCAGGTCGGAAATCGTGTCCCCACTGGCTCACGCAATGTGCTTCGTCGATGACGAAGAGACTCACTTTGCGGTTGAGAAGGTGCTCGAAAAAATCCCTGTCCTTGAAGCGCTCCGGCGTGAGATAGAGTAGCTCACCCTCACCTGCCTGGATCTGACGATGTGCCTCGCGACTCTCCGATGTCGACAGGTGTGAGTGCATTGCCACTGCATCGACACCTTGAGCCGTGAGCTTGTCCTTCTGGTCCTTCATCAAGGCGATGAGCGGGCTCACCACGATCGTAAGGCCCGGCATCAGGAGAGCAGGAAGCTGATAGATGATCGACTTGCCACTGCCCGTCGGCATTACGACGAGTGCATCACCACCTTCGAGAAGAGCTTCAACGGGCGCCCATTGTCCTCTCCGAAAATCGGGATGACCGAACCGCTCCGTGAGGATAAGCCTCGCGGATGCGCGGGTAAAAATTTCCTGCATATCCGGATCTTGTTGGCAGGAACCATTCCGCGGCGGTCTCTCGTGGCCAACGTATATTCACCGACCTCACCAATACGTGATTACGGCGCGATATATGGCGTCAAATAAGTAAGGATTCTACTGAGACGTATGAAATCGGGCCCCTCCGTTCGAATGTTCGCGATATCCGCTCCTGGGCTCGAGCGCATTCTCGCGTCGGAGCTGAATCAGATAGGTGCTCCCGACGCGGCTGAGATCGAAGGTGGCGTGACCTTCTCGGGCGATCATTCACTACTGTACAAGGCCAATCTCTCGCTGCGGACGGCCAGCAGAGTGGTCGTACGCGTAGCCGAGTTTCACGCCGACAGCTTTCACGAGCTGGAGCGGCGCGCGAAACGAATCAGATGGGACGAGTATGTGAGTCGTGGGTCGCGGGTGCGATTCCGAGTGACTTGCAGGAAATCCCGGCTCTATCATTCGGATGCGGTCGCCGAACGGCTGGCCCAGGCAATCGTCCAGCAGTTGGGTGCCGTCGACGTCGAGCCGACGACCGCCGAGTCGTCCGAAGACGCGGAGCACACGGGCGAAACCGTTGCGCCATCCCAGCTGTTCATCGTGCGTCTCAATCATGACAAGTGTGTCGTCAGTGCGGACAGCTCGGGCCTGCTCCTTCATCGTCGTGGCTATCGCCAGGCTTCGGGAAAAGCTCCCGTTCGCGAGACAATCGCAGCTGCAATGGTCCTCAGTAGCGGCTGGGACCAGCGCTCGCCTCTTGTCGATCCGATGTGCGGATCTGGTACGATTGCCATCGAGGCTGCGCTGCTGGCTCGCAGAATTCCACCGGGGTTACACCGGTCGTTTGCCTTTCAGTCCTGGCCGGGGTATAACTCGAGCCTCTGGGAAGCGACGATGGCGGAAACTGTAGAAGGGGCACTTCCTTCGGCGAGTGGCGCCTTACTGGCGTCAGACAGAGATGATGGTGGTGTCAAAATGGCGAGAGAGAATGCGGCTAGAGCTGGTGTCCTCGAGGACATAGATTTTAGCATCCAATCGATTTCCGCAATCGAGCCGCCGCCCGGCCCGGGGTGGATAATCACCAATCCTCCATATGGAATCCGGGTCGGCGAGCGCGGTCCCCTGCGAAACCTCTATGCCCAGTTCGGCAGGGTCCTGAAAGAGAAAGCGAAGGGCTACACCTTCGCTTTCCTGTCCGCAGACACCAATCTCGAGTCCATGTTGCGAGTTCCACTCGAGGAAGTCTTTCGCACTCGAAACGGCGGAATTCCCGTTCGTTTGATGAAGGGCAGGATCGAATGACGGAACCCCCCTGAACTCCAATGCTGGTGAAACGGTACCACTTTTGTATACAGTCAAGAGGATTTGGCCGCCGGCGCCCGGCCGCGACGCCATCCCTCCCCTGTTTCCTCTCCGGAAATAAAGGGAAAGAAGCACAATTCGCTCAGGAGAAGCCGTGGAAATCGGCGATATAATCGACACCCCCGAAGAAACCACACCGCCGAAGCGGAAGCGGCCAAACCGCACAGCCCGCGACTCTGCGGGCGACACGACGATCGAATCCACCGAAGAAACCGGCAGCCGCCGTGGAAACGGCGGATCCACATCTCGCCGTCGCAATGGCCGCAACGGAAACGGCGGGCGCGGAGCAGATCCGCTCCTCCGTGCGGAGCTCGAGACTCTGCTCGAAGGTCTCAAGGATTTACGAGACGGTGACTTTGACGTCCGACTTCCAATCAGCGCCGATCCTCTCACCGCCGAGATCTACACCGCATTCAACGCGATCGCCGAGCGCAACGAGCGACTCGCCTCGGAAGTGGTTCGCGTCAGCACGACGATCGGCAGAGAAGGGCAAATGAACGAACGCGCATCGATCGGTCGCGCCACCGGCGGATGGGCGACGATGACGAGCTCGCTCAACTCGCTGATCATCGACCTCGCTTCGCCAACGACCGAAGTGGCGCGAGTGCTCACCGCCGTTGCCGAAGGCGACCTCTCGCAGAAGATGGTGCTCGAGATAGACGGTAAGACGGTGCAGGGCGAGTTCCTGAGAATCGGAACGACGGTGAACAAGATGGTGGACCAGCTCAGCGCGTTTGCGTCAGAAGTAACGCGTGTCGCGAAGGAAGTGGGAACCGAAGGAAAGCTGGGTGGCCAGGCAAACGTTCCCGGCGTTGCCGGAACGTGGAAGGACCTCACCGACAACGTGAATACACTGGCCGGAAACCTTACCAGCCAGGTGAGAAACATCGCCGACGTAACGACTGCTGTTGCAAAGGGAGATCTCTCACGCAAAATCACGGTCGAAGCGCGCGGAGAGACGCTCGAGCTCAAGAACACGATCAACACGATGGTCGATCAGCTCAGCTCCTTCGCGTCGGAAGTAACGCGCGTTGCGCGCGAGGTGGGAACTGAAGGAAGACTCGGTGGTCAGGCTCAGGTGCCGGGAGTTGGAGGCACATGGAAAGACCTCACCGACAACGTGAACACGCTGGCCGGCAACCTCACCAGCCAGGTGAGAAACATCGCCGACGTAACGACGGCAGTCGCCAAAGGCGACCTCTCGCGCAAAATCACGGTAGACGTGCAGGGTGAGATCCTCGAGCTCAAGAACACCATCAATACGATGGTCGATCAGCTGAGCGGGTTTGCGTCCGAAGTAACGCGCGTGGCGAAGGAAGTGGGAACCGAAGGAAAGCTCGGTGGTCAGGCAGAAGTGCCGGGTGTCGGTGGAACGTGGAAAGACCTCACGGACAACGTGAACGCGATGGCGTCGAACCTCACCGGTCAGATCCGGAACATCGCCGACGTAACGACGGCAGTCGCCAAAGGCGATCTCTCGCGCAAGATCACAGTCGACGTACAGGGTGAGATCCTCGAGCTAAAACAAACCATCAACGCGATGGTGGACTCACTCCGCATCTTCGCCGGCGAAGTAACGCGCGTGGCGAAGGAAGTTGGTACCGAAGGAAAGCTTGGTGGTCAGGCAGAAGTGCCGGACGTCGCAGGAACGTGGAAGGACCTTACCGACAACGTGAATTTCATGGCGTCGAACCTCACCGGTCAGGTGAGAAACATCGCCGACGTCACGACTGCAGTGGCGCGCGGCGACCTCAGCAGAAAGATCACCGCCGATGCAAAGGGAGAGATTCTCGAGCTGAAGAACACGATCAACATCATGGTGGATCAGCTCAGCGCGTTTGCGGCCGAAGTAACGCGTGTGGCGCGCGAAGTGGGAACCGAAGGAAAACTTGGCGGACAGGCCAGCGTTCCGGGCGTCGCAGGAACGTGGAAGGATCTCACCGACAACGTGAACACGCTCGCCGGTAACCTCACCAGCCAGGTGAGAAACATCGCCGACGTGACGACCGCTGTCGCCAAGGGAGATCTGTCGCGCAAGATCACAGTCGAAGCGCGCGGTGAAACCCTCGAGCTCAAGAGCACGATCAATACGATGGTCGATCAGCTCAGCTCGTTCGCCGACGAAGTAACGCGTGTTGCGAAGGAGGTGGGTACGGAAGGAAAGCTCGGCGGACAGGCGAACGTGCCGGGCGTAGCGGGAACGTGGAAGGATCTGACGGACAACGTGAACGCAATGGCGTCGAACCTCACGAGTCAGATCCGCAACATCGCGGACGTGACCACCGCCGTCGCAAAGGGCGACCTGTCACGCAAGATCACAGTGGACGTGCAGGGCGAAATTCTCGAGCTCAAGAACACGATCAATACAATGGTCGATCAGCTGAGCTCGTTTGCCGACGAAGTGACGCGAGTCGCGCGCGAAGTAGGAACCGAAGGTCGACTCGGGGGCCAGGCGCAAGTGCCGGGAGTTGCCGGAACGTGGAAGGACCTCACCGACAACGTGAACTTTATGGCGTCGAACCTCACCGGTCAGGTGAGAAACATCGCCGACGTCACGACAGCTGTGGCGCGCGGCGATTTGTCACGCAAGATGACGGTGGACGTGAAGGGAGAAATTCTCGAGCTCAAGAATACGATCAACATCATGGTCGATCAGCTGAGCTCGTTCTCATCCGAAGTGACGCGCGTGGCGCGTGAGGTAGGAACGGAGGGACGCCTCGGCGGACAGGCGCAGGTACCTGGAGTCGCCGGCACGTGGAAGGATCTGACCGACAACGTGAACACGCTGGCCGGAAACCTCACTGGTCAGATCCGTAACATTGCACTGGTCACGACTGCCGTAGCTCAAGGTGACCTCTCGCAGAAGATCACTGTCGAGGTGCGAGGCGAGATCCTCGAGCTCAAGAACACGATCAACGCGATGGTGGACAGTCTTCGGGTGTTTGCCGACGAAGTAA
>Ga0193751_1002846_pt1 | contig 10402 bp, 8 predicted proteins | sample L1c2metaG_FD_143050 | JGI IMG/M metagenome (GOLD analysis project Ga0193751, IMG submission 143050) | Soil microbial communities from a riparian zone of the East river system, Colorado, United States - L1c2 | ecosystem: Environmental > Terrestrial > Soil > Riparian zone | place: USA: East River...
TGATGGGAAATGAAATAGCGCCGCGTGTCGCGCGGCACTGCGAGCGGCTGCCGTTTGGCCATCCGATAGCCAAAGCCTTGCAGCAGGCTGCCGTTGGAGAACGCAACATTGGCAAATCGCGCCGAGGTCGTCGATTGACGGCTCGCGGCGGCGACGTCGAAGATCAGGTCCTCCATCAGGCGCTTGCTTGCTCCCATCAGGCTGACCGGATTGGCCGCCTTGTCGGTCGATACCGCAAAGTAGGTCGCGCCATGCCGATGCTCGGCAAGCCAGCGTTTGAAACGAAGATGCCTGACGACGTTGGTGTCGAACATCTGCAGGACGGAGTAGATGTCCTTTTCCGAGCGGACATGCTTGAGCGCGGCGAAATTCAATACGACGTCGTATGGCGGCGAATCCGCCAAAAAACGCTCCATGACCGGACCGCCGTAATCCAGCGGCAGGGCGCGAAAGTCGATATCGGGAATACCGGTCGACCGGCCACGCAACTCGCGGACAAGCTCGGCAAGATAATTCTCGTTATGATCGACGATGTGCAGGGCGGACGGAAGATAATCGAGGATTATTCGCACCGTGGCCGCGCCGATCGAGCCGCCGCCGCCGATGACCAGAATTCGGCGATCGCGCACTGTGGCCAAGACGGGCTCACTGCTGGCTTCGAGATCGCCTGCAAAAAGTGAATTGGTCCGGCCGGTGACAATGGCGGTCAGCTCTGCAGTTTCCGTTCCGGCGATGAACGGGTGCGCTTTGCTGGCGCGGTCCGCCTTGTTCATAGCGGCTCTACTCTTTCATTGGCGACGGCGTCGCTCAGTGCGATGTGCGCAGCCGACGTTCGTTCCGCGCCCTCACATCGCGCCAACTTGCCATTGAGGTAGCGGCGGTCGGCGATGTATCTGGGCCGGCCTTTCACTTCGTCGAATATTAGCCCGATATATTCGCCGATAACGCCGAGAAAAAACAGCTGCACGCCGCTGAGGAAACACACGGCGGCAATCAACGAGGACCAGCCCGGCACCTCGATCGCTCCAAGCATGTAGAAGATGATCTCGAGGAAGCCGGCCACAAAGCTTAAAAAGGCGATGGCCATGCCCAATCCGACGCAGAACCGCAGCGGCAACTTGGAAAAGGAGCAGATGCCATTCAAGGCGAAATTGATCAGGGTCGACGAGCGATAGTGGGAGCGCCCGCCCTGTCGCGGACTGGGCTTGTACGGCAAATGAACGATTTTGAATCCGACCCAGGACACCAGGCCGCGCAAAAACGGATTTCTCTCGGTGATCTGCCCGCGCACGACTGCGGCGACGCGTTGCGACAGCAGCCGGTAGTCGGAGGCGCCCGCGGGCAAATCCACAGCGCCTACACGCTGCAGCAGCTGGTAGAACCAGCGCGACGTCAGGCGCTTGACTAGTTTGGTCTCGGTTCCGTCCTGACGGACCATCTGCACGACGTCGGCGCCGTGTTCCCATTGATCCACAAGTTGCGGAATGAGCTCGGGGGGATGCTGCATATCGCTGTCAAGCATCACGACGGCGTCGCCGCGGCTGCAATCGATGCCTGCGATCAGGGCCGCTTGGTGCCCGAACCGACGCGACATGACGAGCACTTCGACGCGAGGATCGGCCGCGCTGATCGAACAGAGCAACGCTTCAGTCCCGTCGGATGAAGGATCCAGAACATAGATGATCCGAATGCGATAGCGCTGATTGAGCGGCTCAAGTGCGGCCGACAGCTGACGATGGAAGAGCGCGATCATCTCTTCCTCGCGAAAGACCGGACAAACGATGTCGAGGCTTCGCATTACCGCCATCCCTTGAGCTTTGTACGCAGAATCGGCCAATCCTCAAGAGCCTTCTGATAGTCTTCCGGCCGCCCGATATCCAGCCAATATCCCTCGTGCACCACGGTACGGACGCGCTGGCGATCGGCGATCATTTTCAACATCAACTGGTCGAATCCGAATGATTCCCCTTCCGGAATCAAATCGAGAACTTTTTTGTTGACGCAATACACGCCCATGCTCACGCGATAAGGGATCTTGGGCTTTTCCTCGAATCCTGCGAGATAGCCGTCCGCGCCGGTTTGCAGCACGCCATAGTCTATCGTCTGTTCGCGGGCCGCGGCCGATATCGTAAAAAGCTGCTTGCCGTCCCTGTGCTCGTCGAGGAACCGATCGAAGGCCAGATCGGTCAGGACATCTCCGTTCATGACCAGGAAATCGTCGGGCAAGTCCGGGATCAAGCGCAGCGGCGCCATGGTGCTAAGCGGTTTTTTCTCCACCGAATAGTCGATTTTGATATTCCACCGGCCGCCGTCGCCGAAATAGGCGCGGATGATTTCGGCCTGGTGATTGACAGCAAGCGTGACGTGCGTGAATCCGCAGGCGATCAGTTGCCGGATGACGATTTCGAGGATCGGCTGGTCGCCGATCGGCACCAGCGGTTTTGGCAGCGCGATGGTGAACGGATGCAGGCGGGTACCCCGTCCGCCGGCGAGGATAACGGCGCGGCTCATGAGTGGTCGCTCAAGGGTGTCGGACGCATGGCCTCGCCCCGGTCGTTGCTGTCGCCAGCTTGCGGCTTGCACGGCTCTTGCGTCGCGATTGCAAAAAGATCAAGTGTCTGGGCCTGCGCTATCTTCAACATCCCGAAAACCCGTGACCTCTCCATCGGCAGCAAGCGAAGTTTCTACATCCGGCCGCGGCAGCGTGGCTTGGTCCTGTTCGGCTTTCGCCGTCGCGCTTTTGCTGCTCGGGGCGATGCTTTGGACCCTATTTGAAAAGAACCTCGTCAGCACCTTGACGCAGCAGGGGTGGACTCGCGAACTTTACGGCATCAGCGCCGCGCTGACAAAACTGCGCTTTGGCATCGGCGGCTCCGCCATCGACCAGCGGCTGTTCGCTACGCTTGCCAGGAGTGGCCTCACAGACGAGCCGGATCGAGCGTCTGGCGTACGGTTTCCCGACAATCTTCGCGATGCGCAGCTGCTGCAGTCGGCATTGCTGCAAGCGCAAACCATCGATCTGCCGCCGCCGAGGTCTGCCAATGCCAAAGGCGAATACATCGATCTCATCGGCTTTTCTGGTGAAGACACTGGGCTCGGCACCTATGCATACCTCGCGTTCCGGACTTTTGGGGTGAATATCCCCGGGCTGACCTACCTTTACTTCGTCATCGTGACGGCATCGTTGGTGCTTTATGGGATTGGTCATTGGCGCAGCGTCGGCGCCATGGCCGCCGTCGTCGCGGTGGTGCTGGCGCTTTATGCGGTCGTCTGTGCCGACTTCGTGAATTTCCTTGGCTCGAGCGCTTTTTTCAGAGGCGCCGGCATTGATATAAAGGATCCGCGATTCCTCGGCACCATCGCTGCCATTCCGTTGTTGCACGTGATCGTCATATGGACGCGGCCGCGCTACCGGCTCGCTCCGCTCGATTATGTTGTCGTCGCCATGCAGGCGGCGGTTTTCGCTTTTGCCCTGCAAATCCGCTCACCGGTCGTTTGGGCCGTGCTGGCGTTGTCGGCCTTCTGGTTGATCGCTGGAGCGCTGGCATTGCGGCGCGGCCGTTCGCTGCGGTCGCTCTGGGATTGGCGGCAGTCGCGCTCGGCGCTCATCCCGATCGTCGTTCTCGCCGTTCTTCTCTCGGCGCAGCTCTTGGCCGCCGTAACTCTGCATCCGCTTTACGGCGCGCAGGGCGATGTGCCGCGGCATATGTTCTGGCAGGGCTTGCTGTCGTCGCTGCAGCTTGAGCCCGAATGGGACAAGAAATACGGCGCGTCGGTGAACGGCGCCACCGACGATGCGATGCCCGCGCAGGTAGCGCGCATCGCCATCATGAAATTGCCGCCCGAGGAGCAGCGGCAATATCTCAACCGTGGCGGCGTGACCAAACGGACCGCGCTCGAGAAATTCAGCCGGCTGGCGTTCTTCGATATCCTGCGCAACGATCCCAAATTTGTGGCGCACACCTTTTTCTTCGACAAGCCGGTGCGAGCTTGGCTTTCGGAGCGGCAGTTCTTCCGTGGGCTTTTCAGCGGCTTGCCGATCTGGAACGCGCTGATACCGGCTGCAGCGGTCGTGTTTCTGGTGGTTTTGGCGGCGTCGAATGCGGACGCGCTGGCGACGTTGCTGCCGACGGCCGCCGTGATTCCGTTTTTTATCGTCGTCGCCTGGCTGCCGAATTGGCTGGTGATCCTCAACCCGATGGTCATGATCGACAATTTCGTCTGGATTGTCGTTTTTTTGGTACTCTTGCTCGTGATCGCGGCTGCCGCCGGCATCCGATTTGCGGGTGGCGCCAAGCGGCGATCGGCAACGGCGAGTATCCGCGACTGAGCAAGGTTGCAGGATGAGGCCTGCCTATCTATAACGGCTCGCATCGAGGCCCGTTTCCGTTACCGCAACAGCCGCGCCATGCACCAAAGCATTCAGGCGTTTTACGATCGGAAATATACCCAAGGGTCGGAAATCCCGCGGACCAGCAAGATCTATACGATCGATTGCGTCCCCGACGACACGCCGCTCGATATCCTCGACGTCGGCTGCGGCTCCGGCAGCAACTCGCTGGCGCTCGCCGCCAAGGGACATAAGGTCCGCGGCGTCGATATCTCCGAGGAGGGGATCGCGCGCTATCGCAGCCAGGGCTTCGACGGCCATGTCGTCGATCTGGAAAGCGGCATCGATTATCCGGACGGCACGTTCGATCTCGCGTTCTGCTCCGAGGTGATCGAGCACATGACGTCGCCGGAAATTCTCGCCGGTGAGATGTTCCGCGTGCTCAAGCCCGGCGGCCGGCTGGTGCTGTCGACGCCGAATTCGGCGTTCTGGCTCTATCGCGCGCTCGGCATGATCGGTTTCACCGTCAGCGAATTGCAGCACCCAAAACACTTTCAATTCTTCTCGCGTCGCAGCCTGCTTAAACTTTTGCAAAGCGCCGGCTTCCAGCCGCTGCAACTCACCGGACGCAACATGTATCTGATCGTCCCGGCGCTGCCGGAGCCGCTCGACGGCATGCTGCCGAATCTCGGCTTCACGCGCGAAACCCGGTTCCGCACCGGCAAGCATTTTTGGCACCTGTCGCACAAGGCGAGCTTCTATAACGCCTTGTTCGCCGACTGCCTGATCATGGTGATGGCAAAGCCGCGCGCGGCCTGACGTCAGGAACGAGCCGCGGCGCCCGTGCCGCGCTTTCGGTCATAGCTCGAAGTGTCGCGGGGCTCATTGAGCGCCGAATCGATCGGAATGGTGGTGCCGCGATGCAGGCGGCCCATCTCGATGAGCAGCGCCGTCTGCGCGCCGTCGAGGTTTTCCACGTCCTCGCGCGACCAGCGGTGATAGCGCGTCGCCGCCTTGATCGGCACCTCGCGCATCACCCGGTGCAGGCGGCGGATGTCGACGAAGTTGCGCGCGATCTTGTGCAGCATCAGATTGCGCGCCTTGCGCAGTTCCACGATGGGAACCGGGACTTCGGCGATCCACAGCTGCGCGCGCGCGGCGCGCAAGGTGAATTCGGTGTCGAACTGGCCGCGCCGCATGATGCATTGCCGGAAGATCGGCCGCATCACCGGCAGGTAGACGAATTTCTGGCCATGGGTGTCGGAGCCGACGAAGCCGAACACCGCCTGCAGGATGGTGTTGAGGCCCCAGCTGAGGAGCTTGCGGTAGCCTTGCTGCCGGTTGAGCGAGAAGTCCGCCCGCTTCGATCCGACCACGAGATCGTAGACGCCGCGGGTGCGGAAACACCAGCGCATGAACGGCACGTCCCAGAAATCGACGTTGATGATGAAGGCCCAAGGCCCGGTGGCTTGGGCCAATCCGTGGCAGAGCGCTTCGCCGTAATTGGGCCGGTCGAGCTCGACCAGGACGGAGCCGGGCCAGCGCCGAACGATCTCGGCGCAGATCGCGGCCGAGCCGGCGAAGTCGTCGAAATGCGGCGCCAGCTCTTCGGCCATGGCGAGCAGCATGGCGGCCTCGTTATAGACCGGCACGACGATCGACAGATGCAGCGGACTGAGTACCACCGGGCCGTCGCTGCTCATGATGTCCCCTGCCGCGTTCCCGCTGAGAGAATCGTCAGCGTCCCGAGGTCGCGGATGAGATGTAGCACGCCGCGGCGAGTCGGGCCAACGTCGAATTGCGCCTGCGCACCGCACGATAGAGGCTGTTGGAAAGGTTCCTTTAGTTGCGCCGGCACGACGTAGCCGCTATAGCCAATTCATTGAGCTTAAAGAAGCCGCGCTGAACGCCGATCGTTGACCGCATGAATGCCCAATCGTCTGCGCAGGACCACGCACGGGCCTATTTGCGCGGCAAGCGCGTCATGGTCACCGGCGTGTGCGGCACCGTCGGCAAGCAGCTGGCGCGGCAGCTCCTGGAAAATTTCGAAATCGCTTCTCTCACCGGCATCGACAACAACGAGAGCGAGCTCGCGTTCCTCGAAGAGCGCTACAGCGCGCGCTACGACACCCACTTCCTGCTCGCCGATATCCGCGATCTTGCCGCGATCACGCGCGAGACAAGAAACATCGAGGTGCTGTTCCACGCCGCTGCCTACAAGCACGTGTTCCTGTGCGAGCGCTCGCCATTCGAGGCGATCCAGACCAACGTCATCGGCGTGCACAATATCGCGCGCGCGGCGGTGGAGAACGGCGTCGCCCGGGTGGTCTTCACCAGCTCCGACAAGGCGGTCAACCCGACCAACGTGATGGGGACGTCGAAGCTGATGGGCGAGCGGCTCATGACCGCGGCGGCGCTCGATCCGAACCTGTCCGGCGCGACGTTCTTGTCGACGCGCTTCGGCAATGTGCTCGGCTCGCGCGGCTCGGTGATTCCGATCTTCCGCGGCCAGATTCGCGGCGGCGGCCCGGTGACCTTGACCGATCCGCAGATGACGCGATTCATCATGTCGCTGCACGACGCGGTGCGCCTCGTCATCGAATCCATGGTGCTCGGCCAGCCGGGCGATGTGCTGATCACCAAAATGCCGGCCATCCGCATCGCCGACCTGGCGACCGTCATGGTGCGCGAATTCGCCCCGCTGTGCGGCCGCCGCGCGGAAGACATCGAGATCAAGGTGGTCGGGCCGAAGCCGGGCGAGAAGCACTACGAGGAACTGATGAACGACGAGGAGACGCGCCGGGCGCTGGAGCTTGAGCGCTATTTCGTCGTCCGTCCGGCTTTCGCCATGCCGGAAAAGGCCAAGCCGCACTACGAGGAGCTGCGCGAAACGGCGGTCGAGCAGCCTTACAATTCGGCGAACGTCGCGACGCTGTCGCAGGCCGAGCTCACCGACTTTCTGCGCCGGCACGACCTCGTCAGCGGCAGTCCCGAATAGCGCGAGGCGGCCATGCGCGTCATGATCCTCGGCGGCGACGGCTATCTCGGCTGGCCGACGGCCATGGCGTTTCGCCGCGCCGGCCACGACGTTTGCGTGGTGGACAATTACCTGCGCCGCAACATCGCCCGCGACACCAATTCCGACGCGCTGATGGCCAATCCGCTGTTGCCGGAGCGCGCCGCGCGGTTCGAGAGCGTCACCGGTGACAAGATCGAAGTGGCGATCGGCGATTGCTGCGATTTCGAATTCTTGTCGCGGCTCGTCGAGACATTCGGTCCCGACGTGCTGGTGCATTATGCCGAGCAGCCGTCCGCGCCCTATTCGATGATGGGCTATGACGAGGCGCGTACGACGCTGTCGAACAATCTGGTCGCCACCTTCAACGCGATCTGGGCGGTGATGCGTCACGCGCCCGCCTGCCACATCATCAAGCTCGGCACCATGGGCGAATACGGCACGCCCAACATCGATATCGAGGAAGGCTGGATCGACATCCAGCACAAGGGCCGCAGCGACAAGTTTCTGTTCCCGCGCCAGGCCGGCAGCCTCTATCACACCACCAAGGTGCTCGACACCGATCTGCTGTGGTTTTACGTGCGCATCCATGGCTTGCGCGTCACGGACCTGATGCAGGGCCCGGTCTATGGCTTGTCCAGCGACGAAGCCGATCTCGATCCGCGGTTGAAGCCTAATTTTCACTACGACGATATTTTCGGCACCGTAGTGAACCGCTTCCTGGTGCAGGCGGTGGCGAGCATTCCGCTGACGGTCTATGGCCGCGGCGGCCAGAAGCGCGGCTATCTGAACCTGCGCGACACGCTGCAATGCATCGCACTTGCCGCGGCAAATCCGCCGGCCAAGGGCGAGCTGCGCATCCTCAATCAGTTCACCGAGACATTCTCGGTCAACGAGCTTGCCGAGCGGGTGCAGCGCGTTGGCCGGTCGCTCAATCTCAAGGTCGATATCCAGCACCTCGACAATCCGCGCAAGGAGATGGAGGAACATTATTACAATCCGGCGCATCACGGCTTGGCCGAGATGGGGCTCAAGCCGCACCTGATGACCGACGACGTGGTCGCAGGCATGCTCGAACAGGTGATCGAAAATCGCGATCACATCGTGCCCGATCGCATCCTGCCACGCGTGCGGTGGCGCTAGCGATGCGCTGGCTTGTCACCGGCGGCTGCGGCTTCATCGGTCGGAATTTCATCCGGCTGCTGCTGACGCGGAGCAACGACACGATCCGTGTCGTCGACGACCTTTCGATCGGCTCGCGCGCCGAACTCGAAGCGATCAACCCGGTTATGGCGCTCGATCCGCAGACGCTCAAAGCTGTCGAGGCCGGTGGTGCGGCTTGCCGCATCGAGCTCGTCGCCGGCGATGTTCGCGATGCCGCGCTGGCGCGCCGGGTCGTCGCCGGAGCCGATGCGGAAAGCCGTCTGGCGGCCAATACCGGGGTCGGGCCATCGGTCGCCGACCCGATGAGCGACTGCACCGTCAATGTGCTGGGCACGCTCAATTATCTCGAAGCCTGCCGGCACGGCGGCGTGCACCGTTTCGTGCTGGCTTCGAGCGGCGCCCCGATCGGCGAGTGCGAGCCGCCGATCCACGAGGAGCTTCCCACCCATCCGGTGTCGCCGTACGGCGCCAGCAAGCTCGCCGGCGAAGCCTATTGCTCGGCCTATAAGCGCAGTTTTGGCATCGATACGGTGGCGCTGCGCTTCGGCAATTGCTACGGGCCGTTGTCGACCCACAAGGGCAGCATCGTCGCCAAATTCATCCGCGAAGCTTTGGCCGGAAAGCCTTGGGAGATCTACGGCGACGGCACGCAAACCCGCGATTTCATCTATGTCGAGGATATTGCCGAGGCGATCTTCGATGGCGCCACGGTGCCGGACATCGGCGGCGAAATCTTTCAGGTCGCGACCAATGCCGAGACCACCGTGCTGGAGCTTGCCGAGACGCTGCGCACGGTGCTCGAGAAAAACGGCGTCCCCACCCGCGGTATCCGCCACGCCGCGCCGCGGGTCGGCGACGTCAAGCGCAATTATTCCGATACGAGCAAGGCGCGCCGCCGCCTCGGCTGGAACGCCCGCGTCAGCCTCGACGACGGCCTCGACCGCACGGTGAAGTGGTTTCTGCAGCGCGGCTGAAGACGACGCTCCGGCGGCAGGCCCGTCGGCGGCCTAATCGAGCGGCTCCACCTCGATCCCTCCCAAAATCAATCCGAGCTTTCCGTCGCCGACGAACAAAAGACTTCGGCGGCTGACGGGGCGAACAGCCACGAGGAACTGTCCGTCCGATGTCGCCAGATTGATCCACACCTTCTGCCAGTAGTTGGGATGCTGCTCAATGTCGCGGCCCTGTACGCCGGATTCATCCAGGACCTGATGGTTGTACAGGTCGAAAACGGCGTCGCCGTTGTTAAGCGGCTTGTCGGCGTCGGGGCGATCGAACGCGGCGAGCTCGACATTGCCGCCTGCTACGGACTTGACCCATGCGGATACCCGATATGTTCGGTTTTTGGCGAGCCCGGTCAATCGAACGGCGAGCGTGTGGCCTCTGTCGTCGGAGGTTGCGGTGAGACGCAAGACCGGCTGGCCGCTCACCATGGCCTCGGCATCGACGGCGCGCACGTTCAAGCCGCGCAATATCTCCCAGCGGAAGCCCGGCGTGGCCGGTTCCGGCAAGGCGGATAAGGCCGTGACCTGTGAAACCGGCGGCAGGTCGAGGCTGGCGACGTCGGGAGCCACCGGCGCATCCGGCCTCGCATCCAATACGATCGCGCCCTCATGGGAGAGCCAGTCGATGACCTTGCCGGTCACGACCTCTTCGAGGCCGGCGAGAGCGTGGGTGGGCTCGGCGTTGCAACTGCCCTCGGGATAGGCGAACGCATCGCGGAGCATGAATTGCGTTCGGCCGCCTTGCAAAACGATCGCTTGAAAATGCGGCGCCCGCAGCGCCGCGGCCGCATTTTTGATCCGGTCGACGACGGGCAACGAGCACCGATCGAATTGGTGGCCGATGATAAGGACAGGCATGCGGCCGAGCGCGCGTTTGATGCCGTCGAT
>Ga0193751_1002847_pt1 | contig 10400 bp, 6 predicted proteins | sample L1c2metaG_FD_143050 | JGI IMG/M metagenome (GOLD analysis project Ga0193751, IMG submission 143050) | Soil microbial communities from a riparian zone of the East river system, Colorado, United States - L1c2 | ecosystem: Environmental > Terrestrial > Soil > Riparian zone | place: USA: East River...
ATCGGGCGTTTTCTGGGTGGCATCGATCAGCATGGTCGATTCCTCGCCGCCGCCTTCGGACTTCGGCCCGTGGCCGGCCGAGCGGTAAGGCGCGATGAACACGTCCTCGATCGGATTGGCGCGATAGGCGAACGACCAGAACACCGCATTGAGATTTTCCGGATCGATGTCCTCGCTGATCCCGACGACATATTTGCCGATATCGGCTTGCAGCGTCGCGGCGCCGTGCAAGGCCCGCCAGATTTCAGTGCGCGGCACGCCTGGCGCGAACTGCACGAACAATATCTTGCGCAAATTACTCAGCGGCTCATGCATGGCGACACGGCGAACGCCTTTGATCGCCAGCGTATCGCGCAAATGCGCGAGATAACGCGGCTCGTAGGCGACCCGCTTCATCACGCTCGATTCGCTCGGCGTCACCTCGCTTAAGATCGAGAGCCAAACCGGATTGCGCTTATGCGTGATCGCGGTGACCTGCATCGACATGTTATAGCCTTCAAGCGCCACGTGGCCGTGGCTCTCGCCGAACGGTCCTTCCGGTTCGAGCAGTTCAGGGTCGATGAGGCCCTCGACCACGAATTCTGCGTCCGCCGGCACGTCGAGATCGACCGTGACGCCTTTGATGGTGCGGATTGGCGCGCCGGCAAGCGCCCCGGCGACCGCCATCTCGTCGCAGTCGATCGGCAGTTTTTGCGGCCCGGTGAACATCACGACGGGCGCGCAGCCGACGACGATCGCGATCGGCATCGGCTGTTTGCGCTTGCGGTATTTCTGCCAGTGCAAATAGCCGCCGGCGCCGCCGGGCCGCGCCGCCATGCGCACGCCAAGCCGGTCGGTCGCCTTCAGCTGTGCGCGGTAGGTGCCCATGTTGCGCACACCGGTTTCCGGGTCGCGGGTGATGCACAACGTCGCCGTGAGATAGGGCGCCGCATCGAAACCCGGAGTCGAAATCGGCACCGGCAAAGCCTTAAGGCCGCCGTCCGGCTTGCGTAGCGCGTCGCCTTTGATGACGACGTCTTGGCATGGCGCGGCGGTCGCGGGCGTCGGTGCAATGGGATTGGCGATGGCGTGCAGCCAAGCCTCACCGATTTCTTCGACTGGCCGCCCCATGCCGACGGCGTAGATCCGCGCCGAGGCCGCCAGCGCGCCGACTGCCACTGGAACATCGTAGCGGCGACCGCTGCCATCGGTCACATTGGTGAACAAGAATGCGCGCCGCTCGTCCTCGCGAAGCCCGCCCTGGAATTGCCAGCGCACCAGCGGATGCAGCTCGCTGTCCTTGTCGATCGCCCGGTCGATGCGGTGGAGCAAACCTTCGGCTTCGAGGCGCCGCAGATGTTCCTGGAAATCGAGCGGCGGGCTCGATCTCGCGGTTACGGATTGGGCTGCGCGCTTGTCGAGCATCGCGGTTATTTGTTTTTCTGATGTTCGGCGATGATCGGGCGAGCCACGCGGAAACAATCGACTCCGATCGGCGCGCCGCAATAGATCGTGATTTGGGTCAGCGCGGCCCGGATCTCATTCGGCGTCAACCCATTATTGAGCGCGCCGCGAACATGCGTGGCGAACTCTTCCATCTTGCCGAGCGCTGCGATCATGCCGAGATTGAGGATGGAACGCTCGCGCGGCTGTAATGTTTCGTCGCCCCAGGTCTCGCCCCAGCAATATTCGGTCAACAGCCGCTGAAAATCACGATTGAAATCGTCGACATTTTGCAGCGCGCGATCGACATAGGCGTCGCCCAAAACCTTTTTGCGTTTGGCAAGGCCGGCCTCATAACGTTTCTGATCCATGGCGCTTTCCTCCTTATTAACAGTCTCCCTCGCGATCGCCTGCGCAGGGGAAGGGAAAATTACTCCTCGGCCGGTCCGCCCTTCCAGCGTTTGACGATGCCGGTATCGATGCCGAACAGATCGAGCAATCGCCCGCAGGTGTGATTGACGATGTCATCGACGCTTCGCGGACGGTTGTAGAAGGCGGGAACGATTGGCGCGATCACCGCGCCGATTTCGGCAAGCACCGTCATGCTGCGCAGGTGTCCGACGTGCAGCGGCGTCTCGCGAATCGCGAGCACCAGCCGCCGTTTTTCCTTGAGTACGACGTCGGCAGCGCGCGACAGCAGCGAAGCAGTAACCCCGCTGGCGATTTCGCTCATGGTACGGATCGAGCATGGGGCAATGATCATGCCCATGGTCGGGAACGAGCCGGAAGAAATCGCCGCCCCGATGTCAGTGATGGCGTAGTGCACCGAAGCCAGCGCGCGCACGTCTTTCGGCTTGATGTCGGTCTCGTAGGCCAATGTCATTTCCGCCGATCGGCTCATGACCAGGTGGGTCTCGACCTCGGCTTTGCGCAGGAGCTCAAGAAGCCGCACGCCGTAGATGGTGCCGGAGGCGCCGGAAATGCCCACAATCAGCCGTGTGGCAGCTTTCGCCATAACCCAACCCCGTTTAACCCTGTTTCGTTCAACAGGAGGTCGCAGCGACTTTTGCCACGGGGCGACACGCCGTTCCAGTAGGGGGTCAGCGGGCGACAAATTCCTCGAACTTGACCACATCGAACGCGCTGCCCAGGCGGTCTAGCGCCGGTTTCGGAAAACGCACGGCCAAGACAGCCTCATAGGCTGCGAGATTCGCGCGCGCAGCGACCGCTGGCGCGGCCTCGCTGCCAAGCCGAGCGGAGCGGCTGTGGCTGTAGAGTGCTTCCTGCTGCAGGCGCTCGGCCTCAAGCTCGATAGCCTTGATCTTGGTTCGGAATGCTTCCTGTTTGTTTGCTTCGACGAGCGTCGCGGCGCCTTTGAGCTTGCGGCGCACATCACGGATTGGAACGATGGTGAGTTGCCGCCAATCGCGAACGGCCGCATCGAGATCCTTTACGTTCCCGGAGGACAATTGCCGCCGCCCGGCGCCAAGCCACAACAGAAACAGCAGCAGATTGACGTCGACGCCACATTCGTCCTGCAGCGCGATGCAGGCCTCGGCAACGCCGGCTTGGCGATAAAAATGCAGCGAGAACCGCCAGAACGGTGTTTCGCTTGCTGCTGCCGGCTCGGTCATGCTCCGCTAGGCCGTCTTAATGCCCAGCTCCGCCATTTCCTTGGCATAGGCGGTGTCCATGCGCGACGCGATGGCGTGCTTGGCAAGCTCGGCCGCGAAGATGCGGCGGATCTCCGGCTTCTCGTCGATGTAGTCGATCTGATCGCCGCCGGCGCGGCGGCTGATCCAGGCCTTCGGCACGCCTTGCGCATTGCGAACGGCGACGCCCTCATGCTTGAAGGCAAGATATCGCGCCGGCGTCGTCCCGGTATTGAAGTGCTGGTGGAACCACATATTCGGCGGCACGATCAGCGTTCCGACTTCCCACTCATAACGCTGCGGCTCTTCGCCTTCCGGCCACATCAAAGAGTAGCCCTCGCCTGAGAGCACGATGACATGCGCGCCCGGTCCGTGCGCATGGCCCTTCTTATAGGTGCCGATCGGAAACTGCGAAATGTGACTGTTCATCGAGCCTTTGGCCATGTTGAAGCGGATATGGCCGCCGCCGGCGCCGCGCTCGGTCGCGGTGATCAGCGGAATGTTGACCGCGTCGGGCACGAAATTCGTCGTCAGCAGAAAGCCCTTCTGCTCGCCCTTGGAAGAAAAATAATCCGGCTCGCCGGCGAAGCGATCGTTGAAGTCGTATTTGGTGTTGAAGATGAAATCGAGATCCTCATAGAGATTGATGACCGGTGGTGCGTTGGTGACGGCGACATAGCGCGCCGGCTCCCGCCCCGAGCCGTTAAAATGCTGATGATGGCAATTCAGCGGTATGGCAAACAGCGCGCCTTCCTTCCATTCGAATGTGATTCTCGCGCCGGCGTCATTCCACACCGTCGTCGAGCCGCGGCCGCTCAGCACCAGAATCATCTCTTCGTATAATTGGCGGTGCGGCGTCAGACTCTTGCCCGGCGCAATCTCCATCACGTAACAATCGTTCGAGGTGCGCGAGGCGTCGTGATTGAGGAAGACGGCATTGCCGCTGCGGCGCGCCCAGGGCTTCAGCGCGACCGTCCGCAGGTTGCGGACATAAAACGACGGAATGATATCGAGCCCTTCGGTCTTGACCCAACGGGTATAGGGCGTCTCTTTCTCGGTCTTGAACTTGCTAGCGAGCTCTTCGGAAACGAGCGCGGTTTTTTTGGCGGTCTCAGCCATTGGGCATTTCCATTTCTTCTGTCATGCCACCCCATATTAGCGAAAAACTCGGGGCAAAGGTTAAGGCGGACAATCGAACCGCAGCGTCGGTTTAGCGGTGGCGCCCATGGCGATCGTGGCCGTGGCCGTGCTCATGGTTATGGCCGTGCTCATGATCATGCGTATGCTCGCGATGGTGCAGCCGCTGGCGCGGCCGCGGTCCGCGCGGATCCTCGCTGAACACCAGGGATTTGATCGTGACCGACACGGTATAGGACGGCATGCGGATGCGGCCGAGATCGATATAGTCGAAATCCCACAGCACGACGCCGTCGATGACGAGAAGATCGCTCTCGATGTGGAGCTCGTCGCGCAGGAGATGCCCGAGCGTGTGTGCCACGTCGCCGTCCAGCATAATGTAGAGCGGCAGCTTCTTGGCGATCCGCTCGGCTAGCCCGCGCTTGATGCCGTCGGCGAAAGCGGCGAGCCGCTGATACGACGGCGGCCCGCTCCAGCGCAAGGCGAGCGCGACGTCGTGCTCGGTATCGGCGACATCGAACGCGGTCATGTGATCACGGATCGCGCGCGCCAGCTCGTTGGGATCGATCGCCTCGCGGCAGATAAAAGGCGGCAGCAACACCTGCAGATTGCGCCGCGGCAACAGTTTGCTCGGCGCCGAGATGTAGCCGGTATTGCCGGACAGCTGCACGCTGTATTCCGAGGCGCCAAGCGCGGTCGCGCGAATGCATTCGCCCGCCGGCAGCACCGGCCACGGCAAGTTCCCATTCTCGATACGCGCGCGAATGGCGCCGCCAAGCCGCCGGCCAAGATCGCCGAAGTCGCGATCCTCGTGCTGGTAGATGTATTCGGCGACGCCGCCGGAAAACATCACGCCATCGATGCGTCCGAGATCGGCGATTGGCTCGGTCAGGTAAAGCCGTTCAAGCTCATCCGGCAGCGGCCGTGCGAGGATAGCCGCGAAGAGCGCATCAGCCATGGCATCGGCGACTTTCTCTAGATCGGCGGCATCGACCGCCTCGCCCCGCTGCCAGGAGAAACCGGCGCGCGCCGCGTGGTGTTTCCCCGCCGGATCGAGCCGCACAATCCTTTCGTCTTCGATCACCTGCAAGCGCCCGCCAATATGGATCGCGGCAGTGGCGACGACCTTGCCATTTTCAACGACGCCGAGCTTGGTCGTGCCGCCGCCAATATCGATGTTGAGGATGCGCTTTGACTGGTCGCTCGAGACCCGGGCGGCGCCCGAGCCGTAGGCGGCGAGCATTGCCTCCATGTGATGGCCGGCCGCGGCGGTGACGAATTCGCCGCCTTTTTCAGAGAGGATCGCCGCGAGGGCTTGTGCGTTCTCGTGCCGCAGCGCCTCGCCGGTGAGGATGACGACGCCGGTATCGATTTGAGCGGGCGCTATACCCGCCGCGCTATAGGCGGTATCGATGATGGCGCCGAGCCTGGCGCCGTCGATGCGTTGTTCGTTCAGATAGGGCGTCAACGCCACCGGCGATTGAAACAGCGTCTCGCGCGCGACCACGTAATAACGGCTGGTCAAATCCTCCGCTAAGCGCCGCAAATGGACCCGCGAGAAGATGACCTGGGTCCCCGCGGAGCCGATGTCGATGCCTACCGTCGCTAAGGCAACATTGTCGTGCTGCCACAATGGATTGTCTTCCACGGGCCCGTCGTCGTCGAAGTCGTGATCATGATCGTGGTCGGCATCGCCCGCGTGCACATGCGCGATATCCCGGCCGTAAAGATGATCGGCCAAGGTGTGCGGCACTTTGCTTTTTTCGTCTTCGGCCATGTGCTTGTTGGGCCATGCGCTTGCTATGCGGCGGTCCGGTCTTCATCCCGCGGCCCCGATCGGGCGTCAATAGCGGGGGGCCCCGCGCGTTGAGAGGCCGGCAGGCGCAGTTTGGCCTTGCAAGAATCGGCTGGAAAATTGGCGCAATTTGCCTGCAAAGATGCACTGAACAAACGCGACGCGCTTGCGGGCGCTAGCGTGGCGGGCCGCCGGCCTGCGGCACCGAAGTGCGCCACGCCGCGCTGTTTTGCGCTAGCCCACCGGGCCGGTGAGGATTTAACTTCGGCGCAACAGCTTGCGGTGAAGCTCGGCTTGGGTTTCTCGCCCCAACCGGTTCATGGCGGCAAACGATTGAAATCTGCGGAACTTTTGGAAAGTTCCGGACGTTCTGGCTGGTGCGGAGTAAAACGTAAAAATGCGCGGTCAAGGCTCCGAGATTGCCTCGACAAAGCAGGGCTTCGCAGCCTTCACCAATATTGACCAAAGCGCGTTGGATGCAATTCCGACGGGCTTCTGTATTTGCCGGAGCGATGGCACGCTCGCGCGCTACAACCAGCGCGCGGTCGAGCTTTGGGGCCGCGCGCCGCGGCTCGGCGATCCAAACGAATTCTCCGGCGGCAATTTCCGCCGCTACACTCCCGAAGGCGTGCCGCTGCAATTCGCCGCCACCCCGGTGGCGGTTGTATTGCGCAGCGGCGTTCCGGTGCGGGGCGTGGAACTGATCATCGAGCGGCCGGACGGTTCGCAAGTCCCGGTTTTAATGAATGTAGCGCCGTTGAAGGACGCCGAAGGCCGCGTCGATGGCGCGGTCTGCAGCTTTCAGGAATTGACCGAGCTTAAACGCGCCGAAGAGGCGCTGCGCGCCAGCGAGGCGGAGCTGCAATCGGTCATCAACCGCACGCCGTTCATGCTGGTGCGCTGCAGCCGCGATCTGCGCTATCGGTTCGTCAGCGAAGCTTATGCCCATCTCATCGACCGCGGCCGCGATGAGGTTATCGGCAAGACCATCGACGAGGTGATTGGCGCACGCGGATTAAAAACGCTGCAGCCTTATATCGACATCGTCTTGCAAGGCGAGCCGGTCGATTTCGACTGTGTACTGGAATTCCCGCACAGCGGCCGGCGGCGTCTCGCCATCGCCTATCGCCCGGAGCGCGATGTGGACGGCAAAGTCGGAGGATGGATCGCCTCGCTTCTTGACATCACCGAGCAACGAAGCGGCGAAGCGGCGCGCCGGCAGTTAGCCAACATCGTTGAATCGTCGGACGACGCGATCGTCAGCATGGACCTTAACGGCGTCGTCGTTAGCTGGAATCCGGCCGCCTGGCATCTGCTCGGATATTCCGCCGAAGAGATGATCGGTAAGTCAGTCACCACAATCATTCCGGATCATCTGCAAGACGAAGAACCGCGAATCCTGCAGGGCATCCGGCGCGGCGAGCGCATCGAGCACTATGAGACTATCCGGCGCTGCAAAGACGGCCGCATCGTCGACGTTTCGCTGACCGTTTCGCCGATGCGGGACGAACACGGCACGATCGTCGGCGCCTCGAAAATTGCGCGCGACGTTACCGAGCGCAAACGGGCCGAAGCGGTGATGGCCCGGCGCGCCGATGAGCAGGCGGCGCTGTATCGCTTCACCAATCGGCTGTATCGCGCCGAGACGCTCAAGGATATTTATGCAGCGGCATTGGATGTCTTCATGGATGCGATGCACTGCAGCCGGGCATCGATCCTGCGCTGCGACACCGATGGCGTGATGCGCTTTGTCGCCTGGCGTGGCCTCTCCGAGAGTTACCGGCGCGCCACCACCGGGCATTTGCCCTGGACGCTCCAAGATGCCAATCCCGAGCCGGTCTGCATGAGCGACGTCGATCGCGCCGAACTCGCCCAGCCGCTCAAGACGATCGTCAAACAGGAAGGCATCGGCGCGCTCGCTTTCATCCCGCTGATGGCCGAAGGCCGGCTCGTCGGCAAGTTCACGGTCTATTACGACACGGCCAGGGAGTTCGACCCCGAACAGATGGAGCTGGCGCTCACGCTGGCGCGGCAGCTCGGCTTCGCCATCGAGCGCATGCGCGCCGAGCAAGCGCGCTTAAGCATTCAAGCCGAACTGCGCATGCTCAGCGAAAAGCTCGAGGAGGAGGTCGAGCGCCGCACGCTGGAGCGCGATCGCATCTGGAACGTGTCGGAAGACTTGCTCGCGGTGTCGAATTTCGAAGGCTATTTCCTGAGCATCAATCCGGCGTGGACGCGGCTGCTGGGATGGAGCGAGGACGAGGTCAAGTCCATGCATGTGAGCGAATTGCGCCACCCCGAGGACGCGCCGGCATCGATTGCCGCTCGGGCGCAGCTCGCCCACGGCGCCACCACGGTGCGCATGGAAAATCGCTTCCGGCACAAGGACGGGTCGTGGCGCTGGCTGCAATGGACCATGACCGCGAGCAAGGGGATGCTTTACGTCGCCGGCCGCCATGTGACCGCGGAGAAGGAAGCCGCCGCGGCGCTGGAGCGCGCACAGCGGCAGACCGCGCATTTGCAGAAGATGGACGCCATCGGCCAATTGACCGGCGGCATCGCCCACGACTTCAACAACCTCTTAATGATCGTCAGCGGCCATGCGCAAAGCCTGAAGAAACGCCTGAAGGACGCCAAGGACATTCGCGCGCTGCAGGCCATCGAAATGGCGGCGGGGCGCGGCGAGAACCTGACCCGGCAGTTGCTGTCGTTCTCGCGCACGCTGCCGCTGAGCCCGACCGTGATCAATCCGGCGGAAGCGATTCACGCCATCCGCGATGTGCTGACCGGATCGATGCACGTCAATATCCAGTTTCAGATCGACGTTCCGAGGTCGACTTGGCCGATCTGCGTCGATAAATCGGAGCTTGAACTCGCTTTGGTCAATCTGGCGGTCAATGCGCGCGACGCGATGCCCGACGGCGGCCGCATCACTATCGCCGCGGAAAACGCGCACGTCCGTGCCGGCGATTTGCCGGAGGATATCAGCGGCGATTTCGTCGCGCTCAGCGTGTCCGATACCGGCAGCGGCATTCCGCCGGATCTGGTTTCCCGCGTGGTCGAGCCGTTCTTCACCACCAAGGCGCCCGACAAGGGCACCGGGCTCGGGCTGTCGCAAGTTTATGGCTTCGCCCGCCGCTCGGATGGCACCGTCGCGATCGCCAGCGAAGTCGGCCGCGGCACCAAGGTGACCGTTTATCTGCCGCGCAGCTACGCCGCGCTGACGGCGCCGTCGCCGCAGGACGAGGCGGACTACGCCGCGCTCGACCGGCAAACCATTCTGGTCGTGGAGGACAATGCCGACGTGCGGCGGGTCGCGGTTTCGCTGCTCGAGCAGCTCGGCTACCGCACCATGGAAGTGGAAACGGCAGTCGCTGCGCTCGATATCCTCGCTGCGGGCAAGCCCATCGATCTTGTCTTCAGCGACGTGGTGTTGCCCGGCCAAGCCGACGGCTTGGCGCTCGCGCGCACGCTGGCGCAACGCTATCCGCATATTCCGGTGGTGCTCACCACCGGCTATACCAGGGTGTTCGAGAGCAACCCCGAATTCCCGGTGCTGCGCAAGCCGTATCAAATGTCGACGCTCGGACGCGTGATCCAGGATGCGCTTAATCCGGCGATGCCGAAACAGCCGATGCTGGCGAGTTGAGCGAACGCGCAGCCCCCTACGGGGCGAGTTGCGAGCAGTTAAATCCTGCCAAGTGCGCTAGGGTGAAGCGTGGTGGGCGCACAAGGACTCGAACCTTGGACCCGCTGATTAAGAGTCGGATGGCAAAGTATTTCAGGTCCTGGCAAATCCGCTCAAATCACTTCCTGAGGTGCAGAATGCTTCCAATCGCTCAAGTTATTAGTCTGGTGTAATCTCAGACAAATCGATTCATTCCTCGACTTTTCAATGCAGGGCAAAAAATTTCCTATAACATTGATTACAAAAACCCCTCATGCCCACCATGTTCATGATGTCTGCTATTCCCCCGAACGCGGACATTGGTTGAGCGTGTCGGGATGTCAGCTTTGGGCCATTTCCGGAAATTCGCGCAGACGCGAAATCGGCAACGAACGCCGCCATTGACCAATCCCGCGGTGTTTTAAAATCAGTAGCCACCACCCCACTGGTAGCGCAGGCCGCCCTTGATCGAGCCGTCGGAGTAGCCGGAGGCGAAGCGGTAGTCGCCTTTGACAAAGCCAGACCAGCTGCTGCCATTCCCGAACACATTGACCATGCCGCCAACCTCGCCCTGGGTCCGTTGCTGGTTGACATCACTGAGGTCGAGCACGAAGCCATTGCTGGTCAGGCTCGCCACGTTGGTGCCGGTGAAGGTCTCCCACACGCTGCCGGTCACGCTCGGCTCAACCGTCCAGCCGCCCCACAGCCAGGAGGTGCCAATCCGACC
>Ga0193751_1002848_pt1 | contig 10399 bp, 7 predicted proteins | sample L1c2metaG_FD_143050 | JGI IMG/M metagenome (GOLD analysis project Ga0193751, IMG submission 143050) | Soil microbial communities from a riparian zone of the East river system, Colorado, United States - L1c2 | ecosystem: Environmental > Terrestrial > Soil > Riparian zone | place: USA: East River...
CCGAAGCACTTCTCGTTCCCTGTGGTCGTGAAAGACCGCTTTTCGGTTCGCTGGTCGTGCGGGAAGGCAGTGTTTGGATCGGTGGCTTACGCATACTCCGAGGGCGAACTCAAAAGTAAAGTCACAGAGCGGCTGCGAGCCGCCTGCGACGTCCTAGTCCAGGAATTTGTCGCGGGAGTGGGAATCGGTTTCTCTGGCTTTGTGGTGAACGGAAAAGTGCTCCTGCCCTTCGCATGGCAAAGGATCAGGGAAATAGACCCCAGGGGTTCGGGGAGCAGTTGCAGAAAGTCCATCGTACTCGATGAACAACTTGTGCTCATCAGCGATCGTTTGATCTCAAACATCGGTTTCGAGGGCATTGCGATGGTGGAGTACAAGAAGACGAAGAATGGCCGACTGGTGCTGATGGAGATCAATGGCCGACCGTGGGGATCGATAGCGCTGCCGATTGCCAGCGGGATAGATTATCCGCGGTACTTAATCGACTGGTATTTACTGGGCGCCCTCCCGCCCAAGGACATCCCGTACAACACGGCTGTCACGTGTCGCCGTCTAGTGAGCGAGTTGACCCATTTGAGTAACCTGCGCGCGCCAAAGCCCGCTAACTGGCCAGGCGAGTATCCGAGTCTTTGGGGCAGTTTGGCGAGAATGGCAGTCCCTTGGTACCCCGGGTTGCACTATGACGACCTGTGGCTTTCCGATCTCCATCCCGGAGTCGCCGAGATAAAACATTGGTTTCGGAGTCGAATGAAACGGGATTGAATCCTTGATTGTAGTTCAGCGGGTAGTGCGGTTTGCTTCGCTTTTGCCAGCGCTTGCCGATGGGAATCTTGCAATTTCAGCTTCTAGATCGTATCCGAGTGTCGTCATCACCGTCCCCCAAGCGGCTTCGATTGATGCGACGGAAGCGGGCGAAAGCACCGATTTCCACGTTCCTGCTTTTGCACTACGTACAAAAGGTTTGTCATGACGGGTTCTCTTGGTGAGGATCCAGTCGGCGCTTTGCTCCTTCTCAAGAGCTCGCATACTCTCCGGTGAACTAAGATCGACGACTCTCTGGAGCTTCTCGGAACTTACGTCAATCGGTCGGAACGAACACTGGTTCAGGAACTGAGTTATGCGTGCCAGTTCACGCATAGCATCTCGCTGCATGTCCTCGTAGCGCAGAAGCAAGAATTCAGGACGGTTCTGACGCAGGAGTATCCAGCTCAGGACGTGGTCTGCCCACGATCCCCACCTTGTGTCGAATTCGGCGTTGATGAAGCGAGGAACGAAATCTTCCATTGGATAATCGTCCGGGATATTTCCAGCTTTGACGTTGTGGTGGTAAAAAGAGACCGCGACGTCCCGGGGATCTCGGACGATGTAGATGATCCGGCGATAGTGGGGCTGGAAACACTCGTGACTTTTGAGAATGCGAGGCGGTGGCAACCGACGCATACGGTGGTCAGGATTGAAATAGATTTCAGGAATGCGTGACTCGATGTTCGTAAAGGTGACGGGTTCGTCCTGATGGAGAAGATTGCCGATGAGAAATCGCGTCCAAGTATTTCCTGATCTGGGATAAGAGACCAGAAATACATCATCGGGGAAGACTGTCAGGTTCCGTCCGGCAAACTGGCGTCCCATCAGAACGCGGCCAATCTGCCCAATGGCTCGAATCGCTCTACGCAAGTTTCCGTCGGTCGGTGGCAGCTTGTTCATCGGAGTGTGACAGGCCGGTTTCTGGTCTGCAATAGGCTCTTAACCAGATTATTTACGCAGGTCTGCAGTACGGCATAGCAACGAGAGGTCGCGTCCTGGTCCCCAAAATACGGATCCGGAATGGGGCGACCGCGCTGCTCTCCTTCGGCATAATCGCTTAACAAAAAGATCTTATCCCGGGCTTGGGGGAAATGGGTAAGCAGCTCCGCCTGGTTCTGGAAATCCATGGCGAAGACGGCATCGGCATTGGCTACCATTTCCGTGGTTAGCAGTTTGGAACGGTGCTGGTCGAGCAACAGCCCGAATTCCCGGGCTGCGACACGCGCTCGGGGATGAGCTTCGGTTCCCGGAGTAGCGTGAATGCCCGCGGACAAGACCGTTATTCCTTCCTGATGAGACTCCGAAAGCGCCCGCCGGAGCATGAGTTCCGCCATGGGGCTGCGCATGATGTTCCCATGACATACAAACAGAAGCGAGCAAGCACCGGGGGGGACGGAGGGTCGGTTGGACTGGCGGATTCCCATTGTGTCCAGCAAGCGCAGCTTAGCGTATGTTCGTCCCGCCTGTCCCAGACGGAGAAAAATCTCACGTTCTTTGAGGAAGAAATCGGGCACGACCTTGCGAAGGTTGGTTCGGAGGGCCGAATTTTGCAACTCTTCCGTCATTGCGATCATTCCACCGCGCGTTACGGTTCTTGTTGATAAGTTTCGATTAGCGCTGCATCCACCTCATCAGAGTCTTTCCTGACGGATAATCCATCTACTTTCCAAACCCGTCCCGTCCAAATCGCCCAGGCTATCCCAAGCCCGTAGGGAACTAGGCTGATTATGATTTGGAGGCCAACCTGCCAGTAGTTATGCGCGAAGAACCATCGCCGCATCAACAGCAAAGCCACAAGCAGGGGAACGCACAGCATGATGGGTAGAGCGTAAGCCTCAATCAGGAATGTCCCCACCCGGACTTTCAGAACTCGACATAGATGTCGGGGCATGAAATAGAGCGTAGTGCAGGTAAGAGGAATTGCCGTGCCCAAAGCGTCGCCGATAATTCCGAAGGGTCGAATGAGAATTACGCTGAGGATGATATTAACTATGCCCTCCATGCCTGTTACCCAAGCTAGGCTCTTATGCCTGGCCATTCCATAAAGTATTCTCGGCGACGCGGCCTGAGCCAGGGCGAAAGTAGATGGAAGCAACAACACCAACATTACAGGATAGCAAGCTGTCACGTAGCGTGCACCCACCCACGCAGTGATTACGGACTTTCCCAGTATGATCAGCGTCGCGGTGATCGGGAAAACGATAAGTGCACACGCGCGATTGCCGGCCACGAAAATCTTCCTGAGCCGGTCCATGTCTCCTGTGGCGTCGGATTGCCCAGACATGGGAATGAAAATCTGTGCCAAGCTGCTGACCACTTCTGCCGTGTAGTCCACCAAACGGTCCGCGTTCGAGAAGAAAGTAACGGCGGCTACCGAAAGGAACGTCGAGATTATCACTTCGTCCGTTTTGAAGCGCAGTTTGTATGTGATCATCAATATGAAGCTGACGCTGCTATAACTGGCAATTTCGCGGAGAGACCTACGGTCCAGGTATTTCCAGCCAAAACGTATGGGAAGCAAGCGCAGCGCGATGACGGCGCGAACAAGGGAGCCAAGGAGGGGAAGCACAACCGTGATGAATGCTACCATTAGCAGCCCGTATCCGTGAGTCAAGGCAAGGACGATCAGCACGGCCCGGAGCAGAGTGGAAATGAGGTTGGTCGCGTTGACAAAATAAAATCGGTTGAGTCCTTCCAGAATGCCGCCAAAGACCCCAGCCGGAAATCCAAGCGCAACCGAGGTTCCTACCATGAGGAAAAGTAGCCGGGCGGTGGGCAAAAAGTCTGCTGGCATGCGGAACAGAGAATCGATGTACGTGCTCACCACGAGTGAGACCATCATCGCCGCAGCGCCGATCACCGTGTAACCCGCCAGACTGGTATTGATCAGTTTGCAAAGCCCTTCCATGTCATTGGTTGCGGTGTAAGTCGAAACGTAGCGGATGATGGAAGAACGTATGCCGAGATCAAAGAGGCCGTAGTAGCCGGTCACTGAAAAGGCCAAGATCCAGGCGCCATAGGCGGTGTTGCCGAGGCGATGCAGGATGAAGGGCGAGAGAAAAATGCCGACCAGAATGTTCACGCCCAGACTGAACCAGCTGGAACTGACATTCTTGATGATTTCGCTCTTGCGCATTGCCAGATTCTATGCGGAGAACTTCGTACTATCGGATTCTTTTGGGTTCATCCGCCGTTACCAACGGGTAGCCGAGTTTAGTCATCAAGTCACCCCAGGCAGCCTCAATCTGCTGCACGCAGCGTTCCGGGAGCGAAGTCCTCCAGCCGCCGGGTGTTGCCCTACCCACAAACGGGATATCCTTCCGGTGCTTTCGGGTTGCTACCCATTGGTGGGCCTCGAGTTGTTCGAGTTCCCGCATGCGCTCGACGGAGCTCAATTCAATGGCTCTCTGCAGGCGAGCGGGTAAAGGCTCAACACCCAGGAATACAGCAATCCGGGCCAGTTCATCAGGTGTGGCATTCACCATGTCCTCATACCGAAGCAACAAAAACTCCTTTCGCTGGCCGCGGGTGGAAATCCAGCTCGCGACATTCTCGGCCCATGTTCCCCAGTCGGCTGAGATCAGCCGACCAGAGACGAAATCGTCAACGTAGCGCTCCAGCGGGTAATCGTTGTTGATCTGCATGTATTTCCGCTGGAAATCGTAGTAGGAGAGGGCTATATCCCGTGGGTCGCGCACGATGTAGATAGTCTTTGGGTAGCGGTGGTCGAAATACTGGTGCGTCTTGATGATGCGGGGGCGAGGCGTACGCTTCAGTGCCTGGCTCGATTGCGATGACGTGTCCGGTATCAGCTTCTCTATGTTTTTGAAACTAACATTTTTCTCGGGATGAACCAGATTGGCAATCAGAAAGCGCGTCCATGTGTTACCCGATCGAGGGTACGATACCAGAAACGTGTCGTCCGGGTACACGGCGAAGTTGCGCTCGGCCTTGTCGGTGCCAAGCAGATAGTTGAAAATAACCTTGATTCCGTAAATCATCGATCGAATTGTTCCACTATTGGAGTCGTCCCTCTCGATTTTCGCAGAGCATTTTCGTTACATTCGGCGACCCGCTTTTTCCGGTTGGCATTCGGATTTCAGCCGCACGTTGTTTTCAGTTCAGCTCATCGCACGGGCCGTCGCCGGATCAACATCTCGAAATCCACCGGTTTACCCTGAACATCTATTCTGGTGGAACGTACCCGCCGGCTCCGTCTATACAGCCCCAGAACTCGAACATAGATTCGATAGAGCCAACGCATGAGACCAGGAAAACAACGCAGTCCCAGTTCCGCGACCCCTAGCTTGATGGCGTGCGTGTGAGAATTCGCGCATTCGGCCGCCGACAATGCCTCCCTAAACTTGCCGGCTAGAAGCGCCTGCTTGGTCAGTTCGACCTGAATCTCAACTTCCAGTGTCTTCAGCTTGGCCGCGATGATGCTGCGTTGCGCCTGGGTAAGAAGACCATTCGCCGCGATTTTTTTGTACACTTCGAGCCGCCCTCGTTTCATCAGCTCGCGATCCGCGGAAAGCCCGCGACCGAGCCGATGGCAAACCTGTACCTCGCGATCGTAGCTCATCCGGACTCCGTCGTATGACAGGCGCAACCAAAGATCAAAATCCTCGCACCGGTTCATATTCTCGTCAAAAAGCCCCACACGCAGCATGGCCTCGCGTGACGCCACGACCGAGGATGTATTGATGGTACATTGTTCTGCTAGAAGACTCTCGAGGGTCACCTGCTCGGATTGCGGTACGCTTGCGAAAGCCGTTCCCAACGGAACATTTTCCTCGAAGTGCACTCCATTTGCGTAAACCAAGCCGAGATCCGGCCCTCTCGCGAGGCTCTCTAACTGACGGCCTAGATGCATAGGCAGCCAGAGATCATCGCTGTCGAGGAAAGCCACGTATTTGCCGCGACCTTGACGAATGGCTCGATTGCGCGCCGCGCTCGGGCCACGATTCTCTTGCTTGAGGTACCGGATGCGCGAAAGATACGGTTGTAGGGCCTGTTCGAGTGCGGCAGTATGGGGCGAGCCGTCGTTGACGACGATTACCTCGAAATTCCTGAACGTCTGGGCAAAAACAGAATCCAACGTATCGGCAATATAGGGAGCCGCATTATAGGTCGGAATCACGACACTGACCAGCACCCCCGAATCTGCACCGGCGCACGTGGATACCGCCGTCTGCTGGTCTTCGATGAAATCCATGGTGTGCCAATCACTGAACCCGAGAACCTTGCGGGCTGGAGATTTCGTCAAGTGACAAATCCCAAAATAATGCCAGACCGGCGATCCCATGTCGCTCGGCTCTGCCCTTGCGATGGCGGCGTCTTCCGGAGATGCCATGCTGCCAGTTTGATATTCCGCTCCAGGGCCGATGTGCGCGTACTGATCGCCAATGGTTTGATCCTTCTGTTCATCCGGTAGTCTATGGCCCTCTGTTTTCACGCAATATTTCCAGCGAACGGAATTTCCTCTGATTAAGAGAGCGTAGAATCATTGTCATTTTTTCGACCAGGAGCCGCACATCCGCGCCATAGGGCTCCGGCTGTGGCTCAATGAATCGCCTGTTGCACTCTAGCACTTCCATCGCTGAACCCGCTTCGCTCCACTAGAATCCAGTTTTGCTGACGTTGGAATGAAGCGAAGCAGTCCGCCAGGTACTGGAGCGGCACGCACTCAGCTGTGCCGTTTTCGGAGAGGCTCAGGCAGCAGCGATCAACAGCAACACACAAGCTTTATCGTTCACTCTTCTGAACTTGGAGCCGATGCGAGAGGCTGGAAGCGACCTTGACGAACTGTGCGTGTCCCCCGAGTGCTGATAAACTAGACAGCAATCCATACACGACTAAACTATTCTGCGTGCCGATAAAGATTTTTCCATCAGCAGCAATTGGGGTCGCAAAATGAGCGAGCGCTGGCACAGTGTCTCGGCCGTTCGCAGCTTGGTTGCTGGTGTAGAGCGTTTTCAACGTGCTCGCGTCCATGGCCCAAAGGCTGTTTCCATTCACGAACCAGAGGATCCCGTTGGAATTTCCGTTGGCCGTAATGATGGCGTGACCTCCGCCCCCAATTTTGACGGACTGCATGGAAGGTGGAACGACCAACGCCCCATTGCTAAAAGCGTAAGCATATACTGGGTTGGATTGACCGGTGAAATATACAGCATTCTTCCAATAAACTGGTGTGCCGCTTTGTTTGCCAGCACCTTGGGGTATCTCCTGCACAATCTGCGTGTCACCCGCGGTGCAGGTCGAACAAAACTGACCCATGTTATCCCGATTCAAAACATAGATCGTGCCTTCCTTGCCTTCGGCGATCAGTTCGTGAGGATATGGGCCCGGCTGGTCAGGCAAGATCAGAACGCCGTCGTTAAGATCTAAATCATTGGAGGAGAGGTATTGTTGATTGTAGGGGGTGAACCAGTCAGCTAGGGCAAGAGTGGTAGCAATCTGGCTAAGCTTCAACACGCTGCTCGACAGGTTCGTGCCCGACGCATAGAAGCCTTCTCCAGTTTCTGCGTAGATATTCCCACTGCTGTCAGCGGAAAGGCCTGCACCCTTTTGCCATATGGAGGCGAGAGTTTTACCAGGCTCGGCGGTATACGCACTTTCCTGCTGCAGCGTGGCCGCATTATAAGAAAGCACCCATCCCTGACTGTAAGCATTGCAACAATTAGAGCCAAAGCCAATGTAGATGTGGCCATTGGCCAGCAGCAACCCCGGGCGATTCAACTCATAGAGATCCGCAAATGTAGTAGTGGCCCCGTTTAGAGTGTACGTCGCGGCTATCGTGGTGGGTCCACCGAACTTCTCCAGCCCGGTGGTGACGTCGAGCGCATGAAGGCGATGGACGACTTTCAGGTTCTCATACGTCTCTGCAACGAGGTAAAGGGTACCGGTGACAGGATCGATCACCGGAGTAGAGACGATGCCTACCTCCGTCCACGCTGTGGTGTTGGCATTTCTCTTTACGCTCGACGGAACGGATGTCGCTCCCGCGGCGCTATAACTAAGAATGCTAGTCATCCACAACGGCACGGCGTTGGCATTGTCGGCATCGAAGGCGTAAACGCTGTCATGCATCGTGGCTACGTACACGACGTTATGCACGCCTTGTCCGGGAAGGTTTACGCTCGGAAGATAGAGCGGATGTCCTACCACGAAACCATCGACAGGCTGGGTGAACAATTTCCCGAAACTTGCGCTGTTCACGTTAGATGGAGTGAGAATAGTCTCCCAGGTGTTTGCGCTGGTTCGAGCGTTATCATAATGCCAGGTCGTGACTGGCAGCTGCCCTAAGACCGTCAAGGGCAACTCCATAGAATGCGTAAGCGCAGCGGATGTTCCGCTTGCAGTTAGGGTGAAGTTGCCAGCAAACACCGTCGACGGGACGGACAAGTCTACAGTTTGGCTGCTGCCTGGAGCCACGCTGAATGGCGAGGCGGGCGATGTCATTGCACCTGGGGGCAACCCAGCGAGCGTAACTAGTACTGGATCGGTGAACCCATTTTGACCCGTGATGGATACCGCGAAGGCTGAGCTGGAACCTCCGGCATTGACGGTAACGGTGGACGGAAGCGCTGCGATGCTAAAGTCGATTGAAGGATCGACAGTCAACGCGAGGCTTGCAGAGTGAGTGAGCGTAGCAGACGTTCCGCTGACCGTTACAGTAAAGTCGCCAGGCGACACCGTCGATGGCACGGACAAGGCAACAGTTTGAGTAATGCCCGCAGCCACGCTGAATGGCGAGGCAGGGGACGTTATGGCACCTGCGGGCAATCCAGCGAGCGTAACGGTTATTGAATCACTGAACCCATTTTGACTTGTGGTGGTCACGGCAAAGGTTGAGTTGGAACTTCCGACATTGGCCGTGATGGTGGCCGGCGATAGCGTGATGCCGAAGTCCTGCAGCGAGTGGACTGTCAGCGCTAGATTTCCAGAATGCGTGAGCCCGGCAGATGTTCCGCTCGCGGTCACGGTGAAGCTGCCGGCCGATATTGTGGCGGGGATGGAAAGAAGCAGTTTTTGGCTGCTGCCCACAGGAATGCTGAATGGAGAGGCGGGAGACGTCGTCACACCCGTAGGCAATCCAGAAAGAGTAATCGCCACTGGATCCGCGAACCCATTTTGACCAGCTATCGATACGACAAATGTTGAGTTGGACTCACCGGCATCGGCTGTAATCGTGGCCGGAGACACCGTGATGCTAAAGTCCTTGGCGAGAGGGGGTGAAGTTGGGGTCGACCCGCTGCCGCAACCAATGAAGCTGCCCATCCAGGCCCAAATACACACGGTAATAAATGCACGAGCCGGGGTGGCAAGACAAAACTGGCGCATCGTTAGAGTTCTCAACTCAAGGGAGAAAATAGCATCCCTAGGGCCAGACGGTTGATTGCTGACCTCGATTCACCAGGGTACTAAGTATAACAGCCGAAAGCAGATATCTTCCCTTGGAGCGATTTGGTATTGGAGCTGCGAATCTTTAGGGTGAAAGGATTTGCACCGGAGTTGACCAGAGTTACGTTGACAGCGTTTATCCATTGGCTTTCGATCAACAAGCGTTTTTCTCAGAGATCCAAACCCAGTGGAACGCTCCGCTTCCATTATGGGCATAGACGCGGTGTGATTGGACAGGAAGGAGGACCACCACAAGTGTGTAACGTGATGGTTGCATGTGGACCCCGACTCGTGCCCATCGCCCGGGGCTTACAAGGAAGAGTCGGCGGGGCTCGGATAAAGTTCAGGGAACAGAGGCCTATGCTCGCCCTTCATCTGCCGGACCACCACCTCGGGAGTGGGAGTAAACGTGCAGCGTCCTGGCCTTCAAAGCCGACGCACATTGCAGAGCTTCGAGCAGCGAAACGTATTCGGCGACATTGTTGTCTTGATGGCCGATCCATTTGGCGATTCGGATTTCGCCGTTGTCGGAACCGTCGGTGATACCTCAATACCCGACGGCCTTGGGTTCCTCAGGGAGCCGCTGTCCAAGCAAAATCGGAATTTTCAAGTACAATTGCGCTCGTAAGGCCGACTCCGGCGGCGCTGGCGCCGCGCGAATGAGGGTAAGTCCTTTGGCGACGGGCGAAATGACCACTTCGGACACGCAAACTCCTCCGCAGCTTCCTCATCACAAGGTCAAGATTAAGAAAACGGGACAGCGTGCCTGCAACGAGAAGAATGAGAAAGGCAAGTTCTGCGGCGGACATTTGAAGCGCTGGTTCTACACGACTGATGTGATCGAGCAGGACTGTGGCGACGCCGAGAAGGCTTGGGGCAAGAACGCCGAAGCCTACCGCTGCGAGCATTGCAAGACGTTGTATTTGCCGAGTCCGGAGGACGCGAAAGTCAACGTCGCCGGGGAAGGCAGGATTTCCGTGTTCGGTCTGACATTGCCGCCGAAGGAAAAATAGCCGCTTTTTGGCTCAGCGGGATAGTCACAGAGTAACGTGCCGTCGTTTTGGGAATTCGTTCGACAGCTAATCCGCGCTCTCGGCAAGTGAAGCTGAGAGCTAAAAGCTAAGCGCCAAAAGCTTTTCCCGTGAACACTTCCGAACTCATCTACGATTGGAACAAGAAGCATCCTCCC
>Ga0193751_1002849_pt1 | contig 10395 bp, 6 predicted proteins | sample L1c2metaG_FD_143050 | JGI IMG/M metagenome (GOLD analysis project Ga0193751, IMG submission 143050) | Soil microbial communities from a riparian zone of the East river system, Colorado, United States - L1c2 | ecosystem: Environmental > Terrestrial > Soil > Riparian zone | place: USA: East River...
CGACGCCCGGTTCGCACTCGCGCAGGAGGACGGCGTCATCGTCGGCGAGTGGGAGGTGGGCCTCGAGCGTCGGCTCGACGAGGCGGATCTCGTTGCACATGACTTCAAGGCCTTGCCGCGGCTGACGATGGAGCCGGCCGAGGACACGATGTTGCTGGCGTATCTGATCGAGCCCGGGCGCGCCGGTTACGAGCTCGACGACCTCGCGCAGGAGTACGGCGTCGAGCCCATCCCTTTCCCCGCCGTGGACGACGAGACAGCCGCGCTCGTGCGCCACGCCGAGATTCCGCGGCGGCTCGCTCCGACCATGCTCGAGCGCGTCCGCGAGCGAGGCGCCGAGGATCTCTATCGCGACATCGAACTGCCGTTGACAGCGGTGCTCGCTGCGATGGAAGACGCCGGCGTCAAGATCGACACGTATCGCATGGGTGAGATCACCGCCCGGCTCGCAGACCGGGTCGAGGAGCTCGAGGCCAAGGCCTACGAGCTTGCGGGCGAGGAGTTCATGCTCGGCTCGACGCAGCAGGTCGCCCGCATCCTGTTCGAGAAGCTGCAGCTGACACCGGGCCGCAAGGGCAAGACCGGGTACTCGACGGACACGCGCGTGCTCCGCTCGATTCGCCAGGAGCACGAGATCGTGCCGGTGATCGAGGAGTGGCGCGAGTACTCGAAGCTGCTCAACACGTACCTCGGGCCGCTCCCGTCGCTGCTGTCGGAGGCGGACGCGCGCCTGCACACGACGTTCAACCAGACGGTCGCGTCGACGGGCCGACTCTCGACGACGAACCCGAACCTGCAGGCGATCCCGATTCGCACCGAGCTCGGCAAGGAGATCCGCTCCGCGTTCGTTCCCGAAGCCGGTTCACGGTTGCTCTCCGCCGACTACTCGCAGATCGAGTTGCGCATCCTCGCGCATGTCTCCGGCGAGCCGAAGCTGCGCGAAGCGTTCGCGCGCGGCGACGACATCCACACCGCCACCGCCGTCGAGGTGCTCGGCAAGGAGCCGACGGAGCTGACGTCGGGTGACCGCTCGATCGCCAAGATGATCAACTTCGGGATCGTCTACGGCATCTCTGCATTCGGGCTCTCGGAGAATCTCGAGATCCCGCGTGACCAGGCGCAGCAGTACATCGACGCGTACCTCGCGCGTTTCCCACTGGTGCAGGACTTCATCCAGCGCACGATCGAGCAGGCGAAGCGCGACGGCTACGCGACGAGCCTGCTCGGGCGACGCCGGCCGACGCCTGAGATCCGTGCCTCCAACCGCGCCACGCGTTCCCTGGGCGAGCGCCTCGCGGTGAATTTCGTCATGCAGGGCTCGAACGCGGACATCATCAAGAAGGCGATGATCGCGATCCACCGGCGCCTCCGCGACGAGGGCCGGGGAGCCCGCCTCGTTCTCCAGGTCCACGACGAGCTCCTCCTGGAGGTGCCCGAGGCCGAGGTCGGCCCGGTGCGAGAGCTGGTCCGGGAGGAGATGTGCCGGGCCTACCCGCTCGACCCACCGCTGGCGGTCGAAATCGGCGTCGGCGATGACTGGAGCGAAGCCAAGAGCTAGCCCGGGACTCCTCGCCGGAAGCCCCTTTAGAAGTGCGCGGGCTTGGCCCGCGCACGTTCTCGCAAAGCGGGAAACCAAGAACCCGGGCGAAAGCGCAGCTTTCGCCCGAAAAAAGCCCCTGGCTATACTGATCGACCGCTAATGGCGACCGAGCAAACAGAGCAGAGAATCGCGGGGGACGGCGTCTGGATCACTGGTCCAGACGGTGAGTTGATCCCGGATTACGAGTCCACTTTCCCGACGATCAATGAGGGAGAGGTCGTCCACGGCCAGGTCGTGCGGGTCGACAAGGACGAGGTGCTCGTGGACATCGGCTACAAGTCGGAGGGCGTGATCCCGGTCGCCGAGCTCTCGATCCGGCGTTCCGTGAACCCGGCCGACGAAGTGTCCGTCGGAGACGAGATCGACGCGCTCGTGATGACGAAAGAGGACGCCGAGGGCCGGCTGATCCTTTCGAAGAAGCGCGCCCGCTTCGAGCTCGCCTGGAAGGCGATCGAGGGCGCTGCCGAGTCGGGCGAGCCGGTGAACGGACGCGTGATCGAGGTCGTCAAGGGTGGACTGATCCTCGACCTGGGCGTGCGTGGATTCCTCCCGGCTTCGCTGGTCGACATCCGCAGGGTGCAGGATCTCGACGAGTTCATGGGCCAGGAGCTCCGCACCAAGGTGATCGAGCTGAACCGCTCGCGCAACAACGTCGTGCTCTCCCGTCGCGCCGTGCTCGAGGACGAGCGCAAGGAGATGCGCCAGGCGATCCTCGACCGCCTCAACCCGGGCGACGTCGTCGAGGGACAGATTTCCAACATCGTCGACTTCGGCGCCTTCGTCGACCTCGACGGGATGGACGGCCTCATCCACATCTCCGAGCTGTCGTGGTCGCACGTGAACCATCCCTCGGAGGTGCTCGAGATCGGGCAGACGGTCAAGGTGAAGGTTCTCGACATCGATCGCGAGCGCCAGCGGATCTCACTCGGCCTCAAGCAGACCCAGTCCGACCCGTGGCAGCAGGTCCTCGAGCAGCACAAGGAAGGCGACGTCGTCGAAGGCAAGGTGACGAAGGTGGTCACGTTCGGCGCCTTCGTCGAGATCCTCCCGGGCGTCGAGGGCCTCGTGCACATCTCCGAGCTTGCGCAGCATCACGTCGAGAATCCGCGCGAGGTCGTCTCACAGGGCGACACTGTGCCGGTGCTGATCCTCGAGGTCGACGCGGACCGGCGCCGGTTGTCGCTTTCGCTCAAGCGTGTCGACGCCGACCGTCGTGCAGAGTCGGAGGGCCCGATCGAGGGAACGCCGCACCTCGACCTGTCCGAGGACGTCTTCAGCGACTCGGCCTCTGCGCCGCTGGCCCCGGAGCTCGATGCACCGCCGGCCGCGGCCACAGATGAGGCAGTGGAGCGCGAGGCAGTGGATGCCGGCGACGAAGTCGATCCGGCCGCCGCCGACGAAGCACCCGCTCCCGCCGAGCCCGTTTCCGACGAGCACTAACGCCAAGCCGCCTCTCGCCGTCGCGATCACCGGGGGAATCGGCGCCGGCAAGAGCTCAGCGCTCGAGGCGTTCGGGCGTCACGGTGCCGCGACGAGGTCGAGCGACGAGATCGTGCACCGTCTGCTTCGGAGCGATCCGGAGGTCCGGCGCGAGCTGGTCGAGCGCTTCGGCCCTGAGGTGATCGGAAGCGACGGTGCCGACCGGGCCGCCGTCGCCCGCATCGTCTTCAACGATCCCGAGCAGCTCGACTGGCTCGAAGAGCTGTTGCATCCAAGAGTCGTCCAGGATCACTCCGCGTGGCGGCAGGGGCTCGCCGAGGGTCCCGATCCACCTGCGGTGACCGTGACCGAGGTGCCGCTCCTCTACGAGACCGGCGGCGACAAGCGCTTCGACATCGTCGTCGTGATCACCGCGCCGCCTGAGCTACGGGCGCGGCGGAGGCCGATCTCCGATGAACGGGAGCAGCGGCTCCTTCCGGAGGAGGAGAAAATCCGGCTCGGCGACTACGCGTACGTCAACGACGGTACGCTCACAGAGCTGGACGCGTTCGTTGCCGGCGTGATGGCAGACCTCGTGCCGTGAAACGGATGGTCGGGATGGTGGTGCTCGTCGGGGCGCTGCTCGCGACCTTCGCCTCGCTGCAGTCGTCCAAACCGGGCTGGTGGGAGCGGCTCTGGTATCCGCTCTCGTATCAGCAGATCGTCCGTGGGCACGCGCGGAACTACGACCTCGACCCGGCGCTTCTGGCGGCTGTGATCTATCAGGAGTCGAAGTTCAAGGCCGACGCTCGGTCGAGCTCCGGCGCAATCGGATTGATGCAGCTCCTCCCCGACACCGCGAAGGGGATCGCCATCCATACGGGAGGCTCGAAGTTCCGGGTCGACGATCTCTACAACCCCGAGATCAACGTTCGTTACGGCGCCTGGTACCTCCGCCATCTCCTCGAGAAGTACGGCGACGAGCAAGATGCTCTCGCCGCGTACAACGCCGGTCAGGAAAACGTCGATCGCTGGCGAAGCCGAGGCGAAGGCATCCAGTTCGCGGAGACGCGCGCCTATGTGACTCGGGTCGAGCAGTTGAAGCGGATCTATCGCCGAGCCTACGGCGCCGAGCTCGGGACCTAGCGCGTACAGCCGGTCTCGGTGCCGGCACGGTTCTCGATCTTGAACTGCAGCGCGGCGTCCGAGCTGTTTCCGCGCATGTCCGCGACTGTCACGTCGATCTCGTACAGCCCGTTCGGAAACGCGCGCGTGTCGACGAAGTTGGCGAGGTTGTAGAGGTACCGACCCGGCATGAAGTACTGGCGGTTCGAGAACCTCGGCGAATTCTGGTAGCTGCCGCGCGCGTAGATGCTCCAGAAATCCCGCGAGATGGGCAGTGTCGTGCGGAAGTCGGCCGCTGTAACGTCGTTCACGTAGGTCATACCGCCGATCCTCGCGAGCGACCACGTGATCAGCGCCGGGGAGAGTGGGAAGCCCGCATAACTGCCCGGGACGGCCATCGGCGCCGCGTCGTCCGCTGCGACGACGAACGAAACGCTGCCACAGACAGTCTCGGTGTCGAACGGCAGCAGTGATCCCGCGGGGCGCACGTTGATGGCGCGCACCTGCGGAACGGTGTGGTCGTGGTACGGCGCAATGCCGCCGCGTGCGAGTGGATTCCAGACGTGGGTCCCGCGAATCTCGGACAGATGGACGTGACCATAGGCGTGCATCACCGTGCCCAGAACCGTCTTCCGTGCGACGACATATTGTCCGTCTCGAACCTTCAGGATCAGGTGGTAGTACTGGAAGACCCGGTCGGTCCCATCCCTCGTCCTGACGGAGATGGCCGTGCCGTCGATCAGGTGCACCGTGCCAGAGACGACCGGATACACGGGTGTCCCCTCAGGAGCGGTGATGTCGATGCCGTTGTGGAAGAGGAACGTCCCAGGCCCCTGCAGGCCGTCGGTGAGCATCGTGTTGCGGAACAGCGTGCGCGGATCTCCGAAGTTCCCCCGAATCGGATGCTGCTTGTTGAAGGGCTTGATCGGCCATGGATAGGCAGAGGCAGCCGTGGCCGCGACGAGCGCGGCGATACAGCAGGCGAGGAGTAGGGAAAGTCGAAGGCGCACGCTGGTAAGACGGATTCGAACGCAACAAGGTTAGCCCTCTTCGTGGACGGAGTGGAAGCGCCCCTGGTAGGCGCCTCCACGGAACTGCTCGGACCTCACTTCTCGAGCCAGGTCTTGCGGTTGTGGACGTTGATGATCTGGGAGGTCGAGCTGTGGTTGCCGGCGGTGTCCCACGCGGTCGCTGTGATCCGGTAGACGCCGTCCTTCAGTCGATGTGTGTCGAAGCTCGTAGCGAGCTTGAAGAGATACACGCCCGGCTGGTACCAGTAGCGGTGGACTCCCATCTGGACCATGTTCATGCGAGTTCCTCGTGCGTACGTGTGCCACATATCACTCGTGCCCGGCAGATCCCGGCCGACGTCCATTGCCGTCGTCTCGGCGACCATCGTCTGCCCGCTCGGATACGCGTCGACGTGATACGTGAGCTTGGACGGCGTGACCGGCAGCCCGTTCCACTTGCCGGGGACCGGAAGGGTCGGCGTGTCGCCCGCGGCCGCGACGATCTCGACGTTGCCGCGCAGGTACTCCGGCAGCAGATCGGGCCCGGCATCTTGCGCGCGGAAGGTAATCGCACTCACTCGGGGTGTCGTGGAGTCGACGTAGGGCCCGATGTGGCCCGGCGCGAGCGGATTCGTGGGCTTGCCGTTCTGGAGCTCTGTCAGATGAACGTGCTCCGACCCGCGCAGGATTTGACCGAGGACCGTCTGGCGCGCCTGAACGTGGTCGCCCACCTTGACGGCCGCATGGATGTGCCAGTACTGGAACGCGTTCCCACCCTCCGAGTCGACCTCGACCCAATCGGGCGTGACGATCCGGGCGACACCCGAGCGCACCGGGTACACGTCGGTGCCGTCGGGCGCTGAGACGTCGATCCCCTGGTGGTACGAGCAGGCGCAGCGGCTCGTCATCAGGCCACGCAGCGTCGGATTTCCGCGGAAGATCGAGCGCGGATCGCCGAAGCTGCCCCGCACCGGGTGCTGTCGGTCGAACGGCTTGACGGGCCAGGCGTAGGAGGATGCGCTGGTCTCGCCGGTTGCCGACGAGACCTGCGGTGTCGAAGCGGCGGTCGAGGTCTGAGCCGGGAGGGCCGTCCTGCCTGCAAGGGCACCGCCACCGATCGCCGCTGCGAGGAGGAACATCGTGGCCATGCGGCGCTGGGCGCCGCGCTGGAGATGAGAGTTGGTAGGCATGCGGCCACCGTCGAAGGGGGTCACAACGGCTCTCTCAGCGCTGACTAACGGATCGCTAACGGCCCGGGTTACCGCTGGATTAGCTCTCGACCGGAGAGTGCGGAACCGGCCGGGGCGCCCCAGCGCCGTGTCGCTGTTCAGGAGGAAAGGACCGTGTTACAAACCTCACATGCTTGACTTTCGGATCCTCGGACCGCTCGAGGTCGTCGACGAGACTGGCCCCCTCCTGCTCGGTGGGCTAAAGCAGCGCGCGGTGCTCGCGCTCCTTCTGCTCGAGGCTCCGAAGCCGGTCTCGACCGACCGTCTGATCGACGCGCTCTGGACGGAGCAGCCACCTCGTACTGCGGCCACCTCGCTCCAGAACTTCATCTCGCAACTTCGGAAGACCCTCGGTGCAGACGTGCTCGTGACGAAGCCACCCGGATACGCGCTGGAAATCCGACCCGAGGAGGTCGACCTGACGCGCTTTCGTCACCTCGTTGCGACGGCTCGCGCCGCGATCGAGGCCAGCGAGCGCGCCGGCAGGATGCGGGAAGCGCTCGACCTCTGGCGCGGCGCTCCGCTCGCCGACTTCGAGTTCGAGCCCTTCGCCCAGCCCGAGATCGCACGGCTGAAGGAAGAGCGGCTTGCCGTGGTTGAAGAGAGGATCGACGCGGACCTCGAGGCCGGCCGCCATGCCGAGATCGTCGGCGAGGTCGAGGCGCTTGTCGATCGCCATCCCACCCGAGAGCGTCTTCGTGCCCATCTCATGCTTGCCCTGTACCGCTCTGGACGCCAGGCGGAGGCCCTAGCCATCTATCAGGACGCTCGCCGCACCCTCGTCGACCAGTTGGGGATCGAGCCGGGCCCCGACCTCCAGCAGCTGCACGGCGAGATCCTGCGACAGGACCCAGGGTTGCGAGCTCCCGACGCCGCACCCCCGGCAGAGGACCACTTCGACGAGGTCCTGCGGATCTTGCTCGACGGGCGGCTGGTCGCAGTTCTCGGCACGGACGTGGGTGAGCTGGCCGGAAGGCTGGCGGAGCGGTTCGACTACCTGGAGGACGGAGCCGGGCTCCCGCGTGTCGCGCAGTACGTGTCGGTGATGAAGGGGTCCGGCCCGCTCTACGACGAGCTCCATGCGCTCCTCGATGCAGACGTGCCGCCGACGGCGGTTCACCGATTCTTCGCTTCGATCCCTCCGGTCCTGCGGGAACGCGGGGTGCCGCACCAGTTGATCGTGACGACGAGCTACGACCTCGCGCTCGAGGCCGCGTTCCTGGAAGCGGGCGAGCAATTCGACGTCGTTTCCTACATCGCGACGGGTCCTGCTCGCGGAAAGTTCTGCCACATCACGCCGGAGGGGAGTGGCCGGCTCATCGATCTGCCAAACACCTACGCCACGGAGCTTTCGCTCGAGCGGCGCACGGTGATCCTCAAGCTCCACGGCCAGGTCGATCGCGGACCGGACCGCGAATGGGAGAGCTTCGTTGTCACAGAAGACGACTACATCGACTATCTGGCCCAGATGGATCTCACCGGCGCCGTGCCGGTGTCGCTGGCAGCCAAGCTGAGACGCAGCCACTTCCTCTTTCTCGGTTACACCATGGCGGACTGGAATCTGCGGGTGATCCTCAACCGGCTTTGGAGCGATCAGCCACTGAGCTATCGCTCGTGGGCGGTGCAACCTCAGCCAATGCCGCTCGAGCGGGAATTTTGGAGGCGGCGGGACGTCGAGGTACACGAGCTTCCACTCGAGCAATACGCCGGCATCCTGGCGCGATACGCCGGCATCGAACTGGCCGAGGCGAAGGCATGAGCGAGGTGCCGGCTCCGTCCTCGCCCTACAAAGGCCTGGCGGCGTTCGAGGATTCCGCCGCCGACGCGTTGTTCTTTTTCGGGCGCGACCGGGACAGCCAGGTGATCGCGGCGAACCTGATGGCCTCGCGCCTGACCGTGCTGTTCGGACCGACCGGCGTCGGCAAGACGTCGGTGCTCAGAGCGGGTGTCGCGTACAGACTTCGACAGGAGGCCGGTGTCGACATTCGAATCCACTCCTCGTGGATCGGCGATCCAGGCGAGGCACTCGCGGACCTGGAAGCGAGGACCGAGCGCGATGTCTATCTGATCCTCGATCAATTCGAGGAGTTCTTCCTCTACCACGAGGGCGATCGAAGCTTCGTCGAGGAGCTTGCCGACGTGATCCGCCGGCCGGATCTGCGCGTTAACGTGCTGATCGGGATCCGAGAAGACGCTCTGGCCTTACTGGACGCCTTCAAGGCAGTGATCCCCAATCTCTTGTCGAACCGCCTGAGGTTGGAGAACCTCGATCGTACGGCGGGGGAGGCTGCGATCCGCGGTCCTTTGGAGCGTTACAACGAGCTTGTTCCTGCCGGGCATCGCGTTGACATGGATCCGGCCTTGGTCAATGCGGTCCTCGACGAGGTTGCGGCTGGACGCGTCGAGCTCGCTTCCGTGGGTCGAGGAGTCGTCACCGCCTCCAGCGAGGACGACCGCATCGAGGCGCCTTATCTTCAGCTTGTGATGAGCAGGCTGTGGGAGGTGGAAGCCGACCGCGGTTCGAAGCTCCTCCGCCGCGAAACGTTGGCGGAGCTCGGCGGTGCTTCACACATCGTCGAGGACCACCTCGAGCACGCGATGGCGGATCTCTCGTCGCGTCAGAAGGAGGCGGCGGCAGCGATGTACAACTTCCTCGTTACGCCTTCCGGATCCAAGATCGCGCACCGGACACGCGACCTTGCCGGTTACGCCGAGCTCGAAGAGCAAGAGGCCGCCGATGTCCTACGGAAACTTGCAGCAGAGCGGATTGTGCGCGCGAGCGCCCACGACGGCGCAGACGCTCGCTACGAGATTTACCACGACGTGCTTGCCGACGCTGTCGCGGGCTGGGGGGCCCGTTATCGTGCGGAACGCTCGATTCACGACGCAGAGCGCCGCCGCCGCCGCGCACTTGGTGTGGCGACAGCAGCTCTGGTCGGTCTCGTCCTGGTGGCGGCGATCGCGGTCTTTGCGCTCGTGGAGCGGGGTCGCTCACGTGCCGAGGCACAGCGTGCGCATGCGCGCGAGCTCGCGGCTGCTGCGATCAGCTCTTTGGATGTGGATCCGCAGAGAAGCATCAAGTTCGCAATGCAGGCGGCGCAACTCGAGCGTGGCGCACAAGAAGAACAGGTGTTACGCGATGCCCTCCTAGCCGCCAGACAACGCGCAGTGCTTCATGCGCACGGGCCGGTGCGCACAGCACGATTCGATCCGGCAGGTAGGCACGTCGTCACCGGCTCTAGTGATGGCAAGGTCCGTGTCTACCGCGTCGGCTCCAGCACTCCGGAACGGATCCTGGATCAGGGGACTCCGGTGACAGCCGCGATGTACAGCGAGGACGGAGGGCTGATCTTGACCGCAGGTCGGGACGGGACTGCCCGAATCTGGGGGAAGCGTGACTTCCCGCTCCAACGGCTCGAGGCAGGAGGCCCGGTCTCGACTGCGTTCTTCGCAAGTCACTCAAGCCGTGTGCTCACGATCGCGGCGAACGGAGTAATCCGACTCTGGCGTACGAACGACGGCAAATTGCTTCAGACGATCCGGACACACGGCAAGGCGCGACCGAAAGGAGGCGCGGTCAGTCCGGCGGGCCGGCTTCTCGTAACGTTTGCGCAAGATCGTTTCGCAAGGGTCTACTCGCTCGCGACAGGCCTGCTCGTGAGTCGGCTCGAGCACAAGGGATTCGTGCATTGCGCCGCGTTCAGCCCCAATGGATCGTCGTTCCTGACGTGCAGCCACGAAGGCGTCGTGCGCGTATGGTCGACTGTGACCGGGCAGTTGATCCGGATCCTGCGCGGGCCGCAGTCAGGCAGTTCGATCGGCGCTGCTGTCTTCAGCCCGAACGGAATCCTCGTTGCGGGAGCAGTCGCGGACGGAACCGCACGAATCTGGGAAGCACGGACAGGTTTCCAGACCGGAATATTGTTCGGTCACTCGAACCCCACAACCGAGGTTGCTTTCGATCCGACCGGCAAGGCGATCGCGACCGGAAGCCGCGACACCAGGGCGCGTA
>Ga0193751_1002850_pt1 | contig 10395 bp, 8 predicted proteins | sample L1c2metaG_FD_143050 | JGI IMG/M metagenome (GOLD analysis project Ga0193751, IMG submission 143050) | Soil microbial communities from a riparian zone of the East river system, Colorado, United States - L1c2 | ecosystem: Environmental > Terrestrial > Soil > Riparian zone | place: USA: East River...
CCGCTCGTTCGATCTCGGACTCAAGCTCCTATCTTGTCAAGCGGCCAGATCGGCCGGTCGGGCGCCGGCTTGGAGCAGGCCGAAGACGGGCCGAACGAGGCGGCGCTTGAGGCAGCGGAGGGCCTCTCGGCGGGTCTTGCCCTCGGCCCGCTTCCGAGCGAGATACGCCTGAGCCGGCGGATGATGCGCCGCCTGGGTGAGGGCGATCAGGTGGAAGACCCGGTTCAGCTGGCGGTTGCCGCCGCGATTGAGACGCATCCGCTGGGTCTGACCCGAGCTGGCCGGGATCGGGGCGACGCCGGCCAGGGCCGCCAGGGCGTCGGCGGAGCGGAACCGCCGAACGTCGCCAACCTCGCCGACCAGCCGGGCCGCGACGAGCGGGCCGACCCCCGGCAGGCCGAGGAGCGGGTGTCCCTCAACCAGCGCGGCGATCCGGACGGTATAGGCCCGCTCCTCGAGGCCGAGCGCCCGGAGTCGAGCCAGGCGGCGTCGGGCGAGCTCGGCCTGGACCCCGCCGATCGGCCGGAGGAGCCGACCGACGAGCCGCTGGTGGCGGACGGCGACGAGGTTGGCGGCCCGGTCACCGTACCCCGGTAGCAGGCTCCGGAGGTCGGCGTGGAGGCGGTTCCGGACCCGCGTCATCTCGACGACGACGTCCTCGCGGGCCTCGACGAGGAGCTGCAGGTCGAGCGTCGCATCGGCTAGCCTCACCGGTGGCAGATCGAGCTCACGGGCCGTCACCCGGGCGATCGCGAGGGCATCGTTGGGATCGCTCTTGCCGAGCCGTCGGGTCCGTGCCCGCTCCCGCCGGGTGAGCTGGGGCGGCACCTCGCGGACGGCCACGCCGGCCCCGACGAGGAAGCGCGCGGCGGCCGCCCCGAAGCTCGCCGAGCCCTCGATCCCGACGACGACCGCTGGATCGCCCTCCTGGATCCAGGCGAGCAGGCGACGATGCCCGGCCGGGTCGTTGTCGAACGTCGCCTCGGCCGCTGCCGCGCCGAGTTCGTCGACGCGGCAGGCCGCCAGCGTCGCCTTGTGGGTATCGATCCCGATCGCGCTCATGCCCGTCCTCCACCGCTGCGGCGATACGATGGCTCCGGGTCAGGCGGGCAGCAGTGCGTCGAGGTGAGAGCCCACGCTCCTATGAGGCCACGCCTGGCCCACTCATCCTCCGGGCGGGGGCACTTGAGTCCCCGGGCCAACCGATTGGCGGCTCCGATTTCGTGAGCCACCCGCCCAGATGACGAGACCTTCGCAGACCCGCGGAGGCCCCGAAAACGCTACGCACCGATTTCGGAGGAACGAGCTCCCGACGGGATGTGATTTCCCGAGCCGTTCGATTTCGAACAACCTCGCCGGCGCCTGGCGCCGGCGGCGGCGCGTGACCTACCGACCGGCCCGCGCCTTCGGCAGCGGCGGCAACCCGCGTCTGCCCTCGACGAGATAGTGCCTGAACCAATCGCGCACGACCGAGAGGTTCTCGGCCCGCCGGAATGGAGTCCCGGACCGCGTCAGCTCGTGGGTTTCCTCGGGGACCCGAAGGAGGCGCACCGGCCGCTTCTTCGAGCGGATGACGGTGAACAGCGCCTCGGCCTGGCCGATCGTCGTCCGGATGTCCTTCTCGCTGTGCTGGATGAGGAGCGGCGTCCGGATCCGGTCGGCGTAGGTGATCGGCGAGATCTCGCGGAAGTAGGCCGGGTCATCCCACGGCGTCGCCCCGAACTCGTGCGACGCCCAGAAGCCGCTGCTGATGTCGCCCGTCAGCATCAGCATCGTCATGTCGCTGACCGATCGACACGTCATCGCCGCCGCGAACCGATCGTCGTGGGCGACGATCCAGTTGGTCAGGTAGCCGCCGTACGAGCCCCCGGTGAGGCCGAGCCGGGCCGGATCGGCCAGGCCTTCGGCAACGAGGGCCTCCACGCCGGCGATCACGTCGCGCATCGGCCCGGGACCCCAGTCGCGGATGTTCGCCTCGTTGAATGCCCGACCGTACCCCTCCGAGCCACGCGGGTTCGAGAAGAAGACGCTCATCCCCGACGCGGCGAGGAGCTGGAACTCGAGCATCGGTGCCCAGCCATAGAAGGTGTGGGGGCCACCGTGGATCTCGGTCACGAGCGGCGAGCTCTGACCGGTCCCCCGTCCATCAGCTCCGGCGGCGGCAAGGAACCAACCCTGGACCGCGCGGCCGTCGACCGTGACTGAACGCTCGACCGGTTCGCGTAGCTCGACCTCTTCGAGGACCTCGCGATTGAGGTCCGTCAGGCCGCGGGGAGCCCCGGATGGGCCGTCCCGGAGCCAGACGTCGCTTAGCTCGGTGGGCGAGGACCTCAGCCAGGCGATCCGGCTGCGGCCCGCCGCCCGGCCCACGTCCACCTGGTCGAAGGACGAGACGTACTGATGCCCCCGCGTGAGCTGCTCGACGGTGCCGTCGGCAGTGGCGATCCGGAAGAGCTCGAGGGAGCCCTGACTGGGCGCCTGGAACGTGATCCAGCGACCGTCCCCGGAAACCCGGAGCCGGGCGTCCTCGCCCGGGACGATGTCGCTGTTCATCGACGATCCGAGCATGAGGTCATGGTGGCCGGAGAGGTTCCGGCCGCCGTGCTTGCGTGCATCGGACCCGTCGGCGGCAATGAGCCAGAGATCATTGCGGTAGAAGTTGTCGGGGAGGTATCCGCCGATCGCGGCGACCGTCCGGCCATCCGGCAGCCACGTCGGGCTGAACAGGATCCCCGCGTCGTCCGTCAATCGCGTCCGCCGTCCGCTCGCGACGTCGATGACGACCAGGTGCGAGCGGGATTCGAGATCGTGGTCGCGACGGAGGTTCGTCGTGTAGACGATCCGGTCGCCGTCCGGCGACCATGCCGCGCCGCCCACCCCCGCCGGCTCGTCGGTGAGGCGTCGGGCTTCACCGGTTGCGGCGTCGACGACCCACAGCTGGGCCGTCTGGTGGTAGATGAAGCCCGAACCGTTGAACATGTATCCGAGCCGGTCGACGAAGTGATAGTCCGACGTCGGCGGCTCGCCGGGCTTCGGCTTCGGTGCCTTGCCGCGTCGCTTCGTGTCCTCCTCGCGCGTCGCGCCGTGCGAGCTCGAAAGGACGAACAGCCGCGTGCCGTCAGGAGCCCACTCGTAGTCCTTGACGCCGCGTGGCAGGTCGGTCAGGCGGGTGGCCTCGCCGCCATCGAGCGGCAGGAGGTGGATCTGCTGGAGGTCCTCTCGCTCCTTCGCCTCGCCGGCCGCCGGCTCCTCCTCGACCTGGAGGCGGCGATCCGACAGGAACGCCAGCGTCCGGCCATCCGGCGAGTACCGGGGCTTGATGTCGTGACGGGCGCCGATCGTCAGCCGACGCGGTCCGCCGCCGGCCGTGTCGACCGCCCAGATCGCATGGCGATAGCCGTCCTTGCCGGGACTGACGGTCTGGAGGCTGAACGCGACCTGTGAGCCGTCCGGGGAGAGCCGGGGCTCGGTCGCGACCCGGAGGCGATACAGGTCCTCGGGCCGGAATGGGCGGGTCGCGGATCGGGTCAACGGACACAGCCTCCGAACGCTCGGGTGGGGTTAGGCGACGGGGCGCGACGCGCGGACGCGGGGTCTCGCGACCGGCTCGATGGCCGCGACGGCGGCGATTCTAGCGCTACCATCGGCCGACGATGCGAGACCAGCTGTCGCTGCAGCTCGAACCCGAGATCGCGCCGCTGCCCAATCTCCCGGACAGTCTTCGGCCGATGCTCCCCCGACCCATCCCCGAGCCGTTCGACTCAGCGGTCCATCTGTTCGAACCTTCCTGGGGTGGGCTGCGGGCGCTGGCGTTCATCGGACCGGCCGAGATCGCCGGTGGTGGCGACGTCCGGATCGTGGACGGCGAGGGGCGGGACGTCGGGTCGGCACTGCCCGAGCTGGCCGGGATGGCCGTCAGGGTAGACGCCCGCTCGGCGGTCCTCGACGGCGAGCTGGTAGCGGTCGACGCGGCCGGCCGGGCCGATCCCGACGAGCTGGCTCGGCGGATTGCCGGCGATCGCGGCAGGCCCGTCGCCTTCCTCGCCTTCGACCTGCTGCATCTCGATGGTCGTTCGCTCGTGTCGTCGCCGCTCCATCGTCGGCGCGACCTGCTCCGGCGGGTCCTCCATCCGGGCGACGAGGTCCTGGCCGTGCCCGCGATCGCGGCCGAGGGCCGGGCGCTTCATGAGGCGGCCGCGGCGCAGGGGATCGCCGGGGTGATGGCCCGTCAGCGCACGAGCCCCTACCTCGCCGGCGTTCGATCCCGGCTCTGGCGGTTCATCCCGACCTCACCGGTCGCGGCCGATCAGCCGCGGGCGATCGGCGCCGTGGCCCCGGAGGCCGGCGACGAGGACCTCGAGCCGACGGCAGCGGCGCCGGTGGTCGCCCTCATCCGGCGCTTGCCGCTCGTCTTCGACGAGTAGCTTTCGCGGCGGTCCCGGCGGGGCATCTCGTCGCCCCACGCCCGAACGAACGAACAAACGCCCGAATCGGCGACCTCTGTGCCGGATTCGCTCGCCTGGCGCCCGAATCGACCAGCCTGACGGCGTTCCGGCGTCCGTTCGGTCGCCCGGCGCCCGAGCCGGGGCGCATGATCCGGCGTCGCGTCCGTCAGCCTCGACGGGCCGCCGCGACGTACGCCCGCAGGCCCGGGCGCTGGCCGTAGAGGAGGACGCCCGCGGCGTAGATCCGGATTGCCACGACGGCCGTGCCCGCGATCGTCAGCACCAGGAGGCCAATCGAGATCGCGATCTCCTGCGGTTCGACCCGCCCGACCGACAGCCGCGTCAGCATCACGAACGGGCTCCAGAACGGAACGTACGAGGCGAACCGGATGAAGCCGGTGATTCCGCCGGTCAATGCGAGGATCGCCTGGATGTACCCGACGATCGCGATCAGGCTGAGGGGCAGGGCGATGATCTGGAGGTCCTCCGGCCGGCTGACGAGCGAGCCCGCGGCGGCGTAGATCAGGGCGTACAGGGCGAAGCCCAGGACGTAGTACGTCGCGAATGCCAACAGCAGACCCGGCGACAGGGCCTGGAGCGACGGCGAGATCCCGGCGCCGGGCCCCAGGAAGAAGGTCGCGATCCGGTCCTCCAGGAGGAGCGTCACCACGGCAGGCGCGAGAACGAGCAGGTACTGCGTCGCGCCGGCCGCGCCGATCCCGAGCGCCTTGCCGACGACGAGCTGGCGCGGCGAGGCCGCGCTGATCAGGAGCTCCATCACCCGGCTCGACTTCTCGGCCACGACGCCGGCCGCGACCCACATCCCATAGATCACGATCGTGATGAAGATCAGCACCCCGAAGACGGCGCCGACGATCAGGCGGCTGGCGAAGTTCGAGGCGCTGAACGGGACCGAGCCCGCTCCCTCGCCGCTCGACCGCAGCAGCTCGAGCTGCGGCAGGGCGAATCCCGTCACCGCGTTGTGGGTGCTGTAGTCGAGCAGGGCGACACCGAACACCGCGATCGAGAGGGCCTGGATCTGGGCGTCCCCGATCGTCTCGCCCATATGGAAGGTGAAATCGAGCCGGCCGTTCGTCTCCCGCTTCGCGACGAGCGCGGCCTCGAACTGGCGGTCGTCGACGGCCTGGATCGCTCCATCCGTCGTGGCCAGCTGGATGATCTCGAACTGTTTCGTCGGGCGGTTCAGGAACAGGTCGAGGTTGGCCATGGTCGCCTGGGCGAGTGACGTGTCCGCGGCCACGATGGCAACCCGGCTGATCGTGCTGCGCTCGGCGAGCTTTGCCGCGATCGGCAGGAGCGCCACGATGATCGCCAGGATCGTCAGCGTCACCGTCGACACATGGAAGAGCCGCGACCGGACGAGCTCGAGATACTCGCGACGCGCGATGTGGGTCGTATTGGGGAAGACCGGCTCGTGGCGGCTGTTTCCCGGACCGCCGCTCGCGTGCTGATCCGTCACGCCGCATCCTCGCCGGGGGCGCCGGGGTCGCCGGTCATGGCCGCGGGCACATCCTCGTCGGGCGCCCGCCCGACATGATCGATGAAGATCTGCTCGAGGGACGGCTCGGCGACCTCGAAGTGGCTGACGCGGGCGCCGGCCGCGATCGCCGCGGCAAGGACGACCCCCGGCTCGACGCCGTCGTCGAGCTCGATCTCGGTCCGGTCGATGCCCGGTCGCAGGACCCGGGCGCCGGCGACGGCCGAGAGCCAGGCCATCCGGTGATCGCCGTCGATCGACAAGCGGACGATCCGTCGGCCGCTCACCCGCTTGATCTCGCGGAGCGGACCGCCGACGACGACGCGGCCGCGATCGACGATCGCGATCGATTCGCACATCGCCTCGACCGTCTCCATCTGGTGGGTCGAGAAGATCAGCGTCCGGCCCTCGTCGCGAAGCTCGAGGAACGCCTCCCGCAGAAGCGCGACGTTGACCGGGTCGAGGCCGGTGAACGGCTCGTCCATCAGCAGCACCGGCGGCCCGTGGAGGATCGCCGAGATGAGCTGGATCTTCTGCTGGTTGCCTTTCGACAGCTCTTCGGCCTTGCGCTCGGCGAGCTCGGGGATGCGGAACCGCCGGAGCCAGCCCATCGCGTCGTGCCGGGCGAGGTCTCGCGGGACACCCTGGAGCGAGGCGAAGAAGACGAGCTGGTCGATGACCACCATCCGCGGATAGAGGCCGCGCTCCTCCGGCAGGTAGCCCCAGGTGTTGCGTGGCAGCTCGCGGGTGTCGGTCCCGTTCCAGACGACGCGCCCGAGGTCGGCCGCGAGCACGCCGAGGGCGATCCGCATCGTCGTCGTCTTGCCCGCGCCGTTCGCACCGAGGAAGCCGAAGATCTGGCCGCTCGGGACCTCGAACGACAGGTCGTCGAGGGCGACCACGGACCCGAATCGCTTGAACAGGTGCTCGATGACCAGGCTCACCGGCCGAGGATAGCCCCTGGCCGTTCGGCGCCGCCCCGGGACGATGGTCCGGTCGCGTGCGATGATCACCCTGATGACCCAGCCCAGCGGAGCGAGCGCCGCCACTCCCGCGCCGGATGCCGCGGCTGGCTCGCCGACCGCCCCGCTCCGGATCCACGCCGATCGAGCGGCGGGGACCGTCGCGATCGACTGGGCCGACGGTCATCACACGGTCTACCAGGCGACGCCGCTGCGCTGGCTGTGCCCTTGTGCGTTCTGCCGGGGCGAAGCCGGGATGCCCGGCTGGCTCGACAGCGGTCCAAGTCTGACCGACGAGCAGACCCGCCTCGACGACATCCATCTGGTCGGCAACTACGCCGTCTCGCCTCACTGGGGCGACGGGCATCACACCGGGTTCTACACGTTCCGCCTGCTCCGGGAGCGTTGTCCCTGCGAGGACTGCACGGCGCGGCGCGCACAATCCGGCCACCACCACGAATGAGGGAGCAGCCGTGATCGTCGCAACCACTCCGTACATCGCCGGCCATCGGGCCACCGAGACAAAGGGCCAGGTATTCGGCTTGGTCGTCCGGAGCCGCGGCTTCTCCGGCAACCTCATCGCCGGCCTCCGATCGCTCGGCGGCGGTGAGATCAAGGAGTACACCTCGCTCCTCGAGGACACCCGCCGCCAGGCGCTGGACCGGATGGTCCAGAACGCGACCTTGATGGGCGCCAACGCGGTCGTCTCGATGCGCTTCGACAGCTCCGAGATGGCGACGACGATGACCGAGATCGTCGCGTACGGGACGGCCGTGGTGATCGTTCCGGACGCCAACGCGCCCCAGACAACCGAGTAGGACCGATCGGAGAGGACGACGGCATGCTCACGACGACGACCCGGGTCCTGGTCGGGATCGTCGCGGTCCTGATGCTGATCGGCGGGCTGGCGTTGATCGCCTCCGGCGTCGAGGCAGGCGTGTCCGGCCTGTGGCTCACCGTGGTCGGCGCCGTGCTCCTGGTCGCCCTGGCGATCGAGCGCAACCGGTACCGATCCGAGGCCACCGAGCACGGAATGGAGCCGATCGGCCCGGGTGGTGGTGAGCCGACCGGCCCGCTCGAGCCACGATTCCAGCGGACGGAGGAGACGTTCGTCGATCCAACGACGGGCCACCGGATGCAGGTCTTCGTCGATCCGCGCACCGGCGAACGACGGTACGTGGCCCAGGCCTGACCCTCGGTCGGTTGGCCGGAAACGAGCCCGTGCTATTCTCGCCGGCCGGGCCAATGCGAGCCCGCGCCTCAGAGCCGGGAGTCGATCTGCTGCCACGATGACTGCCGTTCCCGGAACCACCGGATCCACGATCTCGCCCGCCCGCCGGCCACGCTCGGGCCCGGCCGCCGGACGCAAGGGTCGCGCGGCGCGCCGCCAGATGCCCAACGTCTACATCAACCGCGAGCTGTCCTGGCTCGAGTACAGCGGTCGCGTCCTGTACGAGGCGGCCGACGCGCGCAACCCGCTGCTCGAGCGCGTCCGATTCATGACGATCTTCGCGTCGATGCTCGACGAGTTCTTTCAGATCCGGATGAGCGGTCTCCGCCAGCAGGTCGCCGCCGGCTCGCTCGCCCTCTCCCCGGACGGACGGACAGCCGCCGAGCAGCTGGCCGCCGCGCGGACGCGCGTGCTCGACCTCGTCGCCGACCAGTCGGCGATCTACCTCGAGCTGCGGAAGAGCCTGGCTGCAGCCGGGATCGAGCTCGTCAAGTACTCCGCGATCCCGGAGCACCACGAGACGCTCCGGCGGCGCTTCCTCGACGAGATCTTCCCGGTCCTGACGCCCCTCGCCGTGGATCCCGGGCACCCGTTCCCCTACATCTCGACCCTCAGCCTGTCGATCGCGGTCGGGCTGCGCGACCCCGAGACCGGCGAGCAGCGCTTTGCCCGGGTCAAGGTCCCGCCGATCCTGAACCGGCTCATGGAGGTGGAGCCCAATCGCTTCGTCCTGATCGACCAGGTCATCGAGGCGAATCTGGACGTCCTGTTCTCGGGCATGGAGATCCTCGAGCACCACCTCTTCCGGGTCACCCGTAACGCCGACATCGCGATCGAGGAGGACGAGGCCGACGATCTCCTCCTCGCGATCGAGGAGGAGCTCCGGCGGCGGCGCTTCGGCGAGGCCGTCCGCCTCGAGGTCGAGCGCTCGATGCCCGCCGCCACCCGGCAGATCCTGCTGCGCGGCATCGGCCTCGGCGTGGATGACTGCTACGAGGTCCGGGGCATGCTGGACCTCACCGGTCTCCACGGAATCGCCGACCTCGACCGGCCGGACCTCAAGAGCCCGCCATGGACGCCCGTGACGCCGGCCCGCCTGGTCCCGCCCGACGACGACGAGCCGGCCGACATCTACGCCACGATCCGATCGGGCGACCTGCTCGTCCACCACCCGTACGAGAGCTTCACCGCGTCGATCGAGCGGTTCATCGGCCAGGCGGTCGACGATCCCGATGTCCTCACGATCAAGATGACCCTCTACCGGACGTCGGGCGATTCGCCGATCGTTCGCGACCTGATCCGGGCCGCCGAGCGGGGCAAGCAGGTCGTCGTCCTGGTCGAGATCAAGGCCCGCTTCGACGAGGAGGCGAACATCGTCTGGGCCCGCAAGCTGGAGCAGGCGGGCGCCCACGTCGTGTACGGGCTCGTCGGTCTCAAGACCCACTCGAAGGTCGCTCTCGTCGTCCGTCGCGAGGGATCGGGGATCCGCCGCTATGTCCACATCGGGACCGGCAACTACAACCCCAAGACCGCCCGGCTCTACACGGACCTCGGCCTCCTATCGACGCGCCCCGAGCTGGGCGCCGACGTCACGGAGCTGTTCAACGTCCTGACGGGGCTGTCGCGCCAGCAGACATTCCGCCGCCTCCTCGTCGCGCCGCACAGCCTCCGCAGCCGCTTCCTCGAGCTCGTCGAGCGGGAGGTCGCCCATGCCGAGGCCGGCCGCGAGGCACGGATCGTGATCAAGCTCAATGCCCTCGTCGACCAGGAGTCGATCGCGGCGCTCTACCGCGCATCGCAGGCCGGAGTCCGGATCGACCTGATCATTCGCGCGGCCTGCTCGCTCCAACCGGGGGTCCCCGGCCTGTCCGAGACGATCACCGTTCGCTCGATCGTCGGCGAGTTCCTCGAGCACTCCCGGATCTGGGGCTTCGCCAACGGCGGCGCGGCGGACTGGTACATCGGCTCGGCCGATCTCATGGACCGCAATCTCGACCGGCGGGTCGAGGCGATGGTCCCGGTCGAGGATTCCGATGCCCGGGCCCGGATCACCGAGATCCTCGACGTGATGCTCGAAGATGATCGGCGCTCGTGGCAGCTCGGACCGAACGCGACCTGGCGACGAACCGAGGAGATCAATGGCACGCCGGGGACATGCGACACGCACGAGGAGCTGAAGACCCGGGCCGCGCTGATGTCGGCGGTCGCGGCGACGCCTCACCGGCCGCGGGCCGGTGTCGGCTCCCTCGACCCGCGCGC
>Ga0193751_1002851_pt1 | contig 10390 bp, 8 predicted proteins | sample L1c2metaG_FD_143050 | JGI IMG/M metagenome (GOLD analysis project Ga0193751, IMG submission 143050) | Soil microbial communities from a riparian zone of the East river system, Colorado, United States - L1c2 | ecosystem: Environmental > Terrestrial > Soil > Riparian zone | place: USA: East River...
GGATTACGACGGTATCAACGAAATGGTGTTGACCGATAGCCAAATTGGCGGGAATACCGTTCCTACTCTCACGCACTTCGATCGCAACGGTTTTGCCTATCTGCTCGACAGGCGCAACGGCAAGCTACTCAAGGCTTCTAAATTCGATCCTTCGGTGAACTGGGCGAAGGACGTGGACATGAGCACCGGTCGTCCGTCGGTAGACCCCAACAAGATGACCAAGGCCGATGTCAACGTCAAAGAGATTTGTCCCGCCGCTCAGGGTGCCAAGAATATGCAGCCCATCTCCTACGATCCCAGGACCAAGCTGTTCTACGCTGGCACCAACCACATATGCATGGACTACCAGGCGTTCAGCGTGAAATATAAGAGCGGCTTCCCCTATGTGGGAGCGATCGTGAACATGTACCCTGCCGACCACGGTGATGTTCGCGGTAGGGTCATTGCTTTTGACTCCACGACGGGACAGACCAAGTGGGCGGTCAACGAGACGTTCCAAGCGTACAGCGGCGTTTTGAGCACCGATGGCAACGTCGTGTTTTACGGTACGCTGGACGGCTGGTTCAAAGCGCTGGACCAGAACAGTGGCAAGGTTCTGTACCAGTTTCATACGCCATCGGGGATCATTGGCAATCCAATGACCTATACGCATGGCGGCAAACAGTACATCGCCGTACTTACTGGGGTGGGAGGCTGGGCCGCCATTGGCCTAGCGGAAGGGCTTACCAAGGGAACTGAGGGTCTAGGTGCGGTCGGCCTGACAAGATCGCTAGCCGATTACACCAACCTGGGAGGGACGTTGGTAGTTTTCGCCCTGCCGTAGCGTCTGAGGCGCGCGGTAAAGCTGACCAGCAGACCAATCCCGTGGTCAGCGAAAACGGGAAGTGGTTCGCATTTCTGGCGGCTAGCCCATCGACATCGCCTGTCCCTACTGGCTAGGGTCGAGCGGCCTGGCCGCAAAGGGAGCTAGCTATGGCCCGCGAGAACTTCGAGGCGTGAGAGCAACAGGCGATCCGCGAGCCACTTGGCGAAGACCATCGTTGACACAGCCATGAAGGGACTCCGCGTTCACGAGTGTGAGGGCCCACTCGCGGTAGAGTGGGATTCCACTAAGCCTGTAGGTTCACGGAACAGTCCAGGGCCGAATTCTTAATGCCGAACCTCAACGCTGGTAGATTACGACGCTACGACGCTATGGAGCTTGAAGTCATAACCTACGAGGCGTATGATTCCGCCGCAAGTGAGACTGGGATTGACGAAGCTTGGCAGAATTTCAAGTGCCTGCCAAGGAGCAACTGAGAGAAGCCGCTCGAACAAAGCGAATTCGGTTCCCACTGGGCGTTTCGTTCAGGTACAAAAGCTATTGTTTCGGCGTCCCTTGAGCTCCCCAAGTAGAAATCAGAAATCATTCTAGAATAAATTAAAGGAGGAAGAACGTATGGCAAGCAATCGTGGAGTTGCTTATATGGCGCCGGGTAAGGTCGAAGTACAGACGATCGACTACCCCAAGCTGGCCCTGGGAAATCGCAAGTTAGAACACGGAGTCATCCTTAAGATCGTTTCCACGAATATCTGCGGCAGCGACCAACACATGGTTAGGGGACGAACGACCGCACCAGCGGGGCTGATTTTAGGACACGAGATTACCGGCGAGGTCATCGAAGCGGGAAGAGACGTCGAGTTTATCAAGGTTGGCGATCTGGTTTCGGTTCCGTTTAACATCGCGTGCGGCCGCTGCCGCAATTGCAAGGAGCGTGCCACGGGAATCTGCTTGAACGTCAATCCGGCACGGCCAGGCGCGGCATTCGGCTATGTGGACATGGGCGGATGGGTCGGCGGGCAAGCCGATTACGTGACGGTTCCCTATGCGGACTTCAATTTACTGAAGTTCCCCGATAAGGCCCAGGCCATGGCGAAAATCAAGGACCTCACCTGCCTATCCGACATTCTGCCGACGGGCTATCACGGGGCTGTGAGCGCAGGGGTAGGGCCAGGATCCACGGTCTATGTAGCGGGCGCGGGCCCGGTGGGCCTGGCATGCGCGGCAGCCTGCCAACTACTCGGTGCTGCCGTGGTGATCGTGGGCGACCTGATTCCGGAGCGGTTGGCGCAAGCTAAGAGCTTTGGGTGCGAGACCGTCGACGTGTCCAAAAGCGCCTCGGTGGGTGAACAGATCGCACAAATCCTGAAGATCCCAGAAGTAGATTCCGCGGTCGATTGCGTGGGGTTTGAAGCGCGCGGGCACGGAAGCGACGCCAAGACCGAGCATCCCGCCACGGTGCTGAACTCGGTGATGACCATCTGCCGAGCGGGAGGGGCCATCGGAATCCCAGGGCTGTATGTAACCGATGATCCGGGCGCGGTCGATTCGGCGGCCAAAACGGGCAACCTCAGCATTCGGATCGGCCTGGGCTGGGCGAAATCCCACACCTTCACCACCGGACAATGCCCGGTGTTGAAGTACAACCGGCAGCTCATGATGGCGATCCTCCATGACAAGATCAAAATCGCTAAGGCCGTGAATGTGACGACGATTACCCTGGATGAAGCTCCTCAAGGTTATAAGGACTTCGATCGCGGGGCTTCCAAAAAGTACGTGATTGATCCCCACGGATCCATCATGCGCAATTAGCCCAAAGAGAACCCAATAAGGGGAGTCTACGCGCGAGCTATCTTAAGTAATTTGTGCACGTAGACTCCCCATCGCTTCCACCCGAAATTTCGCCGGCGTCGTCTGTCCCTGGCGGTAGAGTTTATCCGGGAATGTTTGGAAGTCCGGCAAATTTTGTAGAAGAATATTTCCTGTTGACTCAAATCGGACTCCAGAGGTACAAACGCCGGACGCTAAATGTCTACCGGGCAAGGCCGAGCGGCTGGCTGGAATGAGTGTCCAGATTTTTCAGTGACGCACATCTAGCAGGTCGAAAGGCGCCACAGAGCAAGTGGCGGTTGCCGCGCGCAGAAATCGCTTTGGCACAGTTGGCATCCTGCAAGTTTGGTTTGTCCGCTGCTGCTGCATACCCCGATAAGGGGAATCCCACACTGTACTTGTTGAGGAGGAGAGAAATGGCAGACGATCTGAGTTTGGATGCCGCGCAGAAAATTGTTGAGGCAGCAAAGCGCAAGGCCGCCGAAATCAATACGAAGATGGACATCTGCGTGGTCGACGCCGGTGGCAATCTGAAGGCTTTTGTGCGGATGGATGGCGCGTGGCTCGGCAGTATCGATATTTCGATGAAGAAGGCTCGCACGGCCCGTTGGTTCGACATGAACACTGGGGAGATCGGGAAGCTTTCGCAGCCCGGCGGCCCTCTCTATAACATCGAACATAGCAATGGTGGCCTCATCACGTTCCCGGGCGGCATACCGCTGAAGGACGGTCGCGGTAACGTAGTAGGCGGCATCGGCGTAAGCGGCAGTTCGGTCGAAAACGACCATACGGTGGCAGCAGCAGGGGCGGACGCGCTGAAGTAGGCGGGCCTTCCTCCTCTAGAACATCCGGAATCTTCGGGGCGTAGCGTCGACGGGGGGCCATTTCACGCGGATGATCTGGCTCCCCACTTCTACTTTTCTTTCTCCTGTTTCTTCACCAATCAGAGGTGACAACAAGACCTTTTCGCTAACCCTCAGGAGTCAATAATAAGGATAGAGTCATCTTCCGCTCCGTATTCTCATTGAGTGCTTCATTGCTCATCGTGCCCGAGCGGCCCGGAGCGTTAGCCGCACGCTCCCCTGCAACAAGCGAGTTGTCCGAATCCCCGCATACGCCCAAAGCGTCGAAGACCTGCACGTCAACGCGTGCGGAAGGTCACCGACGCAGTCGAGGAGCTTCGCTTGGAAGTTGTCCACGAGCGCAGGTGGCGCCTCCTCGATCCGCACGGGATTGTTTTGAAGAACATGAACGCGCCCGAAGATTATGACGAAGCGCGAAACTGGTGGCGCTTGAAGAGCTTGAACGAAGGCGAACATATCAAGAGGTCTCACCGCCGCGGAAGCGGAAACCGCGATCCGCTCCTCGCCGGAATAGATGACAAATCGCCGGCCGCGCAGGAAACCGACGAGCGTCAGCCCCAGTTCCCGTGCTAGTTGCACGGCTAGGCTCGAGGGCGCCGACACCGATGCCAGCAGCGGAATGCCTGCGGTGAGAGCCTTCTGCACGATCTCGAATCCGCCGCGGCCGCTGACGAGCAGCACGTGTCCACTGAGTGGCAAGCGGCCTTCGAGCAAGGCCCACCCAATCACCTTGTCTACAGCATTATGTCTGCCGATATCTTCGCGCAAGACGAGCAGCTCGCCACCGGTGCTGAAAAGCGCTGCGGCGTGCAACCCGCCAGTCCGCCCAAAGACCGCTTGGGTCTCGCGCAGCTTCGGCGGCAACTGGCCGAGAGCATTTCCGGATCGAACAGCGAAGCAGCCTCGGGACGGCGGAGACCTCTCCGTCGAAGCTGCGTGATGGATGCTTTCCCGCACACGCCGCAGGCCGACCCTGCGGAAAACCTTCGAGCAGCGCCACCCACCGCGAGACGCACGCTGGGATCGAGAGTCACACGCATGATGTTTCGCTCCCGCGCGGCACTACCAGGCGACCGCAACGCCACCAGCTGCTCTCGCCGGGAGATGATGCCCTCAGTAAAGAGAAAACCGGCCACGAGTTCCTGGTCGTCCCCCGGCGTGCGAAGCGTGACGCCAAGGGATTGCCGTCCCGCGCGCATTTCCAGCGGTTCTTCAGCTGCCAGGTAGTCTTCGACAAGGACGGCTTTGCCGTCATTGCACTCCATGACTTGCGTGAGTTCGATGTTGCGGCTTTTGTTTACCATGAAAAGAAGGGGTAAGAATCTCGTTGCAACGGACGGTCAGCCGCTGTAAGCGCGCATTTCGAAACGCCGAGACGCGGCGATTCGCAGTGGAGACACCAGCATAGGAAGCACGCCGCTAATCAGCACTGTTCCGGCAAAGAAGTATTGCACGGCCGTATGGAATGTCGCGTTAATCCAACCGCTTCACCGCTTCCTGGGCCAGTTCGTGAAGCCCACCGCCGCCCTGTGCAACATATTGTTTGATCTGATCGCGCATGCGGCGCTCCCAGAACTTGCGGAAATGGTCGGTAACGCCGGCGACAGCTTGCTCATGAGGATATCCTGCGAAAAAGAGGGCGATTTGATTCGCACTGTGAACCATACGTTCAGAGGTCATGTTCGTGGCTACTTCGCGGAACTCGACTCACCAAGTATTTGCGTGGTCTTGCGCCGCGTTTCGCGATAGTGCTCCTGCCATGCCGATTGATGCTTCGCTGGCCGGACTTGCACCGCCGTCACTTTGTATTCCGGACAGTCCGTGGCCCAGTCGGAAAACTCCGTGGTCACTACGTTAGCACCCGTCATGGCGTGGTGAAACGTGGTATAGACGACTCCAGGCTGCATGCGCTCCGAGATGTGAACCGGGAGCGTGATCTCGCCCTCGCGACTCGCGAGCGACACTAGCTCGCCGTCCCGGATGCCCCGATTCTCCGCGTCGAATGGATGGATGTCGAGGACGTCCTCGTTGTGCCAAATGTTATTCGGCGTTCGGCTGGTCTGGGCGCCGACATTGTATTGCGTGAGGATACGCCCCGTTGTAAGGATCAAAGGGAAACGGTCCGTGCTGCGCTCATCGGTAGGCACGAACTCGGTAATCATAAACATGCCCTTGCCGCGGACGAATTGGTCGATGTGCATGATAGGGGTGCCCTCAGGCGCTTTTTGATTGCACGGCCACTGTATGCCGCCAAGTTCGTCAATTTTTTCGTAAGAAACTCCGGCGAAGGTCGGCGTGAGCCGGGCGATCTCATCCATGATCTCGGATGGATGGTTATAGGTCATTGGATATCCCAGCGCCGCGGAGAGCTTCATCGTAACTTCCCAGTCTGCAAATCCTCCCATGGGAGGAATGGCTTTGCGCACCCGGCTGATGCGCCGCTCCGCATTCGTGAACGTGCCGTCCTTTTCAAGGAAGGAAGAACCGGGCAGAAATACGTGAGCGAAGCTAGCCGTCTCGTTCAGGAACAGATCTTGCACAACGATGCACTCCATGGCACCCAGAGCCGCCGCAACGTGCTGGGTATTCGGGTCTGACTGCACAATGTCCTCGCCCTGAACGTAGAGGCCTCTGAACGTTCCATCGATAGCGGAGTCAAACATATTCGGGATACGCAGGCCAGGCTCGCCCCGCAACGCCACGTGCCAAGCTTCCTCGAACACCTCTCGCACGGCGTCGTCGGAGACGTGCCGATAACCCGAAAACTCGTGAGGGAAGGAACCCATGTCGCAAGATCCCTGCACGTTGTTCTGACCGCGCAAAGGATTTATGCCTACGCCGCGGCGGCCGTAGTTGCCCGTCGCCATGGCTAGGTTGGCCATGCCCATGACCATCGTCGAGCCCTGGCTATGCTCGGTAACGCCCAGGCCGTAATAGATTGCAGCATTTCCCCCCGTCGCGTACAGCCGGGCGGCGCCGCGTACGTCTTCGGCCGGCACGCCGGTAACGCGTTCCACGGCCTCGGGCGCGTTTCGCTCCTCGGCCACGAATTTGCGCCACTGCTCGAAGGCCGCCAACTCGCAGCGTTCTTTCACGAAGGCTTCATTCACCAAGCCTTCGGTGACGACGACGTGGGCTAGCGCGTTGATCATGGCAACGTTCGTGCCAGGTTGTAGAGGTAGATGATAGTCCGCCATGACATGCGGCGATCTAACCAGATCGATACGACGCGGATCGACCACGATGAGCCGCGCTCCCTGGCGCAGTCGCCGCTTCATTTGAGAGGCAAAAACCGGATGCGCATCCGTGGGATTCGCGCCGATCACCACGATGACGTCGGAAGCTTCCACGGAGTCGAAATCCTGGGTGCCGGCCGAGGTCCCCAGTGTGCTCTTCAGGCCGTAACCAGTTGGGGAGTGGCACACACGCGCGCAAGTATCGACGTTATTGTTGCCGAATGCGGACCGGACCATTTTCTGGACCAGGAACGTTTCTTCGTTCGTGCATCGCGAGGAAGTAATTCCCCCTACCGAGTCCCGACCATACTTGGCTTGAATACGCTTAAATTCGCTAGCAGCGTAGTCGATTGCCTCATCCCAGCTTACTGGGCGCCACGGGTCGTCGATCTTGGCCCTTACCATCGGTTTCAGGCTGCGGTCCCTGTGGGTGGCGTATCCCCAGGCGAAGCGGCCTTTTACGCATGAATGGCCGTGATTGGCTTTGCCATCCTTGTACGGGACCATCCGCACGACGTCACTGCCCTGCATTTCCGCTGTGAAGCTGCAGCCAACGCCGCAGTACGCGCAAGTGGTGACGATGCTGTGCTCGCCTTGCCCCTTGGCAATGACCGTCTTCTCGATCAACGTTGCCGTGGGGCAAGCTTGAACGCAAGCGCCGCACGAAACGCATTCGGAATCGAGAAACTGCTCGCCCCCGGCAGAAACTTTCGAAGCAAAGCCCCGGCCATCAATGGTCAGCGCAAAGGTACCCTGCACCTCTTCGCATGCGCGTACGCAACGAGAACAGAGAATGCACTTGCCAGGATCGAACGTGAAATAAGGATTCGATTCATCCTTCTCTGCGTTCTCAAAATGATTCAGGCCCTTCATTCCGTAGCGAACCTCGCGCAAGCCCACAACTCCGGCCATGTCCTGGAGTTCGCAATTTCCATTCGCGGCGCAGGTGAGGCAGTCTAGAGGATGGTCAGAGATGTACAGCTCCATCATGCCGCGGCGCATCCTGGCCAGCTTGGGCGATTGCGTTTGCACTTTCATTCCCGGTCCTGCAGGTGTCGTGCAGGAAGCTGGGGTGCCGGGTCGCCCTTCGATCTCCACTAGGCAAAGGCGGCAGGAGCCAAATGGCTCCAGGTTATCCGAGGCGCAAAGCTTCGGTATCTGAACGCCTGCACTCATCGCTGCGCGCATAATCGATGTGCCCGCCGGCACCGTGATCTGTTTTCCGTTAATCTCTAACGTCACAGATTCCTGCGCGATCCGGAGTGGAGTGCCGTAATCGATTTCATTCACTAGGGGCATGATCGTGTCTCCGCGGATTCGTCAGGAATGGGCCGGCGTCGGCCGGAAGGGTGTCGGCTTGGCGAAGTCTTCGGGAAAGTATCGAACAGCACTCAACACAGGATACGGTGTCAAACCTCCGAGCGCGCAGAGCGATCCATCCGTCAGCAGTTCACACAGGTCGTCCAGCAACGCCAAATTGTTTGTCCGGTCCTGGTCGGCAATGATTCTATCTATTACCTCAACGCCGCGGGTCGAACCGATACGGCACGGCGTACACTTGCCACAGCTTTCGAGCGCGCAGAATTCCATGGCGAAGCGGCCTTGCTTGGCCATGTCCACCGTATCGTCGAAAACCACGACGCCGCCATGTCCGACCAAACCCTTCTTGGCCGCGAAGGCTTCGTAATCTAACGGAGTGTCCAGAAGGGATTCAGGGAAATACGCTCCCAGGGGGCCGCCCACCTGAATTGCCCGCAACGGGCGACCGGAGGCCGTTCCGCCGCCGAAATCATAGATCGCCTCGCGCAGCGTCAAGCCGAACGCTTTCTCCACCAGCCCGCCATGTTTGACATTTCCGGCGAGTTGGATGGTCAGAGTGCCGCGGGATCTGCCCGTGCCGAACTCGCGATAGTATTCGGCGCCTTGATCCAAAATAATTGGCACGGTGGCGAGTGTGATAACGTTATTCACCACCGTCGGCTTTCCGTATAACCCCTGGACGGCCGGCAGCGGGGGTTTGAATCGGATCTGGCCGCGCTTGCCCTCCAGGCTTTCGAGCAGCGCGGTCTCTTCGCCACAGATGTAAGCTCCCGCGCCCATCCGAACGTCCAGATCAAAACTTTTGCCGCTGCCTGTGACGTTCGAACCCAGATAGCCCTTCTCCCTGGCGATGGACACGGTACGTTTGAGCGTCTCGAAGGCGTGAGGGTATTCCGACCGCACGTAGATGTAGCCGCTCGTAGCACCTACTGCGATTCCCGCAATGGTCATCCCCTCGATGAGTACAAACGGATCGCCTTCCATAATCATGCGATCCGCAAAAGTACCGCTGTCCCCCTCGTCTGCGTTGCAGACGATGTATTTCTGGTCGGAAACGGTCTGAAGAACCGTGCGCCACTTAATACCGGTTGGGAAACCCGCGCCTCCTCGACCGCGCAGGCCAGAATTGGTAACCTGTTCCACGATAGCTTCGGGTGTCAGAGACAAGGCTCGCTCGAGGCCACGGTAGCCTCCGTGGCTCACATAGTCGGATAGAGAGAGAGGGTCAACAATTCCGCAGCGAGCAAAAGTTAGCCGCTCTTGTCGCTTCAGGTACGGAATGCTTTCCGTGAACCCAAGACACGTTGAGTGGGGTTTCCCACTAAGGAAGCCAGCATCGAACAAACCATCTACCGCATCGGCTGCTATGGGACCATAGGCAATACGCCCCTGAGGTGTCAGCACCTCCAACAGAGGCTCAAGCCAAAATAGCCCACGGGAGCCATTCCGGACAATTGACACATCCACCCGACGCGCCTTGGCTTGGTCCACGACTGCACGGGCCACAGCATCGGCCCCCATCGCCACCGCCGCAGCGTCGCCTGGGATGTACACCGTGGTGCTCATGCACGCCTTTGCAAGCTGTCGATCAAGAAATCGGCGATCTGGGAGGAAACGCGGCCGTAGGGTTTGCCGTCGAGCATGACAGCGGGCGACAAAGCGCAAAGTCCCAGGCAGTAGACCGCCTCAAGGGTAAAGCTCGCGTCCTCAGTCGTTTCTCCTAGTCTGACTCCCAGACGACCCTCGACGTGCCGAATCGTTGTATCGCAATCCATCGACTGACATGCTTCGGCGCGGCACATCTTCAAAATGTGACGCCCCGGGGGAGCGGCCCGGAAATCGCGATAGAAGCTAATGACGCCATGGACTTCGGCATGGGAAATATTCAGTTCATCGGCGATGACTGGGATCGCGGCCTTATCTACATACCCAAATTCTTCCTGCAGGGCATGCAAGATCGGTAGCAGAGCACCAGGCAGGTGTGCTAACTCCCTGATCTTAACGGCTGCCCGATCCTCATTCCACATACTAGTCATTTGTAGTCATTTGAGGCAACTTTGCTGGAATTGCAAATTCAGTATAGCCGGGATTATATGTTTCTTCGCCCATCCGGCGCAACGAGTTTGCCACGCGACGATTGGGGGCGCACCTCGTCCCTCCAGCGAAAACAGCCTTTGGGGACAAGCCTTCAAGGGACCAGGACCAGCAGCCTAAGCCAATCGATTCTCTTGGCAGGACGCTCGATGCATAGTATCTTGCGTAGTCTTTAGAGATGCGAGAAAACGTTTTTCGCGGCCCCGAATTGGAGACTGGAGTGGGGA
>Ga0193751_1002852_pt1 | contig 10389 bp, 9 predicted proteins | sample L1c2metaG_FD_143050 | JGI IMG/M metagenome (GOLD analysis project Ga0193751, IMG submission 143050) | Soil microbial communities from a riparian zone of the East river system, Colorado, United States - L1c2 | ecosystem: Environmental > Terrestrial > Soil > Riparian zone | place: USA: East River...
CACCGCGAGGACGCCCGCCGAGAGATTCGTCGATACGCAGAAGAACGGACGCCAGAGATCCTCGATACATGTGCTGCCGAAGTGCTCCTGGAGTCGCCGCGTTATCTTATGGCCCTTGACCAGCGAGAGGAACGGCAGCGTGTAGTCATTGATGGGGTTCGACTCCACAAATGCGCTGCGCAGCCGCTCTCTTATCTCGGTGTCATCCCATTCCATCGCGACCGCCGCACCAATAATTGCTCCCATGCTGCAGCCCCCGATTCGGTCGATCGGAATATGCGCCTCGCGCAGTGCCCGAACGACGCCGAGGTGGGCAAAACCTCGCGCCCCACCAGCACTCAGGACGAGCCCGACCGCAGTTCCTCGCAGGAGCCGCAAGAGGCGGGCGATGTCGTTTGGATTGCCGTGGCGAACTTGACAAACGACGTCGATCGGCAGGCGCGCGCGCCAGCACGCAACGGTTCGCCCGATATTCCGCCGCCCCTGTCGGATCACCACGAGGTCAAACGGCCGTCGGCAATCCTTACCTTCTTCCGCCAGCCATGTCGGCATCGTGAACGGCGCGGCGGAGGACGCGACGAGCAGCACACGGTCGGCCTGGCGCAGGCAGAGCTTTGTCCAGTCCGGATTTGAGGGTTCAGCGCAGTAGACAACCAGATCGTTGGCAGCCTCTGCGGCACTGAGCCATTCGGTCGAGCGATTGACCGATTTACAATCGAGCAGTAACGCCCGTTGGCCGTCGGCCACCAATCTATTGACGAGATCATGCGCGACGCGACGATGATCCGCATCGTGGTCCGTAGAGACCAAGGCCACCGTCCGAACCTGAGCCTGGTGATCGAGGTGGCGAGTAGTATTGCGTAGTCGCCTCACTAAGAGCGACATGAGGGACAGCATCGACCTTGGATACTGGTCAACGAGGCGCTCACAGGAAGATTTGTCGAGCCTCAACAGCTCGGTGTCGCGGAGCGCCTCGACGGTCGCCGACCGAAAACCGCCGTCGAGAATCCCCATCTCTCCAACCGTCTCCCCGGCAACGATGCGCGAGACCAAGGTATCGCCGCCATGGCGGTCAGAAACGGAGACGCCCAGACATCCCGACATCACGACGTAGAGTGCATCGGCGACGTCATTCTCACGGAAAAGAATCTGACCGCCTGGAACGCGCACCCACTTGAGCTCAGCGTCGAGCGCGGCGAGAGTGGGCTCGTCAAGCGCGCTCAATAGCGCTACGGATGAAAGCCGTTTTCCGACGGCTCCTCCTTCGACGCAAGACTGCTGAACGTGGTGTGACATCGCGCTTTCCAGTCCGAAAGCCGCAAAAGTAACAATCTGTCTCCAGGATCGGTGCAACCATCAAGAAATTCCCGAATTACAGAGGTTCACGCAGGCAGCAATGACGGCATGGACCGGTTAGGACGATCCGGCAGGGTGCAGAGCAGCAACCAACATTTGACCGAACTCGCTGAGCTCGTCCGGAGCGATATCGCTCACGGCCCAAAAATCGAGACCGGCTTCCGACCAATGCCGAACATTGTAGCCTTGGATCGCCTCGATCCTGGTGCTGGCGTGCGATGCGCCCAGTCGTTGCGCGACGAACAGATTGATAATGTGCTTGCGGCGTTGATAGACAACCGAAGCTACCGACTCACCGTCGATATAATCGAGGCGGCCGCCGAGGAGCCTGAAGCCCTGCGCCGTGAGGTCGACGACAGGCGGCGCGACGTCGAGCTTACCGTTGAACCATGGCTTGACCGTGTGCTGGTCGCTCGTTTCCACGTCTATCAGATGCCCAGCCTGGAGCGAGCGTATGTGGGCCGACACGACTTCGCTGGCGATGGTCTGTTGCTGATCGGTGCCCACCACGGTGAGGACAAGACTAGCGGCCAGCGCTGCGGAAAGCGCCGTGCCTACCGCAAACCCACCGAAGAACGAGCGCCGCGATGGCTGAAAGAATTTTCGCGGGGCGATGACGCGTGCGGAGGGTAACGGCAGGGCCTTCTCGATACGGCTGCGCAGGTGAGCGGGCGCAGTCATCTTCAGACCAGCGGCGCTGACTGCGTCATGAATCTCACGGAATTCCGAGAGCTTCTCGGTGCAGGCGGGGCAAGCCGCAACATGCTTCTCCACGTCGCGGGCATGGCCGGCGTCAAGCTCACGGTCGATCAGCGCATTGAGCAGGATCTCGGAGTCACTGCAGTTCATGGCATCGCCCCTTCCGCACCATTCCATGCCGCGCGCAGCATCGATCGCGCGCGGGCCAGTCGCGACATCACCGTTCCCACCGGCACGCCTGCGACCTCGGCGATCTCGTGATACGACAAGTCATTGATCTCTCGCAGAACGATGGCCTCGCGGAACGGCTGCGGAAGCGCGGCGACCAAACGGCGGACCGTATCGTCCTCCTGCCGACGCACCATCGTCGTCTCCGGCGAGGCCGTTGGCTCCTGCCATATCGGCAGCTCTTCGGCAGCCGTCTCATGCTCGGAGAAATCGGTCGGTGTCTCTTGTTTGCGCCGCCGCGCGAACTCGGCGTTGCAAACGTTCCGCAGGATGGTCAGCAGCCACGGCTTCATCTCTGGACCACGATAGCTATCGAAATGGCGTAAGGCTCTCACGTAGCACTCCTGAGCTGCATCTTCGGCGTCCGCGGGGTTACGCATGAGATAGCGCGCCAGCGAGTAGACGTCGTCGAGATAGGGTAGCGCGGCGTCGCGAAAACGTCGTGCTCTGTCACGCTCGCCATTGCCTTCGCCTGTCATCGTGTCTCGCCCGGCCGTCCACTCTTAGAGCTGCAGCTGAACAAGCGTCAGTTTGAAGCATTGCTGCCCGTTGCGGCTTCTACAACGATCGTGCCCGTCATATGCGGATGAACGTAGCAGAAGTATTGATAGGTACCCGGCGTGGTGAACGTGAACGAATAGCTGTCGTCGGTGTCGAGCGCCTGCGATCGCTTAAAGGCGTTGTTGGTTGCGGCGATGCCATGCGGGATGTCGTCCTTGTTGGTCCAGGTCACCGTGGTGCCGGCCTTCACGGTCAGCGATTGCGGCGTGAAGGTGAAGTTGTCGATCGAGATGGCGGTCGCCGGGCTCGCCGCCCTGGCAACCAAGACGCCGCCGGCCAGGCCAGAACCCACGACCGCGCCAAGCACGGCTGCAGCAAGGACTGATCTCATCATCTTCATTCTCCTCAGGCCTGCAGCGGCGTGTCGATGATGGCGAGACGCTGTTCGTTTTGCTTGAAAGTGATGCTGGCGGTGCCGAGCATGGTGCGAAGTTTGTCGTCGCCGACCTTCATCGGACCGGGCGAGGGAGCGGCGCCAGGCGTCGGCTGCGGAAATGCCGTCGAGCGGGCAGTGTGGAAGGTGACGTTGCCTTCGACTTTCTGCATCACCTGGTGGATATGACCGTTGAGTACCGTCACCGAACCGAACTTTTTGAGGTATGACAGCGCTTTGGCGCCATCTTCGGTGCCCCAGCCCCACTCCGGATAAACGGTCCAGAGCGGGATGTGGGCGAATACGACAATGGGCGTCGAGGCGGAGCGGCCCTTCACGTCGGCTTCGAGCCATTCGAGCTGATCGTTGCCAAGATTGCCGAGACCGCCGGCCTTGAGATCGACGACGTTGACCAGGCCGATGAAGTGCACGCCATTGGCATCGAAACTGTACCAACCGGCACCCTTGGTGCCGCGGCCGTAGCGCTCGCGATAGAACTTCTGTTCCGGGTCGAGGAAATCATGCTCGCCGGGAACGTAATGCACGTCGAGCTTGCTTTGCGAGATGATCCGGTCGGCGTCATCAAACTGCGCTTCGAGAGACAAGTGGCTGATGTCGCCGGTGTGGATCATGAAAGCGGGTTTCTGCGGCAGCGCGATGATCTTGCTCACTGCCTCTTGAAGTGTGCCGAGTGCATTGGGATTGGCCGGCTTGTCGAAGCCGACATGGCTGTCGCTGATTTGCAGGAACGTCAGGCCTTTAACGTCCTGCGCTTGCGCCTCGCCCATGATGCCCAGCGAGTGCGGCACGCCGCCCGCAATGGTCCAGAGCACGCCGGTGCCGACCCAGGTCATGCATTCGAGGACTTTGCGTCGGTTGACGCCATCGTCCCGGTCGAAATCGCTCATTGCCATTCTCCCATGAAGCGGACAGGTCCGAAGCCGAGGCGGCCATTGGGGCTTCTAAGGACCAGACTGATCGGCAGCGCGGCTTATTCCCAATGCAGAGAACTATTTGGGGCTCGCTCTGGCGGGAACAGAGGACGAGCAAGGAAAGGGGCGAGCCGAAACCCGCCCCTTTCTTTCGTTGGCTCAGTATTGCTGAAGCATTTGATTGTAGCCGGCGCTGCCACCCCCGGTGAAAGCCGGGTCGTTGGAACCGGAATTCGACGAGATGCCCGGAACCTTGGCGAAGGCACGCAGCCCGTTCTGGCGCGCGGCAGTTTTGGCATGGCGGCTCTGCGGAACGGCGTATTCGTCGTTCTGAGCTGGAGTCGGTGCGTAACCGAACCCCGCCACATTACCGCTGCCAGCCTCGGGATCGAACGACTGGGCCAATGCCGGCGATGCGATACCCGCGGCCGCAATCGCGATGATCAGGGCCATTCTTGAAATGGTCGTCATGGTCTTTCTCCTGGTTACGAAGCGAACAAGGACCCAATGCCCTGTCTCCCGCTGCCGAGGAGATCGAGTTGCATCGCCGGAATTCCATCACGGCTGCGTGATTCACCTGGAGAGCCCTACAAAAATAATTTGTTCAAATTTTTTCTTGGTCTCGGGAATAAACCGTCCCGTTGTCCAGTCTCGTGACTTGAAGCCGCAGGGGTGTGTTGGCTTCTAAGGGGGATGGGTCATGAGCAAATTCGATCACGAGGACGGCCGTAAAGCACGCAGCGGCGACGAGAAGGTTATCTACAACCGCGAGACAGCGAAGGCGTTTCCGGCAGCGATCGGGCTTCATAGGAAACCGCCGTGGAAAAAGGCCCTTATGTCCGCGGCGGCCGTATTAAGCATTGCCACCGCAGCACACGCCGACGAATTGTCGGACGTCAAGGCGCAATCCGAGCAGATCCGCCAACAAAACCAGGTGTTGGCGAAGCAAGTCGTGGCGCTTGAAAAGCGGCAGCATAAGCTCGAGACGCTGCCCGCAAAGCCGCCCGCCGTTGCGGCGCGACCAGCGAATCCCGCGAATCCGCCGGCACCTGCGGCCGGCAATTACAATAAGGCCGCCTCAGTCGTCGCCGACGACGGCAGCCTGACTTGGCACGGCATAACCTTGTACGGCGGCATTGACATGGGATTGGCTTATCAGACCCACGGCACCCCTCTGAGCAACAGCGCAGGGTTCGGCTTGGGCTATCTGATCTCCAAGAACAGCAACAAACCGTATTTCGGCGTTGCTCCCAACGCGCTGTCCGCTTCCAATATCGGACTTAAGGGAAATGAGGAGCTTTTGCCCGGACTATCGGCCGTATTCAATCTGCAAACATCATTTCTGCCGACGTCGGGACGTCTTGCCGATGGACTCGGGTCTATCGTGCAAAACAACGGCGTGCCGCTGATTTCGCAGACGACGTTTGCCGATTCCAGCAAAGATGGCCAGGCACTGAATACGGCGGCCTGGGGCGGTCTAAGTTCTCCGGTTTATGGGACGTTGACCTATGGCCGGCAAAACTCGCTGACTTTGGATGGCGTCATTGCCTATGACCCGATGAGTGCGTCGGGCGCATTCTCTGTCATCGGCTTCCAAGGTGCGACGGCCGGTGGCGGCGATACCGAGAATGCCCGCCTCGACAATTCGCTCAAATATACCGTGAATCTCGGTCCGTTCCGCGCCGGCGCCGCCGCTCAGCTCAGCCCCAACGGCGACGGCTCGCGCAATATCGTCCAGGGTCAAATCGGCGTCGACTATCTCGGCCTGTCGCTCGATGCGATCGTCGGCCACACCAAAGACGCGATTTCGGCGGCTCCGCTTGCCGTCGGCTTTGTGCCCACCGCCACCCAGCTGGCGCAGGCTGGTTCCGGACTTGTCGCCGGAACGGTCTCCGACAATACCAGTTTGATGCTGCTCGCCCGCTACGGGATAGGGCCAGTCAAGCTCTATGCCGGCTATGAGAATATCCGGTACGTCAATCCGACGGTACCGTTGCCGGTCGGCTCCACCATCATCGGCGGCTATACGCTCGGCACGGTCAGCAATATTGGCTTTCCGAATGCCAGGGATCTCCAAGTCTTCTGGACCGGAGCGAAATACGCCGTGAGGTCGGATATCGATCTGATGGCGGCCTATTACCACCAACAACAAAACAGCTTTGGTCCGGTCGGTTGCTCGAATGCCTCGCTTGCGACATGCAGCGGACAGCTCGACGCGGTTTCTCTCGTGGTCGATTATAGATTTGCCAAGCGCTTCGATGCCTATGCCGGCGCCATGTATTCGCAGGTGTCCAATGGCCTCGCCAGTGGCTTCCTCCACAGATCCACCGTCGATCCGACCGCCGGCTTGCGCTTCCAGTTCTGAAGCACCGAATTGTTCAGCGCACCGGCGGTGGCACGGAGGCACATCCGATGCAAAATAACAGAACCGTCAGCCGATCACGGATCCTGTTCAGGAAAGCAAAGTTGACTAGTTGGAGATTTTGTTGAATGCGATCCCAAGCATTGCGGCATTGATCGGCCTGTCTCTTTCCGCGGTTGGCGCGACGGCGGCCTCGGCCGATCAGTGTCCGCAGAAGGAAAGCCCGATCGATACGGATCGGCCGGACGTGACCAACTCAAGTGTGGTAGTGCCGCAGGGCAGCTTCCAAAGCGAGAACGGCATAAATTTCAGCCAGCGCGACGGTGACCGCGCGTTCGATGGGACCGACAGCCGGCTGCGCTGGGGCATTGCACCTTGCTTGGAGATTTTGGTCGACATCCCGACCTATTTTGCGGCGCTGCGAGCGCCACTCAATTCGGGATTCACCGATGTGGTGCCGGCGATCAAATGGCAGATCAGTCCGTTACCAGGAAAGGTCGATCTCTCCGCGACGTTCGGGGCCGGACTGCCGACCGGCACCAAGGCCATTGCGGGCCCCGGCGTGCAGCCCTACTTGCAATTTCCCTGGTCGTGGCAATTGGGTGGCCGTTGGAGCGTCAGCGGCATGCTCACAAATTTCTTCACACCAGCGGACCCTGCCAACAAGGTCTCCACCGAAACGACCTTGGTACTCGAACGCGAGTTCGCCGAGCGCGCGTTTCTCTTCATCGAATACGTCGGCGATTACCGCGTCCATGGCGGACCTAGCTACCTCTTCAATTCCGGCGGCGGTTACCGCATCACACCCACGCAGCAAATCGATTTCCACGTCGGTATCGGCCTCAACGACAATGCGCCGGAGTATATTTTTGGGATGGGCTACTCATTCCGGCTCGATAGTCCGCACTGATGGGCTAAGCGAGCGCCCCGCCCCAATGCACACATCAGCTATGGTACGGAGAGAGTTGCCGACTGATCTGGTCAGCTGACGAGCGATCCTGGGCGTGCGCATGCACGATTGCTACGCACGCACCGAAGAAGGTCAGGCATGCGGCCAGACAAAGCGTCGCCGACATCGTACGCGCTAATCTTCTCCTATACATCGCGATCTCCTCTGAGCCGGTCCCCAAATTTGTTTGGGCATCACTTGCCCTTCGCCAACGCAATGAGCATCCGAGGTTCCCAAAGCGGAGCTGCCATTTAAGGGCGAGATCAGAGCCCAGCATGATTTATTCCGGGACGGCTTGTTCAATATGTTCGTGAAGACGCTCTCTGAAATGACGTGTCGGCCACCGACCGCCGGGAATAATCAGCGGGTTTTGCAGTCTCCTCCACTGTGTGACGCCTGGCAGATTTCGCTTCCCGCTCGGAAATCCGCACTCGGATTCGTTATGAATATGGAGGGTCTATCATTGGCCCGAACTGCAGCCCTGCCCATTTTGTCGGGCGAGACCGACCTCACCCGGTATCCAGAACAAATCAGGCGGTTCCCGATGCTGGAACCGCAGGAAGAATTCATGCTGGCCAAGCGCTGGCGCGAGCACGGCGACCGCGACGCGGCGCATCGGCTCGTCACCAGCCATCTTCGCCTGGTCGCCAAGGTCGCCATGAGCTATCGCGGCTACGGCCTGCCCATTGCCGAGGTGATCTCGGAAGGCAACGTCGGCCTGATGCTGGCGGTCAAGCGCTTCGAGCCCGACAAGGGCTTCCGCCTTACGACCTACGCCATGTGGTGGATCAGGGCCGCGATCCAGGAATATATCTTGCGCTCGTGGTCGCTCGTTAAGATGGGCACCACGGCCAACCAAAAGAAGCTGTTCTTCAACTTGCGCAGGACCAAGAGCCGCATCTCGGCGCTCGACGAGGGCGACATGCGGCCGGATCAGGTCAAGCTGATCGCCAAGCGACTCGGCGTCGCCGAGCAGGACGTCATCGACATGAACCGCCGGCTCGGTGGCGATGCGTCGCTGAACGCACCGATCCGCGAGGACGGAGACTCCGGTGAATGGATCGATTGGCTGGTCGACGACAGCGCCAGCCAGGAGAGCCGGCTCGCCGAATCCGAGCAGTCGGACAACCGCCACAAAGCGTTGGGCGAAGCGCTTACCGTGCTCAACGATCGCGAGCGCCGCATCTTCGAGGCGCGGCGTCTCGCCGACGATCCGATCACGCTGGAGGAACTCGCAGGGGAGTTCGGCGTGTCGCGCGAACGCGTCCGGCAGATCGAGGTGCGCGCTTTCGAGAAAGTGCAGAAGGCGGTGAAGAAAAACATCGCCCGCATGGAAAAACCCGCAGCCAGTGCGGCGATGCGGACTCGCCGGTTCAATCAAGCAACAAGATTTTCAAGCTCAAATTTGGCTATTGAGCGGCGTTTATTCCCGAATCAATGTAGGGCCGCTCTCTAAGCCTCGTTCATGAAGACGTGATTTTGAAAGAGGCGGCGACTGCGAAGGACCGGGAATAATTGGCCAGCTTTACAGTCTTCTCCTGCGTGTAGCCGCAAAGCTGGCGAGAGGAGGATACGACAGTGTTCACCAACGCAAAAGTTGCCCTTACCATTGGAATTGTGCTCAGCACCGCCGTTTCGGCGTCCGCCGCAACGAAGCCTCGCGCGACGCACGTTAAGCGTTCGGCGATCTACAACGTTGTCCCCAACTACAACACTTGTCCGCCGTCTGGTGGCCCGTCTTGCAGCGACGCTTGTCTGCCGTCTGGGCCTCCTTGCAAGACAGAGCCGGATGGCTGGTGACGGTGCACAACGTCTCGCGCGGTGGTGCCTGGGGTGTTACTTGCTTAAGCCTCAGCACGCGGCGACAACGCAGGGCACGTCGAACACTCGCACGCCCAATTCCTTTGGCATCGGCGCAAGCCATGGCGAGGCATGCAAGACGATACGCGCGTCGGCCGTGCCCTGCTGCCACCGCTTTTCCATCGACGCGCGGTCGAACTCATAGTCTTTTGACGCGCCTTGGGGTTCGGTCGGACGATAGACCAACTGCACGATATCCATCTCGGTAACGCAGCCCAACTCGTAGAGCCGCTTGGCTTGTTCCGTGACCAATAAATCCGACGGCAACAGTTTGTGCAGCTCATTGATGGCGTGCCGCACGTCGTGCCTGTCGCGAAAGGCGTTCGAGGAGATCTGGGTCCGACTGGAATAGCGGATATCCTTGTCGCGTTCGGCGACCTCATCGAGATTAGTCGGCAGCTGGCCTTGAGACTGGAAGACGTCGACCTGAAAGGTCAGGCGACTACGACGCGGTGAATAGTCCAGCACGTATTCAAGCGGCGTATTGGAAAAGAGTCCGCCGTCCCAATAGTATTCGCCGTCGATTTCAACAGGCGGAAAGCCCGGAGGCAGCGCACCGCTCGCCATAATATGCTCGGGGCGGATTACGATATGCGCACTGTCGAAATAGGCAAATTGCCCGGTCCGCACATTGACCGCTCCAACACTCAAGCGCATGTCCTTGGCATTGTTGATGCGGTCGAAATCTACCAGCCGCTCCAGCGTCATCTTGAGGGCGGAGGTGTCGTAGTAACTGATGAACTTATCCGATGAAAACCAGTACTGCAGTGTGCGTGGGGTGACAAATCCGGGCTGGCCGAACAACAGTGCCGTCAACGCGCTTGCCTTTTGTTGCCAGAGGGCCGGTGATCCAACAAGCGCTGACGGCCAAAGGCTGCTATGGGCGGTGATCCCTTGCCAAAAACTGCGCAGGCATTTCAGTCGATTCTCCGGCGCATTACCGGCAATGATGGCGGCATTGATTGCGCCGATCGAAATTCCCGCCACCCAGTCGGGCGGGTATTCAGACGACGCCAGTGCCTCGTAAACCCCGGCCTGATAGCTGCCAAGCGCGCCGCCGCCCTGCAGA
>Ga0193751_1002853_pt1 | contig 10387 bp, 13 predicted proteins | sample L1c2metaG_FD_143050 | JGI IMG/M metagenome (GOLD analysis project Ga0193751, IMG submission 143050) | Soil microbial communities from a riparian zone of the East river system, Colorado, United States - L1c2 | ecosystem: Environmental > Terrestrial > Soil > Riparian zone | place: USA: East River...
TTCGACTGGGCGGCGCCGGATGACGAGGTGCATGCGTTCGTCAACGATCTCGAGCGGCCGATCGGCACCTACCTATACGGGCGCCGGATGTACGAGACGATGGTGTTCTGGGAGACCGTGAGCACCGAGGCCGATGAGCCCGCAGTGTTCTCGGACTATGCTGGGATCTGGCGGGCAGCTGAGAAGATCGTGTACTCCCGGGCGCTTCAGACGGTATCCAGCGCGAAGACGCGGATCGAGCGCGAGTTCGATCGAGACGCCGTCCGGCAGCTCAAGCAATCCTCGGGTGCCGACATCGCAGTCGGTGGTGCCGAGCTCGCTGGCCACGCAATCGGCGCGGGGCTGGTCGACGAGTGCCATCTGTTCTTGTGCCCGATCGTGGTGGGAGGCGGCAAGCGCGCCCTGCCAGACAACGTCCGCGCGCAACTCGAACTTCTCGATGAGCGCCGGTTCCGAAACGGCGTCGTTCACCTCCACTACCGCGTAAGCGTCTGACCGAGCCGGCAACGCGACGCCAGGCAAAGACCTGCTCTAGCGATCGCGCGAGCATCCGGCTGGCTCGCCGCAGCGACCTGCTCAGCGCGGAAAGCGCGCGATGGCCATCGCGCAGCGCCGCCCGGCGCTCGGGGTGATCCATCATTCCGACCACGGCTCCCAATACACCGCTCTGCTGTTCACCGGCCGGTGTGAGCAGGCGACGGCTTACCGCTGACTTTCAATCATGCGGGGAGGTCACAGCTGTGTCACGCAATTCCGGAACCAGGAGGACACGCGAGGACTCGAGAGGACACGACGAGCTAGGCGATTGAGTACAGGAGGACACGCAAGGAACCGCCGGGCTACGGAAGGACACACCGTTGGGCCGGTTCGGGACCGTGAGGCCCCGGGTTCAAATCCCGGGCCCCCGACCAGTTTTTGAATACAAATCCCGTCATCCCTGACAGTTACGGAAGTCGCCGGGTCACGGCCGGGTCACAATTTCCCGGGGAAGTAACTAGAGATTGCTCTTTCGGGCACTGGCGAGCGCGTCCAAGTCAGCGTCGCCCAATTGCTCTTTTAGAGAGTGGAGTCGCCGGACGCCACAAGAACATGGCCTCAGCGCTATTCACGCTGAAAGCCATGTTCTGGGTGAATTGGCAGGAGCCGGCTTTCCTCAAACCCCTCTGAGGAAAAGCACGCCTCGTGGCTCGCCTTTAGGAGCTGAAGTTTGCTATTGACGAGGCACAGCCGACACCCTGAATCCAAACGTTCTGGATCCCGTCGATGTCCGGTGCGACGTCGTCGGCTGAGACGATCATCTGCGCGGTGAAGGACTCAACGTTACCGTCACCGGCGCGGTAGAAGTCCGCCAGGATTACGGCCGTGTTCTCACCGGTGGTTGCGGTCTTCAGGGACTCCGCCGCTGATCCAGTGCACTTGAAGGTCGTGCTTCTTAGGAGGTTGACCGTGTCCCAGCGAACGCCCTCGCCGCTGAGACACCCCTTCAGCGGGCCCTGACCGATGTCGTTAGTGCAGCGAAAGCCGCCCGCAGACTTGACGAAACCGGTGACGGGATTGTAGGAGCCGCCACCCGTAAGCGTTACCGAACCGGTCCGAAATCCGCTGATATTCCTCGCGTTGAAGCCGAAGCCGACGTTGCCGCTGGCCGCCGACGCGATCGAGGCAGTCAGCAGAATGGCGGTCAACCCTGCGGCCACCAGGCCGCCTGCAAAAGCGAGTCTTCGGTGCATTACTTCTTCTCCTGAATGTCTTGCCAACGAGATACATTAGTCAAAGAAGCTCGCTCACGAGAGAGTTATTCCATAAATGCTAAACGCATGACGCAAAGGGTCTTGCTTAGGGGCCGCTTATGCAACGACCACCCGGCGGGCAATCCCAGCCGGCCGGCGTAATCGCTCGCTCAAAGGCTCGTCGACGAGTGCGACGTATTTACTGAACTGCCCAACGGCGGTTACGGGGTCGGTTCCAGGCCGGTCAGCAGCTTCTTCAGTTGTAAAGCGAGGGCACGACGGTCCTCTTTATTCAGAGCCGAGAGCAATTCCTGCTCGCCGCCGGCGTCGGCGGCGACCGCCTGCTCCAGGACTTTGCCGCCAGCGTCGGTAAGACTGACCAGCACCCCGCGTCGATCGCTCGGATGGCGGGTGCGTTTGACGTAGCCGCGACGCTCGAGGCGGTCGAGCCGGCTCGTGATTCCCGCCGACGAGAGCATCAACCCTTGGAACAGCTGCGTGGGTGACAGTTGCTGGCCCGAGCCCGCAAGGAGCAGCGCTCCCAGGACCCCGACCTCGCCCCGGTTGAGGCCGAACCGCCCAAAGACCTCTTCCTGGTGGCGGGCGATGTGAAGGGCGATCCGCGAGATGCGAGCGGTCACCTGGTATGCCTCGATCTCCTTACGCGATCGCGTCGCAGCCAGCCTGTCGAGCAGAGCGTCGGTCCAATCCTTGTTCGCCATGTCGTCCATTATAGGAATAACTCTCTCGCGAGTGAGATTCTTGGTCTGATGTATCTCGGCAACAAGCAGTGTCAAAAAAAGGAGTGAGACGCCATGTTTTCGAAACTCGTAATTGCGGGTGGCCTGATGGCCGCCGCGGTGACGCTCGCGGCGTGCGGTTCCAGCTCAGGCGGTCCTTACGTGGCAGCGACTAGCCCGGCACCGACCTCGGCACCGACGGTGGCGCCCGTGTATGCCACACCAAGCGCTGTAGCCAGCCCGCAGGCAACAGGAATCACGATCAAGGTCGGGAGCAGCAAGCTGGGTGAGATCCTGGTCGGCCCGAGCGGGAGGACCATCTACCTCTTCCTCGCCGACTCTGGCACCAGCTCGAGCTGCAACACTGCTAGCTGCGTCCAGAACTGGCCGCCCGTGCTCACGAATGGGGCGCCGCAGGCAGGATCCGGAGTTTCCGATTCATTGCTTGGCACTACGACACGCAAGGACGGCACCACCGAGGTGACTTACGCCGGCCACCCCCTCTACTACTTCATCGCGGACGTGCAGGCTGGCCAGGTCAGCGGCCAGGGGATCGACGCATTCGGAGCGCCCTGGTACGTCGTCTCCCCGTCCGGAATGCAAATCAACTGACGACCTTCTCGACCCTATCCAGCACCGGCGGCTGAGCCAACGCCTTCCGCCGGTGCGAACCTGATCACCAGCTTCCTTTTTCAGAGCGGCCTCGCGGCCGCGCCCTCCTGCCAGGCGGTGACAAGCGGGAAGGACGATCGGGACCATCGGCCAGTTGCGTTTTGCTTGCGAGACCGTGTCAGCGATCAGTCATCAGTGGGCGTTTGCAGCGCGACTCGAACGATTCGGTCGAATATCTGGGCCGCTGTTCTGGTGCCGAAGCTGAAGACCTCGGCGAGGTCGAAGCTCTCATCCGCGGCATCCGAAGTGATTCGAATGGCCGCCCAGGGAAGATGGTTTTGATGTGCCACCTGCGCGATGGCGGCCGTCTCCATATCGAAACACACGCCGTTCGGGAAATCACTCAGGAGACGGTCCCTGACCTCCCGCGACGTGATGATTTGGTCTCCGGTGAGGATGACCCCCGAGCGTACGATTTGCGGCTTTTCAACCGCGATCTCGGCTGCGCGGCGCAGCTTCTCAGTAAGCGCCGGATCGGGGCTTAACACAGTAGTCCCGAGCCCAGGAATCAGGCCCCTGACATTCACAAGCGGCCTCGCATCCACATCGTACTGCAGCGCCCCTGACGCGACAATCAACTGACCGACTTCGGTGTGGCTATCCGTCGCACCGCCCAGCCCGATGGCCACGGCACATCGCGGCTCGAACGTATCTATGACAAATTGGGTCGCCAGCGCGGCCGCCACCTTGCCCACGCCGGTGATGGCCACCACTACCGGGGTGCCCTCGAGATTACCTTCCCAAAGTAAGAGCTTAGGAGAGGAAAGCTTCGACGAAGCCAGCCGCTGCGTTAAGGCCTCCGCCTCCTCCTTGAGAGCCGCAAAGATCGCGACCAGACCCTGACGGCGGCTAGGACGACGCAGCTCTAACCGTCTTGCGAATGATGCTCACGCTGCCCGCGCCGGGATACAACGTGCTCTCGTGCCCATCGTTCCATCGGACCCGATAGTGGACCTCAGTGCCGCTCCGTAGCACTTCGAGAATCTCGCCTTCGCGCGCCGCGCGCCCCACTCGCTCCGACTCGACCACCAATCGATCCCCGACATTGCCCCTTGGCATCGTCGACCTCCCGTCGAACCTCGACTCAAACCTGATCTTCGCACCGATCAGGCCGCGTCACAAGCCCTGGACCACAGGGCACATCAAACACACGAGACGCGGGCTGCAATCTGAACCCTTCCGATGAGAAATGCTCCGCCGTCGTCATGTAGTAGTTCATGTAGCAATCCAAGTGAGTTTGGTGGCTGAAACTGGCTAGAAAATCGCACTGCGACTGCTCGAATTGAGCTCAAAACCCTCGAAAACGGGCTCCCTGGACGAAACCGCCTAGATTTCGGGACCGTGAGGCCCCGGGTTCAAATCCCGGGCCCCCGACCAATTTCTGAACTCAGAATCAGCGAATCCGATGGTACTCAGGCGGTCGCCGGGTCACAGGGAGGTCACAGATTTTCTTGGAACTTGGTGGCGGCAGCCCCGTCCAAGTGGATTGCGGACCGTCGATTGAACTCGCTCACGGCTCCCGCACAGCCGATATATCAGCACGCGCACGGCCCCAGGACCGTGCACCCAGGCTCGAAAATCAAAGGCGCTGTCCACGCCGGTGTGCTGCCGACGCACAGGGTAGGACCGTGAGGCCTTGGAGAATCGGGGTTTAGAACCGTCCCGCCTTTGGTCGAAGTCCTGAGGCCTTCTCATACTGATTACATGGCCTCGTACTCGCTCAATGACCGGGCAATCGTGCACGCTCGCCGTTTAATCGACGCTCGCCAACAGGTGCTCGACAGCGACTGGGGGGAAGTTCAGCCTCGAGCGCGTGATGAGAACGCGTTCCTTAAAGCCCACACGTGGGATGAGTACGCCGATTGGCACCTCGGCCTTAACGAGGAAGCGACTGACGAGACCAAGAGCCGGTACGCGTTCGTATATGGGGACTTTCGCCGGGTTCATCGAACCGGCCTGATCGCCTGCCAGTACCGTGCTGCCGAGTGGCGTCACAAGGAGATCGAGCTAGCCGCCCACGAGTTGCTGCAACGGCTAGACAAGGCGAGCGCCTGAGCCGTGCTTCTCCTCGATGGAACAACCCTCATCAGCGTGCCTAGCGCCGATAAATTGCCCAACAATTAGGCTGAAGGTGTCCCCGCGATCTTCAGCAAATTTGTACCGGTATCCGTCAGCTTCAGCGTGATCTCGGTCGCTGCAATCACCGTGAGGTTGGTGACAAATGTCATCTGCAACTGGCCACATCCGCATCTTTTGAGGCGGACCGCTGCCGTGCCAGAGTTGTGGCGTCGCAGTTCAAACCATGTATTCGGGGGGCACATCGAATGAAATCAATGACTTCCCGCGGCAGTTCAGCCAATCGCCAAGTCACGGAGAGCACTAGCGCCGTGCAGCGAGTACCTTCCAAGGACGGCACCACCATCGCTTACGAGACGGTAGGTGAAGGACCACCGCTAATTTTGGTAGGGGGAGCGCTCAGTGATCGCAATGCATCGGCATCTGGCACTCGGCTTGCCAGGCGACTCGCCACGAACTTCACCGTATTTGCTTACGACCGGCGTGGCCGAGGAGACAGCGGCGATACCAAGCCGTACGCCGTAGAGCGTGAGATTGAGGATATTGCCGCGCTCATTGACGATGCCGGCGAGCCAGCGTTTGCCTATGGCATGTCTTCGGGCGGAGTACTGGCGCTTGCGGCGGCTCGTAGCGGGCTGGCCATCAAGAAGCTAGCGATGTATGAACCGCCGTTTGTCGGCGGCCGACAGGGCAACGAGTACATCTGGCTGGATCCAGATCATGAACTTCCTGGTCTCCGGGCTACTCGCCATCGCGTGTGCGATCGGGATACGGAGGTTCTTTCGCGGAGGCCGTGGAGGAACTTGGGCTCCCTTGTTCATCGGGCTCGACGGTCTGGGCCTGATCACAGCCGGGATCTTCCACCCGGATCCGGCGTATGGCTTTCCCCCAGGGGCCCCAGTCGGCACAATGCCAACCATCAGCCAGCACGCCGCAATGCATGGCGTCGGCTTTGTTCTGGCTATCGCTTCATTAACAATCGCCTCCTTCATCTTCGCTCGCCGCTACTTCTCGCTGCGACAAGCGCGGTGGGGGTGGTATTCAGTCGCCAATGGCGTGGTTGCACCCGTACTCGTCATCATGGGTATGGCTGTTCTTCCAAATCGCGCCAGCATCATTTTCGCGGTCGTAGGAATCGTGGCTTTCGGCTGGGTTTCGGCAGTTGCTTTCGAGTTGTTGAGAGAGCTGGCGGCCACCAACGACAAGCACCTGTACGAGAGCGGAGCATCCTAATCGCAGTCCAATCTCGGCGTGCGGTCGGATCGCCGAATCGCACGTCGAGTCGTTCAACTTGGTGACTGAGACCTAATTGTCGGGGCAATTGACAGCTTTCTTATTTTCACTCCGGTGCGCATCCAGGTCCAATGAAGTCACCTCCCCCGACGAGATCATCCGGCGATCAATCGCGCAATTGCGCTTGAGGGCGGGCTCATCGCGACGGTTAAGGAGAGAGATGAAGTTCAACGATCCTATGGATTGGTTCTGACCAGCGCGTGACTTTGCGGCAGGCCACAACTTCAACCCCGGACGTGGGAGGGATGGCTCATTCAGGAGAGGCGGCGGCGGATCCTCCAGAAGCAGTACCCGGCCAGAGCCAGGGCGAGAGCGATGTAGATCGCGGTCTCGGTCCACTGGAAGGCCCAGTAGCGGCTGGCGGGCTGGTAGGTGACGGCGATCTCGAAGCCGTGACTGGTCAGGCAGTCCAGTAGGGCGGGATGGCTGGCCTTCCCGCTCGCCGCCTGTATGGCTTGCAGGCAGTCCGCCGGGACGGCGCTGACTGGTGTCCCGGACGTGTTGACGGCTCCCGTGGAGAGGACCCAGGCTTCGGGCTGGTCGCCCCAGCCGTTGGGGATTGCAGTGAAGGTGTTGTTCTCAATCGGGACGTCGAGAGAATCGAAGGAGCTGAACGCGGCGATCGTGTGGTCGGGCGGGAACAGGTGCGGGCGGACGCCCAGCGGCATGGCGACCTGGAAGACGGCGAAGATGGCCAAGGTGAGGGCCATGGCCGGCACGGCGCGCCGGACGAGCACCCCGGCGGTGACGCCGAGGGCGAAGGCGAAGGCAGCATAGCCGAGCGGGGTGATGCCGCGGGTGGCGAAGAGCAGCGGGCTGAACTGGTTCATGGCGAGCGGTGAGCAGCAGGCGCCGCGAGCGACTGCCAGGCTGATGGGTGTGGCCCACCAGGCTTCCATGAGGCTGAGAGCCTCGGTGACAGCCAACGCTGCCAGGCCGGTCAGCGTGAGCTTGACCGCCAGCCACCTGGTGCGGGTGATGCTCTGGTTCCAGGCCAGGTAATGGGTCCCCGCCTCGAACTCGCCGGCGATCAGCGGGGCGCCCCAGAAGATGCCGATGACGACGGGGGCGACCAGGATGGACACGAAGCCGAGCAGGTACAGCAGCCAGTAGGTGCCGGCGCCGAGGATAAGGCCGCCGCCGTGGCTGGCGTCCAGCTGCTGGAGGAAGTCGTCGGCATATGCGCCGCAGGCGTTGATGTCGCCCTGGCAGGTGCCGAGCGTGCTGACGGCATACATACTGGCCAGGAGCGGACCGGTGACGGCCAGCAGGACCGCGAACGCGGCGAGGACCACGGCCGCGCTGGCGGCCTTGATGCGGGACTGACGCCAGGTCAGCCAGATCAACTCTGCGCCTCCAGGCGGTGGTTGTGGCGGCCGCGTCCAGCCGCCTCGTTCATGTAGGCCAGGACCAGGTCTTCCAGGGTGACCTCGGCGGCCGTCCAGGCCGGGTCGAGGACCTCATCGCTGGTGCGCACCAGCAGCGTGGTCTGCCGGTCGGTGTGGCTGGCGGAGATGACCTGCTGCCCGGCTGGCAGCGTACCCGGGTCCCGGCGCGGGCCGGACAGCAGGTGGTGGGTGGCCAGCAGTTCCTCGACCGGCCCGGCGACCCGCACTCGCGAGGCCACCAGCACGATCAGGTAGTCGCAGACCCGTTCCAGGTCGCTGATCAGGTGGGAGGAAAGCACGACGCTGAGGCCTTGCTCGGCGACCGCCTCCATCAGGTCCTGCAGGAACTCTCGCCGCGCCAGAGGGTCCAGGCTGGCCACCGGCTCATCCAGGATCAGCAACTCGGGGCGCTTGGCGACGGCAAGGGTCAGCGCGAGCTGGGCGCACTGCCCTCCGGACAGCGTCCCCGCCTTCTGTCCGAGGCTCAGGTCGAGTCGCTCGATGCGGCTGCGGGCCAGATCGGCGTCCCAGCCTGGGTTGAGGTGGGCGCCCAGACTCAGGTGGTCGGCCACCGACAGCCCGGCGTAGACCGGCGCGCGCTGGGCCAGGTAACCGACTCTGGCCAGCTGCGCCGGGCCGGCAGCGGGCCGTCCGCCGAGCACCTCGATCGTGCCCGCGGTCGGCGCCAGCATCCCAGTGGCGAGGTTGAGCAGGGTCGTCTTCCCGGCGGCGTTTGGGCCGACCAGGCCGACGACATGGCCAGCGGGGATGGAAAGCGTGCAGTCGGTCAGCGCCCACAGCCGCCCGTACCGCTTGCCAACCCCTACGGTCTCGATGACTGCGGTCACGCTATGCCCTCCTCAGAGGCGGACCGAAAGGTGCTCACGAACAGGGCCTCGATCGACTCGTCGTCCAGCCCCGCACGGCGCGCTCTGGCCAGCCACCGTTGCAGGTCGCGGCGAAGCGGCCGGTGCGCAGCCAGCGACCCGCCACCGAGCGTCCCGGTCACGAATGTCCCGATCCCCGGCCGGGCCGCCGCGAGCCCCTCATACTCCAGCTCTCGGTAGGCCTTGAGCACCGTGTTCGGGTTGATCGCCAGCCCCGCCACCACATCCTTGACCTTCGGCAGCTGGTCGCCTTCGCGCAACAGGCCCAGCCGCAGCGCCTGCCGCACCTGGTGGATCAGCTGCAGGTACGGCGCGACACCGGACCGCCCGTTCAGGTGGAACTCGATCACCGAAGCCTTTCTCCCCTTATCTTGGTCCTTAACACTAGGTAGTTAGCACTATAGCGCCATGCCAGAGCGACATGTCAAGGAAATGCGCGGTGATCGTCGTTGCGCAGGGGGCCATCTGGGCGGACGATGATGGCCGGTGGTCAGTCGACGGCATCGACGTTGTCGTCGCTAGCTTGCGAGCGCGCGGCGCGGAGCTCATTGGCGCGGTGGAGCGCTACGAAGACAGCTATCGGCTCTGCTACGTCCGCGGCCCGGAGGGGATCATCGTCGAGCTGGCGGAGCAGATCGGCTCAGGTCCCGACCTCGAGGCCGTCTGTTCCATTCCTGTTCACGTAGAGTGCTCGAGCGGCGTAGCCTCGTCATACCGCACAGTTGGGTGAGTGCGTGTAACGGTACTGATCTGTAATTGTCGTTCACGCGTCGCGCATCCAGAGCGTAAGCCCACCAACCATGAGCGCCGCCATAGCCCAAGCGGCCAGCACGCCGAGCCCTGCCCATGGGCTGATCGGCAGGCTGTTGAGCCCGATGGTCGCCTCGATGGCGAGCCCGGCGGTCATCGGCCCGATCTGCTGGAGGCGCTGCTGCCAGTCGGGGTCGCTGACCACCTGCGCAAGGATTGGAAAGAGGTAGAGCAACGCGAGCACGATCCCGATCGCCACAGCGGAGTCCCTCACCGCGGTTGCGACGCCGAGGCTCATCAGGCCGATGAGGGCGAGTTAGAGGACAGAGCCGACGGCCGCGCGCAGCACCTGCCCGTCTGCCAGGGGCAGCGACAAGCCGTGGCCGGGCAGGATGACCTGCCCGGTCAACACCGACGCCAGCACGGCGATGGACCCGGCGGCCACCACCGCGCCCGTGAGGACAGCTGCCTTGGCGGCCGCATGGCGGGGTCGCCATCCTCACGCGATGCGAGGACGATGGCAAGGTTCAGCTGGAAGTATGGTCGGGTGACCCGGGACCGACCCCGGCTGACTGGGACGTGGTCTTCGATGGCCGTTTGGTAACTGTCGCGAGCGGGTTCAGCGGAGGCATTCGTTCTCTCGATACATGCGCCGCCAGGCACATATCACCTGCGAGCTGAATGCCGCCGCACCGGGAAGGCGACGTCGACGCTGTTCGCTTCATCTTCCCTGAGTCGTTTGATTTGACAGCAGAGATCGTTTAGTAGAGCTTGGCTCGACAGGATATCGGTTGGAGCCTGCCGGCGTGAATGACCCGAGGTCAGCGCTCGAAGCTCTGCTAGAGACCCGG
>Ga0193751_1002854_pt1 | contig 10386 bp, 8 predicted proteins | sample L1c2metaG_FD_143050 | JGI IMG/M metagenome (GOLD analysis project Ga0193751, IMG submission 143050) | Soil microbial communities from a riparian zone of the East river system, Colorado, United States - L1c2 | ecosystem: Environmental > Terrestrial > Soil > Riparian zone | place: USA: East River...
ACAAAGTCTCAAAGCAGATGACGGCGAGGCTAATGGTCGTGACAACCAATCCAGCCCTTCGGACCTGTGGCGCGAGGGCAACAGTCCTTTTCATTCGCAATACCGCGTCAGCTTGCTGAAGCTCATTGACACAGAAGGTATCTCCCTGCGACTCAAGGGGATAGCACCGACCGCGGATCTGTTCCAGCAGCCCCGGCGGGTGGCATTTGAAGTGCGAACCGCACTGCAGGGCACTATCCGCTCTAACCTGTCCGCTCTGACCCGCCCTCCCCTCCTTTCGCAATCATGCATTCAAGTACGACCTCGCACTTTTTTACTGTGGACGTCGAGGAGTATTTCCAGGTAAAGGCGCTGGAAGCCGCCGTGGCGCGGGATGATTGGATTTCCCAGCCGAGCAGGATCGCGGCAAGCATTGACGTGCTGCTCAAACTCCTCGACCGAAATTCTGTACGCGGCACCTTCTTCGTGCTTGGGTGGATCGCAAAACATCGTCCTGACGTGGTAAGGGCCATCGCATCGGCGGGGCATGAAATCGCCTCTCACGGTTTCAGCCATGACCGTGTGACCGCGCTTGACCCGGCCGCATTTCGCGAGGACGTGCGCTCATCCAGGCGAGCCCTCGAGGATTTGATTGGCGTCCCGGTGATTGGGTACCGCGCTCCCAGTTTTTCGATCGTTCCGGGATGGGAATGGGCGTTCGATGTTCTCGTCGAAGAGGGGTATAAATACGATTCGAGTCTCTTTCCAATCCGCCGTCGCGGATACGGCTATCCGGACTCGCCCCGTGTTCCGCACGTTATTAAAACCCCGGCGGGGCGCATTGCTGAATATCCACTCGCAACGACCAGCCTGTTCCGATTTCCAGTTCCTGCGGCAGGAGGTGGATATCTGCGCCATTTCCCCCTCGCAGTAATTCGCCGCGCGTTTCGCGAAGCCAGCGCGCGATCTGAGCAGGCGACGTTCTACATTCATCCGTGGGAAATCGATCCGAGCCAGCCGCGGCTACCGGTGTCCACCCTCAATCGCATTCGCCACTATCGTGGGCTAGGCATCGCGATGGAACGCCTCGCCGCGCTCCTCGAGGAGTTCAGTTTCACGACGATTGCGTCCCACCTTCCTGCGCTGGAGCAGCGTGACGCGGCGTTCGTATCCGCGGGTGCAGCATGAAGTTGCACATCGAGGCTTTCGGCTCGGAGGACGAGTGGGATGCCACGACCGGCACTGAGGAGGAATGGGACACGTTCGCGGCGACGCAGAGGGGGTACACGCATTTTCATCGCTTTCGGTGGCGTACGGTGATCGAGCGGGTGTTCGGTCATGAGTGTGTATATCTGGCTGCGCGCGACAAGGATGATAGGCTCGCTGGCATCCTGCCACTCGTTCGGGTGCGTAGTGTCGTATTTGGGCACTACCTGGTGTCGATGCCATTCGTCAATTACGGCGGACCCATAGGATCCGACGAAGCGATACGCGCGCTCGTTGATGAAGCCGTTGCGGTCGCTCGTCGAGATCGTGTGAAGCTGCTCGAGATGAGAAGCAGCGTGCCGATCGATACACCGCTGCACGTGTCGCACCGAAAGATTACGGTGGTGCTGGACCTTCCCGACACTGCCGAGCAGCTGTTCAAACGGTTTAGCCCCAAGCTACGCAGTCAGATTCGTCGTCCACAAAAAGAGGGAGTCACGGTTGCGTTTGGTCGCGATCAGCTGGAGCCGTTTTTTTCTGTCTTCGCGCGGCACATGCGAGACCTGGGAACGCCGACCCAATCGCTAACGTTCTTTCAAGAGATCGCCAACCAGTTTCCGGAAGATTGCAGCATCGGCTGTGCCTACCTCGGTGGCGAGCCGGTGGCTGGTGGGTTGGGGTTCAGGTTTGGTGATGAATTCGAAATGACCTGGGCGTCATCTCTGCGCGAGTACAACCGCGAGGCTCCGAACATGTTGATCTATTGGGCCTTCATGGAGCGAGCGATTGCGGAGGGTGTGAAGCGATTCAACTTTGGCCGCTGCACGCGGGGAGCCGGCACCCATCGATTCAAGATGCAGTGGGGTGGGCGCGAAGAGCAGTTGTGGTGGTATGGCCTGGCGGCCTCAAATGGTGTTACCACTCCCTCCCCGAAGGAGGGTCCATTTCGCTGGGCGCCGCACATTTGGCGGCGCCTTCCCGCTTCCTTAACCACAAAAGTGGGCCCTTCGATCGTTCGCTACATTCCGTGATCTGGCGGCGACTACCTCCCGTTCTTTCACCCGTCACTCCCCGCGCGTTGGTCGATGGAGTGGCGGCCGTTGCGGGGTTGCATTCCGATGCCGAGGAGAAGGTGCGATCAGTTCTCCGGCAACGGTACGGATACGTCGACGCGTTGCTGACTGACAGCGGCACGTCCGCCCTGATCCTCGCCCTGCGCGGAATTGTCGGCGCCGGAGGAACGGTCGCGTATCCCGGATACGCGTGCATAGATCTTACTGCCGCAGCCGTCGGAGCCGGAGTCCGAGTGCGACTGTACGACGTGGATCCTTTGACGTTGAGCCCTGATCTCGATTCTGTTCGTGCGGCGATCCGGCGCGGTGTCGACGCAATCGTCGTAGCGCATCTTTATGGTTATCCAGCGGATATCGTCGGCGTCCGACAACTGGCGGCTGAGCAGGGAATTCCAGTAATAGAGGATGCCGCGCAAGGCGCGGGTGGTGTCTTGCATAGTGCGGCTCTAGGTAGTCTCGGTGACGTCAGCATCCTGAGCTTCGGGCGCGGGAAAGGTACTACGGGCGGATCGGGTGGGGCCATTCTGGTAAGAAACCCGGCACAGGCCGCATGGATGCGGAGCACCCGGAAGCTTCTGAAAACGGGCTCGCAGGGAGTGATCGATGTATTGACGCTCGCTGCTCAAAGCGTGCTGTCGCACCCGAACCTGTACTCGGTTCCTTCGTCGATTCCGGGCCTCAAGCTCGGTGAAATGGTTTACCACGCCCCCCACCAGCCGCGTGCCATCTCCGCAGCCAGCGCGGCGATCCTGCGAAGCACGCTGGACCTGGAAAACCGGGAGGTTTTGCGACGTCGCGCGCGCGCCAAAGACCTGCTCTCACGTTTACGCGGCATTCCGGATGTCACGCCCGTTCGCGCGATTGTGGGCGGTGAGTCGGGCTTTCTGCGCCTAGCGTTGATCGACGCGGCAGGCAGAAGAACGCCGCGCGGCGATCTGGGAGCGCTTCGTGGCTATCCGATGACCCTTGACCAACATCCAGAGCTGCAATCCCAGCTCATCTCTGGAGAGTTCGGCGGCAAGGGTTCGCAGTTCCTGCGCGATCGCCTTTTCACTGTTCCAACGCACGCACGCGTTACTCCGGCGGATGTGGCTGGTTTGTCCGAATGGCTCGGCCAGCGAGAAATCGAGTCCCCCGTTTTCGCGGCCGTAACATGACACAGGACACCGGACCTCGCTCCAAAGTTCGCCGAATTCTCAAATCGACGTATCACTCGGCCCGCAATCTCCCAGACCGGATGCTCCACCGGCGTCGGCATCACGAGTTGAGGCAATGGGTGACGCGCATCCCGCGTCCACGGGAGATTCTCGTCGTGTGCTACGGCAATGTTTGTCGCAGCCCATATCTCGAGGCGGTGCTGCAGCGATCGCTTCCTGATGTCACGGTTCGCTCTGCCGGATTCTTCGGCAGCGACCGCGCGGTCCCGCCGGTTTCACTAGCCGTTAGCGCAAAGCGCGGCCTCGACCTGTCGAAGCATCGTTCGCGCCCGCTCACCCAGTCAACAATTGGGGGCGCGGATCTGATCATCGTGATGGACCCCCAACAGGCACGACAGATCCGGAGTCTGTTCCCGAGGAATTGCGCTCCGATTCTGGTTGCCGCCGATCTGGACTGGGAGTTCGACTCGTCCCGCGAGATCACTGACCCGTGGAACCAATCCACGGAGGTGTTCGAGTCCTCGTTCAATCGCCTTGACCGTTGCGCCGCCACCCTGGTAGGCGTTCTCCAACAGCCGAAATGACATTGCCGGCGGCGGCGAAATCTGCGTTGCGCGCGATGTCGGAGAGCCGTGCACCTCGCACATCCTTGTTGCAGACGCACCACACTCAAGCAGCGCAGAGGCGCCGATCTGCCTCGATATCAAACGGTCTATCGCCTTATGAAATAACGGGTTACACACGCTGGCCGGCAGGAGCGGCATCATGGGAAAGGTGGGTGCCAAGCTTGCACTTCCTGGCGCGCCAGTCGCTCAGAATGGATCTGCGTTCCTCCCGATCCTGACACTCACTTCACACTCGCTTCCCGTCGCCGATGACCGACAGCCTCCTCTGCCTCGAGCCCGAATTCGGGTTTTTGACGACGCGGAATGTGTATCCCACTTCGCAACGCTCTGAGCGCGCCCCACTGACAGCTTCGACTGAGCGTGTCCCATGTGTGGGATAGCGGGAATCGCGCGACACCAGCCGACCGGTGTATCGGTGCATTCCCTGGAGCGCATGGCCGCGGCGATCAGGCATCGTGGACCTGACGGTTATGGTTTCTATTCAGGCCGGAAGGTTGGCCTCGCACATGTCAGACTGAGCGTTGCCGATGTCGGCGGTGACGGCCAGCCTCTGATGAACGAGGATGGCCAGATTGTTCTCGTGTCGACTTGCGAAGTTTTCAATCATCCCGAGCTCCGTCACGAGCTCGAAGAGCGCGGACACGTTTTCCGGACTCGCTGCCATGCGGAGGTGCTGATCCATGGTTACGAGGAGTGGGGAACCGGTCTCCTGCAAAGGCTCGATGGTCAGTTCGCTTTTGCCATTTACGATCGCAACCGCGAGACAATGTTTCTCGCTCGCGATCGTTTTGGTGTGCGGCCGCTGTTCTACGCACAACGCAACAGCGATCTGTATTTTGGATCTGAGATCAAGGCAATACTGGCAAGCGGAGAGGTGGAAGCGGCGCTCGACCCACGTGGTCTGGACGAGGTTCTGAGGTTGGGAGCGGCGCGCCCTCCACGCACGCCCTTCAGTGGCATCGCGGCACTCGAGCCGGGTACCTACGGCATTTGGGAGGATGGAGCGTTCTGGCTCCGCCATTACTACGAGCTCGATTATCCCGAAGGCTCAGAAGAGCCGCAGGATGTCATAGAGCAGCTCGACGAGCTAATGCTTCGCAGCGTTGGGCTGCGTCTGCGCGCCGACGTGCCCGTGGGCGCCTATTTGAGCGGCGGACTGGATTCATCCATAACTGCGTCTCTGGCGCGCAGCGCCTCGCTCCATCCACTCAAGAGCTTTTCGATTACCTACGCCATTCCTGAGCTCGACGAGAGTCTTCATCAGGAAGAGGTAGCCAGCGCGGTAGGAAGCATCCACACCGCGTCGGTGATTGAGATGCTCACGATTGCACAGAGCTTTCCAAGCGTGCTCTGGCATACTGAGACACCTGTTCTCCGGTCCGGGCCGGCGCTGATGTTCCACCTCGCGAAACTCGCTAGGGAGTGCGGCGTAAACGTGGTGATTGGTGGGGAAGGAGCGGACGAGCTATTCCTCGGCAACGATCTGTTCAAGGAGGTATCGGTTCGACGGTTTTGCCTGCGACGCCCCGAGTCGCTGGCGCGGCAGAGATTGTTTGACCGGATCTATCCCGCGCTTGCTCACGAGGGGCGGGCACCGAAATTGATGGACCCATCGCTGCTCGAAGCCGCGTCGCCTACCGACCCGCTCTTCTCACATCTCCCGCGCTTCCTGAGCTCCCGCATCGACGAGTTGTATTCGGGCGAATTCAGAGCGGGCCTGGGTGGCAGGGATGTCATCCGCGAGTTGCGCGCTTCTCTTCCGACCAGATTCTTCGGGTGGTCTCCGCTCAATCAGGCGGCCTACCTCGAGATGACGACATCTCTCTCTCCGAATCTCTTGAGCTCGTACGGAGATCGGATGACAATGGCGCATGGCGTGGAAGGACGGTATCCGTTCCTCGATCACAGAGTGTTCGAGTTTGCGTCCGCGCTGCCGACGGGATCTCGGCTCCGCGGGTTGCGCGAAAAAGAGGTTCTACGGCGCTGGGCCTCGCGAATTCTGCCTGGTCCGGTCACGGCGGAACGGAAGCCTTCCTATCACGCAATTGACACTCAGGGGTTTTTCCTGCCGACTTCGCCGGTCTGGGTTGGGGATCACTTGACAAGCGAAGCGCTTCGGCGCGTAGGCATCTTTTCTCCGGCGGCGGTCGGCGGATTGGTGCGGCGTTTTCAGCCGGGACTGAGCCCGTCGCCCGGCGAGAGCATGGCGATGGTTGGCGTGTTGTCTACTCAGCTTTGGTATCACCAGTTCATCGAGAGCGCGTTGTTAATCCCGCCACTGGCAGCGGGCGAGGCGTCCGTTCTCCTCGGCGACCCGGTCCCTTTCCCTTCGCCGGGCGCAGTCTACCAGCCCAGGGCATGACAATGGTTACTTCGACGCGCCGGGTGGCGGACGGCGCGTCAATGCGTTCGGACCGGCTTGCGCGCGCTGCGAGTGCGTCTTTCACCGCCGCTGACGGCCCCCTGCGAATCGAGCGCGATCCGCTGCGGATGGCGCTGTTCATACTCACGATCGTTACGATCAGTCGCGTGCACCAACACTACCCGGTGCTCATCAAGTTTCGGCCCGCGCTGCTGCTCGTTGTCGCGTCCGTGGGATGCGCGTACCTCAACCCACGGTACACCACCCGCGCTAACGTGCTGCAGTTCTGGCCAATGCAGCTCCTCGCCGCGCTGGGGGTTCTGGCGTGCTGCTCGGTCGCGTTTGGCATCTCGCTCGGCGGGTCGGCGCTGTTCATACTCGATTCATATGCAAAAACGCTTACATACGGCTTCCTGATTGCCGTCGGCATCCGACACGTGCGCGACCTGTACACGATTATATGGGCGTATGTGATCAGTTGCGGTATCCTTGCATTCTTTTCGCTGTTCGTGTTCGGGATCTCGAAGATGGGCAGTTACGTCACTCGTCTTAACTCACTTTACACCTACGACTCGAACGACCTGGGCGTCGTGATGATGGTCGGTCTACCGCTAACGCTGCTGCTGCTTACCGTCGACCGCGGCGTCAAGCGCTGGTTTCTGCTCACCATCCTCATCGGAATTGCGGCGACGATGGCGCGGTCAGGATCGCGAGGCGGTTTGCTTGGCTTCGTTGCCGTCGCGCTGGCTGGTCTCCTACTTGTGAAGAACGTCTCGGCATCGCGAAGGCTGCTTGTGTTCGTGACGACGTCGGCTGCGCTAACCATTGGTGCGCCGCCCGGGTATTGGACACAAATGCAAACGATCCTCGAGCCGAAGGCGGACTACAATTTCACGGATATCGATGGGCGAAAGGCCGTTCTGCAGAGAGGCGTCGCCTACATGATTCAGTACCCGGCTTTTGGTCTGGGCATCAGCAACTTTTCGCGTGCGGAATGCACCATCTCACCCAAGCTCGCATCGCTCCGCATCAACGGTCCCATGCGTTGCACTGCGCCCCACAACTCTTACGTCGAGGCAGGGTCGGAACTCGGCATCCCGGGATTGTTGACCTGGGTCTCATTGGTCCTTGGGGGGATTTTCGCTCCACTAATGCTCCGCCGTCGTCTTCCCAAGTGCTGGCGGCGGGGAAGTGAATCGGAACGATTTATCTATAGTGCGACCGGTTTTTTTGCAGTCGCAATGGTCGGATTCGCAGTGACGTCTTTCTTCGTTTCATTCGCGTGGATGGACCCCATTTATCTGATGGCCGCCCTGCTCACAGGCTTGTATGTATCCGTGAGAGGTCAGGTGCAGGCGGCTGCTAACCGTGACAAGGCTGCCGCGTCCCCTGTCGGCTCCTCCAACCCGCCAGCTGGGTGGCGCGTCAGACAAAGCGCGTGGCGATTCGCGATGATGGCACCGACCGCGCGCACCGGTTGACGCTCTCCAAGCGGGGTTGATCGCCATTTCCGCTTGTGCCCCGGCGGTGTTGCGACAGAGCAACAGTATACAGATTGGCTGGCCACGGCTGGGTGCGATGTGTTCGACCGGTGCTTGAGCTATCCCCTTGTGGTGAGAGCAGATAGTTGCGTCTAGGGGGTTGGGGGAGTTAGCCCAAGATGTGGCATTTGAAGTGCGAATCACCGGCGTGAGAGCGGCATTGGCTCATCTCAAATCACAATTCCTCCCGCTGTCAGCATGACCGTCGCTACTCGTCCCTCGGTGCCTCAGTATTCGCCCGCTTACCGATCGGGCCCCATCGATGGGCCGGTGATTCTGCTCGAGTTCAACGAGCTGAGTCCCGCTCTGATGGACACCTTCATCGAGCAAGGCTATCTGCCGAATTTCAAACGCTTGCGAGACGCATCGCAGGTTTTCACGACGGTCGCCGAAGAAGTCGCCCCTAACCTCGATCCGTGGATCCAATGGGTGACGGTTCACAGCGGCTTGTCGTTCGGTGAGCACGGGATCTTTCATCTCGGTGATGGCCACAAGCTGGCGGTCAAATCGCTGTGGGATTTGATCGCCGCCGAAGGGGAAACTGTGTGGGTCTGCGGAAGCATGAACCTCAAGTACGATACCCCGTTGCGAGGGGCGGTTGTCCCGGATCCGTGGACCGTGGGCGTGAGTCCTTTCCCCAGCGAACTGGAGGCCTACTACCTCTTCGTGCAGCGGAACGTCCAGGAGTACACCAACGACCGAGTCCCGCTTTCCAGAGGCGACTATCTGCGGTTCATCAAGTTCATGGTGACGCACGGTCTTTCGTTCAGGACGGTCCGCTCGATCATCAGCCAACTCTGGTCTGAACGGCGGACGGGCAAGGGGAAGTGGAAGCGCGCCACGATTCTCGACAAGCTGCAGCGCGATGTGTTCCTCCACTACTTCCAGGAGCTCCAACCCGCGTTCTCGACGTTTTTTCTGAACAGCACTGCTCATTTCCAGCACGCGCACTGGCGCAACATGGATCCGGAGCCGTTCAAGATCAAACCCACCGATGCCGACCAGGCGGAATATCAGCACGCGGTCCGGTATGGCTACGAGGAGATGGATCGCATAGTTGGCGACATTCTGGCGGCTGCTCCCGCGAACGCCGCAATCGTAATGGCGACGGCGCTAAGCCAACAGCCTTGTCTGATCTATGAGGACATCGGGGGGAAAACCTTCTATCGCGCGCGGACCTTCGAGCCCCTGCTCGAATTCGCCGGGATTACCGGTTGTCAGAAGGTCGAGCCGGTTATGTCGGAGGAGTTTCATCTTCGTTTCGGCAACGAGCGCGATGCCGCACACGCCGCGGAGCGCTTAAGTGCCCTGCGCATTGACGGACGCCAGGCAATGCAGGTCGAGCGGCGCGAGAACAACGTTTTCTCCGGCTGCATCATCTACTCTCAGCTGGAGCACGACGCGGTGCTGGAAGGCGGTCCAGACGGGAAGTCCATACCGTTCTTCCGCCTGTTCTACCAGGTCGAGAGCCTTAAGAGTGGAATGCATCACCCGGACGGAATACTCTGGATGCGAATCCCAGGAGTGCGGCCGAACGTCGCCCGTGAGAAAGTGTCCCTTCGTGACCTGCCGCCCACGATCCTCTCCATGTTCGGGATCGAGAAACCGTCGTACATGACAGGCGACGTCCTGCCTGTCGGCACGCCTGCGGGGAGGATGTAACGCGTGCGCACGCTCGTGAAGAGACCGATAGAGGCCGTAATGTCGTCGCCCCCGGTTGGGTGGATGACGCAGCATCGCGTGCAAGGGAAGCGGCTGATTCTGGCGTACCACGGAATAATTCCGGACGGAGAGGCTCCAGCCGGTGAGCCGTCGTTGTTCCTCACGCAGCGTGACTTTGCCATGCAGCTCGACATGCTCGCGGCCGAGGCCGATGTCGTTCCGCTCGACGGCATCGACGAGCCGGAGGGAGGGCGTCCACGCGTCGCAATCACTATCGACGACGCTTATCGTGGGGCCGTGGAGGTGGGTGTGCGAGAGCTCGCCGCACGCTCACTCCCTGCTACAATCTTCGTGGCGCCGGGTCGTCTGAACGACCATGTCTTCTGGTGGGATGCGCTGCTGTACGGCAGCGGAAAGCTGGACGAAAAGCTCAGAAACCACGCCCTTCACAGATTGGGGGGCGGCGATGAGCGCGTGCGTGGGTGGGCCGCAAGAACCGGATTACCCGCGCGCGACCAACTGCCCGCATACGCGCGTACCGCTACGCAAACCGAGCTCGCTGAGGCCCTCAAGTTTGGCGGTATCACCCTCGGCTCGCACACATGGTCGCATTCCAACCTTGCCTCCCTCGGCATCGCCGACGTCGCCACCGAGGTAGGACGGTCGCGCGAATGGTTGCGTGCGCAATTCGGCGAGAGGGCCATCGACTGGCTCTCTTACCCGTACGGCCTGGAATCCGCCCAAGTGAGAGCTGCGGTTGCCGACGCTTCCTACGTGGGT
>Ga0193751_1002855_pt1 | contig 10385 bp, 7 predicted proteins | sample L1c2metaG_FD_143050 | JGI IMG/M metagenome (GOLD analysis project Ga0193751, IMG submission 143050) | Soil microbial communities from a riparian zone of the East river system, Colorado, United States - L1c2 | ecosystem: Environmental > Terrestrial > Soil > Riparian zone | place: USA: East River...
TTGAAGCGCCGCTCCACCGTTTCGAGATCGTTGAACGTAGCAATCAGCACGTTCGCGATACTCGCCTTCGGCACGCCTGCCCCAGCCGACACAGCTTTCGGATTCTTGATATCGCCAAAATCGTCGGCGGGCGGATGCGGCTTCACACTAACCAGCGCCGCATCATGCAAGCCGTGATAACCGCCTTCAAACTTAATGATCTTGTCGCGTCCCGTAGCGGCGCGGGCGAGACGAATCGCATGCATGGTGGCTTCCGTGCCGCTGTTGCCGAAGCGGCACATCTCCACCGGAAACCGCGTGCAGACTTCCTCCGCCAGTTCCCACTCCATGTTGTGCGGCATGCCGTACATGGTGCCCTTATGCAGGCGCGCCTCCACCGCCTTAATTACCGCCGGATGCGAGTGTCCGGCCATGAGCGCGCCGAAACATAGATTGTGGTCAAGGTACTCGTTGCCGTCGAGATCGCGGAACTTGCTGCCCGACGCTTCCGACACGAAGATCGGATACGGATCATAAGCGCGATAATTGCTGGCCACGCCAAGGGGCAGGCGCTTCAAGTTCTTCTTATGCGCTTCGGCGGACTTCGGAGTGCGGCGCTCGAACGTGTCGAGCTCTTTTTGCAATGCGGGGTACATCGTGATCTCCAATAAGACTCAGGCCAGATCGGCCGTTAGATTAGACCCGGACGGAATGAACCGCCCGGGCTTCGATCAGAAGAAGAATTTTAGCGCAAACTGCACCAGGCGCGGCTCCTTGGCCTGGATGATTTGACCGAATTGCCCGCCATCGGTAGTGTTTCCGTCCGGGTTATAGAACTGCGAGTGGTTGAAGATGTTGAAGAACTCGGCGCGGAAATCAATGTGCCTGGTTTCGGATAGCGAGATGGTCTTCAGGATCGCAAAGTCGGTATTGCTGATGTGAGGCCCGCAGCAGATCGTACGAGGGGCATTGCCGAGGCTTCCAAACAGCGACGGGTCATAGCATCCGAATACAGCACCCGCACTGCAGGGCGCAACGGAGTTATCGGAAGCATTCTCCGTGAAGCTATTCGGGTCGAAGAAATAGTTGTTGTTGGACTGCGGTTTCAGCTTTCGGAACGGGGCAATTTGGTTTGGTTGGCCTGGCAGTTCGAAATCGAAGCTATACATCAACTCATTATCCGCCAACGACTGGATGCGGATTGGAAATCCGGTCTGGAATGTAGTGATGCCGGAGAGAGCCCAGCCGTTCAGAATTTTGCCAGTCGCGCCGCTGTACTTGCGGAAAGGCAATTCCCAGTAATAGCTGAAAACAATCCGATGCCGTGCATCGAAATTCGAGAGCGACCGGCTGCGACGCGGATCGATCGGGTTCAGGATACCCTCAAAGCTGGACGCTTGGTCAAACGATTTGCTAAACGTATAAGCGGTCGTGAACTGCAGGCCGTGAGCAAAACGTTTATCGAGTGATACCTGTAACGAGTTGTATGCCGAACTGGCAATCGTATCCTGGGCGAAGATGCTGCTAAAGACAGGGACTTGGTCGGCGGGGCAACCATTGCCGGTTGTCGGATCGCACCGTGGAGACGAGTATTTGCGGAGGCCGACAAAATTCAGAGTCTGCCCGTTGAGTGCCATCGTGGTTCCATTCGGCATGTGGAACGTCGAGATGGGGTCGGTGGGGTCGCTTACGACGGTTGGGTCGAGCGTTACACTGAATTGATTGTCCGCCGAGTACTGCCCGCAGGAAGACGGGATTCCGTATGACGAAACGTTGTTGCCATTGTGGCTCGCCAGAGCGAAGATGTCCAGACACGTCTGGGGATTTCCGTAGTTGATGTCGTGGGTCGCCAGAAGCCGGTGTCCCTGCGATCCCACATATCCCACCTGCAACTTCAGGTCTCTGCTCAGCTCGCGCTCAATCGTGAGGTTGTATTGCGCCGAATACTGGCTGCGCATCTTCGGCTGAAACTGGCCAAACAACAAGATGGGGCGGAAAATCCCCCAGTCCACCGGCTGCCCCCTGGGCTGATTCAGAATGCCGTTAAACGGGTTGGGGTAAGAGAATGCCCCGCTCTGATCGAGGAAGGGTGTGTTGAAAAGAGTATTGACGGGGAAGGTGCTGCCCCCGAAAGGCGGCTCGGCACTGAACTGCTCCAGGACAAGCTGCTCGACCGGATTGTAGAAGAGTCCCCAACCAGCTTTAATGCTGGTCTTACCTGAGGTCCCCGGACTCCATGAAATGCCGATACGTGGAGCAAACGCTTTGTAGTACGTCTGCGTCATGGCATTGGATATGCCCGCGTCTCCCGGAACCACAAGTCCGACCGGAGTCATCGAGGCGCAGTCGGTATTGGAGCTATCACCGCACGGATAGACCGTGCTTACCTGCCCGGGACGGAAGGTTTGTACGTGCTTGCTGACATCGGCGATCGGGGTGTTGAGTTCCCAGCGCAGGCCGTAGTTGAGCGTCAGGTTCGGCTTGATCTTCCAGCTGTCCTGCGCAAATAGATACAACGCAGTGCTGCGGACATTCTCCACCTGCGCGGAGCCTTGACCGTACGAGCCCGGGAATCCGAGCAAGTAGTCCGGGACGAAGGTGTCGGTACCAACGGTATTGTTTGAGCTGCCATCAACAAAGTACTCGCCGTTGACATCGAAATAGAGGGTCTGGTCAAAACGCTGGCGGCGAACATCACTACCGAACTTAACCGAGTGGTTTCCAATGATTTTGCTTACGCTGTCAGACCATTGGAACGAGTTGCCCACCTGGGGCAGTTCGCCTTCGCCATTGTTGCCGATGGTGAATCCGCCGCTCAACTGAATGAAGGGCAACCCTTCGTGCTGGGCTCCCAACCCGGGATGAATGCCCAGGGCGTTCGCGGCCGTGCCATCGGAAAAGCAAGGTACGGAACCGAGGGCATCGGTTAGCCACGTAGGCGCCGCTGGGCAGGAATCCTGCACCAGACTGGTGCGCTGCGGATGCTGGAAGGTACGCTGCGCCTCACGGTTGTAGTTGAAGCGGAACTCATTGACGGTGTGGCTGTTAATGGTCCAGGTATGGGTGATATTCCACTGTTGAAACCGCTCGGCGGTCGCAGACGCGAAGCCGGGCACGTTGGCGCCGGCGGCTTGAAATTGGGCAAAAGGAGATACCACGTGATGATCGTCGAAATAATAGTAGATGCTGAGGTTCTGCTTGTCGTTAATGCGGTGGTCGAACTTGACCGTGAACTGATCGCCACGCTCGGGTTGCACCGGCACGGTCTGGATCGTATTAGTGTTACTGCTTGCAGGCGTCGGAACAAACTGAAGGAGATCGACGGCAGTGGCATCCATGCACCCTAACGGAATGATATTGCCTGGGAACAGATCCGAGTACAGTTGGCCATCCGGAATGTTGGGCGCCGCCCCCAGCGCGGTTGTACATCCTGAACGCTGATTGAGCGCATAAGCGTTGTTCAACGTTCCGGAGAAAGTCGATTCTCCGGAAAAATTGCTAAAAGCCTGGCTTGCGCTCGGACGTTCCTGAGCCGACGGTACGAGCACGGCGGGTGAGGGGATTCCCCGACGAATGCGCCTTCCCTCGTAGGAGGCGAAGAAGAAGGTGCGATCTTTCTTGATGGGTCCGCCAAAAGTGCCACCGAACTGGTTCTGGTTGAACTTCGGCTTGGAGCATCCGTCCGCGGACAAGCAGTAGGCATTCGCATTTAGCACTGTGTTGCGGAAGAACTCATACATGTTTCCGTGGAAACTGTTGGTGCCCGACTTTGTAACCACGTTGACGACCGAGCCGGAGTTGCGGCCATACTCGGCGTCGAAGGTGTTGGTGAGAACGCGGAATTCCTCAATGCTGTCGGGCGAGGGCTGTACCGTCGGCAGGTTGGCGAACAGATCATTGGCGTCGCCACCGTTGACGCTGAAGTTGTTGGAACGGCCACGCCCGCCGTTGACCGAGACCGCACCTGTAAAGTTACTGCCGTACACGATCGAGTTGTTGGAGCCGACGGTCGACATCACACCGGGCTGCAACTGCAGGAACTGGTAAGTGTCGCGGGAGTTGAGTGGCAGCTGGCTGACCGCGCGGTCGTTGACCACGGCGCCAAGCTGGGTGCTGGTGGTGTCCACAATCGGCGCTTCCGAGGTCACCTCGACGACTTCCTTGCTCCCGCCAATTTGCATGCTCATATTGAGCGTGATGACCTGGTTCACTTGCAGCGTGACACCCTTGCGGACAAGATTCTTGAAACCAGAAAAATCGAAGGAAAGAGTGTAGACTCCGACCGGCACTTCCGGAAAGACGTAGTCGCCACTGTCGTTGGTTTCAGTGTCACGACTGATTCCTGTCCCCTCATTAGTTGCGGTGACCTTCACTCTCGCCAGCACGGCACCGCTGGAATCGGCAACGCGGCCTAGGATGCGTCCGCCGGTGCTCTGGGCAGACATGAGCGTGGAGCAGATCAGGCACAGGCTCAGGACGAGCCAACTGGACATCCGGAACGATTTCGACGACGGCATGGGGCAGATCCTCCAGTTCTCGGGGACAATTTTGCTTCGATCCGAATCAGCGGCCCGAATTCAAGAACTGAATTCAACCATCCGAATCAGCTTGCACGCAACACTAACCTTGCTATAATCGTGCAAGGTTAGAGACTCAGTAGCTCTCTGTCAAGCGGAAAGTGCTTCCCCCGCTTCTACCAAAATTCATAGGGGAAATGATGTCGAGCGGCGCCCAGGTCTATCTCAAAATCGGCGACGTGGCCCGTTCCGTGGGGATTTCTCCGTCGGCGATCCGCGGATGGGAAGCCCTGGGGCTGACGCACCCGCGCCGCAGCAAGAGCCGGTATCGTCTCTACACCAACGACGACGTGCGCCTGCTGAAAAAAGCGCGCTATCTGCGCAAGGTCCGCGGATTGAACGCTGCCGCCATCGTGCAGATGCTGAAGCGCGAGGGCGCGATCAAACCTGACGCCAGCGGCGGCACCGCCTCGATCGGCCCTCGACTGCGGCGCTTGCGCGCCAAACGCAGCGTCAGCCTTGCCGAAGTCGCCGCCGCAGCGGGAATTTCGATTGGCTTTCTCAGCGCTCTCGAACGTTCGCAGATGAGCGCCTCCGTCGGCACACTGCGCAGGCTAGCACGCTACTATCGCACCAACATCCTTGATTTTTTCGATGCGACGGAATTGAATACCCGATTGGTGCGCCCGCCCAAGCGCAAGGTCCTCGAAGCCGGTCCCGGCGTGCGCATGGAGTTGCTCGCCTGGGGCAACAAAGTAATGGAGCCGCACCTGTTCCGCATCGCGCCCAAGGCCGGCAGCGGCGAGTCCTACGCCCATGAAGGCGAGGAGTTCCTCTTCGTGCTGCGCGGAGAACTGAAGATCGCGCTGGACGGCGAGGAGTACCATCTGAAGCGCGGCGACAGTTTTTATTTTGAGAGCGCCACGCCGCATCACTGGAAAAATCCCGGCCGCAGCGAGACCTGGCTGTTGTGGGTCAACACTCCGCCGACATTCTGAGCATCACAAAGAATCGAGACTATGCGCCTTCCCCAACCACGCCTTGGCATAGCACTCCTGCTCACATCCCTGTTCTTGATCCTCTTCTCGACTCCGCCGCTGACGGCGTTGGATGCGCCCCCGCCACCCGCCGACGTAATCATTACCAACGCCCGCATCTACACCGTCAATCCGCAGCAGAAGTGGGCGGAGGCGATCGCTGTTCGAGGCGACAAGATTGTCGCCGTCGGCGACCGCAAACAGATAGAAGCGCTCCGTGGCCCCGCGACAAAAGAGATTGACGCGCAAGGCCGCCTCCTTCTCCCCGGCTTCACCGACTGCCACATTCACTTCATGGATGGCTCGCTCGGTCTCACGCGTGTCGATCTGAACGGCGCGACCACCATCGCCGAAATCCAGAAGCGCGTCAGAGCCTACGCCGACGCTCATCCAGCCCGGCCTAACGACGCCTGGATTCAAGGCATGGGCTGGACCTATCCCACGTTCGCCCCCTCCGGACTTCCAAACAAGAAGACACTCGACGATGTAGTTCCCGATCGTCCGGTGTACCTGATTGCATTCGACGGCCATAGCTCATGGGCCAACACCAAAGCGCTCGCGATGGCCGGCATTGACCGCAACACTCCCGACCCTCCCAACGGAAAAATTGTGCGCGACGAAAACGGAGACGCCACCGGCGCACTAAAAGAAGCGGCCGGCGACTTAGTAGGATCGAAAACTCCCGTTCCCACGCGCGCCGAACGCCTCGAAGCGCTGCGCAAAGGCATCCATGAAGCCAACCGCGTGGGTCTGACCCGCGTGCACAGCGCTGGCCAGGACTTCGAATATCTCGATCTCTACAACGAACTGCGCAACCATGGCGAGTTGACGCTGCGCTTTTACATCGCGTACTTTCTCGACCCCCCCGGCCTGACGCCGCAATCGAATGCGCTGATCGAAAATGCCCGGCGGCAATATAATTCCAATGACGACTGGATCGAGGGCGGCGTCGTGAAAACCATGCTGGATGGTGTGGTCGAGGCCCATACCGCCGCCATGCTCGAACCCTACACCGACGATCCGACGCAGAGCGGCAAACTCTTCTGGGATCCCGACAAGTACAAAGCCACCATCGCCAATCTCGACGCACGCGGCCTTCAGATTTTCACCCATGCCATCGGAGACAAAGCCGTGCGCCTCGCGCTCGACGCCTACCAGAACGCCGCCGCCGTGAATCACACAAAGGATGCCCGCCCGCGCATCGAGCACATCGAGACCATCACCGCCGATGACATCGCCCGCTTCGGCAAACTCGGCGTCATTGCCAGCATGCAGCCGCTGCATTCCTATCCCGACGACGACACGCTCGGCATATGGTCCCGCAACATCGGACCCGAACGCGCCTCGCGCGCTTGGGTCTGGCGCAGCATTCAGGCAAAGGGCGGAGCGCTCGCCTTCGGCAGCGACTGGCCGGTCGTCACGCTGAATCCATGGCCCGGCGTGCAAACCGCCCTCACGCGCCAAACCTCGGAGGGCAATCCACCGGGCGGCTTCATCCCGCAACAACGGCTCAGCCTCGAAGACACCATCCGCGGATACACGCTGGGCGCGGCCTTCGCCGGACGCCGCGAAAAAACCGAAGGCTCGCTCGAACCCGGTAAGTTAGCCGACTTCATCTTGCTCGACCGCGACCTGTTCAAGATCGAACCCTCGGAAATCGGCAAGACCGAAGTCCTGATCACAGTGGTCGGCGGCAAAGTCGTTTATCAGTCACCGAATTGGAAGGATTCCGCACTCGCGCATAAGAGCGCCGCGGAAAAGAAGTGATACAGAAAATAAACACAACATCGGCCCCCGGCAGGATAGAACTTTGCCCCGTGGCCATCGCATCCCTTCAATCGACGCCCATGTGCGCGACGTGAGCATCGCCCTCCGGCGCATCCAGCCGATCGTATGGCCGAAACAGGACAGCATAAAAGAGCCCAGTGCCAACCACCGCCACGGTGCCGACAATCATTCCATAGTTGCGATACCACGGATCCTGAGGCGTACGCGGCCATACCATATTAATGATCGCCAGCACGCCATAGGTGAGAGCCGCAATGTTAACCGGCCACGCCCAGACGCCCAATCGAAACTCCCCACTCGGTTTCCAGCCCTTCGCGCGCGCGACTAGCGCTCCCAAAACAATCATTTGGAAGGCGACGTAAATTCCGGCCGACCCAAACACGATAATGGTCTTAATCATTTCCTCAAGAAACAAGCCTGCAATCGCAATCAGAGCCGGAATCGCACCGGCAACCAGCAGTCCAATGACCGGAACCCGTGTGCGTTTCGAAAGCGTGCTGAGCTGAGCGCCGCCAAATATCATGCGGTCGCGTCCATAGCTGAACAGCAACCGGCTCGTAGCCGCCTCCAGACTAATCAGGCAGGAGAGGAACGAAACCATCACGACCGCAATGACGGCCCGCAGCCCGATTTCTCCCACCGCCGCGCGCAGCGTAGTAGTCACTGGATCCGTATCCTGGCCGGACAACACAGCATTCAAATCCGGGATCGCCAACACCAGAGCCAGGCAAACCAACATGGCGGCGAAGCCACCGATATAGATGGTCATGCGCATCGCCTTAGGGATAGCGCGCCCGGCGTCCGGAGTTTCCTCGGCCACATCTCCGCAGGCTTCAAAACCGTAGTAACAGAACATGGCGGCAACGCTAGACGCCAGGAACGCAGGCAAATAATGTCCATTACTCCCAAGCCCGAAACTCTGAAACAGCACCCGGAAACTCTGGTGCCGCGCCGCCACAAGCAGATAGCTCCCCACCACGACCGCGCCCAGCAATTCGCAAATGAATCCGAACATTGCGACCCGAGCCAGAAGCTTCGTCCCGCTAACGTTCAGCGCGGTAGTCAAGGCGATCATCGTCACCGCGATCACGACTTCTCCCACCTGCCCTACCTGGATGCCGAAAAGCTGCGCCAAATAAGGAGCTCCTCCCACGGCCACCGCGGCAATCGTGGTACACAACGCCCACAGATAGACCCATCCCGCCATCCATGCCCACCGTTTTCCCACCAGCCGTCGAGCCCAGGGATAGAGGCCGCCGGCAATGGGATACTGAGAAACAATCTCTCCAAACACCAACGCGACCAACAACTGTCCCAACCCAACGAACAAATAGCTCCAGAACATCGGTGGACCGCCCGTGGCGATGGCAAACGCGAAAACCGTGTACACGCCGACAACCGGAGATAAGTAGGTGAAGCCGAGCGCGAAGTTCGACCACAAACTCATCGAGCGATCAAACTTGGAGTCATAGCCGAGCGCTTCAAGCTGAGCGGAGTCTCGCGCGTCTGTGGTTGCCTTGGTTGTCATAGGGATCCTTCTGCGTCACTTGGCATCGGCGGGAGGAGTTGGCAACAGCCCGACCTGGCGCATGACTGTAGCCACATCGTAGTAATCGACGTTGCGGAATATTTTGCCATCGCGCATATCGATCACGCTGACGCCTCGAACAGAAAACTTTTTCCCCGTCTTGAACACGTCCTTGTCGGTGCCCTGAAACATCCATTCGATGGTGCCGTGGCTGCCATGGATATCAGCGCGCAGCAGCTTGAGTTCGAGATCGGGAACGCCTTCCAGTTCGGAGAGGAAGAACTTGCGCACTTCAGCCTGACCGTGACTAATCTCGCCAAAAGCCACGTCCTCGTAGAAGATATCGTCCGTGAACAGGGGAAGAATCTTATCCGGGTTGTGGGAATTCCAGCCCGCAATCCACTTCTCCGCCACCGCGGCATCCTTGTCCGTGGAGGATTTACTGTCCGGAGGCGCCGCGATCACCGGCAGAACCAGCATGGCAACCAGGATGGCGCCAGTTAGAACTCGCTTGCTCTTCATTTTCATTTCCCTCAAATCGTCGCTCTCTCGGACAGTGCGTCTGGGCGAACTTCAGAAAGTTGACGCCTAAAAACTTCGCGCGATTATAGCAAGGTTCCGAAAGAGCGCAAGCGCGTTCTCGGACAATGACGTTTACCGGCTTGTGTGGTGACGGGGCTCTGCCCCGTCCCGGCGGCAAAGCCCCGGCGCGCGGGCCACTTTAACTGTGCAGTCTAATGCGGGTTTGCATCTCAACATCGAGCGAAATTAGTGGAGGTGCGCCACTTCTTGCGCTATAACTGCGACAACCGGGTAGCAATCTGCACAAACCGCTGCTTACTTGAACGGTATGTCCACCTCGGCATAACTGCCCGGTGTGGCCTCGGCCACCGCCAAGGCAATCCGGTCAAGATACATCCGCACAAGCCGCCATGTGGAATTGCCAAGTACGACAATGGCTATTTTTCGGCTCGTTAAGTTTTGCTGATATCGGATTCTTTTGTCGGTCGTCAGCAAGAGGTCGAACCCCGCGGCCTCAGCTACTTCGAGCAGTTCGCCGTTAGAAATCCTGTCCCACCCGCGCTCTATCGCCTCTGTAACATCGTGGCCCGAAAGCGACCCGGCAATACCGCTAGGGGTGCCGTGGTCAAAGAGAATTCGCATCAGCGAGAATGCGCATCAGTCGATGTAGCTGCGCCAACGGTACTCGGCGGGGCGTCGAGACTGCGGGCGGCAAATTCGAGCACAGCCTGAATCTGCTCCCGCGTTACATGAAACTGCTCCATGATTTCTTCTATGCTCGAACCCGCCTCAAGATTTTCAAAAACCGTAGCGACCGGCATCCGCGTATCGCGAAACACCCATGCGCCGCTGCGCCTGTCGGGCACGCTTTCAACGGCGGGGCATTGCGACCAGTCGAGAGATGCCATGTTCTGACCTCCTTTTATCTTAACCTTTTACCACGGTTTGACCTGAATATTTGTCTGAAGAATCTAAAGAAGATGACATTATGATTGCTCCCAGTGTTATTAAATC
>Ga0193751_1002856_pt1 | contig 10382 bp, 8 predicted proteins | sample L1c2metaG_FD_143050 | JGI IMG/M metagenome (GOLD analysis project Ga0193751, IMG submission 143050) | Soil microbial communities from a riparian zone of the East river system, Colorado, United States - L1c2 | ecosystem: Environmental > Terrestrial > Soil > Riparian zone | place: USA: East River...
GAGCAAAAGTCGAAGCAGCGTGGATTGATGCAGCGGTGCGGTCAATGACTACGCTTAACAAGCGGCCTGCGGAAGTGATTACTGGTGGAGATTTTCGCGTGAATGCGATGACCGACGTGACTGGATTCGGTCTGATTGGACATGCGCGGGAAATGTTGCTCGCGTCGGATGTGTCGCTGCGAATTTTTGCTGGGAAAATTCCGCTGCTGGCGGGAGCGCTGGAGTGTGTGCGCGCCGGATATGTTCCTGCGGGGTTGAAGAACAACCGGGAGTTTGCGGAGTGCCTGGTGGAGTACGACCAGGGTGTGCCTGAGGATGTGCGGACCTTGTTGTTCGATCCGCAGACCGCTGGAGGATTGTTGATTTCTACGCCGGACGGATCTTCGCTGACGAAAGCTCTTCACGATGCGGGAATCGCAGCGGTGACGATCGGCGAGGTTTTGACCAACGCAAAAGCCAGAATTCGGGTTTCCCTCTAGGGCCCGCGGGCGGGGGCGCCCGCGCCACGCGACCACACAAACTTCAACGCAGCCGTCGGCGACTTCCGGGCATCTACTAAACTGTCCGCTTCGTACTCATAAAAGGCAGGAGTCATTATGCAAATACGCGAACTTGGTCGCAGCGGTTTGAAGGTCTCGGCGCTCGGACTCGGGTGCATGGGAATGTCGGAATTTTACGGGGGACGCGACGACGCGGAATCGATAGCGACAATTCATCGCGCGCTCGAACTGGGAATCAACTTCCTCGATACCGCGGATGTCTACGGGCCGCACACCAATGAAGAACTGGTGGGCCGCGCCATCAAGGGAAAGCGCGACAGGATTGTGCTGGCCACGAAGTTCGGAATTGTGCGCGACCCGAGTAATCTGAATGCGCGCGGCGTCAACGGCAAGGCTGACTATGTGAAGCGGTCGTGCGATGCCAGCTTGCGGCGGCTTGGGGTGGAGACCATCGATCTCTATTACCAGCATCGCGTCGATCCCAATACTCCGATTGAAGAGACGATCGGGGCAATGGCAGAGTTGGTGAAGGCAGGCAAGGTGCGGTACCTCGGGCTTTCCGAGGCTTCGTCGCAGACGCTGCGGCGGGCGGTGAAGGTGCATCCCATCACGGCGCTGCAGACGGAATATTCTTTGTGGACCCGCGATCCGGAGCAGGAGATTCTGGCCACATGTCGCGAACTGGGGATTGGATTCGTGGCTTATAGTCCGCTGGGACGCGGCTTTTTGACGGGACAGTTTCGGCAATTCGAAGACTTGCCGGCGGATGATTATCGGCGGAACAGCCCGCGCTTTCAGGGAGAAAATTTTCAGAAGAATCTGGATCTGGTGCGGCGCGTGGAGGAGATTGCCCGCGAAAAGGGCTGCAAGCCTGCGCAGTTGGCGCTGGCGTGGGTCTTGGCGCAAGGGGATGACATTGTGCCAATCCCGGGAACCAAGCGGCGGAAATATCTGGAGGAGAATGCCGGCGCGCTTGAGGTGAAACTGACCAAGGAAGACTTGCGGCGGATCGATGAAGTGTTCCCGCCGGCCGCCGCCGCCGGGGAGCGGTATCCGGAGCACGTGATGGCTTTGGTGGAGAGATAAAAGCCTTCCCAGAGCTAGGTGCGGAGTGTCCCGGAGGGACATTTGAAAATAGCCCGGCATTTCAACGCCGGGTAACACGATAAGAAGGAACGTCGTCCCGGACGCTTGAACGGCAGAATTTCCGTTCAGATGAATCGTCTCGAGGGCATGATCCGCCGAAATCTTGTCAATAGGCAGAAACTACACGATCGGGCTTAACTGCATGAAAGCAATCACAATATAAACGGGATTGTGCAGTTCACGCAAGGTGTATAATCCCTTCTTGCAAATCAGGACTAGGGCCGCGCTGTGGAAAGAAATCTTCTGGAGAAAAGCCGTGGCGCTAATAGCGTTCTGCTATGGCGCGTTGGCTTTTGTTGACCTAATAAAGGCCGAGTTGCTGCCTGCAAAATATCAGGATTACACGCTGGTTAAAGGCATCCCGTCTTGGTCTTGGAGAACGTGGGCGCTGGGATTTCTAGTCATCATATTATTAGTCCTCCTAGAAGGTGCCCATGATGCGACAAGAAAGCGCGAGCAACAGATTACAGATCGCAAACATGAAATCGAGCAGCTTGAGGCCCAACTAATTGTTGAGAAAGATAGATTCAAACCACAGTTTAGATTCAAAACAATTAACTTCGGCGTTTTTCCTAGCCAGCCGAATGTTCCACAAGTGAAAGGTATAGATGCTTTCGGCTGGTTTGAGTTACGGTTGCTAAACTCTGGAGTCCCAAGTATTGCTACGAATTGGCGCGTGTTTATTGAGATCGGAGGGCATCAAATTGAAGGTCGGTCAATTCTTATAACAGACGCTATGGTAATCACTATGCGCAATGAGAAAAGCGAAAAAATTGCAGAGCTAACTAAAGATTCATTCATTCAAGGAAAGACAATCAAATCGATACCAACTGGCGATCAAGCTCGCGGATGGATAGTGGCAGGGTTTACCGGGCATACAGCACTAGAATTGCGCGATCCAAAGACCAAATGGATAGTTACCTGTGAGGATGTTCTTGGAAAGGAATGGAAGTTTGAACACTATGCAAATCCTAATCGGGCTGCGGAGGGTCTTGCTTTTGAACCATAAACCTAGGCGGCGGCAGTCAATTCTTTGTATTCGAGGTTGTCAGAGTGAATAAGTTTCAACATAGTGTCGCGGAACAGGAACGGGTTCTTACGGTTATTAAACCGCCACGTCATTTCATCAAGGTAGGCCGCCAGATGCTTTGCAGAAACACGATGCCACGTTCCCATGATGCCACGTTTGAGCAGGGAGAATGCGGACTCGACCGTGTTCGTGTAGATGTCACCTTTCACGTAGACGCGGTGCTGGTGCTCAATCGTTTTGTGCTTGCTGCGCGGCACTCCGGCCCTGTCCATTGCCCAAGGATAGGACGAAAATTCGTCGGTCACAATCACGTCCACATCACTGCTTACGTGGTCCTTGATGTACTGGGCCAGCGTGCCAGACTTAGTATCCTCCGCATGGAAGAACCGCAGATCGCCGCCACGCTGCCGGATGCCGATTACGATCTCTTTCGCTTTTTTACCAGCGTTAACGCCCCATCCGATCTTTTTTCCGCCCACATAGGTTTCATCCATCTCCACCGTGCCATCCAACTTCTCAAGTGGAGGCTGCTCGGCCATAGCGTGCCGGATGCGGTGACAGAGGTACCACGCGGTGCGGTAGTTGATTCTCAGCATTCGCTTGAGTTGATTGGCGCTCATGCCCTTGCGGGACTGGCAAAGCAGGTAGACCGCAAGAAACCATTTGGTCAAAGGAAGGTGCGTATCGTGGAAGATCGTGCCAGCCGTCACGGAGAACTGATAGCCGCATGACTCGGAATCGCAATTGTATTGATCGCGTTTCAGGATCGAGGAAACCTTGGTCCCTAGGCACTTCGGGCAAACAACGCCTTCGCGCCAGCGCAGATGCTCAAGGTAATTGCGGCACTTCTGATCGTTGCCATATCGCTCAACTAATTCGCAAAGGTCAATGGCTTCTGTCATAGGATTACCCATGCCGAAGAAGAAGAAACACCCGATGGAGATGACGGACGAAGAGGCGCTAAAGCACCTGTTCCATCCTGAGATCGCGAAAGCCGTAAAGAGGCACGTAAATGGCCAAACTCAAGAGAAGCCGAAACGGAAGAAAAAACGATAACCATGTTTCATACAGTACCAGACTGGTAACCTTGTGTCAAGTGCATAATCTCGCAAATATTCTCTCAGCGAAATCGACTTGTTCGCCGCTTACGTGATTCCGGAAGATGCGGGTATCTGATCCCGGCGATCTTACTGCTGGGCAAGCGAAGACGCGCCACAGCGCCGCTGTGCCCCGTAGTCCCACCTGCTAAGAAGGTCAGCTACCGCTACGAATGCTACCGCGAAGCCTGGGGCCTGCTCACCAAGAGCCGCAGCCAGTTGTCGCAGTGCGAACGTTGAGATCGAACCCATGGGGTGCCGGCCACCTACATACGGTCAATGAGCGTAATGGGGATTTATCGCCAGCTGAGCCAGCGCTAGCGCTTCCGAGGAGGGGGCTCCTTGGTACTAATCGGTTGTTCCTCTAGCGAATACCACTGCGCGGAAGGGCGACCATCGCGTAGAGTGGACGGTGTACCCCTTACAAAGATGCGGCGAGGTACGATTAGGCTAAGGAGCACGAAAATGCTAAGCACCAGGAACAAAAAATCGAGTACGGGGCCGTACGCATTGGTAGCCCTTTTTCTCTTGGCGCTGTCGGCGTGCGGGTCTGCGCAAGTTGTGACGCCGGTGGAGGGCGAAAGCTGGCTGGTGCAGCGCCATCGAACATTTGCTGTAACCAGCATGGGAAAGTCTTCCTTCGTCTACGGGCCCGCAGCCTCCATGCCCGGCCAATCGCCACCGCATCCGACGCTGCACCTTTCTGACAAGTTCACCGGACAAAGCACTCGCCTGTCCGGCGCCGACTTGTACCGCCTGAAGTGCCAGGCGTGCCACGGCGCGTCCGGCAGCGGCGCCCCGCCCGAGATCAACTCTGTCATCGATCCCGTGCGGGCAACATCCGCAAGCATGTACATAGCGCGCATGAAGAAGGTCGGCATGGACGTGACCTCGAAGGATGCCGCAGCCCTTGCCAAGCAGGCCAAGCGCACGCTGCTCGAACGCCTGCGGAAGGGCGGGACGGACATGCCTTCCCCCAATCCCGACCTAACAGGTGCGGAAGTCACCTCGCTATTCGCGTACCTGCGGCAGCTTGTCGGCATCCCCGGGGCAGAGAAACAGCAAGTTCCCGTGGTCGAGCCGCCATTGCGTGTCGGCGAGCATATCGTTAAATCCACATGCCATATCTGCCACGCCGCTGTCGGCCATAACCCCAGCCCTTCGCAGCTCTTGGAGGGGCAGATTCCGCCGCTCAACAGTTTAACTTCGCGGCTGGGCCTCAACGAATTCGTCACCAAGGTCACGGCCGGTGCTTCTGCCCAGGAAGGCTCGCCTCCAGCATCCGTCCGCGGTCATATGCCCGTGTTTACGTACCTTACGCCGGATGAGGCGGCCGACGCATACTTGTATCTGTCGCGGTACCCCCCGCGTAAGTAGGCCGGTGGCAACTACTTTGTCAACATGAAATCCGCTTTGGCACCGCCCGAAACTGTCACTGGTTTCGACTGGTTCTTTGCGCCTTCATGCCAGACGGCCAAGGTATAGCTCCCGTCCGGAACGTCTTTGATCTTGTAGCTGCCACTGTCGTCGGTTTCGACGAAATAAGGAGTAGGACTCACAATGATGTAGCCCGCCATGTCCGGATGAACATTGCAGAGCACTGGGACGACACCTGGCTTGGCAAAAGTGAAAGCGCGCTTGTCACCCTTCGGCCAGGTTCCAAGATTGTGAGCTGCCTTCTTATCCGCGCCGATCGCGGTCCAGAATACGTTATGTTGCACAGTGTCACTATTCAGGAAATCGACGGCCGTACCCTGCTGCACGATCATGATATGTGGGCTGAACATTAGTCCCTTTTGATCCATGACAGGGTGTTCCTTAGGAGCAGGAAATGTCTTACCCGCGATGGTGTCGACGTAAACCACCGAGTGCCCGTTCATTCCCGTGACTTTGCCTTCGATATCGCCCGCCCACGCCGCCTCGCACAACCCTGCTACTACTACCAGCATCAGTAAGTATCTTTTGTATGTCATCACGCCGTTTCTCCTTGTGTATTTGCAGTTGATCGATTTCCACGTCCGTGTCAGAAGAGGATTCTCGCGACCAGGTAGACGGTGTTATTACCACTGGCATTGCGGCCCGCGGCATCGTAGTTCGTCTTGCCACCATTAAAGCGTGTGTATCCTGTGTATTGCGCGGAGAGGAGTAGATTCTGCCACGGCCAGTATCCGAAGTTCGCAATATAGCCTGAGCCTTTCGGGTCGCCATTGGCACTTCCGGTCACGGCGCCTTGCGGATATAGCAATGGATCAGTAGTCCCGCCGGTGTTGAACCAACCGAATGTTCCGGAATACTTATTGCCAATGTGGTATTCAGCGTTGGCCTTAACGGTGTTCAGATGGTGGCTGCCCGGCGAAGCCGCCTGCAAAGCGGCCATGGCCGCCAGATTCGAATTTTCACGGATGTAGGTGCCTCGGAACGAAAGTACGTCGGTCCTGAACAACGTGCGATCGATCTGAGTATCCACCGCCCAATCCGTGAAATCATCCTCCAGGCCTGTGATCGCGCCGGGACTAGACCGCATGTGCATGCCATAGGCGCCGACCTCATATTGCGTCTTGCCTGAGAGCTGCTGATATGCGACGCGCCAGTAGGGCGCGAGCCCGCGAATGTTGAGTCCGAAGCCAGTTCCGCTATTCGGCTGAGCTGCGCCTACGTGTTCCGACCGATAAAGCGTCGCGTCGACATACAGGTGGTTGTTGTACATGGCATAGCCGCCGAAACCGGCGACATCCTGCCCGAGACTTGTGAGGATGGGCGCAGCGGTGGGAGTCGGTGCCCAGTCGTCCGCGACCCAAGAGAAACCCCAGGCTGGCGTGCTATTCCAGAGGTCCTCTACCGTCGGGTTGTTGTTGACGTTCAGTCCGTAAACCAGTTCTTTACCCCCTAACTTCGTGGTGTTTGCGTATCGGATATCGGTGTTGTCGATACCGAAATGGTCGTCTTGCGTGTTGTAAGTTATTTGCATGAAGCTGCCGACATGGGATGTCCAAGCGCCGGAGAGGAACAGGGATATATCTTGCGGCAATTCGACACTGCCATTCTGCGTCCCGGGTACGGGAGACTTGGTCGAGGTAAATGAAGTCTCTAACATCGCGGAGAGCGGCAGTGAAGCAAGAAGATCGAGCGCAGCACGCTTCTTTCCCCCATCCGCTTTTACGACTTTGGTCTCGTCCGCTCTATCAACGTACCCGAGGAGCTTAAATCTTCGTCCAGCGGGATTTAGTTCCGGAGGGGTATAGTGGCAGCCGCTACAAGCCAAACCCGTCTGCCGTGCATAACTGGGAAGTGCCTCCACTCTCGGAGGATTCACCGCTGCAGCAAATACAAGAACCAGGATCGGAGCGGCCGTAAGCAAAAAAACTGCCGCAGCTTTTTTCATAACTAGAATCTCCTCTCAAATCACTTGCGGCTCTTTTCTGGGCACAAAACAGCGGTGGTCTGCACGGTTCCCGTCCCGCTTGTGCCGCCACCTGCGAGCAGGAGCTTTGACTCTCTTGCCTGCTAACAACTTTCGAGGGTGTTCAGAACCTCTAGTCTTGGATCAGAAGGCGTGATACTACCCGGGGTGAATAGAAGCCCGCGAGGTCAGAAATCATAGCTGGTGTGATTCGGATCACATTTTCCGTATGCACTCGTTGAAGATCGTTGAGCATCCTAACGCCAGTACTCATAGGAGTTTCGTTTTAGGCGCAGGTTGGTGAACCGTCGACGATCAGAAATCGAGGCTCTGCCGATGACCTCCTCTTACGGGATGATCCAAACTTAGCCTCGGAATTGACCGATGTCTGAGCAATATCGCACACTCCTCTCTTTCATGCGGGATAATGAGCGCGGGGCACTGTTTTTCTACGGTCTTCAGGAGAGGGACAAGAAGAATACAACCCGCTCAGCCGTGGTTGTCGCAACCAGGCCGTTACACTCAGAATCCCGCTCCGGCCATTCTCAGTGTTATGGCGAGTTTTCGCCAACCATTCACACTCACTCGTCAGCGTAGTGGAACTTCTCCCCGTCGCAAGGCTTCAATGATCCTGCGAAGTTCCTCTCGCTCCTCCGCTGTATTCAGCAGATCGAAGCGGACGAGACTTTGCTGCAAAATTGCCAGTCGTTCATCGGCCAGTGCGACGGAGGTAGTGTCATCCCAGCCGTGTGGTTCTTCGGTTCCAAGAAGATTCTGTCGGCGAACTGTTCAGGTGTGAGCTTCCTCTTGGGGAGGAGGGCTGCGACGAGGAGCATCGCAATAATGAGCAGGGGTGGCGTGAGCAACATCCAGACCACTGAGTGGAGAAAATAGTCAAGAAGAAGCCGGGCCCGAAGATGAATACTAGAAGCAGAAGACACCCTAGCGGGTTAGGAAGGTGCCGCATGTCAGAACTTTTATCACATCCTATGTCGGTAAGCCCCGGTTGACGAAATCAGGCGATTACGCTCAAAACCCCGTCAATGAGCGTAACGGCCGATAGTTCAAGAAACTGTAGCGCAACTCGCGGTCGAAGGCCGCCTCCACTACTGTCGGCTTGCTACTGAATCAGCGTGCCTCCGTTGCCGCCGTTTGGCTCTGCATCGGGGGCGATGACTACGGCTGCGGCTACGCGATCGCCCGGTTCCATGTTTAGCAGGCGGACGCCTTGGGCGTTGCGGCCGGATTCGCGGATGGTGGTCGAGTCCATGCGGATGATTTTGCCGTAGTGGCTGATCAGCATGACTTCGGAGGTTTCGTCGACTTGCGCGATGGCGACTACTTTACCGACGCGCTCCGTCGTCTTTACGTTGATTACGCCTTTGCCGCCGCGGTTGGTCAGGCGGTATTCGTCGGCGGGGGTGCGTTTGCCGTAGCCGTTTTCGGTTACGGAAAGGATTAGGGTGCCTTTCACCGTTACGTCGACGACTTCCGGTTCGCCGCCGGCGGGCGCTGGCGCGCCCGGGACGGCCGAAGCCTGCCCTGAGCCTGCCGAAGGGGCGGCTGTCCCTACGTGTGCCGTGGTGCTTCCCGGCGCCTCTGCTCCTGGTTTTGTTGTTGTCGCCATGCCGACTACGTAGTCGTTCGGGTCCAGGTCGATGCCCCAGACGCCGTAGGCTGCGCGGCCCATGGGGCGGACGTGGCTTTCGTCGAAGCGGACGGCCATGCCTTCGTGCGAGGCCAGGAAGACGATCTGATTGCCGTCGGTGATGCGGGCGGCGACCAGTTCGTCGCCGTCTTCGATGGCGATGGCGTTGATGCCGTTGGAACGCACGTGCATGAACTCGCGCAACGCGGATTTCTTGACCAGGCCTTTGCGCGTCGCGAAGAACACATACTTATTTTCTTCTTCGAGATTGCGCACGGCCAGCATTGTTTTGACAGTCTCGCCGGGTTGCAGGCCGATCAGGTTGCCGATGTGTTTGCCCTTGCCCGCGGCGCTGACGTCGGGAATTTCGTAGACCTTGAGCCAGTAGACGCGGCCCTTGTTGGTGAAGATCAGAATGTAGGCGTGCGTCGATGCGATGAAGAGATGCTCGACGAAATCTTCGTCGCGCGTCTTCATGCCGGTCCGGCCCGTCCCCCCGCGGCGCTGCATGCGGTAGGTGGAGATCGGCGTGCGCTTCATGTAGCCCGAGTGGCTGGCGGTGACTGCCACTTGCTCGTCGGCAATCAGATCTTCGAGCACGATCTCGGCGGCTTCGTCTTCAATGCGGGTGCGCCGGTCATCTCCGTAGAGCTTTTTGACTTCTTCCAGCTCTTTGATGATGACATTGCGCAGCTTTTTCTCGGAACCGAGGATGGATTCGTATTCGGCGATGTTGCCGCGGACGTCCTTCAACTCATTGGAGATTTCGTCGATCGAAAGCTTGGTCAGGCGATGCAACTGCAGTTCGAGAATGGCATCAGCCTGCCGCGTAGTAAACGGCTTCTCGGGATCGAGCTTGGGAGCGCGGCCGGTGGTGTTGACGTCGATCTTTTTGCCGCCAAAGTAGAGCACAAGATTCTCGCGGGCGTCGGCGCGGTTGGCGCTGCCGCGAATGATGGTGATGACGTTGTCGAGATGATCGAGCGCGTTGAGATAGCCTTCGAGGATGTGCTCGCGGTCTTTCGCTTTCTGCAGCAGGTAGGCGGTGCGGCGGCGGACCACGTCAACCCGGTGCTCGATGAAATATTTGATGGTCTGAATCAAGCCCATTTCGCGGGGCTGTCCGTTCACCACCGCCAGCAGGATCATCGAGAAACTTTCCTGCATCTGGGTGTGCTTGAAAAGCTGGTTCAGAACGATTTGCGGTTCGGCACTGCGCTTGAGTTCGACGACGATGCGCATGCCGTCGCGATCGCTTTCGTCGCGCACGTCGGAGATGTCTTCGATGTCCTTGTCGTTGACCAGCTGGGCGATGCGCTTGATCAGGACGGACTTGTTTACTTGATAGGGAATTTCGGTGACGATGATGGCCTGGCGGTCTTTATTGAAAGTTTCGATCGCGGCGTTGGCCCGCATCATAAAGCGGCCGCGGCCGGTGCGGTAAGCCTCGAAAATTCCGGAACGGCCGTGGATGATGCCGGCGGTGGGGAAATCCGGACCCTGGACGAACTTAAGAAGTTCGGCGAGCTGCGCCGTGGGATTGTTCACCAGCGTGATCGTG
>Ga0193751_1002857_pt1 | contig 10377 bp, 12 predicted proteins | sample L1c2metaG_FD_143050 | JGI IMG/M metagenome (GOLD analysis project Ga0193751, IMG submission 143050) | Soil microbial communities from a riparian zone of the East river system, Colorado, United States - L1c2 | ecosystem: Environmental > Terrestrial > Soil > Riparian zone | place: USA: East River...
ATTCCACCAAACAAACTGGTGGAACGGGATCTGGGAGTTGTGCAACCTCTAGCGCAGCTTCAGGCACTCCGCTTAGATTCGGCCCTAACGAGAACCCGACTAGTGGTACTCCTGGCGGTAACACTAATAGCTGCTCATCAAATTCGATCGGTGCAACAACAACAAGCTTTCAAGATAAATCCGCATCAGGCAGCAGCGTTTCATGTAGCTCGCACTCTCCATAATTTTTTGCAAGCGTCCCAACATTATTTCAATAACATTCTTCAACACTAGCGAGATTCAACAGAACCGACATTTTTGGTTAGGTCCTTTGGATACGGAATAAGGATCTTTGACTTGGAAACCGCACGTCTGAAGCGATGAAACTTTATTGATTGAGTTGCCCTCACATAGTTTCGCAAACTTTGATCAAACATCCGGTTATATCCATCATCTTTAGGGATAAAGGTCAAATAATATGCTAAATCAGGAAATGAACTGATTCGTAATCCAAGTTCCTTTTTCAATTTCTGAATAACTGTCGCATAGTAGTACATCCGGTCTACTTCGTATTTATTTTTCGCAATTACAAATCCTTTCCATGCTTTATGTAATGCTCCCCATGTCTGATTCTCAAAATAAAATGAATCTAGTGTGTCTAAATCGAATACCGTGATAACATTCAGCCTCTACGGAGAGGAAACCATTATCTTTTAGATGATACTGTTATTTCTGCTTGGTTTTCTTTCATGTCTACTTTCCAGACCAGTTCATCTCCAGCTCCAAGATCTATTAATTTGGCAACTCTAGCGTTGTCCTGTACCTTCCCACATATCTCACAATAGGAAGCACCACATGTAAGACACCGAACCAAACGTTTCGCATTCGCCACCGTAACTGGTACAAAGTTATGTTCATGTATGAGCTTATTTTCATCTAGTGTTTGTAGATAATCGTATGTGACATTATCAGAGTTTAGAATAATGTCACCATTATTATGCGGGCCACTATACTTTGTGACTTTAACCAACTTAGTCCATCCTTCCAATTTCATATCTATATCACAAATATCCTTAACAAAAAAGATCATGATACGGCAGCAACTCGCTTTCGCTTTTCGGAATGTTTGTATCATAACCATATATAGATTCGGTCATTGATACAGTTTTAATAGTTAGTTATGTATCAGTGTGCTGATCTAACACATCTGACATGAATTCCTTCTGATATTCAACAACTTCTGAGTATGTGTATTTTCGTCCTGTTGTACGCACATTGAAGCACAATCGGCAAAAGAACTTACTAAGAGGCTTAACAAATTTCTTGAGTGGGTAAAAAAGGAATATCGTGATGAACCCTATGTCGAAATCAAGCAATCAGGAGCACGTACGTGGCATGGGTTTGTTTTCTTTGAGCAAAGGTCAGAGATGACAGAGCAACTAGACAAGATCCATAAAGAGATGACAGATCTCAGAAAAGATCACAGAAAAAGAGCGAATAGCACAAGGGGGAGTTCCAAATGAATAGCAAATGAGTAGCAGGAATAGTCGTGGTACTGCATCTGTCTTTTGTTACTGGATTATGGCAAGTTGGTTCTAAAATCAAGTCGAAGAAAACGATACGTAACTGATGAGATGAGACAAATATTTCTTGCTTTGAGTCTATGAGAACATATTATTGGCAAGTAGAATTTGCGTTTGATCTCGGAAAATTTCTCAGGAGTCTGAATACACACCTTCACTTAGGTAACATCAAAAGAGTATCAAGCACGACTCACACATGGTGATACACATAAACACCACAGTAGCCAAGTGGCTTATGCATTTGCTGTTTGCCGCCGTCTGACGAACGTTATTGCAGTTTTATTATCTCATCCCATGTTCCAGTTACAGAGAGCATATAGTATTTGCTCGTATTTCCAGATTCAAATTGTCTCCAACAGCTAGTTGAATTTGAAATAATTTGTTCAAGTACTGAAGAAAGCTAGGTCCTGCAACTATGCTCTTGTTATTAATTGTTTAACCGATTATTATAATTTCCCTCATTATAGCAATTGGTGCTTCTTAACGGTAAAGTAGTAAAGGGATCAGGATAACAAGAAGTAGTATGATCGAAGAGGATGATAATATTAAAAGAGAAAAATCAAACGAAAGGGAGATTTTATCTGAAATGTTAATGAACTTTTTTTACTCTGCTATTAAAATCACAACTCAAATACCGAAATCAATGTCACGAAGACTTAAGGGCGCGGCCAACTGGTTACCAATGAAAATATGAGATTCATAGTTCGTGCAAAAATTCCTACATTGTAATAGTCTTTAAATAATAAGAACCAGAGGTGGCTCTTTACCCATCCCCTTTTAGTAAAAGGTAATTTCCAATAGCGATGCCATCCATCCCCGTACTATAGAAAGTTGAAAGTGCATCCACTGGCGATAGACAGATTGGTTGATCCCTTACATTTAGACTAGTATTAGTAACTATTGGAATACCAGTTTCATTTTCAAAATTACTTATTAAATCATAGTATAATCCATTTTGGCTTTTTGAAACTGTCTGTATACGTGCAGTATTATCAACATGAGTGGGAGTAGGAATCTCCTTTACTTTATCTGGTCTAACATTATAGGTTATTGCCATAAAAGGTGCATATCTACAGTTCATGAAATATTCCGGAGCTCTCTCTTCTAATACAGACGGTGCGAATGGTCTAAAGTCTTCTCTGAATTTTACATACCTGTTGAGTCTATCTTTCATATCTTTATCACTAGGATCTGAAAGAATTGAGCGAGAGCCAAGCGCTCGTGCTCCTAATTCCATTCGGCCTTGGAACCAACCTATAATTCTTCTTTGCGCTACTAGATGAGCAACTTCCTTTGAGATATCTTGTACACGCTCAAAACGAACTTTCGCTCTGGTTAATACATATTCTATCTGTTCATTTGTATATTCTGGTCCCCAGAATGGGTTTTGATATTTATCTATTTTAAAACCGTTTTCTTTTGCAACTAGTATTGCTGCTCCTAGAGAAAGGCCATTATCACCGGGCACACTTGTAAGATGAACGTTCTCTACAAACTTGGATTCCATTAACTTCTGATTCATTAAAACATTTAGAGCAACACCTCCTGCAAGACAAAGGTTCTGTGAGCGAGTCTTTTCATGTAGATATTCTAAAAGATTGAGAGCGACCTTTTCTAGATGCTCTTGGGCACTTTTTGCAATATCTTTATAGTATCCATCTATCGGCATATCTTCCAGACGATGGGGTTTATTGTTTAATCTAGATACGAATTTCTCTGAATATAATGGCTCTTGTCTTGGAGGGGTGCGATTGTTTTCATTGACATTTAGATAATCAGTATTTAGAGCGTAGTTACCGCCGTCTTTATTATTATAAGAGAGCAACCAAGTAAAGTCATAATTTTTTGCACCATTATTATTCCCATATGCTGATAGACCCATCACTTTGTATTCATCGCTATCCCTTTGAAATCCTAGATATTGAGTTATCATGGAATAAAAAATGCCTAAAGAATCTGGTCGTTTAAATTCCCTTAGTACAGAAATTTTATCATCGGAGCCATAACAGAGTGTTGTTGATTTGCCGTCGCCGGTTAGATCAGCTGTAATAATCATGGACTCATCAAAAACAGAAGTATAAAACACGCTCGCTGCATGTGCCATATGATGGTCAACAACTTTGACCTCAGGACAGAAACCAAAATGAAATTTAATATAAGTCTCCAAAATTCTTGTAATGTCATTATAGGTTATGCCAGGAAACACAACATAAGAAATATCTTGCATAGAGATATTGGCAAACTGAAGACAGAATATTATTGCATTTCGGGGAAGAACTCCAGTCGCAAATTTTATTTTCAGAAAACGTTCTTCTTCTGCGGCTGCAATTAATTTACCATCCTTTAACAAACAAGCTGACGCATCTTGATTATTTGAACGAACGCCACCATTTATTCCAAGAATATACATTTTTTTAATGTTCACTTGCATCTACATGGCCCATTTTCAGAGTTGATAAGCGAAGTCGATTCACAAGAGTGGACATATGGGATTATACATTTTAACACGTCAGATTCTACAGCGTCGGGATGTCCTTCTTGAGCAAGCACAAACAGCGTAAACATATGAGCATTAACAGAGTTAAGTAATACTTACATGATATTATTCAATATTGGAGTTTTTCTTACTAGTAAGATATTAGAACATACTATAGATGATATTTTCTATACTTTTGAAAATCCGAGATCTATGAGCTTGCAAGTGGGTGGAATTTTGAAACTAATAAAGCAACGACTGTCCATTATCAAATGCATATATACATATTATCTCATAAAGTTCCTTGAATAAGCATTATTGTGTATAATTTTATTATAAAACACATGATAAGCGATACACAAATTATGAATTCGCACACCTTCTTGTAAAGGTTTTAGTACGCGAGTGTCGACGGCCAAAAAGGTTCCTTCCTGGAAGGCTTTTTATCTTGTAACCACGAGTGATATATTGCCAGTAGATTAAGTGAATACAATAACACGTAACTATTAGAATTAAGTATGTCAATAATTTTAATTCTACAACCCTATTAAATGCATGCTTATAAAGCACAGTATGGAACGGCCTTCATCACATTTCAACTGCGAAATCTGTCTTTGGGCATTTGAAAACAATTCTGAGCTTGATATTCATAGCTATTTGGAGCACCTGACAATAAACCGTGTATCCCTGTCTAGTGGAATCGTACAGGATGCTCAAGTTATTACGGAGATACACTAAAAGAATTAAATAATAATAATTAGTCAAAAGAGAACGATTCAACGAAATTCCACATAGAGCAGATTATACATTAACTAGAGACGGTGATGAGTTGGGCATGCTATTCTTCCTATTCTGCAGTTGGCAACTTCAATGAAGGGTACGATTATCGCGCATTGTTCATGTTCAATGATTGAAAAGTGTAAAAAGATTGACAGAATAAATTTAGCACAGGAAAAACTCTTATGGTGTCTCGAATAATATTCCGGTGACTTCTAAATCCTATCGTTTAATTCAATAACAAATGCGATCTAAGAGAAGACACACGATGAGAAAGTTGCCAAACATTATTGCCGTACTACGAAATACCTGACCAACAACAGCACTCGTCTAAAATGCAATTTGGGCACACTTTAATTGAACTACTCTTTTTGCATTCCTCTGGTAAACATCCACAATCGGCACACCTAATTTGCATGAATTGTATTAGACAACCAACAATAAAAATCATTCAGATAGATGGCGTATGTGTATAACCAATCATTGCTGAGGTAAGGGATTATATTTATGCATACCCACTTACTTATATTTTGAGATCAAGATTACTATCAGCAGAGCCGTTAATCACCAGTGCTGTGCTAGCTCATGACATTCTGGACATGTCAAAACTAGTAAAGTCGTCAGCTGATAGCCGCAATTATATGCGTAAATCTAGAATTTTCCCTTTTCATTGATATAATAAACCAAAATTACGAACCATTCATTCTTATACTCAATTACAGGTTCCAGTTTGTGACTAGGTTCAACAAATCATCAAATATGGTTATGCCTGTCTGGCTAGAGGAAGCTGCCTGACGTACGTATGCATATCTTCACTCGTGTTTTTCTAGGTGGTTATCACACGCACCGAGCATTTAATCCTATAACATGATTGCATATACACAGCAATCAGGTCCTTGTTGGATAAACTATCCTATTGTTTATATAATAGACTATTGTGGTAATGGATAATGTCCACCATTAGCAAACAAATAACTTGCGAAATAAGCAGTATACCAAAGATAGGAATAGGCATACTAGCTGGAATTTTGGTATTTGGAATGTTCGTAGTAGGATATGACCAAGGACAGTTGGTACAGGCGATATCAGCTCCGTTTGGAATTCATCCAAATCATGCTCAGTTAATGCTTCTCCATGAATTCAATCATGATTTGAGACATGCTGCAGGATTTCCATGCCATTAGGATAGCTATTACAGCGTGCTGAATGCTTCAACTAAGATAGTAGATGAAGACCTTAATTTTTATTGCTATAACTCTTTTTTCTGGTGCAATTGCAGGTACTCTCCTTGGCTTAATTAATCAAGTTGTAGTAGAGCCCTTTATTGATAAGGCTATAGCAATTCAGACGCAGAGGGCTATCGATGCGGGTGAAAATATTGACCCCGTACAACAATTGCATTATCGTATGTGGCAAAAGGGAGGAGAAGTAGTTGCTAGTGCTATATACGGTATATCGCTGTCAGCATTATTTGGAATAGTCTTTGTATATAGTAGGAATTCGTTGCCTGGTTCTAACAACAAAAAGAAAGCGCTGGTTCTGACTGGTATTATGTTCGTTGCATTATTCTTGATTCCTTCTCTTAAATATCCAGCCAATCCACCTGCCGTTGGAAGCCCAGATACAATATACTACAGAGAGAGCTTGTATGTTGGATTTATAGCCATTTCTGGATTTAGTAGCTTGGCACTTGCTCTTCTATACACAAAAAAGCTAGTAAAGAACGTTAACAGGCCTTCTAAATCAGAAGAAAACATTGCAATTCCGGTATTGTTATATTTAGTTATAATGGGTAGCGCGTATCTTTTGTTTCCACCTAATCCTGATAAAATCACAATATCAATGGATCTAATTATGACGTTTAGAGTTGCAGGTGCATTCACTATTGGCATTTTCTGGGGTTTAATGGGCATAACTCTAGGTTCATTTTGGGACAAACTTAAACCACATGAAACTAGCAAAATTGCATCGGTCTAGTTCAAGAAAAGGCTCTTCAATCTCACGAATAGTCCCACACAATGCAAATGAGCAACTGAAATATTTGGTCAAATATCTTTCCGACTGATTTATGCAAAGAAATCCTGAATTGTTGGATAATCGTGAAAAAAGTTTATTTACAATTTCTCCTAGTTGTTTTTATTGGGCAAAGTCGTCACTCTCGGTATTATAGCGGCGGCAGTCGTTGTAGCAGCAGCGGCTACCTATTTTCTCATTTTAAATCTTATTGTTCCGCAGCAGGTAAATGAATCACCTGCTACGACAACACAAGTAAATGAACCAGCAGTTTCTGTCGATATGGCATCCCAAGTATACCATAAATATATTGGAATGAGTGAGCAGGATAGAATGCGTGTCGCGGCACAGATGACTCCACAGGATGAGAGTATGATCATGACAGAAGCTGCTAGAGTAACTACAGGTATAAAGGAATCTGTGCCGGGAATGAAAAATCAGTCTGTCAGTACCATAAGATCTGGTTCTTTTGCTGGTGTTGATGGACATTTAGCAGAAGGTATTGCAAAGATATTATCAGTAAATGGAACAGAATATCTTCGCTTCGAACATTTCAAGGTAACAAATGGACCTGATCTCCACATTTACCTTGCATCCAGCGCCGGAAATATACAAAATAGGAGAGATATAGGGATCCTTAAGGGTAGTGAGGGAGATCAGAATTATTCCCTAGGCAGTGTAGGAAACACAAAGTATGACACGACTATAATTTTCAGCCAACCATTTAGAGTAGTGTTTGCTACTGCAACTTTGCGATAATAGATTATTGCTCAGATACTGTGACGACAGGTAAATATTTATTTTGTTGAAATCAAGACCAGATTCATTTCGGGTCTGTGCGGTTCGACATTCCCGATACTATGCGGGACTGCCTTTATCATCCGATGCAACAGTGTTGGTTTTAATTTTGATAGTAGCCTACTTCACTATTAGTTCAGGATAAATCGTTTTCGTTACTCTTCCATCCGTTGCACTGATTCCAAGAGTATAGTTTCCAGGCGGTACGTTGTAGTCATTTTGGATAAAGAGCTGTACCTTTGCTGTGTTATTTTCCAATTTTGCTAAATCAATGAAATTTGAAGAGAAGTTCGCAGATGAATTCAGTACCCCAAAATGTGTCATTGAGCTTGATGTTTTGAAAAAAACAATCTCATGACTGTTATTATTGCTGGAAAGCGGAGGGACGGCGCTGCTGCCTTTATTGTTGTCCGAGTTTTTGGAAATCTCGAAGTTAACAACTGTTGTCGTTGCATTTTTTTGCTGTTCTCCTTGGTGGGCTGTCATTCGCGATAGCACTACTTTGTTTACAGATGATAGAATGTTAAACGGAAGAGAAACACCGGTGTTTAGCAGACCAATCTTGTCATGATTGTATTCTGAAAACCATACGTTCCTATTATTAACTGGATCGACTGCAAAGTTGAGAGCATTGGATATGTAACCTAAATTTGGATCACGCGTCGGTATCTCGTACTCGGTGAGCGTCAAGTCAGTAGTATTGAATAAAGCCATTCTGTTTCCGTAATGTTCATTAAACCAAAGCCCTCCTCCAGCTCCTTCCCTTAACCAAAAAGGCAAGGTTACATATTGGTGAGGATTACTGGAATCCGCGAATTTTGTCACACTTTTGGAACCCACATTATATGCTGTTATAAAGTTAGCGTCATGTTCAGTAACCCATAAGTTGTTACCTAAATGCACAATATCATAAGGTGAGTCGAATAAGCTCAGGTCATTAGAAGAAGAAGATGTGGATGACGGTATCTCCAATATCTTTACAACATTAACAACCCTGTTATTTGGATCTGTGATTGCTTTGAACTGTACCAATTTATTATTTAACGACTGCGTAACCCATACTGAATCGCCTTTCAAATATAATCCACTAGGAAAACTCTCATTACCTAAATTAAATTCAGTTACTTTGTACTGTGAACTAATGCTACTATTGCTATTGTCGGCCATGTTTTGGTTTTTTCCAATCTTCTGTATGACTCCAAGTTTGTTATCAGTGAATGTGGTATACCATATATTTCCCGTATTTTGGTCAACCCTCATTTGATAGGGAGCTGCACTTACCAGATGATTTGATTCAAATTTTTTAGTGGCTGGATCAAAGCGCCAAAGGGGATTTGGGGAGTCTGCTTGAGAAAACCAAATTGAACCAGCTTTATCTTGGACGACAGCCCATACCATCGATACACTGCTCTGTACATTGTTGTTTTTTGTAGCATTTTTTGGACTATCTTGTGGAATAGGATATGATACCTTGTTTTGGATCAAAACTAATCAGAGTATGAGACTTCGTTCCAACAGTCCAAACTATTCCGCTCTTATCGACTAATATACCATTAGGCCAAGTACCATTTGGCATAGAATACTCCTTTATGTATGGTGTATCAATATGTGTGGAGTTGTAGAGTGGAACACTTTCATTTCCGACATTAGTATCGAACGCAAAGGCTTTGTTTTCTAATGCATTCTGTAAATCCGGATTGTTATCCTTAATAGTAGTTACGAGCAGCAGCCCACCTATTAACAGAGCGCATCCTAGAGTGGCCACTATGGGAGTTAATGATAACGTGGCAATATTTGAAATAAAAAAGAGGGAGGCGTGTAGCTTTATTTTCCACAAGTCAAGTTTGCTGAAGAGGTGTTTCCGCAGCCTGTTGGCCACTGCTTCTGAAGATGGTTATTCAAATCCTGTCCAAGAGCATATGGACTCTCCACATTGTAGACATACGGTGGGTATTTAGGCACAGAATCAGCTGGGTCCCATAAGGTAATTACCTTACCATATGTAGTCTGCAGCAGTGATACTAATTTACCACATTGGAGTGTTGCTGGAAGAGATACACAGCTCGGCGCACCTCTTTCTGGAGTTAATTCTACTGCATGATTGTGCCAACTCGCACGTTCTCTTGGCGGCAGTTGAAGATACTGTGGTTTTGTGATAATGAACTCTATTTGCGCAAGTTGTGGTCCGGTACCTGGTTTAGCGGTACTGTCCCTAGCATAAAGCTGACAAACAGCTACTATTCTTTTATCGAGCTTACAATAGTGATCTATTGGTGCGTTCAGATTCGCACTATCATGTCTGTTAACAGTCACATGTATGTCGTAGCCACCGGTTGGATTAGTAGCGGGTACGTTTGCGTTAACTTGTGCAATAGAAGACTGCATTGCAGTTACTCCACCGACCATCGCAGCAGCCAGAGCAGCTGCAATAGTGCTCAGAAGTATCTTTTTTCTGTTTGCGTGATTAATCGTCTTCTCAGAATGGCCTTTATCACCATCTATCATTGAATGCAAAAATATACCATAACATTTAAAGATTCGCCCAAATTACACCCAAATTTGTCATGAGATTTGTGTCTTTCAATTCAGGATCTAATAAATGTTTGACTTTGTGAGGTTTACTATCGTCGTTTACTTCTCTTCTGAATGTTGAATCAATAAATTAGTATATTATCTTCTTGTGATCCAGAGCAGCACCGCAAGACCTGCAGATTGTGCAGTATTAATAGAGAACAGATACGGTGCCGCTGC
>Ga0193751_1002859_pt1 | contig 10374 bp, 12 predicted proteins | sample L1c2metaG_FD_143050 | JGI IMG/M metagenome (GOLD analysis project Ga0193751, IMG submission 143050) | Soil microbial communities from a riparian zone of the East river system, Colorado, United States - L1c2 | ecosystem: Environmental > Terrestrial > Soil > Riparian zone | place: USA: East River...
TAGTACCGGATCGCCGATGCTTGGAGTCCAATTTGTCGCGCCACCTCGGAAATGGTCAATTCTGGCATAGGACATTCTAGATCACCCCTTTCCGATCACCATCCGAATGTTGACAGATTCTTTACAAACAAACTCCTTGCCTTAAAGTTGACTTTAAGTTGTAGCGTAGTCGATAGAGCGACCGAGCGTCCGAGCTTTGCCGCCAGCAGGAGAAGTATTCATGCAGAAAATGAAATCGATATTGGTCTTCGCGTTGTGGCTGACCTCTGGCACCGTCTTGGCACAAGTCCGACAGCAGCGAGTTGACGCCAAGGAAGCTGCCAGCCTCGATGCAGAACGGGAAAAGCACGCGCTGCAGGTCTTGGCGAAGCTCACCGAGAAAGTGATCGTGTCCGCCGCTGATGCCATGCCTGCCGACAAGTATGGCTTTTCGCCAACGGATGGTGAATTCAAGGGAGTGCGTACCTTCGGTCAAATGGTGAAACACCTGTCCGCTACCAATTACATTCTGGCGGCGGCAGCCTTGGGAGAGGAGCCACCGGCGGATGCCGGCGACGAGCTTGGGCCTGAAGCTGTGAGAACCAAGGCCGAAATTCTTAATTACCTGAATGGCTCATTTGCACGTCTGGACTTAGCGATCGAAGGTATCGGCCAGAACAATACGCCGGTTAAATCCTCGCCGATCTCGCCCCTGAAAAGTGCGGAGGCGACTCGCCTGGCATTAGTGGTGGAATCCTTAGTGCACGCTTTCGACCATTACGGACAAATGGTCGAGTACCTGCGCATGAACGGCGTCGTTCCGCCCGCGAGTCGGCCATGAAGCATGGCTCTGCTGACAGGCCGATAGCTTGCTGTTTGACGAGCGCAGAACTACGCGAGCGTGCGGCAACGCTCCTTGCCCAATTTAGGTCTGCAGTGATCGAGACTGAGGAACTCCCGGATGGGTATGCTTTCCGCGTTCCCGGCAATGGCAAGTGGATTGCGACTACAGCGGAAATGATTGTGGCAGAAAGGGAGTGTTGCCCGTTCTTGACATTCGAGTTGGTTGCCCAACCTAATATGGGACCGGTAATCGTCCGCGTGACTGGCCCTGCGGGTGGCAAGGAGATCTTGAAAGCTATCTTGGGTAAGCCCGAGGCGGCTATCTAGCACTCTGGACTAGTGGTCGGTTACTCGAGACCACCGAAAAACAGCAAGGACGACACGGCGAGGAAAGCCTGATGCCACAGATCTCGACACAAGAGTTCGAACAGTTGCCACTGCGCGTTCACGACTTTCTTGCCGGCGTGCCGCTTCATGACGTGTGGGCCGTCGATCTGCCTCGGACTCGCTCCGGTATTACGCTGGATGAGTTTTTGCGTACGGCAAGCACGCGTCTGTTCACATGCTCGCCGGTCGTGCGCGCGCTCCTAAACATCCGTCTCTTTGTAGGCCGGCTGCTTGGTTGGGACCGTGAGCCGGCCGCAACCGCGACGGAAACCTTCGCAACGCGTCTGACCATCGCCGATCGCTCGAAGTCGCTTGCGCCGGCGGGCACGCGCGAGGGACTTTTCCGAGTGGTGTATAGCTTCGAAAACGAGCAGCTCCTTGAGCTGATCAACCGTACCGCCCACGCGGCGGCGCTGAGCGCCCTTGTCGAAACGGCACATGCCTACCGCTTCTATTTCGGCGTTTATGTGCGCAGCGTCGACCGCTTCACGCCGGTTTACATGGCCCTGATCGACCCGTTTCGCAAGCTGATCGTCTATCCGTCACTCCTGCGCACCGTCCGCGCGAGCTGGAACCAAACCTTCGGCAAGGCCTGACAACGAACACGACTCGGGCGTATGCTTACTGTGCCGGGATCAAGTCAAATTTGCCGGCCGATTCCTCGTAGAACAGCGCGCCGTCTTTCTTGTCTCCGCCGCTCCAATGCTTGTGGCCTCCCGGAACGCGTAAGAAATCCCCTGCCGCTACTCGCTTCTCACCGCCGTCGTCCTTGTACAAGTAAGCGCCCTTAACTACGACTATCCAAACATCGTTGGTGTGGGTGTGCATGCCTGCGTCGTATCCCGGCACGAACTTAGTAAAAGTCCCGTGCGCTCCCGTGTTGGCGTCCCCCCAGATGGCGGCCATGGAGACGCCGGGGTTCATTGCATTGAACTTCGCCTGATCAGGCGAAGCAAAAACGACTTTGTTCGCTTCATCTTGCTGTCCCTGCAGCCGCCCGATGGACCACGCGACCATAAGCGCCACTGCCACTCCAACAATTAACATTGATCGTTGCATTTCACCCTCCTTATTTCCGATTGCAGTTCTCGGTTCCAACCTAAGGCGCAGGTATTTTACACCTCTATAGGATGAGGAGCTGAGGCGGCGGCCCAAGCCTGTCATGAATGCTTGCGCCAGCGAAGCTACGAGTGGCTGGGTGCTGATCGCAGCGAGGCGGTCCCGCCCTTTCGACTGCGCTCAGGGCTGGCTCCCCACGTGCCGATTACTATCCCACTGAATGTAACCTACCGAGCAAATCGGTTCGGCTTGGGGCCATCAGAGGCGGTCGATATTATTCGTGGTCCGAACCCTGAACCAGTCGTAGTGAAGCCCCATCTGGGGCAAGCGGTTGTGGATATTCATAAGGGAATGCTGAAGCCGCGTTATCCATTCGCTATTGCGGGTGATTTCCACCTGATCGTAACGCGCGCCGTTTAGTTCCGCGATTCGCCGCGACTGGCATTGCTCGTAGTCCTGGCTCTTCTGGCACAGGTCATAGGCATTACCGACGTTAGCCCGCGTAGCGCTTTGATCTCCAGATTGTCCTTGATCGCATCCGCAAGTTCTTTGTCGTATTCGTCATACCAACGGCGAACCGCCGTTTCGGTCTGTTCGGGGGAGTGGGTCTGCTTGTATTTCGTGATCGCAATCAGGACGTCTTCACCGTTCTCCGCCTCGTTCATCTTTAGGCGAGGCAGGGGGCCTAGGCTCGATTGGAGATCGTCGTCCGTGATGATTTTCTTTGAGTGGACGTCTTTCTGAGCTTTGGCGCGACGGGAAACTGTCCCCAAGGGATCTTCGGACTCAGGCGACGTCTGGGACGGCGGGGGCGAAGATGGTGGTCGGTTCTGAGCAGAACTCAGGCCAAGGAGAGTCATAAGGGCCACAATGACATACCAGCGATTTTTGGGGCAGAGCCGCATGAGCGCTCCCAAGATAAAGGTGAGCATATTGAGGCAGTACAAGCCGCGCAAGGTGACGTAAGTTGCTCTGAGTAAAAACCTAAGGGGCCGCCCCCCTACTTCCCTCACGATGACGGGGTGGGCAGGGAACTGGATATTGGTTGACATGTTATACACATGAAAGTATGCTAATAACATGTCCAAAATGATTCAGCTTCGGAATGTGCCGGACGCACTGCATCGCGGCCTGAAGGCCCGCGCCGCGATGGCGGGGATGTCGCTGTCGGACTACCTGCTCGCGGAAATCAAAGAGATTGCAGAACGGCCAACGCTGGCAGAGTTGCGTGAGCGTTTGCACAAACGCAAACCGGTCGCGGTTCAACTTGACACCGCTCGCCTGGTGCAGGAAGAACGCGAGGCTCGGTGATTGTCCTGGACGCGTCCGCCGCAGTTGACTGGATGCTTCAGACAGCCGCGGGGCTGAGGATTGAAAAACGAATTTACGCGCGCAACGAGGCTCTTCATGCTCCTCACCTCCTGGATCTGGAGGTAGGGCAGGTGCTGCGGCGGCTGGTTCGAGAGACTGTGATCTCAGCCCGGCGTGCAGATGAAGCGATCGAGGATTTGGTGGATCTCCGAGTAACTCGATATCCCCATTTCGTATTCCTACCCCGCATTTGGCAACTTCGTCACAACCTGTCCGCCTATGACGCAGCTTACGTAGTGCTTGCCGAAAAGCTCGGTGCGACATTGGTAACGCGCGATGCCCGCCTGGCTTCCGCTTCCGGTCGCGCGGTGGCGGTCGAAGTGTTTTGATTGCCTCGGGGCACGGCTGAAGCCGCGCCCTGATACGAACCCCGTTTGGTCTAGACCTGCCGATAGCGAAAGCAATTCACAACATGATCATTCACCATCCCCACCGCCTGCATGAAGGCGTAGCAGATGGTTGAGCCGACGAAAGTGAATCCGCGCTTCTTCAAGTCTCTGCTGAGCGCATCCGATTCGGCGGTCCGGCTTGGGGCATGCTGCAGGCCATTCAGCGAATTCACACGCGGCTTGCCACCGATGAATTGCCAAAGATAGCGGTCGAACGATTCGAATTCGGCTTGCACTGCTAGAAACGCGTTGGCGTTCTTTACCACCGACAAGATCTTCAGCCGGTTGCGGACTATCCCTTCGTCGCGCAGCAGCGTGTCCAGTTTCTTCTGCTTGTAGCGGGAAATCTTCTTCACGTCGAAATAATCGAAAGCCGCCCGATAATTCTCGCGCTTCCTGAGAATGGTGTCCCAACTGAGCCCGGCCTGCGCGCCCTCGAGCACCAGGAATTCGAACAGCACCCGGTCAGCATGCTGCGGGACGCCCCATTCGCGATCATGATAACGAATGGCGAGCTCGTTCGTCGCCCAGCCGCAACGGATTATTTTCTTTTGTGAAGTTGATTGCATACTCGCTCGATGCCCTTCAATGCCTCGCCGCCGCACACGCCGCCTCAAACTCGGAATACGATCCCTTCACCAGCGTAATCGGAACAACTTCGCCCATGTACGGACGGCCCGGATCGTGGCCGTGGTACACGCTGCCGTCGGGCAGAAATGCCCGAAAAATGCTGCCGTGATCGTCCATCACCAGGTCGGGATTCTTCCAGTGCCCGCGCACCTCGAGACTGGGGCGGCGGTCGGCAATAAACTGGCCGTACAGGGCGGGCCAGTAGTCCATATAGAGGTTAATAGCCTCCCCGTCGGTCGACAGGTTGAGATGCGGCCTCATGCTGCCGCCCAGATGGAGCCGTGGGGGATGACCCGGCTGCCGCGCGGCGTGGGCTCAAAACGCACGAACAGGACGTAGTCACCGCTCTTTGCATGCAACTTTCCCCAGCCTTGCCAATAGGGGATGATGTGGAATTTCCCACCAAGATGGAAGGCCCAGGGATAGAAAAGGCCGGTCATTGCCAGCACCAGAATCATCCCCAGCACCAACACTACTGCCGACTGCCACAGTAGCTGCCCGAGGCAGCCGAGACATCCGCGACGTGGCTTGGCGCGAGGCGGGGATTGTGCGACATCTCCCCCTGTACGAATATCGCTCTGTCGCAGCGGCATGCAGCGAATTGTAAATCTTCCCAGCCCTGTCATCCTGAGCATCGCTCACTGCAGCCATGAACGCGAAGAAGGATTCTCACGTTGATCTCGACTTGATCCGGAAGAATTCCCTAAGGCGTCGCGCCGAGCGCGCAAAGAAAATAGGGGTCCTTCGACTGCGTTGGCCCCGCTTCGCGGACGCCAAACTTCGCTCAGGATGACAAAGTACCGGAAGCAGTCCTAGATTCACGCTAGTTACCTTCGTAGTACCCTTCCCGCCCGCCGACGTTGCCTTCTGCTATACTGTTCTTGACGCTTTTCCACGGTTTGCTCGTCACGCGGTGGTCCCTAGTTCCTCTGGACCAGATTCATCTCCGCATTTCCTGCCCGCCGTTTACTTTTAGCGTAAATCTAAAATCAATATGAGCGGCACGGAACCTGATCAACACGTGTATCTGAAGTGTGTGACAAACCAGCCTCTCCAGAAAGAACCAAACGAATGACTATATTTACCGAACTGCCCCTGTCTGCCGCTTTGCAGCAGAAGCTGGCGGCAGCTCAATTCATCACCTTAACCCCGATCCAGGCGGGTGCCATCCCTCCCGCCCTCGAAGGCAAGGACGTAATCGGCACCTCGCAAACCGGCAGCGGTAAGACCCTCGCGTTTCTGATCCCAATCGTTGAAATGCTTCACCGCGAAGCGTCTCACGAAACTCGGCACCAGACGCACGCTCTAGTCCTGTTGCCCACGCGCGAACTGGCCATGCAAGTTCATGCACAATATGAGAAGCTCCGCAGCAAGACCGCGCCCAAAGCGGCGCTGGTAATCGGCGGCGTGTCGGAGAAGGCGCAGATTAGCGGCCTCCGAGCGGGCGCTGGACTGGTAATCGCCACTCCCGGACGCCTTCAGGACCTTATGTCCCGCAAACTCGCCGACCTGCGTCACCTGAAAATTCTGGTGCTCGACGAAGCCGACCGCATGTTGGATATGGGCTTTCTTCCTGCCATCCAGCGAATTTTGTCGGTCCTGCCGGTGAAGCGCCAGACGCTGTGTTTTTCCGCGACCTTGGAACAGTCCGTCGCCGGACTGGTGCACGACTACATGCGCCAACCCGTGCGCGTCGCATTGGGTTCCGTTCTTAAGCCCGCCGAGAGCGTGCAATTGAAAGCTTACGAGGTGCGCCCCGGCGAAAAGCTGGACGTACTCCGCGAATTGCTCTACGCAGAAAAAGGTCAGACTCTGGTATTCACGCGTACCAAGCGCGGTGCCCAGCGGCTGGCACAGGAGCTGGTGCGCGACGGCTTCACCGCCACAATGATTCACGGCGACCGCACTCAAGCCCAGCGCAACGGGGCCCTGAGCGGATTTCAGGAAGGCTGTTTCCAGGTTCTGGTCGCCACCGACATAGCATCGCGGGGCTTGCACGTGGACGACGTAGCCCACGTAGTCAATTACGATCTGCCGAAAATGGCCGAGGATTTCATCCACCGCGTCGGACGCACCGGCCGCGCCGGATTACAAGGCCGCGCAACCACGCTGGTCGCAGGCGCAGAAGTTCTGGAGCTTCGCAGTATCGAACGCAAGCTGCAATTACGCATGGAACGGATCCAGATAGACAAGTCCGGACCCCAACGCGCGAGACGGGTGGTTGAGAATACCCTGGCCTCGCGGACATTAACCGCTTTGCCCGGCGAAGTTTTTGTGTAGGAAGTTTTTGTACAGATAGAAGCCTTCTCTCCAGGCACCTGTGTTTCGCACTTCCAACCTCTGTCATGCTGAGCGCAGTGGTTGCTTCGCGCACGCGAAGCAGCCACGAAGTCGAAGGGCCCCTTTGACTCCGGCATGGCCGGCGTCACGTAAGGGCATGCTGGCGCTGGCTGCGTCGGGAGAATTCCCTGCGGGCTCGGAGCGAAGATAAGCAGCGAGAGTCCCTTCGACTGCATTCTCGTCCGCTTCGCAAACGACAATTTCGCTCAGGATGACAGCTTAGGTTGTGCCGGTTGCTCAGTAGTTAACCGCAGACTGTCAGCAGTGCAAGGAACTCGCGGTACGATGCCTATGTGAATCGCATTCCATCGCTCGACGGCTTGCGGGCGATTTCCATTACTTTTGTTGTTCTCAGCCACATGTCCAAAAGCGGACATGCTCCCCGCATCTTCTACCAATTCGCCGCAACCGGGGTGAGCATATTTTTCGTCATTTCGGGTTACTTGATCACCAGCATTCTGTTGCGTGAGCGCGAGCACACGGAGGCCATCAATCTGTGCGAGTTTTATGTCCGGCGCGCATACCGTATCTTTCCCGCGGCGCTGGTGTTCATGGCTGTAGCCATCGTTCTATTCTGGCCGCAATTTCGCTGGTATCACATCGCTGCCGGCCTATTGTACGTTGCCAACTACGACCTCACTCGCCCCTGGGTTTTCGGACACTTGTGGTCGCTGAGCATCGAGGAGCAGTTCTATTTCCTCTGGCCGGGAGTCTTGAAACTCTGGTACCGGCACCGCGTTGCCATCGTGATCGGAGTGCTGCTGGTGGCTCCCGTGTGGAAAGCGGCGATGATCTACTTCAAAGGGGGCTGGGGAGCTTGGGCGTTTCCCGCTCTGGCGGACAATCTGGCGATCGGTTGCCTGCTCGCAATATTTGCGCCATGTCTCCCCCGGGTCAATCCCTACTGGGCATTCGCCATGGCAGTGGCCGCGATGAGCGTGCAATTCTTCACGGCCGATACTGCCGCGCGTACTTTGCTGCTGCTCATTGTGCTGAAGCCAGTCTTTTATGTTTCACTCGCCGGCGTGCTCCTGCATGTAATCCAGACGCCCTACAGGGTACTCAACTGGGCCCTGTGGTCTGGCTGGGGCAGATCAGCTACAGCCTGGATCTGTGGCAGGAGCCGTTTTGTGCCGATCGCCATTTGCGCTCGGGCTATTTGGCCCTTGCGGCCGTCGCTTGCGCATGTCTTTCTTACTACTTAGTTGAACGGCCTATGCTGAGGGTTCGCGAGAGACGCAGGGATCGGGCCGCAAGGGAAATCAGCCAGCCCAATCTCGAGGCCTCGCCCACGGCCGCGTAAGCGGCCTCAAAATCGGAAGAATACTTGCCCGGTGTTGGTGCGCGAACGTCGCCTGCTTTACCATCAATTGCCAATGGCATCACTCCTGCGGCGCAGATTCCAGAGTCCCGTCTTCTTGCTGGCCCTCACCTCAGGGCTGCTTGCATTCTCGGTTCAGTCTGGCGAACTTGGTTCGGCCGACACCATGCACCGCCTGCAGACGGCGCATTCCTTCTGGACTACCGAGCCTGCCGTTTTCCCCAGCGAATATCCGGAATTCGGAGTCCATGGCCGCGGCGGAAGACTCTACGACTGGTACGGACTCGGCCAGCCGTTGCTGCTATTGCCGGCAGACATTGCTGGCGCTTATCTTGAAAAGCTTCCGATCTTCGCCGACTACAACGGCCCCGACCCCACGGTCCGAGATGTTTTCGTCACCTACACGGTCAACATCCTGATCAGCGTGCTCACTGCGCTGATTTGTTTCCGGTTGCTCGATCGGCTGGGATTCAATATGCCGCAGTCGGTCGCCGGAGTCCTGGCGCTGCTGTTCTGCACTACCCACCTGCACTACACCCAGAACATGATGGAGAACAACTACATCATGCTGCTGACCCTCACCGGATTCGTCTTTCAATACGACTGGCTTCGCACGGGGAAAATACGAGCCCTCACGCTGGGCTCCGCGGCTCTGGGACTGAATCTGCTGAGCCGGCTTACCACAGGTCTCGACTTGATTGCGGCGGGTATTTTTCTCCTGCTCGTTCTCTGGTTCGAACGAGCAGGGAAGCAGGACTTGTGGCCTCGGTTAATTGCCTATGCGAAAGTCGCGCTGCCCATTTATTTGTTGTTCGTGCTCATCGACCGTGCCTTTCAGTTCTATCGCTTTGGCACCTGGACCGACACTTACGTCCATTACTTCACCCTGGAGCATCGCCTGCACGACCCGACTCTGCCCGCGAAATATCCGTGGGAGACGCCTTTCCACGTTGGCTTCCTGGGTCCGCTGATCACTCCGGAGAAGTCCATTTTCCTGTTTGATCCGCTGATTATCTTGACGATCCTGGTGACGGTCTTCGCATGGAAACGCTTCAGTCCACCGGTAAAGGCTTATATTTCTGCCGCATGTTTCTTGCTGCTCGCTTACATCTGCCTTTACGCCCGCTACACCGTATGGAGCGGAGACTTTGCCTGGGGAGACCGCTACGTCTCAATCGCGGCCGAAGGGCTAGCCTTGATTTCCGTGCCCCTGCTGCTGAAGTTCAGAAAAGAACTAGGAAGATTCGTCTGGGCCGCGGGACTGTTCCTAATCGCCGCGAGCCTCATCATCCAACTCGCCTCACTGGCCTTCTGGCTCCCGCTGGAAATTTATCAATTGGACGATTTCGGCCGTCCCGGTTTCATAATCTGGCTGCGCCTTAAAAACATCGTCGCCTTCGCTTTCGGCAAAATGGACGCCTGGGGCCTCAACACCGACGCCATGACCTACGACGCGTGGGACTATCAACACATAACCACATGGAATTTCTTGCCCTTTGTTCTGCGCCGGATTGGCGCCGCCCCCAGATGGGCCGTATACCTGACGTTCGCTGCCTGGTATGCGGCGATCGCCGCGCTGCTTGCGACGTTGCTGAAGCTGAAGACAGCGCTGCGTGAAGTTGCCGAAGCCAAGGAAGCCTGACGTTCCGGTGCACGGACCCAGACTAGGGCTCTCCTTTAGAATGGATATGTGGCCGAAGCCGTGCAGATTGGGATTTTCGGGGAATGCGATCCCGACTCACCCACTCTTCCCTCCATCGAAAAATCCATTCACCACGCTTCCGACGAACTGAAATTTGCTGTCGAAGCGCAATGGCTCCCCACCGATTCGTTGCTGGATCCAGAACTGGAAAAGAAGCTTGAAGCCTTCGACGGATTATGGGCCGCGCCCGGAAGTCCTTACGAGAGTTTTGACGGAATGCTGCGGGGCATTGAATTCGCCCGCCGCCGCGACTGGCCGTTCCTGGGGACCTGCGGAGGATGCCAATACACGCTCATCGAGTGTGCTCGCAACGTGCTTGGAATCAAGGATGCCGACTCTGCCGAAAACAATTC
>Ga0193751_1002860_pt1 | contig 10366 bp, 13 predicted proteins | sample L1c2metaG_FD_143050 | JGI IMG/M metagenome (GOLD analysis project Ga0193751, IMG submission 143050) | Soil microbial communities from a riparian zone of the East river system, Colorado, United States - L1c2 | ecosystem: Environmental > Terrestrial > Soil > Riparian zone | place: USA: East River...
TGGCCCGCGCGATAAACTCCGAATCCGGATACGTGTTGATCAGCGTCTGCAGCGTCATCCGCGAGACGTCGAAGCGGTTGTGCTTCATGGCATCCATGGCCCGGTCAAACAGTACCTTGTCGGGCTGTTTTGACCCGACGTTCGCCAGTGGATTCACCGATTTTTTGTTCGTGCATGCCACCGTCAACGTCAGCAGCAGTCCGAGAAGTGCAAAACTAAAATTCCGACGCATCATTCAACACCTCAAATTCCTGATCAACTCACGTAAGGACGGCCGCCTCGGCCGTCCAGCCTCTCTCCTACACCCGCTGCAAACTTGCGCTCCGTGCCGCTTCCAGCAGCGCCTCGGCATTCACTTTCGCATCGCCCTTGCCGAACACCGCATTCCCCGCCACCAGAATTTCCGCCCCGGCGCGCACTACCTCCGCCACCGTGTCCATCCCCACGCCGCCATCTACTTCGATGCGGTACTGGTATCCCCGCTCGGCCCGAATCTCGGCCAACTTCCTCATTTTATGCAGCGTTCCCGGGATAAACTTCTGCCCCCCAAATCCGGGATTCACGCTCATCACCAGCACATAATCCACGATGTCGAGCACTTCGCTGAGGGTCTCCACCGGCGTCGCGGGATTAATCACCACTCCCGCCCGGCAGTTATGCTGCTTGATAAGGTTCAGCGTCCGGTTCAAGTGCCGGCACGCCTCCTGATGGACCGAAATCCAGTCCGCTCCCGCGTCTGCAAATTCCGCAATGAACTGGTCGGGGTTCTCTATCATCAGATGGCAGTCCAACGGGAGCCGGGTTGCCCGGCGCAGAGATTTCACCACTGGAGGCCCCAGCGTTAGATTGGGCACAAAATGCCCGTCCATGATGTCGACATGGACCACACTAGCGCCGCCCGCCGTCGCCCGGTCCACCTGATCCGCCAAGTGGGCGAAATCCGCCGCGAGTATCGAGGGTGCAAGTTCGATCAAAACAGGGTCCAAGGTGTAGGGTCAGAACTGTGGAAATTCTAGCACGGTGTGGCGGTGGCTAGACCGCTCATGTGGGAACGGGCGCCCTCGCCCGTTCATGCCGGGCAAAAGCCCGGCAGCTGCGTGCAGCTTTAAGTCGCTCAAGGCGCGCGACCGTTCGCCCATCACGCGCTCGATTGCGAAAATCGCGTCTCCTCAGACCCCGCTAGCGCCTTCCGCGCCTTATCCACTTCCTCCGCCATCGCGTACTTCAGCTTCTCAATCCCTTCGCCGGTAACTGCTGAAATCGGATAAAGCTTCAGCTTTCTGCGCGTCGCCCACTGCTTCAGTTTCTTGAGCTTCTCCGGGTTCGCCACGTCGATCTTGGACGCGACCATCAAGGTCGGCTTATCCTCTAATCCCGCCCCGAAACTTGCTAGCTCGCCTCGGATCACCTCAACGTCCTTCACCACGTCGGCCCGGCCGCTGCTGTCGGAGACATCCACCATATGCACCAGCAAGCGCGTGCGCTCGATGTGCCGCAGAAATTGTGTGCCGAGACCCGATCCGGTGTGCGCGCCTTCGATCAAGCCTGGAATGTCGGCAACTACGAAACTCTCTTCTTTTCCCTTGTCACCCGCCAACACTACACCGAGGTTAGGTTCGAGCGTGGTAAACGGATAATCTGCAACCTTCGGCCGCGCCGCCGAAATGACCGAAATGAGGGTCGATTTGCCCACATTCGGGTATCCCACCAGTCCAACATCGGCAAGCAGTTTCAACTCCAGGCGGAAGTTGCGTTCTTCACCCGGACGTCCTTCTTCGTGTTCGCGTGGCGCCTGATGAGTCGAAGTGGCGAATTGAGCGTTGCCGCGTCCGCCGCGTCCGCCGCGCGCGATCACTACGCGTTCATCCGGGCGAGAAAAATCGTGGACTTTCTCGCCTGTGTCCTCGTCAAAGACAATCGTGCCTACCGGCACCTTGAGGACGATCCCTTCACCATCGCGGCCCGTTTTCTTCGAGCCTTCGCCGTGCCGTCCGCGCTCCGCCTTGTATTCAGGATTAAAACGAAAATGCACCAGCGTATTGTGGCGTTCGCTCGATTCCATCCAGATGTCGCCGCCATGACCGCCATCGCCGCCCGAAGGCCCGCCGCGCGGAACGTACTTCTCCCGCCGGAACGCCATACAGCCGTTGCCGCCATCCCCGGCCTTGACTCGAATTTTGGCTTCATCGATAAACATGATGTGTAACCGAGAGAACTTCGCCGCAACGAAAAAGCCTCGACTCGAAGCCGAGGCTGATAAATGTCCTGTAGAGACGCGGCTTACCGCGTCTCCCATCGTGTCCACAAAGACGGGGAAAGCCCCGTCTCTACAGCAAGACCTATTTCGCTTCGATAGCCTCAGGCTCGATCATCACAAACTTCCCCATCGATCCCTTGTTGAGGAACTTGATGCGCCCCGTGATCTTGGCAAAGAGGGTGTCGTCTTTGCCGCGTCCAACGTTCAGTCCAGGCTTAACCCGCGTGCCGCGCTGGCGGACGATGATCGTGCCGCTCGGCACCAGTTGTCCGCCAAAAGCCTTAAAGCCAAGCCGCTGCGCGTTAGAGTCGCGCCCATTTCGTGAAGTGCCTTGCCCTTTTTTATGCGCCATAAATCAGTTTCCGATTCTCAGTGGCCAGTTGCCAGTAATTCCCAAAAAAATGTCATCCTGAGCGGAGCCAAACCGAGAGCGAAGCGATTGGCTTGGCGGAGTCGAAGGACCCCTATTCATCATCCCCTTGCGTCGTAGCAACCGGGGTTTCTCAAGATGAATCCGCACTATTTCTTTTTCTTCTTCGCCGCAGCCTTCTTGGCCGCCGGCTTCTTCGCGACCGCCTTCTTCGCAGTTTTACCCGGCCGCGCCGAGCGTTTCACTTCGTGGCCGCCCTCGTGTTCGCCGCCTTCGTGCGCCTTCTTCACTTTCTTCTCTTTTTTCACCAGTTCAGGCGCCTTGAACGACTGCCCATCAAAAGCAATCTCCGTGATGCGGACCGCGGTGTAATCCTGCCGGTGTCCTCGAAGTTTCTTGTATTGCTTCTTGCGCTTGTAGTGGAAGACCAGAATCTTCTCGCCGCGTCCCTGCTCGACGACCTCGCCGGTTACGAGCGCCCCCGATCCCGCAGGCAAAACGCTGCCCGCCTCGGCCGAAACTGCCAGCACGTCGCCGAACTCGACCTTTCCGTTCTTGTCTTTCTGCGTTTCCATCCGGATCACGTCGCCCGGGGCAACACGGTACTGCTTTCCACCTGCGCGGATCACCGCGTACATAAACTCTCCTTATGCTCGTGTAGGGACGGGCCCTAGCCAGTCCGCGTAGGGACAGCCGCCCTCGGCTGTCCAAGCCGAGCGCAGCTCGGCAGATACCAATCTTGTGCTTGCTGTTTTCCCGCAACGGCTTGTGACCGGAAACGCGGCGCGGCCCCAGAACGGGTCCGCAAGTACAGGCAAACTCAACTAGTCTATCGTGCGCTGTGGAAATCGGTCAAACGGAACGTGGACTCGGTCCCAAGCCAGTACCGCTTTTCGGAATCATCCGCCATGCGACTGCAGCACTCGCCAGCGCCAAGCCAGCGCAAATTAGCATGACAATTCGATATCCAAATACAAATGCTTCCCCGATTGAGTGAGTGATGGAGGCCTTCGTGCTGGGATCGAGACCGGTCGGCACGTGCAAGCCGGCAAGCTTTGTCTCTCCCCCACGAATCTCCTGCAGAACCCCAGACGGGAGCGAGAAGTGTGCCAGGCTGTGGTTCAGCCAAAAGCCAAAGGCCTTCACCATCACAATCCCAAAAACCGCAATCGCAAGCACGCCCGCTACGCGAGCCACGGCATTGTTGATTCCCGAAGCCGCGCCGACTCGATCTTCATTCACCGAGTTCATGACCGAGGTGGTAAGAGGAGCCACCGTGACGGCCATCCCGAATCCCAGAACCACTATCGCCGGAAAGAAAGCCTTCCAGTAGCTGTCTCCGACGGATGGCACTGCGAACAGTCCAAAACCTAAAGCGACAATGACCGGACCAATAATCAGTGGCCCTCTTGGACCATAGCGCGACACCAGTCCTCCAGACCAGCGGGAAAGAAGGAACATCAGCAAAATCAAGGGAAGGATCGCAGCACCAGTTGCCGTTGCGGAGTATCCCTGGACTTGGATCAGGTTCAAGGGAAACAAGAAAAAGAAAATTCCGATCGCAGCATATAAGAACAGCGTAAGCAGGTTCGCGCCACTGAATCTGCGGGACTCGAACAGCGCGAGCGGGAGCATCGGCGAATTGACGCTAGCCTCGATGAACACGAAAGCGACAAGACCGCCGACGCCGACAATCAAACTCCCGAAAACCAGCGGATTGCGCCAGCCCAAATTGACCGATTCAATGAATCCAACAATTAAGCCGCCTAGCCCTGCAGTGGCGACAAGGGCTCCAAACCAATCGATCCGACCTGCCGTGGCGCTACGGCTTTCCGGAACCCGCCAAACCGAAATCGCGATCACGGCCGCCGCCAGAGGGAGATTGATGAAGAATACCCACCGCCAGGAAGCATGCTCAACCAGCCAGCCCCCAAGAACCGGCCCAACAGCGGTGGTGATCGCTGTGAACCCCGACCACGTACCGATGGCCTGTCCGCGACTCTTCTCGTCGAACGACGAACTGATAATCGCAAGACTGCCAGGCACAAGCAGCGCGGCTCCGACACCTTGAATGCTCCTCGAGATGATGAGCAGCTGGATGTTCGAGGCAGCGCCGCAAGCAGCGGAAGCAAGGGCAAAAATCGCTACACCTATCACGAATATCAAACGACGCCCGAACAGGTCCCCGAGCGAACCTCCAACTAAAATCAACGCCCCTAGAAACAGCCCGTAAGACTCGACCACCCATTGCAGATCCACGACCGTTGCATGAAAGTTCGCTTGGACCGCGGGCAGGGCAACATTAACAACCGTGCCATCGATAAAAGCCAGGCTCGAACCGAGGATGGTCGCAGTCAGTATCCATAGTCTCGCGTCTCGTTTAAACGGAACGTCGGCACCCGCCGATCGCATTACGGATTCATCGCAAGGCGTTCTCATGAAAGCTATGGATGCTGCTCACTATCCAATGGAGCGCATGGTTCCCGGGATGAGGGGACGGAGCGGACATCCTTTTCAAAACCCTTTCGCCGAATCCAGCAATATCGTGACCGGCCCTTCATTCACCAGTTCCACCTGCATCGTTTCCTGAAACCGTCCGGTTTCGCAGCGCAGGCCGGCGGCGCGGACTTTCTCCACAAAATATTCGTAGAGTTCGCGCGCCTGCTGGGGCGGAGCGGCCGCGTCGAACGATGGCCGCTTGCCGCGGCGCGCGTCTCCGTAGAGGGTGAACTGCGAGACCACAAGCAGCGCTCCGCCAACCTCCGCGACCGATAAATTCATCTTGCCGCCGGCATCTTCAAAAATGCGCAGGCCGATGGTCTTGTCGACAAGGTAATCAGCCTCAGCCCGCGTATCTCCCGCTCCCACCCCGAGTAGAACCAGCAGGCCGCGGCCGATCTCGCCGGTGATGTCGTCGCTAACCGTAACTCTGGCGTGGCTCACGCGCTGCACGACGGCGCGCATTTAGCGGCTGGCCTGAGTGAGAACGAGAAGCGTCTCGTGTCCGGCGAGCGCCTGCCAGCGCCCCTCGCGGTAGGTGAATACGTCGGTGAAGCGGACGCGGGCTATGACCTTGCCGGAAGCATCCACCAGAGTGGCGAGTCCGCGCGTAAACCCAAAATTCCCCTCGACGTGCGCACGCATTTCCGAGAGATGGTTCCCGCCCGGCTTGCGATGCGGGATGTGCTCCAACGTCTGGCCGCGGGTATGCAGCGAGCCATCTACGTCGGCGTCTTCGAATTCGTCGGCCACCATGCAGGCAACACTATCGGCATCCTTGCGGCTGAGGGCCGCGGCCCAGTTCTGTTCGAGTTCGATGAGCGCGGCCTCGGTCTTCGGCTGATCTTTGGGGCAATCGGCGGCAAGCGCGGATGACGCGAGGGCCAGCAAAACAGCAAGCAGGATTAGGATTTTCACGTCCAGATCGTGACATGAGTTCGGCGAAATGAGCAATAGCGGACACGAAGGAAACCCGTAACCACGAAGGGCACTAAGGAGCACGAAGGAAAAACCTCTAGGCGTTCATCCCTTCGTGGTCCCTCGTGCCCTTGATGGTTGATGAATTTAGGGCATTGACCGCCATGTCGAAGTTTGACCGCTATCCCTGCCGCCAGTTAGGATTCTTTAGTGATCTTTCCACAGGCCAGTTTTCTTCCCTTACTTCCTTTGCATACTTTTCCGATCCCTTTTAGACTACTGGTTTCGACTTCATTCGATCCATTGAGCAATATGCAGTCGTAAATAAGTAAACGACAATCAGCAAACGCCGGCCCGCGACCTGGACCCGCGATTCCCGAGACTTAGAAACGAGGAGAGACATGGCAGCCGTTGATGAAAAAGTGAAACAGATTATTGTCGAGCAGTTGGGTGTGGACGAGGGCGAGGTCACGCCCAGCGCTTCATTTGTGGATGACCTGGGCGCCGATTCGCTCGATACCGTCGAGCTCGTGATGGCCTTCGAAGAGGCCTTCGATATTGAAATCCCCGACGAGGATGCGGAGAAGATTCGCACCGTGTCGGATGCCGTCGACTACATCGGCAAGCACGCGAAGGCAGGCAAGTAATTTGGCGAGCAATTTGGAAAGACGGGTCGTCATAACCGGCGTCGGCCTGATCTGCGCAGTGGGCAATACCACTGACTCGGTGTGGCAAGCTCTGCTCGCGGGCAAGAGCGGTATCGACCGCATAACCCAGTTCGACGCCTCCGCCTTTGCCTGCCAGATTGCCGGCGAGGTCCGGAACTTCGATCCCTTCCAATTCATCGAGAAAAAAGAAGTGAAGAAGATGGGCCGCTTCATCCACTTCGCCGTCGCCGCGGCTGACGAAGCAATGAAGATGTCGCAGCTCAAGGTCACGCCCGAAAACGCGGAGAACGTCGGCGTGCATATCGGCTCAGGCATCGGCGGATTCGACGTGATCGAGCGGGAACATACCGCGCTCATGGAGGGCGGGCCGCGCAAGATCTCGCCTTTCTTCATTCCCGCCGCTATCGTCAACCTCGCCGCCGGGCATGTTTCCATGCGGTTCGGCGCCAAGGGGCCAAATGAAGCGACGGCCACGGCCTGCACCACCAGCGCCCACTCCATCGGCGACTCCTTTCGCATCATCCAGCACCATGACGCCGACGTAATGATTGCGGGAGGCTCCGAAGCCGCCATTACTCCTATGGGCGTCGGCGGCTTCGCCGCCATGCGAGCGCTTTCCACTCGCAATGACGACCCCGCTCGCGCCAGCCGTCCCTGGGACAAGGACCGCGACGGCTTCGTGATGGGCGAAGGCGCCGGCATTTTGGTTCTTGAAGAACTCGAGCATGCGCGCCGCCGGGGCGCTCCCATCCTGGCGGAAGTGGTTGGCTACGGTATGTCCGCGGACGCCTATCACATGACGCAACCGGCACCTGAACACGAAGGCGGTTTCCGCGTCATGCGCAACGCGCTGCGCGACGCGAAACTCGATGCCAGCGTCGTCGGCTACCTCAACGCCCACGGCACCTCGACCCCGATCGGCGACACGCTCGAAGCGCACGCCATTCGAAATCTGTTTGGAAATAAAGTCCCGGTGAGTTCCACGAAGTCCATGACCGGCCATCTGCTGGGCGGAGCGGGCGGATTAGAGGCTGGAGTGACGGTGCTGGCGCTGCGCGATCAAATTCTGCCGCCTACGATTAACCTCGAGAGTCAGGATCCGGAGACCGACGGCATGGATTTCGTTCCCAACCACGCCCGCAAAACGCAATTCGAATACGCCATGTCGAATTCGTTCGGCTTCGGCGGGACCAATGGCGCCTTACTGTTTCGCAGATGGTCGGAATAAGAATTCAGAAGGTCAGAGGTTAGAGGTCAGATTGCAGAGGTTAGAAGCCAAGAGATTTTTTACCTCTGCAATGTGGCCTCTAGCCTCTGACCTCTTTCGCGGTGCGAACTGAACTGACAAAAATTGAGACGAGTTCGTTCGCCTCCTTCACAAGATCGTGTAATTTTTCTGCCGGGAAAATATTTCCTTCCTGAAAGAGTTCGAGCCAAAAAACTGTCTCGTCTGCTTCTTCCTACACGATTCCTAGTTTGGCTGCGAATTCAGCCCGAGACCTTCCGCGACACGCGGCTCGGTAGTTTGCGCCTATCGATGTGCTGCAGCGAAGAAGTTGGGTACCTAAAATTCGCGCTTCTTGAGTTCGCGGAAGGGAGCGATAAAGTCTTAGGACCCGCACCGCAAAATCCTTGGTGCGGAGCTTCAGAGCCTCAGAGTCCCGCTTCATGCTACGCCTCGTGAAGCGATTCTATACTTTGATTTTCAATCCTGACGTGATGGTCCTCACATCGACAATGTGACAAATTGAAGAGGTCAGAGGTCAGATTGCAGAGTAAAAACCCTCGGCTTCTAACCTCTGCAATCTGACCTCTAACCTCTGACCTAGCCCTACTCCTTCTTCATGGCGTCAATCATCACATACAGCTCTTTAGTATCCGTCACTTCGACATAGGGCTTGCCATTACGCTTGTTGCTGACTATCCAAATCGTCGGCGTGTGCTCAATGTGCAGACTCACGCCCAACTCTTTGTCCGCCCTCACCAGCCCCGCCAGCTTGCCCGCCGGATCCACCACGAACGGCAAACCGATTTTGTGATCGGCGGCAAACTTGTCCGCAAATCCCCGCAAATTCTGCGGGTTGATCTCCAGTTGGTGCTCGAATACAGAGTCACGGAACGCGTTCCCGATCTCCTTGGAATGCGTGTCGAAGTAGCGCGCCAGCACGGCCGCGTCGAATGACCAGTTGTGCATCGGCAACGGGAAATCGTGTTGCACCAGCGGAATCTTGTAGGTCCGCGAGGCCTGAGCCAACAGCGGCGCCGTTCGACCACATTGCGGACACTGCAGGTCTTCGAAAACGACGAGCGCAACTTGCGCACCCTTCGGCGGACGGAGAGCCTCCGGCACATCCTGCCCGAAAACCGGCAGGCAGAACACCACCAGACACAACAGCATGAGGAGCGGCAATAGTCGTTGAATCTTCATAGTTTTTATTTGGATGCACATCGAACCGAGAATATACCTATGGTAGCGAATTCGGCCCATTCGCGCACGTGTGGAGGCGTGCTCAGATCCCTCCGAAACGAAGAATTACTTCGACATTGGGCAGTTCCTCTCCCCCCGATAGCGAAGTGAAACCACTCTCATGGAACTAGACACCGGGGCGGCTATCCCTGCATGGACTGCCCTCGACCGGCACTGCCGTACAATAGCCCCGATGATTGCGCATCTTCGAGGAACTCTGCTGGCGAAACATCCGAACCAGGCGATCGTGGAAACTCACGGGGTCGGCTATGACGTTACGATCAGCGTGCCGACGTTCACGGAAATGCCGGCGGCGGGCGCTGAAGTCGCGCTCCACATCCACACGCATGTTCGCGAGGACGCGCTGAGCCTGTACGGATTTTTGCGTCTCGCCGAGAAACAGCTTTTTGAGAAGCTGCTGACGGTGAGCGGGATTGGTCCAAAGCTCGCGATCACGATCCTGAGCGGCATGCCGGCGGACGAGATGGTGGGAGCGATTCGCGGAGGCGACCTGGTGCGACTCACGCGCACTCCAGGAATCGGCAAGAAGACAGCGGAGCGCATGGTGCTGGAGCTGCGCGACAAGCTACCGGCGCCCGCGGAAGCGTCCGAAATGAGCGCCCGGCTGGCGAGCCCGGTGGAGGAGGATGTTATTTCCGCGCTGGTAAATCTGGGCTATCAGCGGGCCGCGGCGGATAAGGCGCTCTTGGCGGCGCGGGGCGGCAAGAGTCCTCAGAGTTTTGAAGTGCTGTTTCGCGAGGCGCTGGGATCGCTGTCGAAGTGATTCCACGTCAAGTTGTCCACGCCGGGTGAGTCCACTCTAAGTGCCGTGTTAGTTCGAACGTTTTACTTCGAACACGTTATTTTGAATCCTGGGAGGTTTTGTGCGCAGACGGTCGGTTCAAATCACTCTGCTGGTCCTGTGTATCGTGGCCGCGTTCTTCATTGAGATCCCGCCGCTGGTGGACGAGCGGGAGAACAAGTTGTTGAAGAAGCCGCCCTACACGGCATCGGAGCGGGCGCTGCATCTGCATAAAGAACTCACCATCGCCGATCTCCACGCCGATTCGCTTTTATGGGGCCGGGATCTGCTGGAGCGCAGCACCTACGGGCACGTGGACATTCCGCGACTGGCGGACGGCAACGTTGCATTGGAAGTGTTCTCGCTGCCCACCAAGAGCCCACAC
>Ga0193751_1002861_pt1 | contig 10365 bp, 11 predicted proteins | sample L1c2metaG_FD_143050 | JGI IMG/M metagenome (GOLD analysis project Ga0193751, IMG submission 143050) | Soil microbial communities from a riparian zone of the East river system, Colorado, United States - L1c2 | ecosystem: Environmental > Terrestrial > Soil > Riparian zone | place: USA: East River...
GGAGACGCTGGAGCACCGCGTGCCGGCGGTCTTCCTGGGCTGTCACGAAGATTGGGGCGACGTGGTAGCCGTGGACGACAAGTTGGGTGGGCGACTTGCGACCCGACATTTGATCGAGGCGGGCCATCGACGGCTCGCGTTTCTTTCCATCCCCGAGCTGTCAGACAGCTCCGATCAAGCGCGTTACGTCGGCTTTGTGACCGAGGCTGAGAACGCCGGCATATCGGTGACGCGGATCAGCTGGTCGCCGCCTTCAGACCACGCTGAGATCAACGGCGAAGTTGCAGGGCTCCGGGACGCGTTCGTCGGCGATGGCAGTATCACAGGCGTCTTCGCTTCCAACGACGTCGCCGCAGTCGCCCTGATGGAGTTTGGGGACCGAGTAGGCCTGCGTGTCCCCACCGACCTGTCGATCGTCGGTTTCGACGATGTGCCGATGGCAGGACTGGCTCGAATCGCTCTTACCACTGTGGCGCAGCCGCGCGACGAGCTGGCGCGGAAGGGCATCGACACGATCATCGAGCGCATCGAGGGCAGGTTGACGGGTCGGCCGATCACGGCGCTGGTAGGAGTGCGCCTGGTGTTGAGGCAGTCCACATCGGCGCCCGCGATCGTCCCGCCGACGGTTCAGGCCTCAGCGCCCAGGGGCTAGCCAAACGCTGTCACGCTGGCCCCGTTCAGAACTGGCGATTCGTATTCGCGGATTGCCGTTGAGTACCGCCGTTTAGCACCCTTTTGGCGCCGCCGCTGCTGTCCGGTAGGCTCTGCCATGTAGTCACAAAAGGGACTACAATGTGTCGATGGCAGCTGTTGGTATTCGAGATCTAAAGACGCACGCATCCGACATCGTGGAGCGGGCCGAGGCGGGTGAAGCGTTCCTCGTTACCCGCCGCGGGAAGCCCGTGGCCGTTGTCCTTCCCTTCACTATCGACGCGGAAGACCTGATCCTTGCTCATGCCCCGCAATTCATTAGGCTCCGTGAGGAGGGACGCTCGGATCTGCGCAAGGGCAAGACTGTCGACTGGAAGACACTTAAGGCCAAGGGTCGCGAACTCAACTCCAATCGGTGACCTATCGCGTCGAAGTTTCACGCTCTGCAGCACGAGCGTTCGAGCGCGTTTCGCGACCTGAGCGCCGACGCCTCGAGCGAGCGATCGATGCACTAGCGCATAATCCGCGGCCGCCAGGAAAGCTTGTCAAGGCTATCCAGGGAAGCAAGGACCAGTTCCTTCGAATGCGTGTCGGCGACTACCGGATCATGTACGAGCTTCTTGAGGCAGACAGGATGGTCCTGATTTTGGGCATCGTTCAGCGAAAGGACCTGGAGCAGTGGCTGCGTCAACGCAGTTAAGCGAGCCTTCTAACCTCTTAGGACTGGCGAGCCCTCTGTCCTGCATGGTTCACTCTCACCAATCAGCTCGCTGAAGGGTGGAATCATTTCGGCTTACAGCCTGGCGACGTCCCCACTCTGTCACCCTTCAGCAGCGGTGAACTTGCTCGGTCGCTTTGCGCGGATGATTTTCCAACCCTCAACACTGAGGCGCTCGAAATAGCCGGCGAACGCGAATGCCAGAAAGAAGTCGTCCGTGAGCGCGATCTAAACAAAGCCCCACACAGTGGCGACCAGCATGCTGCGCGGGAAGGTTTTCGACTTGAAACCTTCAACTGGACTGTCCTTCAAGGCACCGCCCAGGGAACACAGGGTCCCCGCAAGCCAACCGGCGAAGGCGTTGAGCGCGATGTGGCGGAACGTCACTCGGCGAGCGCAGCGTCGAGGTCACGCCTTTGCAACTCGGACAAGATCTCGATCGCGAGCTTGGCAAAACTCAGATCCAGTAGCACGGTTTGGTCGTTAGGCCAGATGGCCGAGTCGAGGAAGGCCGAGAGGGGCTCGTATCGCTGCCATGGTCGTCGCCAGGAAGACTGATGGGCGATCGCGCTCTGAATTTGAGCTAACAGGAGCTCTGCTCTTACTGCCCTGCTCATGGGGACACGCTCGAGGCCAGGATAGAACCTGTTTCTCATTTGACCGCCTCAGCTATGCGCATGGGCGGCCGCGGCCCGCCTTCTGCTGTTGACCGGTCCCAGACGGTGACGTTGACTTCGGGAAACGCCGACTTCCACCTTGGCAGCCTGCCCTGGGCGGATTCTCACGGGATCTGGTTCGGCGACTGGAACTCGCTTTGGCTCTACACGCAAAATGGCGGTTTGCGCCAGGTTGCAACAATCCCTAGCGGTCTATTCCCGAGTCCTTCCCTGCCGCCTGGATACCTCCCAAAGGGTGCATTTGCCTCAGGCGCGCGGTCGGGCATGCCTTTGTATATGCAGGGGACGCTGGTTTCGCCAGCGGGGTCTTGTACATAAGCCGTTGAGGTGCCCGAACTCGTGTCGCACGTTCTCCAGACCTGTAAGACCCGTCTTTCCCAGTCGTTGACATGAGCGCAGTTGAGTAAGCGCCGACGAGCTCATCCCAGCTGGGCCGACGCTCTCGTCGCAGTCTCCGCCGCGTCACTCTCCATGTAGCCGGTTGTGATGCCTCTCATCAAGGCAGCGAGCACCCGCACAGTCAGGTGTGAGAGGACGAATACAGCTACGACGGCGACGCCGATGCCCAAGACCTCGATGCCGAGCTGCTTCACAGCCGCCTCGCCGCCTCCGAAGAACAGTCCGTTGGGAAGGGTAGGAAATCCGGAACCGGTGGCGAACTGGTTTTGAGCGAAGAAAGCGATCATCAGCACGCCGAAAATGCCGCCTACGAGATGGCCCGGAAACAGACCGACTGGATCAGACACCCAGGTGGCGCGGCCGACGAACTTTTCTGCGTATACGAAAATCGGTCCGCACAGCAACCCGAGGATAAGCGCGCTGCCGGGGCTCACGAAACCGGCGAGCGGTGTGATCACGATCAGGCCCATCAGGATGCCGTTCACCACATAAAGCGGATTGAAGATTTCCCGCGTAAGGATGTAAGCCGTCATGGACGTAGAGACCATCGCCGCAGCGGCGGCGACAAAGGTCGTCTCCACCACGACGATCGCCTCGTCGTTGAAGGCGAGCACGCTTCCGGGGTTGAAGCCAAACCATCCGACCCAAAGGAGGAGGATGGCGATGGTTAACCAGCCGGGGTTGACTCGGTAAGGGACCGCCGGACTGACCTTGCGGCCCTTAGCCCTTTCCTCCCGCCAAATCTGCCATACGATGCCGAGGCCGGCCGCGCCAGCCGCCCCGTGCACCACCAGACCGCCGGCGAAGTCGACCATGCCGAGCTTGGCCAGCCATCCGCTTGGGTTCCAGATCCAGGCCGCCGGCAGCGCCCATATGAGAGCGAGATAGACGACGGAATAGATGGCAAAAGCGGACAGCTTCATCTTGTGGAGTGCCACCACGCCCACTAACGCGAGAGTGACGGAGGCGAAGGCGGTCTCGAAGAGAAAGTAAGTCCCGGTGCGAAGCCCGGCACCACTCACCGACCACCAGCTGTCCGCGATACCAGGCGAGAAGCCACCAAGCAAGAGCCCGGGGCCGTACAAGGGGTTGCCAATGATGCCGCCGATGGTGGGCGCGAAAGCGGTGTTGAATCCGACTATGGCCATGACGAGCACAGCCAGGCCTGTGATGAGGATCGTCTTGACCAAGCTCCCGACAACACGCTCGCCGAGCTCGCCTACCTCCAGCAGCCCAACCGCTACGGTCATCATGAAAACGAAGAGTCCGCACAGAAGGACCCATAAGTTGTTGGCCAGAACAGCGGCCGTCATGTTGCCGACATCTCGGTCGCTAGCTTACTTGCCGATCTAATCTCTGGCGTGTCGGAGAGCTTTCTGAAGGCCGTGAAATCTCTTGACGAACTCGAAATTAGTTCTGTGGGCACGTACCGCAAGTACATATAGATGACGCGCGCGCAAGCTCGGCTGCTGATGCGAAGTCTTATCCGAAGCAAGCGTGCCCACCGCTCACAGAGCATTGCGGCTAGCGGCCGCATGCGCCGGCCCAAGTGGCGACGTAAGGCTTGGACTTGAGATCAACTGGCTGCGACGACACCGACTCTTTCACCGATTCCCGCGTGGCGTTGCTGTGCGGTTGCTTTATCGCAGTCAAGTGCTACTTGACAGCCCACCGCATTTTCAAATTCAAAAATTGGCTCCCCTTATTGGACGCTGTTCGAACTTTTCTCATCGCCTCGACGTATCAGCTGCCCGATCCTGAAACATCTTCGGCTGATTTACACCTCGGCCAAGCAGCTTGGCATCTCAGCCGTGTTCGTCCCGTTGTGGCTCGGACTTCGGCTCCCTTCGGGTGGACCCAAGTCCACAACGCGACATGGGAAGCGTATTCGGGTGGCGATCCTTCAGCTTGCGCTGGACGGGATTAGCCGAGCGAGACTCAGGCTGGTTCGGCAGGACCAGGCAGAGGCGGCCGGATTACCAGGTAAATGCCGGCGGCCAGCGTCCAGAGAAGGAAGAGCATGAAGCCTACCTGGCTGATATCGCTTTCAATCGAAGAGCTGCCAACAAGCCCAGCAAGAAAGACGATGGCCCCCGTCACGATCGCGGCCATGCCGATCAAGCGTAGTGACCGGCTGATGTTGAGCAGGCTAACGCCCACACCCGCGAGGAAGACAGCCGCGAGCTCAAAGCTCAGGGTGAATGCCTCGCCGTCCAAGATGTAGATGCCAAGCACCGTTTTCGCGTCCGCTCCGGACTTGGCCCACTCGACCATCGTCTGCTGGCCGGCGATCCCGACTGCACTTACTGCGACGTAAGCTATCGCTCCGGCGAATCCAAACATCGCGAGCCAATTGGGGCGATCGGGTTTCGCTGCGCGCGCGACCGCATAGAGAAAGCTCGCGAAAACTAGGAATAGCACATAGCCGAGTAACTCAATGTAGTTACCAATGCCGGTCTGACTCGCGCCAACACCATCGACATAGGCGCGGACGGCATCGGCCGTGGTTGCGGGCGGCAATCCTCCATGCACGCCGAAACCAACGAAGGTCACCACCACTGACAGAATGCCAGCGGAGGCACCGACTCGGCTCAGGCCGGGTCCGGACATTGCGGAAGATTAGCAGCAGGTTGATAGCACCTCACTGGCGGCATGGGGACGCGACCAATCGACTGGCTACTTCAGTTGGCGGGCGCCAAAGTTCCCCGGTGGGACCGAGATGCCCCAGTGCCGCCATCCTGGGACCAGGGCGAGCGGTTGCGCACAGCAGATTGGAGAGGGACGCGCAAATGCGCCCCCCTCTTTCGAGTCAGGCGTGAGCTGAGACGGCCTCGGTTCGGATGATCTGGGAGGTCGGGTCTGGCCGGACCACCAGCGTTACGCTGGCGACGATCATCCACAGCAGGAAGTTAAGCCCGACTCGCTCCACCATGACCTAGCGAGCGAACGCGGCGAACTCTATTTCGCCTTCGCCGAGACCGACAGAACGGCCACTGCTGAGCATGTCGACCAGTTCCGGGAGGAGCTCCATCGCAACCACGTCCGAGGCGTGGTTGATTCGATCAGCCGGTCATGAAGCAGTTCAGATTTGGCTCCGGACTGGAGACTCGAACCTTGAACCTTGCGTTGACAGCGCCCATGTTCACAGATAGGGGTCTGAATCGGCGAGTGGCTCTGCGTACTGCGGTTAGCCGATTGATCGATCTGCGGCCGGCGCAGGCTGTTGATGCGATGTATGACCCATAAGCTCCCCATACAGGGCGATGAGACGATCAAGGTAGACCTTCAATGAGAATTGGCCGGCGGCTCGTTCTCTCGCGCGCGCGCCCATACTCCGACAACGCGCAGGAGTCTCGATAAACATGCGGATTGTTGACCGGAGGTCATCGCGAAGGCTGGAATTGCTGAGCAGGACGCCTGCGTCCTGGAGAGCCTCGGTGTGATTGCCAACGCTGGTGGCGGCAACTGCGACACCACATGCCATGGCCTCTAGGAGAGCAAACGAAAAAGCCTCCAAACGTGACGGAAGGAAAAAGGCATCCGAGGCGCGAAGGATTTGGATGCGTAATTGTTCGTCAAGCACGGCTCCCAGGAACACAATCCGACGGTCTTGAAATCGGCGCCTTAGCCGGGTCAGATCGACTCCGTCTCCGGCGATCACGAGTCGCAGAGATGGCGGTGGCGAGGTGTCAAGAAACGCTTGTAACAGTGATTCGACCCCCTTTTCGGGGTCGATGCGGCCAATGAAACTGAAGAGCCGATCTGCGCCGAGCGTCTCGAGAGCAGGCGAGGGCCCAGGACTATATTTGTCGGTGTCAACTCCGTTTGGTATGACCGTCATTACGCGATCGGGGACGCCGAGGCTGACGAGTAGGTGCCGTTGGGCTTGGCCACTCACGATCACGCGATCGCACGCCGAAAGCGGGCGCACGTACAAACGATTCACAAACGCGGCGAGGGCACCCCAGCCTGACAGCTCGCGTGCAAAGGGGACGTGGTAGGTGACGACGATCGGGATCCCGAGCCTGTGGCAGACTGCAGGCAGCCTGAAGTCGAGGGTTGAAAACGGTGCTGACACGTGCACGAGATCGACCTCATACTCGCGAAGAAGGCCCTCGAGCTTGCTCCGCGCCCCGATTCCCGCGAGGGTGAAGCGGCGCTGAAACATCGGTTTGCCATCAAGGGCATGTGACGATCGCCCGTCGGCAAGGCTCTCTTCGTGGTGAATGAACAGGATCTCGACGTTGCGATCGGCCAGTCCATTCGTCACTTCGCGTGAATAAGTTCGCAGGCCGTCCCCGATGGTCCGCGACTTGTGGCCGAGCCAGCCCACTCGTATGTCAGGGGTGGCTTGCTGCGGGTTGTCGCGTGCGGATTCCCCGACGAAATCGTTCATGCCCGCCTGCGCAGACCTTCCTGGCCTTGCGTCACGATCTCTCTCATCGGCAGCCATACTAAGGGTCGGCGTTGAGCAAATCGCGCATGCCGCTGGATAGATATTCACGGTTCCTGCTCCACCTCGCCGACCAAGGCGGCAGGTACAGAGTCCTTGGCCTCTGGCGGAGGTTGGAGCCGACGGTCATGCGTCTTTGGCGGGTACGTCCCGTGCGGCCGGGGGCTTTGATCCAGTTCGGCATCTCACCCTATCGAGGACGCACGACTCGTCTGGCGGACGGCACGCTCGTCCGGCATGGTGATCGGATTCTTCACTTGCATCTCGACAACCGTCACCTGGCCGCCAACTCGACCGCCAGCGACGTCAACCCGTGGTCGCTGCTCGAGCTCGCACGCCGTGACCTGGACGATCTCGCCGCAGAGGTGGCGTCCGGTCAACTGGGAGACGTGCGAGCGATACGTGGCGTGACTGTGTTGGCTGAGGCGACCAGGCGGGTCGGATTCGAAGTCCGGCCCTTGCCTCACAACTTGCGCTGGGCGCTGATTCGCCGGGTGTTGACGTTGGTGCTCGCTTCACACCATCGCGCTGGAGCGAAGGATTTGGATCGCGGCGTACCGTGGCCGGGCGAGGCCTGGATGGGCTCTCGCACTTTGCTCATGCGGCTGAAGCCCGGAACGCTCGGCGCTGCCGAGGTGCACCCGGTCGAGCTTGAGTCGAACCTGTGATCGGCCGATAATTCGGACATGTCGCGCGCCGAGGGGTCGGCAAACGTGTTGACCGAGTTACCCAGCGGAACGCTGACGTTTCTGCTCAGCGACATCGAAGACTCCACTACGGCCTGGGATCAGCATCCCGACTCGATGCGTCGCGCTCTAGAGATTCACGACGAAATCTTCCAGAGTGCCGCTTCCCATCACAACGGACGGCTGGTCGAGCTCGGGCGCGAGGGCGATAGCGTCCTGTGCGTATTCAGGCGGCCAAGTGAAGCCGTCGCCTGCGCTCTGAACGCCCAGCTGGCGCTCCAACGCGCGAAGTGGCCGGCAGGCGCCGCAATCCGCGTCCGAATTGCATTACACACAGGAGAGGCGGACGTACGCGACGGCCACTATTTCGGCCCAGCTGTCTACCGCTGCGCTCGGTTGATGGCGACGTCCAGCGGCGGGCAGACCATCCTTTCCGGGCCCACGCACGACCTTGTCGTCGACAGCCTCCCCCAATCGGTCTCGCTTCTCGACCTCGGCTCCCACCGCCTCAAGGACCTCTCGCGTCCTGAGCGCGTCTTCCAGGTCATGCACCCCGATCTTCCCCACGACTTCCCGGTCCTGAAAACGCTCGATGCCCAACTCACCAACTTGCCGATCGAGCTCACGAGCTTCCTGGGTCGGGAGGCCGAGCTCGCCGAGCTGAAGGACCTCGTCGGAAAGAGTCGGCTGGTTACCATCTCTGGAGCGGGGGGACTTGGCAAGACACGCATAGCCCTCCACCTCGCCGCCGAGCTGATCGATGGCTACGCGGATGGTGTTTGGCTTGTTGAACTGGCCGCCCTTCCCGACCCGACTCTGGCGGTAGGCGCTTTTGCGAAGAGCGTGGGCATCCGCGAGATGCCTGGAACCCCTTTGCTCCAGACATTGACCGCGCACCTGCGGGAGCGCCATTGCTTGATCGTCGTTGACAACTGCGAGCACTTGATAAGGGAGTGCGCAAGGCTGTTGCAACACCTGCTCGCGAACTGTCCGGACGTAACCATTCTCGCTACAAGTCGAGAGGTGCTCGGCGTGCCCGGCGAGCAGCTCTGGCGTCTGGCGCCGCTTGCCCTGCCGCAAACCACCGGCACAGTGTCTGCCCGGGAACTCATGAAATCAGAGGCTGTGAGACTTTTCGTTGAGCGCGCCTGGCCGAATCAGCTAGTGCCTGAGTTCGATGAGCGCAGGGCCGCCACCATCCTTCTTATATGCCAGCGGCTGGATGGTATTCCGCTGGCGATCGAATTGGCCGCGGCTCGAGCCAAGGTGATGACGGTCGACGAGCTGCTGGCTAGATTGGATGACCGCTTCCGGTTGTTGACCGGCGGCGGCCGAACTGCGGGACCCAGACAGCAGACACTGCGCGCGACCGTGGACTGGAGCCATGAGCTGCTCGAGCCGAGCGAGCGAAAGCTGTTCAGGCGCCTGTCGGTGTTCGCCGGTGGTTTCGCCGTGGCAGACGTCGAGGCCGTCTGCGTCGACGTTGGTGAGCAGTCCGAGGAGATTGTCGAGCTACTGGCACGGTTGGTCGATAAATCGCTGATGATTCCCGTCGACGCCAGTGACGGAGAGGCGCCAATGCGGCTCCTGGATACGCTCCAACAGTACGGAAGGGAGCGGCTCATCGAGGCCGGTGAGGCCGAACTCTACCTCCGACGCCATGCCGACCACTTCCTACAGGTTGCTGAGCGCGGCAAGCATGCGAGTGACAGGCGAGATGATTCCATCTGGCTGGATCGGCTGGACAGCCAACACGACAACTTGCGCGCGGCCCTGCAGACGAGCCAGACCGTTTCGTCCGACCTGAACTTCAGGCTGGCGACGGCGGTTCTAGCGCTCTGGGATGCACGCGGCTATCTCACCGAGGGGCGTGACTGGCTGGAAAAGGCGCTTGTCGCGTGGCCCGAAGAGACCGTGCTCAGGGCCGATACCCTCGGCGCCGCCGGCTGGCTGTCACAGCGGCTCGGCGACTACGAACGCGCAGCTTTGTATTTTGAGGACAGCGTACGCATCGCGAAGGCGACCCAGCAAGGTCACGTGGCGGCAGAGTCGCTTGGGAGCCTTGCCCTCGTCCGGTTGTTGCAGGGTGACAGCCAGCGGGCAGGTCCATTGGTCCGCGAGGCAATCGCCATCGCGGAGGGTCGCGACGATCGGCATGCGACTGCAGGCGCGCTTCTGGTCATGGCCTTGGTCGCTTACTTCGAGGGCGATTTCGATTCGGCCAGAACCTGCGCCGAGAGAAGCCTTGCTCTGCACCGCGACCTTGGGAACGAGAAGGTCGTGGCCTTCTTACTGGCCTGCCTGGCGACCCTCGCCCTGGATAACCAGGAGGACGCCATGGCTCGCGCCAACCTTCGCGAGAGCCTCGAGATCTCGCGCCGGCTGCACGAGAAAGTGGATGTCGCTTTTGTTCTGGAGACCTGCGCTCGGTTTGCGGATGCCAGGTCCGAATCGGCCCTTGCGGTCAAGCTGGCCGGCGCCGCCGCATCGGTTCGAGAGACTGTAGGAGCGCAGGCTGCGCCACCCTGGAAAGCGATGGTCGACATGAGTTTGGAGTCCGCCCGAGAGGCGCTTGGGGTAGCGATTTCGCAGGCGGTTTGGAGGGAAGGCCGAGCCCTATCGCTTGAGGAGGCAATCGACCAAGCGCTGGCGTGGCTTCAGGACCGTTTGTCTGCTCGGTGATCAATCCCGAGTCGCAAGAAATCCTCGAAGCACGACGGAAGCGGCGCCTGGCGACCATCTGGGTTCTCGCGGCCACGGTCGTTGCCGGCACCCTTGCCG
>Ga0193751_1002862_pt1 | contig 10365 bp, 9 predicted proteins | sample L1c2metaG_FD_143050 | JGI IMG/M metagenome (GOLD analysis project Ga0193751, IMG submission 143050) | Soil microbial communities from a riparian zone of the East river system, Colorado, United States - L1c2 | ecosystem: Environmental > Terrestrial > Soil > Riparian zone | place: USA: East River...
AGCCTGAACCGGCACCCGCGCCAGCACAGCCTGAAGAGACGGGGTCGCGTGCGTTGGTGGGTGCGCAGGCATACGACAGCGAAGGAAATCGGAGCTGGGCCGGCATGATCCGACCGGATGACACCGACTCCCCCGAGCCGATTCATAGTCCTGATAAGGTCGAGCGGAGTCTGCTCGACAACGAGTCTCCATGAGCCCACGAGTCGACGAGCTTGAGGCCGAGCTAGTAGCCCTGCGCCGCCACAATGAGCAACTCAGCCAGCTCGCCGAGCAAGCCATCCGCATGGGCGAGAAGCTGCTTATACCGGCTCGGGAGACCGTCAGCGCCTATTACGATTACGCTCGTCTAGCTGCCGCGAGCGCCGAGACGGCCAAGCCTGCGGCGCGCCGCCTCGCTGATGCGGTGGATAAGCTTTCTCGCCTGCTGGGGGATTCGAAACTTCCTCGAAGAGATCGGCGCCGATCGGCGCCTCGGAAGTGATGCGGCGCCCGATGTGACGTGCGCTCATCGATGCTGCTGTTATCCCGGGATTACCGTGAGCAAGCCGCTTCCAGATCACGCACCCATTGGTCGGATCCCCGCGATTTGACCATGGGGGCTTCACGGTCCTGCCGTGTGCGTCATCAGGCGCGCCGGCCTGTGATTTTCGAACCGGGTGCCTCACGGTCCTGACCGTTGCGTCCTCAGCGTGGAGCCTCCGCGGAGCCATCGATTGCTGCCAAGCGAGTTCAGATCTGCTGACGACAGTCACCAACGTACCCCTAGGTTGCGATAGTTCCCCAGGAAATTGTGACCCGGCTGTGGTCCGTCGACTTCAGACAACCTTGGAAATCACCGATTTTGAATACAAAAATGGTCGGGGGCGTGGGATTTGAACCTCGTCCTCGGGTCCCGAACCGTGTCGGTACCGTGTCCTCGAGTGTCCTGGCGGCTTCTCTAGGGGCCGCCTGAACTCAAATGGCGTGGCCTTCCTGTCCTTCCGCGACCTCTCGGGGACCTTCCGTTTCCGGGAATGCGTGATCCACCTGTGATCCAGCGAAGGCCAGATCGGCCTAGATTGCGACCACATTCGGAGGCGAGGAGGGCGGTGGCGTGATCGCCATTTGCCGGTTCGCCCGATAGCGTCCTTTGGTGGACTCAGGACTGCGGGCGATAGCGATTACGAGCCACGGCCCGAATATCAGGCTGAGCCGTTACTCGGTCGGGATGCTGAGCGTTCCGTAAGACTGAATGAACCTCAAGGTTTTCGTTGTGCTGGCAGCTCTTCTGTTCACGGTTGCCTGTCAGTTACCGGGGACGTCCTCGGGCTGCAACGCACAAATTGATTGGGTCAATTTCATTCAGATCGGATCAACGCAATACGTTGCGGGGCCGCAAACTCCCACCGTTCTTCAGGAAAGCGACCTGGGCGCTGTCTACGCTCATGTCAAGTTCAGGGTGAGTGGCAATGTCTGCGATCCCAACTATCGCTTGAAGGGTGGGGACGCGGCGTTCCTTGATGCGGGAACGCCCATCTATCAGGTAAACGGCCACCCATCTAGCGAGGAGTTGGCGGCACGATTCAACGGCAGCATTGTCGTGTACCGGGCGATTTTGCCGGCATCGCCGAGCTGATGGTGTTCTAGCCGGATTCCATCTTCGCCTTCAGAGCGGCCCAGAACCTTCGCGGCCCCAAGGCCACCGTAGGTCATGTCCAAGTTCGCTTACCCCCTTACTGTATTGCCAGTGGTGAGAACCTGAGCAACGGTTTGACTCCGTCCGGCTTGCCGCGCAAAATCTCCAACCCGGAGATCGGAGATGTCCTTACCTTCGTGGAGGTTGCCGGGGAGACTAACGGCGACCGGGTCGTGGTCGAGATCACGCTTGCGCCGGGAGGCGGAAATCCAATGCACATCCATTTGAGGCAGACCGAGACGTTCAAGATCCTCGCGGGCGAGCTCAACGTCACGATCGCGGCTGCTACTCGACGCTTCATAGAAGGTGAGGAGGCCACCGTTCCCCCGCGTACGCCACATCGCTTTTTCTCCAACAGCAACACCCCGGTCACGTTCAGGGTCACGGTTCTTGAGCCGGGTCGACTCGAGGACGGGCTCCGGATCCTCTATGGATTGGCGCGAGATGGCAAAGCGCCGGGAGGGCTCCCTCGCAATCCGCTTGTGATTGCGCTCTGCGCCGAGCAGAGCGACATGTATGGTGCCGGCATCCCTCTTTGGATTCAGATGGCGCTGGTCCGAGCGCTCGCTCCCCTGGCCAGGGCACTGGGCTATGACCGGAAGCTGGCGGTGTACATGCGCAGTTCAGCAGACGCCTAGCCCGAACTTAAGTTGACCAAGGAAGGTTCAATACAACGACGCGTGAGGCGATCGGCGCGCCGCCACGAATTAGAGGCAGATGGCTCGGGCAACTGGACCTTGGCGACAAGCTTGCCAGCGAACCAACGTTAAGCCAGAAGCGGCTGCTTCAACAAATTGGGGTATTGCATGGCTAGTGTCTTCCATCGAACGGACGCGAGTGCGGCGGATCTCGCAGTCAAACAACCCATCGATTTGAAGGTGCTAAACAACTTGCGAGGGCACACCCCGCACTTCTCGGTTTATGTGGACCCTGCTTTGGGTCCTGATGGCCAGCAGGATGCTGACACCGTCCTCGCTAAATGCGAAGCGGATTACACGAAGATCTCTGGCTACTTTGGCGGCCTGACTGCAGGTCCTTTCAGTGTCATCCTCTTTGCGAACCCGAGTGGCGCCTATCACATGACCTGTTCCGCCCCCGACCTCTTCTGTGATGCGAAGGCGAATCAGCCCAGCGGAAACCACTCGGAGTTTCTGAATGTCGCCGAGTTCGTCGAGGTGTTTGAAGCCGTTCAGGCCGCCGGTTGGGATTGCGGGGCGAGCAATGGCGAGGGTTTATCGAGAGTACTAGCCACCGATCTCTACCCGGCAGAGTTGGACGGCTTCGCGACGGCTCGAAGCTGGCTCGATTCGAATCGTCCTGATTTCGTCGATCGCGCTCTGAATAGCGACAACGATTCGCTTGCCAACGGTTGTTCGGTGCTGTTCTTGAACTGGCTTCGATTCCAGCTCGGGTATTCGTGGCAGCAGGTTGCCGCCGCCGCGGCGCCGACGCTTGGTGAGACGTACACGAAGCTTTCGGGCAAGACAGATGGATTCAAGATTTTCAGCGCGCTGGTCGATTCCCACTTCCCTGCCGGGCGGCCCTCGGGATTCGCGACCGATAACCCATTTCCACTCTGAAGCGAACTCTATCGGCCCTGTGGTGGCGCAGCCGACCTTTAGCGGCGCGGCGGGCGCCGAGACAATGTTCGACCGCGGGGAGGTCAGGCGGCCGCGATAGGTGCGGGCGCGGGCTTACCGGCCGTTGGGCCCTCAACGTCAACGCCAGGCTGAATGTGCGGCAATCGCAGGCGCTTGAGGAGAAGGGCATTAACGGCGACGATCACGCTCGAACCTGACATCGAGATCGCCGCGATCTCCGGTCGCAAGACCAGGCCAAAGGCGGGCTGGAAGACGCCAGCCGCGATCGGCAGGGCAATCACGTTGTAGCCGATCGCCCAGCCCAGGTTCTGGCGCATCTTGCGCAGCGTTCCCCGGCCGATGGCAAAGGCGGTGGCCACATCCAGCGGGTCTGAGCGCATCAGAACGATGTCGGCCGTCTCGATGGCGACGTCGGTGCCGGCCCCGATAGCAATGCCGAGATCGGCCTGTGCAAGGGCAGGCGCGTCGTTGACGCCATCGCCAACCATCGCCACCCGCTTCCCGCTTCGCTGCAGCTCGGCGATCTTCTCCGCCTTCTGCCCAGGAAGCACTTCGGCGATCACGCTGGTAATCCCGAGTTCACTCGCGATGCGCTTGGCCGTGGCTTCGTTGTCACCGGTGAGCATGACGACCTCGATGCCCGCCGCTCGGAGCGCTGTCACTGCCTGGCGGCTGGTCGGCCTGGGCGCGTCGGCAACGCCTATTAGGCCGGCCGCCTGGCCGTCCACGCCGACGATCACCACTGTTCGACCTTCAAGCGACATTCGCTTGAGCGCCTCGTCGAGCGGTCCAAGCGCAATCTTCTCCCGCTCCATCAAGCGCTGGTTTCCAACGGCCAGCTTGTGCCCGTCGACCGTCGCGATGGCTCCATGTCCGGGCACGTTGGTGAAATCGCTCGCCGCCGCCGCTGGAATCCCGCCCGCTTGGACGCGCTTGACAATGGCCTCGGCCAGCGGGTGCTCGGACTCTCGTTCCACCGCGGCCGCCAGCCGCAGCAGCTCCGCCTCCGGCAGAGAGCCGGCGACCACCTCGACCACCTCCGGTTCACCGTTGGTCAGGGTCCCGGTCTTGTCCATCACCACGGACTGGATGCGAGCCGAGGTCTCAAGTGCGAGGGCATTCTTGAAGAGGATGCCGCGTGTCGCTCCCAGTCCCGTTCCGACCATGATCGCGGTCGGCGTCGCCAGCCCCAGCGCATCGGGACAGGTGATAACCACGACCGTGATCGCGAAGAGGATGGCGGTCTGAACCGATGCGCCGGTTGCGAGCCAGACACCAAAGGTCCCAGCACCCCCAACCAGGGCTACGAGCACCAGCCAAAAGGCGGCTCGATCAGCGAGCTGTTGCCCTGGCGCTTTCGAGTTCTGCGCCTCCTGCACCAGCTTCACGATTTGCGCCAGCGCGGTGTCGGAGCCGACGCGCTGAGCCCGAGCGCGCAGCGAGCCGTTCTTATTGATCGAGGCTCCGATCAGTTCTGAGCCCGGATTCTTGGAGACTGGCATGCTCTCACCAGTCACCATCGATTCGTCTACATCGGACTCGCCTTCTTCGACAACTGCGTCAGCAGGAATCTTGGAGCCGGGTCGGATGAGCAGAAGATCGCCCACCACCACCTCGGCGGTGGGAACCTCGACCGGCTCGCCATTCCGGATTACGGTCGCGCGCGCTGGCGCGAGGTTGAGCAGCGTGCGGATGGCGTCATTGGCTCCCCCGCGAGCTCGCATCTCGAACCAGTGGCCCAGCAGCACAAATGAGGCCAGGACGGTCGAGGCTTCGTAGAAAACGTCGCCGCCGCCGCGGATGGTGACAGCCAGTGAGTAGAGCCAGCCGGCGCCGACGCCCACTGCGACCAGCACCATCATGTCGAGCGTCCTGTGGCGAAGGGCACGCACCGCGCCGTCAAAGAAGATCCACGCGGAGTAGAAGATGACCGGCAGGCTGAGGATAAGTTGGAAGACGTCGTCTCGCAGCCCGAGCGGAGCGGGCACCTCGAAGCCCAGGACCTTGCGCCCGATCTGGGACCAGAGCAGGATCGGAATCGAGAGGAGCACCGCGACGAGAAAGCGATTGCGCATGTCGCGGGCCATGGCGTCCATCGACATCCCTGCTTGGCCCCCATGCCCCATCGCCTCGGATGGCGCCATGACCATTGCCTGGTGAGCGGGTTGCGTTGGCTGTTCAGGCTTTGTTACGGCCGGGTGACCCATCGAGGCCATGTCGTGGCCGGCGTGCGTACTGGGCGCCGCGGGCGTCTCTCTTACCTCGCTAACCGACGACGGCCCCATTGCTCGGTCGTTGCTCGGAGCCTCTTCCATGGGGGAGCACATATGGGCCGGGACCGACCTGCCAGCGCAGTGGTACCCGCATTCCTCCACCCACTTCCTGAGTTCGGCAATGCTGGTCTGGCGCGGGTCATACCGAACCGTCGCCGTCTGCGCAACTGGATTGGCTTCCACCGAAAGCACGCCCGGCCGCGCCGCGAGGGCTTCTTCGAGAACCGCCTTCTCACTCATGAACTGGAGCCCGCCGGTGTGAAGGACCGCCGTAGTTACGTCAGCGGTTGCGCCTTTGTGAAGCCCGTGCTCCGATTTAGAGGTAGAGGTCGCGGTCATGGCTAGTCGATCCCGGCTTAATGGCTCTCGTGCCCGCCCTTGGCGCTCGCACCGGCGAACTTCGCGGGATCCTTGTCGAAGTTCTCTTTGCATCCGGCGGAGCAGAAGTAGTAGGCCGTGCCGTTGTTGAATGACCGGTACTCGGCGGTCGCAGAATCGACCGTCATTCCGCATACGGGATCAATCACGCTGGTTTTCTCGCTCATGTCGTCTCCTTGGCCCATTGGGGCATGTTTCTGTGTAGGCCGTGCGTCATACGCGCCGACCTCGACCTTGGGCTCGGCCGCTGAGCCTGGGATGGCCGCTGATTGCACCGGCTTCGATCTGAAGCTGTGAAGGCGGTTCGCGTTGGATACCACGGATAGCGAGCTCATCGCCATTGCGGCTGCCGCGATCATTGGGCTCAACCGCAGACCCACGAACGGATAGAGCACGCCGGCGGCGATCGGGATGCCGATCACGTTGTAGGCGAAGGCGAAAACGAGATTCTGTCGGATGTTGCGCATGGTGGCGCGGCTCAGCTGGATCGCCGTGACCACACCCGTGAGCGCTCCAGAAATCAAGGTAATGTCCGACGACTCGATCGCTACGTCGGTGCCTGTCCCAATCGCGAGGCCGACGTCGGCTTGAGCCAACGCCGGAGCGTCGTTGATTCCGTCGCCGACCATCGCCACGCGCCTACCCTCGGATTGCAGTCGCCGCACCTCCGACGCTTTGCGGTCGGGCAGGACCTCCGCGAGCACGCGCCCGATACCCATCTGCCGGGCGATCGCGGCTGCAGTGCGCCGATTGTCTCCAGTGATCATCACGACCTCGAGGCCAAGCGCGCGCAGGCTGGCGACGGCGGCAACCGACTCTTCCTTGAGCGTGTCGGCGACAGCGATAACACCCGCGGGCTTGCCGTCGACGGCGATAAGCAGCGGCGTCTTACCATCGGCCGAAAGGCGATCCGCCGCGGCCTCCAAAGTGGTGACATCCAGTCCGGCATCACGGAGCAGGGCTGGGTTTCCGATCAGGACCGTGTGACCGTCCACAGTGGCCCGAACGCCCCGGCCGGTTATCGATTCGAATCCCGCAGGTTCGCTGAGGATGATTTCACGAGATCTAGCTCCGGCTACGACAGCTGAGGCCAGCGGGTGCTCAGACAGCCGTTCGGCCGAGGCCGCGAGGCGCAAAAGCTCGTCCTCTTTAATGTCGGGCTCTGGAAGCACGTCCGTGAGCGCGGGTTGGCCGCGAGTGATCGTGCCCGTCTTGTCCAGGACGATCGTATCCAGCTTGTGGGCAGTCTCGAGTGCCTCCGCCGACCGGATCAGGATGCCCTGCTCAGCTCCCTTGCCTGTGCTGACCATCACTGAGAGCGGAGTCGCCAGCCCGAGCGCGCAGGGGCAGGCGATGATGAGCACCGCGACCGCGGCCACCATCGCCGAGGTAAACGCGGGTTGCGGCCCGAACAGGAACCAGGCCACGAAGGTCCAGATCGCGATACCTATGACCGCGGGCACGAAGTAGCTCGAGACCGCGTCCGCCAGGCGCTGAATCGGCGCCTTCGAGCCCTGCGCCTGCTGGACCAGCTTGATGATCTGGGCCAGCATCGTATCCCGGCCGACCCTGGTGGCCCGGAAGCGGAATGAGCCCGTACGGTTGATGGTGGCGCCAATCACCGTGTCGCCGGCCCGCTTCGTGGCCGGGATTGGCTCGCCAGTGACCATCGATTCGTCGACTGCCGACTCGCCGTCCACGACCTCACCGTCAACCGGTATCTTCTCGCCGGGACGGACGATGACGACGTCGCCGGCGACCACGTCCTCAACCGGGATGTCGGCCTCTGCCCCATTGCGGACGACGCGAGCCGTGCGCGCCTGGAGCCCGATCAGCTTTCGAATCGCCGCCCCGGTTCCGGCCTTGGCGCGGGCCTCGAAGAGCCTGCCCAGCAGGATCAGAGTGATGATCACGCCGACAGCCTCGAAGTACACATCGCGGAGTCCGGCCGGCAGGATGCCCGGCGCCACGGTCACCATCAGGCTGTATCCGAACGCCGCTGAGCTGCCCAGGGTGATCAGCGAGTTCATCTCTGCCTGGCGGTGGAGAAGGCTGAGCCAGCCGGTGCGATGGATGGGCCACCCCGAATAGAACATCACAGGCGTAATCAGCGCCAGCTGCAGCCAATGATTGCCAAGGATCCCGACCGGTATGAGGCTGCCGGCCATGACCGCGAACAGCACCGGAGCGGTGAGCACTGCCCCCACCACGACACGCCGAACGAGATCGCCGATCTCGGCCTTGCGCTCGGCCATCTCGTGGTCTTCGGTCAGCCGGTCCGACTCCTCTACGCCGTCAGGCTCGGGGTGGATCGAATCGTTCGCTCGAGCGACGGCAGCCGGTGCTCCGTGACCGTTGGCTTGGGGTTCGACGATGAGCTTGCCGTGGATCATGTTCATCCCGCAGGCGAAGCCGAACTCACCAGCACGGTCCGGCAGAAGGTCGACGGTCGTCTGCCCGTATGCGGACAGCGACCTGTTTAGCGCAAAGTCAGGAAAGACCACGCGCGACGTGCACTCGCCACTCTCTTGGCGGTCGAAGACGATCCGCAGGGGAACCCCCTGGCGAACTCGCACCAGGTCGGGTGAGTAGCCACCCTTCACGATCACTTTGACTTCCTGGACGTTCCCGACCTGCTCCGCCGAGTGAGCCTTCTTGGGGCCGAAGAAGAACCAGCCCAGCAGACCGGTCAATGCCACTCCGCCCGCGACAACTGCGATGTCTGCCGGGTTCATGGCCGCACCGCCTTTGGATATCGCGTCGTCCGGGTGGTGCGGATCGCCACTCTCACCGACCCTTGATGAGGCGCTCAACCGCCTGGTTGAGCTCGCGAACCTTCTGGGAGCCGTCGCCTGCCTGAATAGCCTCAACCACACAGTGTTCGGTGTGGTCTTGGAGCAGCAGAAGGGCGACTGCGTCCAGCGCCGCCTTTACTGCACCCACCTGTGTGAGCACGTCGATGCAGTAGCGATCTTCGTCCACCATCTTCTGGAGGCCGCGGACCTGACCTTCGATCCGCTTGAGGCGGACCTGGACCTGGGGCTTGTGAACTTTGTAGCCTGGCATCTTTAGAGGATACCCCTTGGGGGTACCAGTTTGTTTCATCTGCTGAGGGCTCTCACCTTAGGCACCCATCGACCAGGCGCCCCATTCGACCGGCCTCGATTCCGATTATCAGCAGTCCTCGTGGGCGCATCGCCAATTAACCCTGAAGCGCCTTGCGCGTCTTCTCGAATTCGTCCTGTGTGATCTCGCCGCCGGCGAGCCGCCGCCGGAGAACATCCAGGGCCTGGTCATTGCCCTTGGTCCCGGTGAAGCCCCGAAACGCAAACGCCGCCAAAACGATGATTCCGCCCCAGAAGAGGACCATCATGCCCGCCATCCAGAGCCAGTTCCCGCCGTCGAAGTATCCCCACATCATTTCAATCAACCTCCTTTTGGTTGTGTCACGAGCGTAGGAGCCGGCTCTCTGGACACCCAGTGCCACGCGTCCCTCCGATGCCGGGCCATTAGACCCTATGGGGGTATCCCCGTCTGGGTCTACACCTAGGTCATCGACAGCGGATGAGTTTAAGGAGATCAATGAGATGGCGACAACCAGTGGGACAACAAAAGTGAATGAGCCAGGCGGGTTTGCGCAGTGGCGCCTTAACGGCATCGGGCTCCTTCGGATCCTGTTCGGCCTCGTTTGGGGTGTAGACGCCTGGTTCAAGTGGCAGCCGAGTTTCATCAGCGGATTCTCGAGCTATCTCAGCGGCGCCCAGGATGGCCAGCCGTTGCTCCTCCACCACTGGATCGTCTTCTGGACGAACACCGTGGGCATCGACCCGACGCTCTTCGCCTATGCAACCGCCGTAGCCGAGACTGCCGTCGCGATCGCCTTGATCGTGGGCGCGTTCACGAACCTGACGTTTGTTGTCGGCGTGTTGCTCTCAGTCGCCATCTGGACGACCGCTGAAGGATTCGGCGGACCCTACGGTGCTGGCTCAACAGACATCGGGGCCGCGATCATCTACCCGCTGGTCTTCACTGGCCTGTTCCTGAGCTCGGCAGGGTTGTTCTACGGAGTCGATCGCCGGCTCACAGCGGCCCTCGGCCGTTTCGGATATCTGGCTACCGGCGGGTTCCACCGCGCACCTTCGAAGGCTCCGATCGGCACGCCAATCGCGACCTACTGATTTCCACACGGCTCTAACGATCCCGGGGAGAGCGGCTCGCCGGGATCTTTCTTTTCCGCTGCTAAACGCTCAGTGGCAGCAGTGGGTGTTGGTTAGAAGCTAGTCGAAGCTCGCAAGCAGGACCGAAGGTTTTGAGCTTTGCAGTGCTCTGGTCAATTCACACTTCCCGCCTGGACGGCCATCAGGTCATAGCCTGCCTCTACGGTGGTGACAGATTTTGTCGCTACCTTTAGCTGCATTTTCGGTCGCTCCACATACAT
>Ga0193751_1002863_pt1 | contig 10362 bp, 6 predicted proteins | sample L1c2metaG_FD_143050 | JGI IMG/M metagenome (GOLD analysis project Ga0193751, IMG submission 143050) | Soil microbial communities from a riparian zone of the East river system, Colorado, United States - L1c2 | ecosystem: Environmental > Terrestrial > Soil > Riparian zone | place: USA: East River...
CCGCGGGATCCGGGTATTGCTCGAAGGGCCCGCACGCACGTGCGCCGCGATCTTCGCTTCCTCGATCCGCTGCACACAGAAGGTACATTTCTCCATCACGCCGCGCATTCGCACCGTTACGTTTGGATTCTTCTGCATCTTCACGATGTCGGGCGCGCCTTTGCTGGTGAAAGGCGCGACGTATTCTTCGTAAATGCCGAATTCGCCTGCGATTTTCCTTTTTCCGACCGGCCGCTGGTTGTAATCGAAGAAATTAAACCGGCGGACTTTGAACGGGCAGTTGTTCGCGCAGTAACGCGTGCCGACGCAGCGGTTGTAGGCCATGACATTGAGGCCGTCTTCGCTGTGAACGGTCGCGTTGACCGGACAAACCGTTTCGCAGGGCGCGTTCTCGCAATGCTGGCACATCATCGGCTGGTGCACGATCTCCGGATTCTCAGGCCAATCGCCGTTGTCCTCGTTAAACGGTTTCGCGCTGGCGTAATAACGGTCGATCCGAATCCAGTGCATGGCGCGGCCGTGGCTGGCCTGCAGTTTGCCAACGATCGGAATATTATTTTCGGCCTGACAAGCAATCACGCATGCGCTGCAACCGGTGCAGACATTGAGATCGACACTCATCCCCCACTGTTGCGGCGCAGTCAGTGGCGGATGGCTGTAGAGCGACGGCATCTGCGGGGACAATTCCGAGCTCATGCCGATTTTGTTCACGAAGTCGTTGTCTTCGCGGTAATGGTCGAGGGTCGCTTCCCGCACGAGGCCGCGGCCTTCGATGCTCCAATGGTCCTGCGTGATCGAGAGCGGATATTTCTTCCCGATTTTCGTGACCCGCACGCTCTCGATCGTTTTGCCGTCGACGACGACAAAATGCGGATTCGCGGCGGTGCGCAAAAGATAAGTGTTGAAGCCAGTTTGGGAGCTTTGCGGCTCCTCCGCGACCGTCCGGCCCGCGTAGCCAAGCAACTCGAGTCCCGGCATCTTGCGTCCGTAACCAAACGGAATGGTAATTGAATTCTCCGCGTGTCCCGGCGAAACGAGCGCCGCAATCACGAGCTCGCGGCCAATTGGCTGATCATTTGCATCACGCGCTGTATCGGTAATTGCGATCTGAACGAGATCACCGGTTTCGACCTCGAGACTTTTCGCGAAATTCGGGCTCATCATGGCGGCGTTGTCCCAAGTGAGCTTCGTGATCGGATCGGGTAATTCCTGGAGCCAGCCGTTACTGGTGTAGCGGCCGTCATCGATTGCATAACTGCGGACGAAAACGATCTCGGGTGATTCCTGCGCGGGTGGAGGCGTCGGCGCCCAAAGTTGTCGGGCGAGCGCGCCCGCAGCACTGCTGTTGAAGGTGACCGGCCGTTCGCGCGGTGGAGCCTGCGCGGCGAATCCATCGCGCAAAAATTTCGACCACGCGGTTTGGAAATCGCCGGGCGGATTAGTCGCGCGAAACGTTTCCTGAACGATCTCCGGCCCTTCGACTTTCCGGCCACCCAGCAGCGCATTGAGCAACTCGATCTCGGAGAAACCGCCAAAGAGCGGCAGAATCATAGGCTGGATCGACAAATAGGCGCCACCCGAGGTGAGCGCGTCGCCCCACGATTCGAGATAATGCGCAGCTGGCACATGCCACTGACTCAGCCTGGAAGTCGCGTCCTCATGATAACCGAGGCGAACAATTTCCGGGACTTTCTTTTGCAAATCAGCCCAATCAATCGGCTTCTTCGTTTCCGGGTCCTGTGCCACTGCCCTGGGTGCGTTGAAAACCGGGTCGCCACCGAAAATGAAAAGCTGCTTGACCCGGCCCGAGCCGATCGCTTCGGCCAATTGCAAAATGCTCTTTGTGTTCGGATTCTGCGCAAACTCGCGGAGAACAATTGTCCGCCCGATGTTCTTAAGCGCGGAATTAATCCCGTAAACAAGGAGTTGCACGATTACGGGCTGATGTACGCCAGCCACCACGAGGCTCGCGCCTGATTTCGCCACCAGATCGTTTGCCGCTTCGGTCAACCACCGATCGTCAAAAACGTCAGTGCCGGCCGGAGCCGTTAAGGATCCAAGAACTGCGGAAAGTCCGGCGTCTTTCGTGAAACCAGCAATCTTTCCCGCAAGCGTGTAAGTCAGCGCGGGGATTTGGCTGGCCGGACAGCGCAAGCGATGGTCGGCCATCGAACCGGTGAGCGTGAAACGATTTTCCACGACGTAGAGCCGATTCATTGTGTCTTTCGCCGCGGTCACGCGTCGGCGCGAAGTGAAGCCGCGCACCGAAGCAATGTCTCCTTCGCCGCAATCAAGAAAATCGCTATCGAGCGCGAGGACAATGTCGGCACGCTCAAAATGGGGAATGAGCTTCGAATTATCCCCAAAACCAATGCGAGTGGAGTAATTCTGCGCATCGCTCAGCGCCGGCTCGTAAACCGACCAGAGCATTTTCGGAAAAGCTTTCTCGAGCTCAGCGCGAAGCCGCTCTCGTGTCGGCGAATGAACTTCTTCCACGAGAAAAGCGAGCCCGTCCCCGCCTGTTGCGCCCAGTCGCGCCCGCAACTTGTCGATGTACACTTCAAACGCCGCGCGATCGGATGTTTTGCCCCTGTTGACAAACCGCCTCGACCGAAAAGGATCGTAAAGATCGAGGACCGACGCTTGCGCAAAGGTGTCGGTCGCGCCACCGCTCGCGGGATGAAGCGGATTGCCCTCAAGTTTGATCGGACGGCCGTCCACAGTTGTAGCGATAAGTGGAATCGCGCCGGTTCGGCGCGGCATCGCGGTCGCGTAATAGAGAAATTTTCCAGGGATCGTCCATTCGGCACTTTTCGTAAACGGAACGAGATGGGCTTCTGGCCGGCGGCAACTCGTCAGGCCAATTCCCGCGAGCGCCATCGACGCGCTCATCAATTTCAAAAAATCGCGCCGCGACCATTCTTCGTCGGTCAACTCGGACGCACCGGCCGGAAATTCGCGCTCGAGCCATTGCCGAAATTCCGGCGTGTTGCTGAACTCACCGAGGCTGCGCCAGTATTTCTTTCCACTCAGGGACTCCGGCGGATGTTGAAAGACGCGTTTCATGCGGCACCTCCGGAGGGGCGCGCTTCCGCGCGTCCGGGACATGCAGAAGCATGTCCCTCCGCGCGAATCACCACGATTTGGTTCACTTTCATCGGTGGCACCCCTGACAATTGGTCGGCGGATTGATGTTCCAACGCTCTTTCAGCGTCTGGCCAATCTCAGTTTGATTGAGCTTTTTCTTTTCTGACCAATTTTCACTCACTTCCTTTGCCTGGCCATATTTGGCGACAAACGCTGCTGGTTTCACGTCGTCGGGTTTCCAATCGAGATTGAAAACCTGGTCGTCAGGGCGCAGGAAATTCTCTGGATGCCGATGGCATTCGAGGCACCAGGCCATGCTGTGCGGCTTGGCGTGATAAACCACCGGCATGTGATTGACCGGGCCGTGGCAACTGAAGCAACTGATCCCGCGATTGACGTGCGCCGAGTGATTGAAAAAAACGTAATCGGGCGTGCGATGAATTTGCACCCACTCGATCGGTTTGCCCGTCTTCCAGCTCTCGCGCACGGGTTCGAGCTTCGCGTTGTCCTTCGCCACCTGAGTATGACAGTTCATGCAAGTCTGGGTGTTGGGCAGATTGGAGTGTGCCGCCACCTCAACAAAGCTGTGGCAATAACGGCAATCCATCCCGAGTTGTGAAACGTGAATGTCATGGGGAAACGGCACCGGCTGAATTGGCTCATAGCCAACGCGCGTATATTTAGGGGTCACGTAATACCAGGTCGCCGCTGTCAAACCGCACGCGATTAGAATGCCGGCCACCGCCATTTGCAGCGGCAGCCAATTGCACCAGCGTGGAAAGAAATTCGCCATAAATCAGCGGATCTGCACGCTGCCCAGCCACAGCCGCCAATCTAAAAACGAACCAAAACTAAGGTTAGGATGTGCTCCGTTCAGAGATCGTAAAGTTTGAGGTGAATTGCTTGCCCGAATCGACCCAAAGAGTCTATGAATCGGGATTGGGTGGGCAAAAGAAAATTCATCGCTCAGTTTCATGTCGGTCTAAAAGCCAGCGGCCAATTCTCCCGATACGGAAAAGTGGCGAATTGGCAAAAACTGATCACGTCAAAACTTCACCGCAGCGTCAAGTGAAAGTGCGTTCATTTCATTTCTGTTTTCTGTCTTTCTTTCTCGTCTACTCGCAGCAAATGAACGCCGCCGCAGCTGTAGATCTCATTTTCGTGAACGGGAACATCTACACGGTCGACGAAAAGCGGCCACATGCTGAAGCGATCGCGGTCAAAGGCGGCCGCATCGCGTTTGTCGGATCGAACGAAGACGCGAGGAAATGTCAGGCCGGGCGCGTCGTCGATCTTGGCGGCAAAACTGTCGTGCCTGGGCTGACCGATTCCCATTGCCACATTTTCGGGATTGGCGAGCGGGAAATGACCCTAAATCTCGAAGGCACAAACACGCTCGAGGATTTCCTGGCCAGGGTGAAAGCCCGCGTCGCCGAAACCGATCGCGGTAAATGGATCACCGGTCGCGGCTGGATCGAAACGTTTTGGAAACCACCACGATTTCCAACCCGCCAAGATCTCGACAAAATCGCACCCGACAATCCTGTCCATCTCACGCGCGCGGACGGTCACGCTGCGGTCGCAAGCAGCGCTGCGCTAAGAATCGCGAAGATCGATCAAAACACAGCGAATCCGTTCGGTGGCGAAATCCTGAGAGATAAAACGACCGGCGAACCGACCGGAATGTTGCTGGACAATGCACAGGACCTGGTGGCGAGAAATATTCCGAAGCCAACTGAAACGGAACGCGAGCAGGCGTTTCTGACCGGAATCAACCGCGAGATCAAACTTGGCTGGTGCGAAATCCAAAACGCCGGCAGCCACTACGACGATGTCGATCTTTTCAAGAGGATGTTCGAGGCCGGCAAAGTGAAGCTGCGCTTTGTAAATTGCGTTTACGGCCCGGGCGAAGACGCCCAGCGATTTCTGCGCGAAGGATCGACCATCGACGCGTTTGATCATCATTTCACGCAGCGTACGATCAAAGTCATCTTCGACGGTGCGCTTGGTTCAAGGGGCGCGGCGCTGCTCAAACCGTACAGCGACGCGCCTGACACTTCCGGGTATCTCACCGAAAAAGAGGGGGATTTACGGCCGACGTTTGAAGAAGCGCTGCGTCGCGGCATTCAGGTCGAGACGCACGCGATCGGCGATCGCGCGAATCGCCTTATCCTGGGCCTTTACGAAGAAGCATTTAAAATCGTTCCTGCCGAGCAAAGGAAAATTCGCGAGCCGCGGTGGCGCGTCGAGCATGCCCAGATTCTCGATCCCGTTGACCTTCCCCGCTTTGCCAAGCTCGGGGTGATCCCTTCGATGCAACCATCGCATGCCATCAGCGATTTATTTTTTGCGCCGGCTCGACTAGGCATGGACCGGCTCGCCGGCGCCTACGCGTAATCAAGTCTGGCTGCATCATTCCCGGTGGGTCCGATGCCCCAGTCGAACGCGGTGAACCGATGATCGAATTTTACGGAGCGGTCGCCCGCAAAAGTATCAAAGGGTTTTCCGGCGACGGTTGGCATCCCGAGCAAGCAGTCTCGCGCGAACAGGCGCTAAAGATGTTTACCATTTGGCCCGCCTACGCCGCCTTCGAAGAAAACGATAAAGGTTCGATCAAATCCGGTAAGCTCGCCGATTTCACGGTCCTCTCGCAGGACATCATGAAAATTTCCGAGCCTGAGATTCTCAAAACGCGCGTCGAAATTACGGTCATCGGCGGCGACATTGTTTTCGATGCGACCAAAAACTAGACAGGATTAACAAGATTTACAGGATTCTTTCTTCTGAAATTCCAATTTAGTCCTGTCTCACCTTCTTCGGATTTATTCGTATTCCTGGACTCCTGGCTTCCAGATTAATTTCCTGTTTGCCTGATTGATCTTCGACTCAGTGCGCGAGCAAATAGATCGCAACCAGGGTCAGTAGGAAATACGGGACGAGGACCGCCGCGCCTGCGTAGTCCTTTGCCATCCGCTGGCCGAAGAAGAGCGCGATAATCGCGACGGCGGAAACCACCGCGCCGTAGAAAGCAATAGTCGGATCTCGCGCAAAAATTATTAGCGCACAACCGATCCCGCTCAGCGCACCAGCTGCAACTTCGAGAATGGTGATGGCGGTGACCATCAACGGCACAATTCCGGCCAGAGGACTCTTGGCGAGATGTCCCTTCAGAAAATCAAGATTGCCACGTCGATCCACAATTTTGTCGAAGCCTGACTGAAGAAACAGGATCGCGAGGAAGGCGGAAACGAGAATTCTAAGTAACAGGAACGTCATGCCGGACATTTGCATGGGGCACCCTATCACGACTCGCACGCGAAGATCGACACTGAAGAACTAGACAGGATTTACTCTGAAAGCCTTCGCGAGCCGGCAAGATTCACGGGATTCGAAAGCAAATCTGGAAGCCCAGGAGACCAAAAAAAGAGAGACAGCATTTGTTCCTGGATTCGTAGTTCCTCTGAAATCCAACTTAATCCTGTCGATTTCTCTACGAATACAGATACTCGTCGTGGTACTCGCGTTGCGGCGCGAACTGCACGTTTTGATCGCCGCCGCTCTCCGGGTACTCGAAGATTTTGCCTTCGTAATTGCGGATCACGATCTTTTCATTGTCGTGATAGAGGATGTAACCGGGATTGATCGGCACCTTGCCGCCGCCGCCCGGCGCGTCGATGACGAATTGCGGCACGGCGTAACCGGTGGTGTGACCACGCAGGCCTTCAATGATCTCGATCCCTTTTGCGACCGACGTGCGCAGATGGGATGAGCCGTTGATCAGATCGCACTGGTAGATGTAGTACGGGCGCACACGGCACATGAGCAATTTGTGCACGAGCGTTTTCATCGTCTCGAGATCGTCGTTCACACCCGCGAGCAACACGCTTTGATTGCCGAGCGGAATGCCGGCATTGGCAAGCCGCTCGAGCGCTTCTTTCACTTCAATCGTCAGCTCGCGCGGATGATTCACATGCACGCTCATCCAAAGCGGATGATGTTTCGCCAGAATCGCGCATAGCTGGGGCGTGATCCGTTGCGGCAGGAAAATCGGAACGCGCGTTCCGATTCGCAGAAATTCGATGTGCTTGATCGCGCGTAACCGCGTCAGCAACTTGTCGAGCTTGTCGTCACTGAAAATGAGGGCGTCGCCGCCACTCAAGAGGACGTCCCTCACTTCGGCGTGTTGTTCGAGATACCGAAACGCTTCTTCGAAGTCAGTGTGCAATTCCTGTTCGCCCACCCCACTGACGACGCGGCTGCGGGTGCAATACCGGCAATAGCTCGCGCACCGATCGGTCACCAAAAACAGCACGCGATCGGGATAGCGATGCACCAAGCCCGACACGGGCATGTGCGAATCTTCGCCGCATGGATCGGCCATGTCGTAAGGCGACGACCACGTCTCTTCGATCCGCGGAATGACCTGACGCCGGATCGGATCGTCCGGATTTTTGTCGGGTGGGATCAGATTGAAAAAGTGCGGCGTGACAGCGAGTGCAAGTTTGTCGCCAGAGAGCAACACTCCGCTGCGTTCCTCATCGCTCAGATCGATATGTTGCTCGAGCTGGGCGAGCGACGTGACCCGGTTTTTGAGCTGCCATTTCCAATCGTTCCAGAGTTCCGGCGCGATCCGTCGGCTGCCGGACCAATAGCCAGGCGCATGCGAGACGAACTCTTTTCCGTTCCCTTTCCCTGCCGCAAGAGTAAGCATTTTGAGTTGAGGACGAAAACGCTAAGACGGTTAATAACCGTGTCAACGCAGGCACCGCTAAGTGCGCGACGAACCTGTCCGATTACTGGACGGTGACGAGGGTGCCGATCGGAATTTCGGCGAAGAATTTGTGAGCGGCTTCGGAAGGCAACCGGATGCAGCCGTGTGAAGCGGGATAATTTGGGACGACCCCTTCATGCATTCCGAAATCCAGGCAACTCAGGCGCATGAAATACGGCATCTCGACTTTGTAGATGGTGGACCAGTGGTTGCGATCCTTGTCCGTGATGACGTAATCGCCCCTGCGCGTAGAGTAACCGCTGCGGCCAGTTGAACAGATAGTATTGAAAACGGGTACGCCGTCTTTGATGAGCGCGACATGTTGGGAAGCGAGGGAGATCTCGATCCGGAGCCGTTCCGGCGGAGGCCCGCCCCCGAGAAGAATCTGCGTGCACCGCCAATTGCCAGTCTCCGAGGCGTAGTAAAGAGCGAGCATTTTGTAGCGGGCGGTGGCGCGGTGCCGGTCGGCCCCAGCCTCGAGCAGCGCCTTAGCATATTCAGGTCGGCCCAAGCCAGCGGCCAGCATGAGGGCGGTGACGTTCCTGTCGTCTTCGATGTAGTTGCGGAACGTTTTTGAAGGAAGCAATGCGAGAAATTCCTTATCGTATTTACCTGAAATGGCCGTGTTCGGGTCGGCGCCGCATTCGAGAAGCATACGGAAGAGCCGCGCGTCGTCCTGCGCGACGGCGTAGGCCAGGAGCGGAACATTCTTGCCTTCGGGCGTGGGCGGCGCGGCGTGCTTCTTTAAAAGTAACCGAATCTGATCGCGGTCGCCATCCCGCAATGCCATGCCGAGAGCGCGCTGCGCACTGGTAGTCCACGCCGGAAGCGGCGCCAGGCGGTTCAAGATTGCCCCGCTGATTTTCCTGTTTCCCGTATCGAGGGCCAACGCCAGGAGGTCGCGACCATCGCCGTATGACGTTTTGAGGTCCGGCATTAACAACAGGAGGAGCTCGACGGCTTCGATTTCTTGTGTCGCGATGGCGTAGTGCAGCGCTGAGTGCCCATTGCGATCGATAGCGGCAATGTTTGATACCCGACCGACAAACTCACGTATCATCTCCAGGTTGCCGCACATAGCGGCCTCCATCAGGGGCGTCACTCCCGCTTCGTCGGCCAAGTCGACACTCGCCCCGGCTTTGAGAAGTCGCCTGACCGTCTCCCAATCCTGCTGCATGGCTGCGGCCAAAATCAACGGACGCTCTCGCGCTCCGCGTGCGTTCGGATTGAAGTGCTGGCTGAGATAAAAATCGATGAGCGAAGCGCGATGTTCGGCCATTGCCCGAATAAATTCGTCCGCCGGAATCGGACTGCGGGTGGCCGGTTCCGGTCCGAAACGAAGCAGCCCCAGCACCACGAGGATGGCGACCAACCCGACGAAACGGGACCGAAGATCGACAATCTTCATGACGCTATGTAGTCACCTCAGTATACACCATGGGTCAAGTGTTTCAGTGTTCAACCTCCAGAGAATTATCGCACATCAGGAACAGTGCGACAGCAGATGGGGTTCCAAAAGGAAATGATTAAATCGCAACCGGCGTCCAGGCGATCTTCTCGATAGGCCACCCCAGCCCATCCATACTTGCGTTTGAGCCTGAGGATGATGCGGTTCGCGCAATCCATCGACGCTTCGGAGTTGCAGTGAATGCCATCGCCGTAAGCGCAGCGAACTGGAAGGGTCCCGCCGTGCAGCTGGAAGGACCTTGCTGGGGCGAATAACGGACTACCCGCTCGATTCCAAGTTGCCGTTGAACGTTGCTTGCCGGAAGCTGTCCAAACTCGAACCGATGCGCTCATTGTCGATCTTGGTTTCATTTGCTGTCCTGGGGGCGATGTCGATCTTCGCCGCCACGCCCGAAGTCGCATCCACACCGACAGTTCCGCCGGCTGCGGCAGAGCAAGGCAAAGACGTCGTTCACGCACTGAACAACGCGTTCGCCAAAGTCTTCGAAACGGTCGCGCCGAGCGTCGTCATCATCGAGGTCTCAAAGAAGGGCGAAAGCGAAGGCTCCGCGTTTGACGATTTATTTTTCCAAGGGCCGCCGGACGAGAATAATCCGCGTCAAAATCAAAGAAACCTGCAACCGATCCAAAGCGAAGGCTCCGGCTTCATCGTCCGTCCGGACGGTTACATCTTCACAAATTTTCACGTCGTCGAAGGCGCGGACAAGATCGACGTGAAACTGAAAGATGGCCGCGAGTTTCCGGCGAAAGTCGTCGGCACGGATGAAAAGACCGATGTTGCAGTGATCAAGATCGATGCAAAGGATTTGCCGATCGTGCAACTGGGCGACAGCGACGCCGTTCGCGTCGGGCAATTCGCGTTCGCGATCGGCGCGCCGTTCAAGCTCGATTATACGTTCACTTACGGCGTAGTCAGCGGCAAAGGCCGGAGCAAATTGATCGCCACCGGCGGTTACTCCATCTCGGATTATTTGCAAACCGACGCATCGATCAATCCGGGCAACAGCGGCGGCCCCCTTTGCGATATCGACGGCAAA
>Ga0193751_1002864_pt1 | contig 10360 bp, 8 predicted proteins | sample L1c2metaG_FD_143050 | JGI IMG/M metagenome (GOLD analysis project Ga0193751, IMG submission 143050) | Soil microbial communities from a riparian zone of the East river system, Colorado, United States - L1c2 | ecosystem: Environmental > Terrestrial > Soil > Riparian zone | place: USA: East River...
AGGTTAGGATGCTCGCCTGCGGGTCGTAGAACCACAGGAAGCCGACCGCCGTCAGCGCGATCGGCGCCGCCCACGGCAGGAGGATGAAGAAACGCAGGATCCACCGGCCGCGGAACTGGCGCACGAGTGCATGCGCGAGCAGCCCAGCGCACACGACCACCACCGCCTGCGAGATGGCGGTAAAAAGGAACGTGTGCCAGAGCGCACCGCGGAAGATCGGATTGTGCAGCGCCGTGCGGAAGTTCGCGAGGCCGACCCACTTTCCGCTCAGCGACCCCGCCGTCGCGTCCGTGAAGCTGAGATAGACCGCGAGCACGAGCGGCACGCCCACAAGCGCCGCGATGAACAAGACGGCAGGGGAGATCAGCAGCGTCGCGAGGAATCCGCGGCGCTCTGTGACATACCGGAGCCGTCCAAGACGGCCCCCCCCCGGCGCCACTGCTGCCATGTGCGAGTCGAATCTATCGGGCCACGTAACAAGATCGCAACTCGATAGTGTCCCCGGCCGTGGGGGCGATCGAGCTCGATCGGCTGACCAAGGTCTACGCGGACGGCACGCGCGCCGTGAACGAGCTCGACCTGAACGTAGCCGACGGCGAGTTCGTCGTCTTCGTCGGGCCCTCCGGCTGCGGGAAGACGAGCGCGCTGCGGATGATCGCCGGGCTCGAGGACATCACCTCCGGCGAGGTCCGCGTCGCCGGGAAGGTCGTCAACGGACTGCCTCCCAGGGCCCGCGACATGGCGATGATCTTCCAGAACTACGCCCTCTACCCGCACATGAACGTCTTCGAGAACATGGCCTTCGGCCTGAAGATGCGCGGGATCGACAAGAGGGAGATCCAGCGCCGGGTGGACGGCGCGGCGAAAGTCCTCGGGCTCTCCGACGTCTTGAAGAAGCGGCCCCGCCACCTCTCGGGCGGCCAGCGCCAGCGGGTCGCCATGGGCCGCGCAATCGTCCGCGAGCCGGTCGCCTTCCTCATGGACGAGCCGCTCTCGAACCTCGACGCGAAGCTGCGCGTGCAGATGCGGGCCGAGATCGCCCGCATCCAGCGCGATCTCGGCGTCACGACCATCTACGTCACCCATGATCAGAGCGAGGCGATGACGCTCGGCGACCGCGTGTGCGTGCTGCGCGGCGGCCTGCTGCAGCAAGTCGACCGCCCGCAGGTGCTCTACGACCGGCCGGCGAACCTCTTCGTCGCCGGCTTCATCGGCTCGCCCGCCATGAACCTCGTCGAGGCCGAGCTCGCGGCCAAGGACGGCGGGCTCGCCGTCCGCTTCGGGCCGCACGAGCTCGGCGTCCCCGGCGACGTCGCCGCCGCACGGCCGTCCTTGCAGGGCTATGCCGGCCGCAAGGTGGCACTCGGCATCCGCCCCGAGGACCTCGACGACACGCCGGCGGCTGACAGCTCCCGGCTCGACGTCACGGTCGACATCCGAGAGGACATGGGCGCCGAAGTCTTCCTCCACTTCGCCGTCGACGCCCCGCCCGTGACGACGGCCGAGGTACGCGAGGTCCTCGGCGAGGAAGCCCTAGCGGCGGCGGACGAACAGACGCACCACCACGGCTCCCCCTTCATCGCCCGGGTGAACCGCGGAACAGGCGCGCGCGAAGGCGGACCCGTCCAGCTGGCCGTGAACACCCGCCTACTTCACTTCTTCGACCTCGAGACCGGCGCCGGGATCTACGACGCTCCGAAGCGGGCGCCCGCGTAGAGCAGCGCGGACGGAAGCGCCGCTCCCGAGAAGTGCCCGCGGTCCGCGTCAGGCAGGCGCCACAGCTCGAACGTGAAGGGTTTCAATATTCGCGGCTTAACCGGCCGATTCGTACGAGGCAGACAGACGTCCGCTGAGCGGTGAATCGTTCAGCGGGCTGAACCCGACCATGCGCCGGGACGAAATCGAGGGCCATTCCTGGCCAGGGCTTCGGGATCGCCCGCTCGGGCTGGAACGCCGGCCGCCGGGCGTGTGCGTTTCCTCCTGGGGCCGCGATCCTAGCGCAGAGGGACCCAGACTCCCATCGCGCGTCGGAAGGCGAACGAGAGCGAACGGCCGAGCTGGTAAGGACGGCGACGGCCAGCATTCCCCGCAGCCCGCAGGCAGGAGCTCTTCGTCGTCTTCCCGCGCGCAAGGCGAGCGACCCGATCACCGGCGGAATATCGACCCGCCTGCTCGTCTCCTTCCCCGTCTCACTGCGATAGCAACACCCACTCCGGGTCCGGCCCTTGGCGGCCGGGCCCGGAGACGCGCCGATCTTGCCGCTGTATGCACCCTCCGGCCGCTTGGAGACGCCCACGAGGCTGGCGGTTTCAGTTGGTGAAGTAGTCATGGTTCCGAACGGCTCACGCTCGGCTCCTCTCCTCTGAAAAGGCGGGCCCTTCTCCCCAGTCTGGTGTTGACATCAGCATCTGCCACCTGCCCGCGTTCAAAGGAACCGGCCCCGAAGTAGCTCAAAACCTGCGCCATTGCTGTGTCGACCTGACCGTCAGTGAACGCACGGGATGCAGAAACGCGGTCGGGTGACGTGCGAGGCGTCAAGATCGGCGGAAGCGTCGGCGACCCCAGTCTGTTGGAGGTCGCCTTTGCGCATGTCAGTTCTGTACGTGGTGATGAGCCGGTTGCTGAAGTGCGGTACGGCCGGTGGCAATCGAGGCGCGCCCGGGGCGTCGCTGCGAGATTGCTCGAGGCGGACGTCGACGGCTCGGCGGGCCCAGGTCAGTCGGGCGACCCGGGCAGCACGTTTGAGTGACGGTGAGGAGTGCAGTGAGCTCGACGCGTTGCTGTTCGCTGACGTGATTTTCATCGGGGCGAGCAGCTCGTCGGTGAACTCGACCAGCGTCCGGTTCACGGCGAGCAGGTCGTCGAGCGCTATCTCCTCGCGTGCAGTGACGACGTCGCTCTCGCAGTCGTGCACGGGTCAGCGTGGGTCCGTTCCTTTTGATTACCTTCTGTCCGTGGTTACTTCCGTCCCGTGGTTCGCCCAAGCGCTCGACAGCGGAACAGTGGCGGAAGGCTGCACGGCGGGGCTGTCATGCACGGCGCACCCTCGCACGGGGCGGCCTCCGCTGTTCGCGTGGCCCGCGGGTCAACGGTTCCGCGTCCCCTGTTGCTCTTCTCAGCCGCGGAACTCGCGGAGCTCCTGAGCGTGAGCCCTTGACCGGTACCGACGTCACGATCGTGGAGGTCGGCCCCCGCGATGGCCTCCAGTCGGTGGAGCGGACGATGGCGACGCCGGCGAAGCTGCGTTGGATCGACGCGCTCGCCGCTGCCGGACTGCGCCACATACAAGTTGGCTCGTTCGTCTCTCCGCGTGCGCTGCCCCAGATGGCCGACTGCGCCGATGTCGTACGTCACGCGTTGACCATCCCGGACCTGCGGGTGTCGGTGCTGGTGCCGAACCTTCGCTACGCCCAGCTCGCCTTCGATGCCGGCGTCCATGTCCTGACGATCCCGGTGTCCGTGAGTGAACCGCACTCCATCGCGAACATTCGGAAGACCCACGACGAGATCATCGAGGAGGTTCGCGCGATCGTCGCCTTGCGTAATGCACGGTATCCGGGTACGCAGATCGAGGTCGGCCTCGCGACCGCTTTCGGATGCACCATCCAGGGCGTCGTCCCCGAGGACGACGTGATCCGGCTGGCGCGCCGCGCTGCAGAGTGCCGTGTCGACTCCATCCATCCCGCCGACACCGTCGGTTTCGCGAGCCCGACGCAGATCAGACGCCTGTTTTCGCGCCTGCGCGACGAGGTAGGCGAGAAGTGTGGCGCCCTGCATCTACACAACACGCGTGGCCAGGGACTGGCCAATGTCGTCGCGGCGCTCGACGTCGGCGTCAGCGCCTTCGACTCGTCGCACGGTGGCCTTGGCGGTTGTCCGTACGCCCCGGGTGCTACGGGAAACATCGTGACCGAAGACCTCGTCTTTCTGCTCGAATCCATGGGGCTGCGCACCGGTGTCGACATCGAGCGGCTGATCGAGGCGCGCTCGATCCTCGCCGCTGGGCTGCCCGGGGAGGAGCTCTACGGCTATGTCGCGGAGGCGGGGCTCCCGAAGGGGTTCGTTCCCGCGATGGCCGTCGCGTGAGCGACGTCGAGTCCGACCAGCTTCCGCTCGCTGGGGTCCGGGTCGTCGAGTTCTCGCATGTCGTCATGGGCCCGACCTGCGGGCTCGTTCTCGCCGACCTCGGCGGGGACGTCGTCAAGGTCGAGCCTCCGATCGGTGGGGACAAGACGAGACACCTTGGAGCGGCCGGCGCCGGTCTCTTCACGACCTACAGTCGCAACAAGCGGAGTGTCGCCGCAGATGTCCGCACCCCCGACGGTCTCGCCTTCATACGGCGCCTCATCGCGCAAGCGGACGTCCTGATCGAGAACTTCCGCCCTGGTGCACTCGACGCGGTCGGACTGGACTACGCCTCGCTCGCCGAAGAAACGCCTCGTCTCATCTACTGCTCGCTCAAAGGCTTTCTTTCGGGTCCATACGAGCACCGGGTCGCCCTGGACGAGGTCGTACAGATGATGGGCGGCCTCGCCTACATGACGGGACCGCCCGGCCAGCCGCTTCGAGTCGGCGCGTCCGTCAACGACATCATGGGCGCCGTCTTCGCCGTGACGGGCGTCGTCTCGGCGCTCTACGAGCGTGAGCGGACGGGGCGTGGCAGCCTTGTCAAGGCCGGACTCTTCGAGAACAACGCGTTCCTGGTCGCGCAGCACATGGCCCGGTTTGCGATTACCGGGGAGGCGTCGCTTCCGATGCCCGTGCGGGAGTTCGGCTGGGCGGTCTACGACGTATTCGAGACGAGCGACGACGAGCGCGTCTTCGTGGCCGTCGTGACAGACACCCAGTGGCGAGCGTTCTGTGACGCCTTCGAGCTGGCGGAGCTCGCCGCTATGGACGCTCTCGCGACCAACCAACTGCGCGTTGAATCGCGCGAGTGGCTGATTCCGCAGCTCGCGGGCGTCCTCCGACGCCGCACGCGAGACGAGATCTGCACCATCTGCGAACGCGCCGGCGTAGGTTTCGCTCCGATTCGTCGTCCCGACGAGCTGTTCGACGACCCGCACCTCTCGAGGCCGGATGCGAGAGTCGACGTCACGCTTGACGACGGCACGGAAACCTGGCTGCCGGCGCTTCCGATCGAGCTCGACGGCCGGCGCCCGCGCGGCGGGCGCAACGCTCCACGCCTCGGCGAGCACACCGTCGAGATCGCCGAAGCGCTCGGCTACAGCTCGGAGGAGATCGACAGTCTCATCGATGCCGGCGTGCTTGCAGCGCCGAACCTCGACTGAAGCCTCGTTAGCGCGCGGCCGGCGCCGAGGCCGTCCAGCGGTACAGGTGCTCGGGCCGGCCTGCGGCCCCGTAGCGGAGCGTGAAGTCGACCGCTCCTGAGTCGGCGAGGAATCGGAGGTACCGCCTCGCGACGCCCTGGCTGATCCCGGCACGCGCGGCGAGCTCGGCGGTTGAGAGTGCGGAGTCCGAGCCCCTCAGCAACGATGCGACGAGCGTTAACGTCGGCGGTGAGATCCCCTTGGGCAGCGACGCCTCACTGCTCGTCCGCAGCAGCCCGTACAGACGGTCGATGTCGCGCTGCTCGGCCTGGCGCATGTCGGCGAGCTGGCGGCGAGCTTCGGCGTACGTCTCGAGCCGGTCCCGAAAAGTGACGAACGTGAACGGCTTGACGATGTAATGGACGACTCCGAGGTGCATCGCGTCTCGGAGCACGTCAACGTCCTTCGCCGACGTGATCGCGATCACGTCGACCGACGGCGCGGCGCCCGCGCGCAGCTTGCGCATCATCTCGATGCCATTCTCGTCGGGGAGATAGATGTCGAGGAGAACGAGGTCGGGGCGGAGCTTCTCCACGAGCGCACGCGCCTCGCGGCCAGTCGTCGCATCGCCGACAACGTCGAAGCCGGGGACGCGCTCGACGAACTGACGATGCACCGAGACGGCCATGAAGTCGTCGTCCACGACGAGCGTCCGGATCACGACCGGACCCTTTCGACCGAGCGCAGCGGCAGCCGCACGGTGAAGCGGGCGCCGTCCACGTTCTCGACCTGGATCGTGCCCTGCCGGCGTCTGACCTCCTGGCTGACGAGCGCGAGGCCGAGGCCGCGCTTGTGCTCGCCGTCGCGGGCGATCTTGGTCGTAAAGCCGTCGCGAAAGATCTCCTCAGTCAGCGCCGGATCGACTCCCGGACCCGAGTCGTGGATCGCGATCACGAGCTCGCCACCCTCGACGTGCAGCGCGATGTCGACGTGGCCGCCGCCTCCGCCCAAGGAGGCCGACTCGAGCGCGTTATCGATCAGGTTGCCGAGCATCGCAACGAGCGAGCGGACGTCCTCGAGCTCCGTCGGCAGCTCGGTTGCATGGATGTCGAGCTTGACGCCGTGCTCGCTCGCGAGGGCGGCCTTGCCGAGGAGCAGCGCGGCGAGGATCGGGTCGCCGACACGGTCGACGAGCGACGCGGCCAGCTCCTGGTGCAGGAGCGACGAGCGGTTGATCTCCTGGACGGCGTCTTCGTAGCGGCCCAGCTCGATCAGGCCACTGATCACGTGCAGCCGGTGCTGGAACTCGTGCTCCTGCGCACGCAACGCGTCGGCGAGCTTGCGCACATCGTGCAGCTCGCGCGAGAGCGCGTCGAGCTCGGTGCGGTCGCGGAGCGTCACCACTGCACCGATCGGTCGGCCTCGCAACTCGACCGCCATCCGGTTCGCGACGAGCACGCGCTCACCGAGGAGGACGACCTCGTCCTGTCCTGAAACGCGCCCCGTGAGCACGTCGCGAACGCGGCCCGACGGTACGACATCCCCCACCTGCCGTCCAACGGCGCCGGCGTCGAGCGCGAGCAGCCGCTGCGCCTCGTCGTTGATCAGGGTGATCCGCCCCGTCGGATCGACGGTGATCGCGCCCTCGCGGACGCCGTGCAGCATCGCCTCGCGCTGCTCGAGCAGCGCGCCGATCTCGTCGGGCTCCAGGCCGAACGTCTGCCGCTTGACGCGACGCGCGAGCAGGAAGGCGCCGAGAGTTGCCAGCGTGAGAGCCACGAACAGCGGGATGAGGATCACCGGCAGCGATGCCCAGAACTCCGTCGTGAGCGCCTTCTCGAGCACGCCGACGGACACGAGCCCGATCACGCGACCCTGCGCATTCCGGATCGGCGTCTTTGCACGCATCGACTTGCCGAGCGACCCGGGCTGCTCGCCGACGAACGTCTTGCCGGCAAAGACCTGCGCCGGGCTCTCGCCGGGATCGTGCAGCAGCGACTTTCCGATCAGCTTCGGATTCGGGTGCGACATGCGGATGCCGCGGCGGTTCGCGACGACGACGAAGGATGCGCCGGTGGCCCGTCTGACTCGCTCGGCGATGGGGTCGATGATCCGCGCGCCGTTCGGCTGCGTCACCGCCGCGACGACTTGCCGGTCTGTTGCGACCGTCTGCGCGATCGCAAGCGATTCGGCGCCGGCCCGTTTCGCGATGTCGTCTCGCGAGTGCAAGTAGACGACGACAGAGGACACTCCAACCGTCAGGGCGATGATCGCGAGCTGCAGGAGCAAGAGCTGCGTCGAGAGCCGGGGCAGCCGCCTGGACGTCGTGCCGATGCGCACGGACTCGATCGTAACGCCCTCCGCCCGGCGGGCCGAGATCGAAAATGATCGAAAAGTCCGGCTAATCGGCGGTTAGTGCCGCTTATGTAGACGAATCTGGACAAACGCCGGGATGCGGCGCCACGATCGGCCGCACCGTGAGAGCGACGATGCTGGTGGAGCGGTCGCCGTCGGCCACAAGGAGCGTCGAGGCTCGGATCGACAGCATCCCGGGTCGGGGTCGGCGAGCGCCCAAGGTCCCCGGCAAACGCCTTAGGCGGCATTAGTGCAGTTGTTCTGGTTATCCGTTGGTTTCGGGTTTGTCACGGCGTCGGTGCTCGCGATCGCAGCCGTTGGCCTGAGCCTCCAGTTCGGAATCACGAACTACGTCAACTTCGCCTACGGCGACTTCATGGCGTTGGGCGGGTTCTTCACGTACGTCCTCAACAGCCAGGTCCTGCACATCAACATCTGGATCGCCCTGACGATGGGGTCGTTGGGGATGGGCGTGCTTGCAGTCATCATCAACCGACTGATCCTCGGCCCCTTCGCGCGGCGGTTCAGCAAGAGCCACTACGTGCTCATCGTCACCTTCGGTCTCTCGCTGATCATGCTCAACGTGGAGTACTCGATCTGGGGCGCCCAGGTCCGCTTCTTCAACATGCCGATCTCCGCGGCCCTGCACATCGGGCCGTTGCTGCTGACAAGAAACCAGCTGATCGTAATGGCCGTCGCCGTCGTGCTCATGGTCGCAGTCCACACGATGCTGAAGACGACCCGACTCGGAAAGTCGATGCGCGCGATGTCCGACAACACGACACTCGCGATGACGAGCGGCATCGACACGAAGCGGATCACCACGATCACCTGGTTCCTGTCGGGCACCCTCGCCGGAGTGGCAGGGACCGTCCTCGGCATCAGCGAGGGCAACCTGACTCCGGCCTCGGGCGAGCTCTTCCTCTTCGTGATCTTCGCCGCCGTGATCGTCGGCGGCGTCGGGAGCATCTACGGGGCGATGGCGGGAGCGATCCTGATCGGGCTGGCGACCGAGATCTCGGCGGCGTTCATCAACCCGTCCTACAAGCTCGACATCGCCTTCGTGATCTTGATCGTCACGCTGCTGATCCGGCCGAGCGGGCTGTTCGCACGGCCGGGAACGGCGTAGACGCATGGTCTACTACGTCTTCACGCTCGTCTTCTTCCTGTTCGACTACTTCATCCTGGCGATGGGGTTGAACATCCAGTACGGCGAGACCGGGATCTTGAACTTCGCGTACATCGGCTTCGTGGCGATCGGCGCGTACTTCACCGGCGTCTTCAGCCTCCCGAGCTCCCTCAACACCGGACAGCACTACATCCTCGGGCTCGGCCTCCCGTTCCCGATCAATCTGCTGCTCGGCGGACTGGCAGCGATGTGCTTCGCCCTGTTCGTCGCGCTCATCACGCTCCGCCGCTTGCGAACCGATTACCTCGCGATCGTCCTGATCTCGCTGTCACTCGTGCTCTACGACTTCTGCAACAACTACGTGTCGCTCTTCAACGGCGCCGACGGCCTCTACAACGTCCCGGAGCCTTTCGCGAAGTCGTTGGGTCTCACAGTCAACTCCTTCATTCCCTTCTTCGCCTGTGTGACCGCGGTCGTGTCGCTGCTCATGTGGTTCGTGATGAGCCGGGTGACGCGGGCGCCGATGGGGCGCACGTTCAGGGCGATTCGGGACGACCACGTCGTCGCCGCAGCACTCGGCAAGAACGTCTTCTGGATGCAGCTCAAGTCGATGCTGATCGGCTCGTTCTACGCCGGCATCGGTGGCGGCCTCCTGATCCAGTTCGGCGGTTCGTTCAACCCGACCGCCTGGCTCCCGGGCGAGACGTTCGTGGTGTTCGCCGTACTGATCGTCGGCGGCGCCGGCAACAACATCGGCATGTTCGTCGGCGCACTCCTGGTCGAGACACTGCTCGTCCATCTGCCGGCCTTTCTGCCAGAGATCCCGGGCCATCCGGGCCTCATCGAGTACTTCGACTTGGCGCTGGTGGGCATCGTTCTCATGGCGATGCTCTGGTTCCGCCCCCAGGGCGTCGTGCCCGAGCGGCTCCGACGGGCAGCGAGCTTCGGGGTGGACCAGCGCCGCGCCGAGAAACCCGGGAGCATGGGCGAAACGAGCATCCCGGCGTGATGAGCGAGGTCGGAATGCTCGACTCCGTAGCCCAGACCTCGCGGATACCTGCGCTGCGCTGCGAGAGCATCACGAAGGCGTTCCAGGGCGTGCACGCCGTCAACGGTGCCTCCTTCGACATTCCAGACGGGCAGATCACTGCGCTCATCGGTCCGAACGGCGCCGGCAAGACGACGGTCGTCAACATCCTCTCCGGCGCGATGACCTGCGACGGCGGCCGGGTGTTCATCGGCGAGACCGAGGTCACCAACTGGCCCAGCTACAAGGTCGCGCGGCTCGGCCTGATGCGGACGTTCCAGCTCTCCCGTGAGCTCGGTGGGCTGACAGTCCTCGAGAACCTCCTCGTCGCACCCGCCCACCAGGCGGGCGAATCCCTCGTCAACGTGCTGCTCCGCCCGGGGCTGATCCGGCGCCAGGAACGCGAGCACGCCGAGCGCGCCCTTCAGGTGCTCGAGACCTACGGCCTATACGAGCTGCGAGACAGTCGGGCGAGGGAGCTGTCGGGCGGCCAGAAGAAGCTGCTAGAGATCGCGCGCGCCGTCATGGCGTCGCCGAGGATCCTGGTTCTCGACGAGCCGATGGCGGGGGTCAACCCGG
>Ga0193751_1002865_pt1 | contig 10359 bp, 8 predicted proteins | sample L1c2metaG_FD_143050 | JGI IMG/M metagenome (GOLD analysis project Ga0193751, IMG submission 143050) | Soil microbial communities from a riparian zone of the East river system, Colorado, United States - L1c2 | ecosystem: Environmental > Terrestrial > Soil > Riparian zone | place: USA: East River...
CAAGCCGACTGTTGCCCCTGTAGAAGTGCGGCGAGTTATTGCAAGTACTTCGGATCAGGTCCGCCGAATCAGATCTTCATGCTATTTATGGTGAGTTTTTGTTGTACACTATGGCTACATCCTAGGTCCGCCGTTAAGTCCTAGGCCCACCGGTCGCAGTGACATCAAAAATTCAAAAACTCAAGTTACCTGGAGGAATTTGTGAATCCAAAAGGAACAATTAAAAATCTGCGTGCGCCCTGGGTCAAAGGATGTTCCAGTCCGAATCCGTCTGGAAGATCTAAGCGCCTGCCGATTTCGGATATTTGTGCTGCGTTTGCAGACGTGCCGATTCCTGATGGGGCGCGGAGAATCCTGAAAAGGGCGGGCCTGCCTCTCGAGCCCGGTGCCACCTTCGGACATGCCGTCGTGCTCCGTCTCTTGATGATGGCACTTGAGGGCGGCTTGAAAGCTATAACAGAATTTCGCGAGTCAATTGAGGGGAAGACATCACAAAGACCGCCAGAACGAGAGTCGGAGGATAAGCAACTCAACATTCGCGTAGTATATGACAAAGAAGAGTTAAAGAATTCACCCGCACACAACACAAATTTAGAACTGGTCCCAGACAAAAGTTCTAAATAACGTTGGATCTCTACTGATGCTTTGAACTTGCGGCAGTAGAGGCTCCCGTATGGAATATAAATAACACTGGTATCGGGCATAATTTCTTGAACGGCATTCGGCCACGTTCCTGTCTTGAACGGCTTCCGCCGCTTGGATCACCGAGATCTGCGCGGTGGTGTTCTGCTTCAAAGCCAGCGCGACAGCCTGATCCATCGTCAGTCGCAATACTTCAGTTGCGGCGTTGCTAGGAAGCCCGTTATGAGCAGTCGCGGTCTGTGCTTTTGCGGAATTCGCGACGCCCAGGGATAGACCTTCAATTTCGGACTTCGTGTTAGGTGTATATGGCAGCCGACACAATCGTTGGCTGCTCCCACCTTTTGACCACGTAGCGCGAGAAAAACGATAGACCCTCCGCGAGAAAACGCATCGAGGACAAGGGCTTTCACGTCAGTGAAACAGGCTCTTAGCGGTAGTCACGGCCGATCTAACAAACATTTGCCACAGCATGGAGTGCCGTATCGTTATGCTTACCATCAGCATAACAAAACGACGACCGATAGATTGGATCTCGACCTCATAGGCAGTTGGCGTTGCGAGTCAAGAATCACCATTTGCACACTCCAGGTGTGTTCCTTCCAGGAAGCCGAGTGGCACGGAATCTGCCAAGACAAAATCCCGAATACAATCCACAACATATCTGATTTGATCCTGTGAGAGTTCCGGGTAAATTGGAAGTGCTAGTGTCTCGTTCGCGGCCCTTTCGCTCTCGGGAAACGCACCAACTTCATGGCCCAGGTAGGAAAAACACTCTTGAAGATGCATCGGAACTGGGTAATAGATTTCGGTTTCGATCTTTCTTTTCTTTAGCCAATCTCGTAATTGGTCGCGACGCGAGGCTCGAATCACATATTGATTGAAGATATGACGTTCCGTCTTCACACACGGACTTGTCACGGATGCGGATCTCTCACCAGAAACTGGCACCAGAGCCTCAGAGAGAAGCTCTCTATACTTCTTTGCATTTTTTTGCCGGGCGACGGTCCATTGATCCAGGTATCTGAGTTTCACAGTGACGATGGCGGCCTGGAGAGCATCGAGGCGGAAATTCCCTCCGATAATTTTATGATGATATTTTGGCTTAGAACCATGCGCTCGCAGGCATTTCAGCTTATCGGCGCGATCAGATTCCTGAGTCACAACCATGCCCCCATCGCCGGCAGCTCCCAGGTTTTTTGACGGAAAGAAAGAGAAGCATCCATAATGCCCGATGGATCCAGCCCTTCTACCTTTGTATTCGGCCCCTATGGCCTGCGCGGCATCTTCAATAACAATGAGCCCGTACTTTCGCGCGACTGACATTATGATGTCCATCTCAGCCATTTGCCCATACAGGTGCACCGGGATTATTGCGCGAGTCTGTTTGGTGATCTTTGATTCAAGCTCGTTCGCGTTTAGATTGTAAGTGAGGGGATCGATATCAATAAAGATAGGTCTGGCACCTACGCGGGCAATAGCTCCCACAGTTGCAAAAAAAGTGTAAGGCGTAGTGATAACTTCATCGCCGGAACCAATGTTCTCCGCCATCAGGCATGCTAATAACGCATCGCTTCCCGATGACATGCCGATTGCGTGCGCGGAGCTGCAATATCGAGCAATGGCTTCCTCACATTCTTCGACTTTGGGTCCCAATATGAAAAGCCGGGACTGCATGACTTCCGCAATGGCAGATTCTACTTCCGTCTTGATCGGGGAATATTGCGCTTTAAGGTCTAACAGCGGCACTTCCATGTCTATCATTTCATTTGCCGGTAATATTTTTGCTCTTTAGGACATGTTCTGGCAGTGGAGCATTTTCGTCCAAATCTATACAGCGAAGTACACCAGGTTCCACCTCATGATAACGGTAGCCACTTTCCGAACATTTCATCGTGCCGGTGGAATCCGGTGATTCAAGTCTTTGTCCGTGTCGACTCATCCATCCGACTTGACGCGCGGGATTTCCGACGACCAACGCATAGGCTGGTACATCTTTAGTTACCACAGCACCCGAACCCACGAATGCATAGCTACCAATCTTCACTCCGCAAACAATCGTAGCGTTCGCACCGATCGTGCAGCCGCGCTCCAACTTCGTCTTTTCATACAACGAATGCCTATTAATCTGAGACCTGGGATTACGTACATTGGTCAGAACGCAGGATGGGCCAAGGAAAACATCATCTTCGATCTCGACTCCTGTATAAACAGAGACGTTGTTTTGAATTTTGACGTTGTTTCCGACGACTGTTCCCCCGTCAACGTTCACATTTTGACCTATGATGCATCTTTCTCCAACCTTGGCCCCTTTCATTATGTGTGAGAAGTGCCAGACTTTTGTTCCCCTGCCGATTGTTGCCCCCTCATCCACATACGCAGACTCGTGCACGAAGTGGGAGGGCTCAAGATCACGGCCAACAGAGCTAACCAGGTCTATTCTATTCCCGGCATTCTGAAGTGCGCGCTGGCAGGCATCTAAAATCTGGAGAACTCTTAACCCCTCGAAACCATCAGTGAGGGGGGGCGTTCTGAATTCTGAGCACTTCAAAAAGTGTTGGCACTCCGCCCGGAGCGGCTCAACAACTTCCAAATTAATTATTTCGCCTTCGGCTTTCACAGCAGTTGGAATCCGATTTTTCCATTCGACTTTGTGTGGATAGAGCACAAGCTTGTTGTCTGCAGCGTCGTCGAAAACCGCCATTTTTTCCGACCCTACCACAATGAGTTTCTGCTCCTTGATCGGATGCAACCAGCTGACAAAGATATGGGCGCGGACCCCGCTCGGGAACTCGAAATTGCTCAGTGTCACATCGGGAATTCCATGGTTTAAATAAGAACCGCCATGGCACGAAACAGCACTGGGCATTTCATCAAGGAGTGCCAACATCACAGAAATATCGTGAGGTGCGAAGCTCCACAAAATATTCTCCTCAGTTCTGATCTTTCCGATATTTAGCCGATTGGAATATAAGTAGTTTATCTTTCCGAGATCGCCATTTTGAATCAATTGACGCAACTTTAGAATGGCTGGGTGGTATCTGAGAATATGCCCAACCATCAATATGCGATTCTTATTTGTTGCGAGCTTGACAAGCTCTTCCCCTTGCATCAAATCGATGGCCAAGGGCTTCTCGACGAATACGTCTTTCCCTGCTGTAAGCGCCGCTTTTGCCAACTCGTAGTGGGTTACCGCCGGCGTAGCAAGAGCCACGGCAGTCAAAGAAGAATCGGAAAGTACTTCGCCGAAATCGTGGTAGAGCTTGACACCGGGATAATCGAGTAGATATGACTCCTTAACATGATTATTAGAGTCGTAAAGCCCGGCTAACGCTTTAAGTTGGTAAAAATTCCGAACTAGGTTTTTGCCCCAGTATCCGGCGCCAACAACAGCAACACTTACCTGAAATTTCTCGCTTCTAACGGGCATTGCTAGGCCCTACGGTGGGTGTAAAAGCCACAGATTGTGATCCGATAAGCTCCACGCACTTCTCCGCAGCTGCGCCTAGCCCATACAGAGGCCGTCGTAGATCCGGAGGAGAAAAAGAGTTTACGGCCTCTATGATTTTCTCCTTGTCTGCGCCCACAAGGGTGTTCCAACCCTCATTAACCGTCTCAATCCATTCGGTTTCATTACGCATGGTCAAACAGGGTACGCCAAGCCAGTATGCTTCCTTCTGTAGTCCCCCAGAGTCTGTAAGGACCATTCTTGCAGAAGAGACGAGTTCTATCATCTCTAAATAACCGAGAGGATCTATGAGTCGCACGTTGGCCTTGGGTCTAAACCCGATTTCGGCCACTGCTTTCCTGGTCCGGGGGTGCACCGGAAATACTACGCACTCGTCCAGCAAATTAAATGCATCCAAAATCCCTCGTAGTCGATTCTTAACGTCGGTGTTTTCACTGCGATGTAGTGTTGCAACGAGGTAAGAATTGTTTCCAAGATCCAGGGCTTTAACGACCCTCGATGGGTTGCGTCGACATTGTTGTTCTGCCCATCTAAGTACATCGAGCATTACGTCTCCAACGAGGTGAACGTTTAGGGAAATACCTTCAGACGAGAGGTTGTGGATTGCCGTATCGCTAGGGCACAAAAGAAGGCTAGACAGATGGTCCGCAATGACGCGATTGATTTCTTCGGGCATGGCGCGATTAAAGCTACGGAGTCCTGCCTCAACATGAACAACCGGAATCTCCATTTTCGAGGCAGCCAGCGCACCTGCAAGCGTAGAGTTCGTATCCCCATAAATCAGGACTGAGTCAGGACGTTCGGAGAGTAAAACGTCCTCAATTGCCTTCAACATGGCACCCGTCTGGGCACCGTGCGACCCCGAGCCAATCCCGAGATTTAATTGAGGTTTCGGAAGCTCCAGCCCATCAAAAAAAACTCCGCTCATAAGGTAATCGTAATGTTGGCCCGTGTGAAGCAAGAACTCCTCATGCGACTGCCGCAACTTCCGACTCACGGCCGCAGCTTTGACGAATTGAGGTCGCGCCCCGACAATGGAAACTATCTTCATCTCAACCCAAATTTCTATCGCGTCGCCCGTTGGAATGACTGTCCAGTCGAATTTCCGGGCAACTCCGGCACTCAGGATCTCTTCGGTTACTGAGAAACGTGGAAGCGCCTAAGAAGTGATTTCTTCCACCCCCACTTCTTCGGCTATTTCCATCCACAGAGGGCTCGCGAGACACATTAAATCGTTTTTAGAACTCGTCAACGCGTCCAATGGTGCATGCCGGACTAGATAGCGCGTTGCCGCTGACGGAGTACATCGAATCTCGTTACTTCCCCAGGCTCGAACAGCGCATTGAACTTAGCGGCGCGAACCACGTGGAGCCTTCGACCTTGAAGGGTTACCGCGACATATTCAAGAACCACATCAGCGGGTTTCCAAAACGTCCATGCGCGACTTTGATAAAAAGCATGCTCAGGATTTGCTCGAATCGCTGCCGCAAGAATTATCGCACAACACGCATCTGAGAGTTGAAGCCTTCTTGTCGGCGGTTTTCGCGTACGCCTTATAACGCCGAGTAGCCGCGGTGTGAACCCGATGGACATCGCGCTTTTTTATGGGCCGCCATTTCGCGGCCGTGGTCATTCTGGGTGGCATCGCTTTGCGCTCATTGAATACAACCGCCAATTCATCGGCTTAATAAATTTTGAACTAATCTGCAACTGTCTTAGGAGCTTCGCTAGCCAGCTATCGGGCACAGCGTCCGCTCTTCGTTTGAATACTCTTTCTTTGAATAATCCGGTCCGATTGAGACGCCAGGGAACTTGACCCTTTCAAGATCACTCCTCCGACAAAAAGGTTCGAAGAATCCTTGCTGAAGTAGTTTGCAGTCTTAATAGCCGCTCCCACACTCGAAATCGCCTTGAACGTAAAATGGTTGCCGGTCGGATTCGGAATCGCGCTCGGCCATTGACTGGTTGCATCCACGTAAAGCCCGGCATTCGAAGCAGTTCCCGTTACCGAAATGCGGCCTACCGTAACTTTGTTCCTACTCGAGTAACCTTCAATTCCAACGCCCGAAGTATATTTTTCCGGGCCTTCTTGCCGGCCAACTCGCACGTCATTTTCGTTTGAAGCTCCCGACAGTCGGTTGAAATCGGCGGAGCGGTCATCAACGAGAACCATGTAATTGCCGTCCTGATGTGTACTGCTTCGTATGATATTTCTGCACGCGTTTCCGAAAAGGAAAATATCCGCGCCCCCACCGCTTGCTGATGGCCGGCCAATTCTGCGGTAATGTCCGGAGATCACGTTGTGTCTGCCCCCAGCGATAAAAACCCCAGTGTGCTGCAAATTCGAAAATAAAATGTTTTCTCCAATGCTCATCGAGGAACATACATAACAAAGCACACCGCCGACAGCTACGCTTCCTACAGGTGTGACTGTCCGATCGATATAATTTCCCGAGATCGTGCCGTTTCCTTGTATCGATATATTGCTGGCACCAGCCTGAACCTGCGTATTGGTTAAAGTCAGTACAGACTTGTCTAGCAGCGTAACCGCAGAATTGTTGATATCCGTAATCTCAGTCACCAGCGTCCCCAAAGCCGAAACCCTCGCCTTATCGCTGTGATTCGCGGCCGCGGTTCCAAACTGTCCTCTCATGAGATTTCGGAACGTGTTCCCATGAATTCCTCTCCAGCAAATAATTTCTCCGTCAACGACGACGTAGTTGTAATCCGCGAGTGTTGAATTCGAGCTGCCGGCTTGAGGAAATCCCGTCGCTCTTGTGACCGTAAGCTGTGTCGCCGTCGAGGTGATAGCGCCATCCAGAATCGTTTCTTGCCCTGCCACCGCGCCTGCCCCTCCGACAATCGCGATTGCCATTCCGACCCTCAGATTTTTCGCATCGGAAACCGTCAGATTTCTGCTTCCTGCGGAAATAGTGCCGTCGAGCCCATGAACTCGCGCATTCAACATCCCTTGACCCGATCCGCCATCATTGGCATTTCGCCCGGCACTATCCTTCAAGAAAGCACTAGCCGGAATAGCTATATTTGACGAACTTGGCTTAATCGTTGTTCCCTTCAGTATCCATTTCAAATCAGAGGGTAGGTCGACGGTCACCGCCTTGTCGTCGCTCACGTCCCACTGCACTGTGTAGGCGCCGGTATAGATAGTCATCGGTATATTCAGCTCGTGGGGGCTGGCAAATGGGTTCACGCTAAAATTTTGGAGCCCGATCGAGGGATTACGCGCATCAACTACACAGCTCGCCGCGCCATAGCAAGCTTGTATGGACTTTTGAAGCGCCTGCGCTCCGTCAATTCCTTCTGCGTGGATTATCCTGGGTAAGTCGCGTGAATTTTGTGAATAAAGATCGGCCGTCAGGCTTCGATCCGTGCCGTGAACCGGTGCCGTAAGATGGAAAATAAGGGTGCAGAACAAAACCATCCAGAAGGAACTGAAGTCTCGGATGCCAACCTCCGTATTCCGAAGCGCTGGAAAGAGTTTATTTAACGAGGGAAAATTTTTACGTTCCGCCGGTAGTTTGCATTCTTTGCTTAGTGCTGCCGCGGTTCTCGCGCCACTGGAGTTAGAAGTCCATTTTTTACGCGGAACTCGGATCCTCTCCAGCTGATGCGGTCCGAAAGCAATCCCAACATCCAAACCACCGACGTGACGGCATCCCGAAGGGGCAAAAGCCAAAGTTTCTTTACTATAGTTTCGTCGTGCAATCCCCAGACACCGGCCGTCCAGGCCACACTGATTCTCAAAATCAGATAAGCCGCTAAATATGCTACTGCAGTGCCTTTCCACCCTGCGGCGCCGGCAACAATGGCAGCCAGCACCATCCACGGAAGCCCGTGTGTAAAAATCATGCCCGCGTAAGCAAACGGTCGAACATTGCGCAATCCGATTGCCCACCGCAGCTCTTGACCAAAAAGTTGTCCCAGCGTCTCCCTTGGAAAAACGACCGACACCGCCTCTCGCATGATCTCCACTCGATGCCCATGTCGGGCAATGCGATTCCCCAACTCGAAATCGTCGGAATGATGATCGGCCATCGATTCCCAACCGCCTATTTCCGCGAGCCGTTCCTTGGTAGTGGCCATCGTCCAACCGAACGCGAACTGCACGCCGCCTTCAAGCCTGCGCGCTACCAGCGCGCTGGGCAAAGAGTCCGAGCACATGCCCAGCATCGCCAGGTCCGCCGCAAGCGTGCCTCCCCCAGCGCAGCGGTAAAATGATGTGACCGCGCCCACGGTGGGATCAGCGAATGGGGCCACTAGTTCGCGCAAGTAATCGCTACCCACCCGCACATCACTGTCACTCATTACCAGCAATTCGTATTGGGCTTCTCTCACCAGTCGGTGCAAATTGCTTATCTTGTGATTTTGTCCCAGGCGTTCCACGGAGGTGGCCAGTCGGATCCGTGTTTCCGGGAAGTCACGTTGCAATTTCTCGATTACTGGAACAATCGGATCGCCAGGATCGGTAACCGCAAAAATGATCTCATAAACTGGATAATTAAGTCGGCAATAGCTGGCAAAATTTTCGTAAGCCTCTGAATCCACCCCCCGAACCGGCTTCAGAATGCTCACTTGCGGGGCGAACGCATCGTTTCGCGGCGGCAGCCGTCGGATGCCCTGGAAATATTCAATGATGTTATAAAGTGAAAGAACGTAATACACCAGCGGGCAAAGCGCGAACAGCAACAATAATGTGCGTAATGCAATCAACAAGTTTTATCTGCCCGCCGGGTCAAAATGTCCATATTCGCGACGCCTGGAAATGGCCAAACCGAGAGGAACTCTTCTCCGAATCATACGCCCAATGCCTTACTATATTCGAGAGTAAATGTATCGCGAGTCATGGCGCTCGATTTTCTTTCGGAAAATGCGACCCTGCCGGACAACCTTATTAATCTCGTTACAATATACTGTTAACCAGTTCCATTCCATTTCAGCTTAATGCTGCGAGGTTGCTATCGCGAGTTTCTTGATTTCTGCTCTCTCCAATCCTTCCGGAGCCTTTACTCCTGAGCCGCTGCTGCCTAGTATCAGAAACAGTAAACGTGCGTATCGCTGTGGGAGAAAGTTTATGAATCGTACTATTTCGTCGGAAGCAAAATTAGTTTCCGGCTCGCAATTTTCCATCCGAACAATCATTCTGGTTGTCGTTGTCTTCATCCTCTCCGGTGGACACGCTCAGGCGCAATCGGCCCAGAATACGCAAAGGAACAAGAACTCCGTCGAATCCCGGCGCTTACCGGAATCTTCTGAGTTAGCTAATGAGAATTATGCGCATCTTGCAGCCGCCCCGCGCCAAGTCCAGGAAGTCCTACTGAAAGACCCTGGTCTGCTCGTCGAACTCAAGCGCTTGGCAATCAAGGAAGCCACGGACAACGGCCAGATTGTGGAAGACTCTTCGCTGACTGATCAAGCCATCTTCGAACGGCTCGAGCAGGACATTAAATTTCGTTCCCTGGCCACCAGACTGGTGCAGCGTTACGGTTATCTCCTCCCCAGCTTCAATCCAGAATCAGAAATCGCCAAGCAGCGCGACTTTGTCCTGAAAGAACGTGCCCGCCGCCAGGTGCAAGTGGAAGAGCGGGAAGACGCCATGATCGATGCGGAGATCAAGAAACAAGCGGCCAGCATGACTGCGGCGGATAACTGCGCCCAGCAGGATTGCGGCACTGCTGTTCCGCGAAAAACTCCGCGCCGGGGGAACGCTTCGTCTAGCGGCACGCCGGAAGAAATTCCTGATCGAGGCAATTCGATTCCGCAATTACCACTAAGTTCCTCGGCGCCGATTCTGAGAGCAGACGCCGGGGGTTCTACTCCAGGTCTTGGCGGTGGAGACACCGGGCTCGGTTCCGAACAATTGTCTTCGCTGCGGGAAGACCGACAGGAACCGGGTTCTACTCCTGCGGCCGCAGGGGGAGATACCGCTTCAGAAAATCGCGCGTCCAGAATTGCTCAAATGTTCGGAGCTTCACAGGGATTTCCCGAAGCAGAGGGCGACGTCGGACTTTCTACCCCGCAGGGTCTGGGTTCGGGGGACATATCATCCGATAGAACGCGCCCGCAAGATTCCTTGAAAAATGGCAGTGACCGTACCCGCCCATCCCTGGAAGCGCGCCGCAACTCCATGGAATTTTCACCGGTGTCCATGGTCCACCGCTCAAATCCATATGCGGATATTCCCTCGCTCTACGACATGTATGTTCAAGCTTCTTCGAAGCAACTTCCAACCC
>Ga0193751_1002866_pt1 | contig 10359 bp, 14 predicted proteins | sample L1c2metaG_FD_143050 | JGI IMG/M metagenome (GOLD analysis project Ga0193751, IMG submission 143050) | Soil microbial communities from a riparian zone of the East river system, Colorado, United States - L1c2 | ecosystem: Environmental > Terrestrial > Soil > Riparian zone | place: USA: East River...
AGCGGGCCTGGGATCCGGACAACGTGTTCCACCTGAACCACAACATCGCGCCATAGGAGGATCCGATGCCGGAGGTACGTTCGACCGCGACCACCATCGACGAGTACATCGCGGAATTCCCGCCCGAGACGCGGCGCGTGCTGCAGGAAACGCGGGAGCTCATCCGCTCGCATGCCCCCGAGGCCACCGAAACGATCAGCTACGCCATCCCGACATTCGACCTCAATGGCCGGCACCTGGTGCATTTTGCCGGGTACCCACGCCACATCGGCTTCTACCCGATCCCGACCGGCATGGAGGCGTTCAAGGAGGAGCTGAGCCGCTACAAGACCGGCAAGGGATCCGTCCAGTTCCCGCTGGACGAGCCTCTGCCGAGGGATCTCATCCGGAGAATCGTGGAGTTTCGCGTCCTGGAGAACGCCCGCCGCAAACGGTGATGCCCGGTCAGCCCGCGAAGGCGCGGATCTCGAGTGTCCCGAACGTCGCAACCGGGTGCTTCGACGCGACCTCGATCGCTTCGTCCACATCGGCGCACTGGAAGATGTTGAACCCCGCGATGGCAGCGGCGCCTTCGTTCACCGGCCCCACGCCAACCTGCAGGTCCCCATTCCGCACGCGAACGGTTCGAGCCTCGGCGGCAGGCGCCAGCACGTGACCCTCGATCCGAACGCCGCGCGCATCCATCTCGGCCGCCCACGCCTCGACCCGCTCCGGAATCGTCTCCCGTTCCTCGGCTGGGAGCTGGACGGACGGCTCCGAGCAGATGAACACCAGGTATCTCATTGGTCCTCCTTCAGGGCTCAACGTGGCTTGACGCGGTTTCTACGATAGGCGGACCGCGACGGCGGGCAGCGTCTGAGGGGGGTTCCGATACCGAGGAGCGTGTCGGCCATGGCTGCCACCAGCGTCCCAGGCGATCAAGTCGGACTGCAGCGCGACGCAATTGGCCTCCCCGAGGTCCTCTTCCAGTCGATCACCCACATGGCGCCAGCGGTGGCGACCGCGCTCTCGATTGGGGCCGCCACCGTCTTCGCCGGTGGCCTGACGCCACTGGCGGTCGTCTTCGCGATGATCGCCTGCCTGTTCACGGCGTATTCGATCGGGCAGCTGGCCAGGCACCTCCCTTCCGCGGGAGGGATGTACACGTACGTCGCTCGCGGCCTCGGCCCCTTCTTCGGCTGGTTGATGGCCTGGGCCTTCGCGCTCGCCGAGCCGCTCATCGCGCCGATCCTGCTCGCCGCCTTCGGGCTGTATGGCGGCATCTTCCTCTCGACCTACCTCCACATCGGCACCGGCTTCCAGTACCTGTGGATCGTGCTTGCCGTCGCCTGCGGCCTGGTCCTGTGGTGGCTGATCTACACCGGCATCCAGGTCTCGGCCCGGACCGGCGTCGTGCTCGGCGTCATCGAGATCGTGATCTTCGTGTTCGTCTCTTCGCTGCTCATCGCCAACGCGGGCTCTCGCAACACGATCGATGTGTTCGTACCGGGCAAGGGCGGAGTGCTGCCTGCGTTCCAGGGGATGATCTTCTGCCTGCTGGCCTTCATCGGCTTCGAGGCAGCCGCGCCGCTGGGGGAGGAGACGCGCGAGCCGCGCCGCACGATTCCGCGGGCGGTCATCTGGTCGACCATCGGCGTTGGGGCGTTCTACATCTTCAACTACTACGCAGCGACCGTCTTCTTCGGCCTCGACAAGATGGTCGGCTTCTATACGTTCAATAACGGCGACCCGTGGGGCTACATGGCCGACAAGGTGTTGGGCACCCTGGGCGGCATCCTCGTGGTCTTCGCCATTGTCAACAGCTCGTTCGCGAACGCGAACTCGGGCGCCACCGCCGCCACTCGGTCGATCTTCTCGATGGGCCGCGGTGGGCTCTTGCCGGGATTCTTTAGCGCCGTTCATCCGCGCCACAAGACCCCCACGAACGCCATCCATCTCCAGATGGTGATCGCCATCGCCGTGGCCGTGGCCGGTGGCTTGATCCTGTCGAACGACCCGTACCCGGCCAGCGGTCCGCTCAACATCTACGTGTTTATCGGGACGATGCTGGGTCTGCTGTTCGCCGGAATGTACATGGCCGTCAACCTCGCGGTCATCGGCTACTACTGGCGCGAGCGGCGCGAGGAGTTCAACCCGATCAAGCATCTGCTGGTGCCGATCCTTGGTGTGCTGGCCATGATCCCGGCGATCCTCTCGGTGATCGGTGGCGTGACGATCCCCCTCTTCAACGTCACCTTGCCGCCGTACACGAACTCGCTGCGCTTCGTCGTGCCGATCGTGGCCGCCTGGATGCTGCTGGGCATCCTGATCTTTGTCTGGCTCTGGCTGCGGAACCGGGAGGCCCTGCGCCGGATGGGCGACGTCTATGGCGGGGAGGGGTAGGGCTCCCGAACGGACCTCAGCCGAAGATCGAGAGCGGGCAGTAGGCGGTCACGATCCAGTTGGGTTCGTCGACGACCTCGCTGACCTTGAGATCGCACGCCGCGCTGCAGAGCATGTAGGCATCGGCCGGGCCGATGCCGTGCTCGCGCCCGAGGTAGTCGATCATCCGCCGCGTCGCATCCTTGGCCGCCTCGCGGAGATCCGGGCCGACGCCATCGGTCGCATAGAACGGACCGATGTTGGTGCCAGCGGCCAGGGGTCCCGGGTTGAGGAACTCCGGGCCGGTGACGTGGAGGTCCTTGCGGACGGTCAGGCGGACCGTCGCCCGCATGAGCGTCTCGATCGCCGTCCCGCAGACCTCGCCGTCGCCCTGCGCGGCGTGACCGTCACCCATGGAGAGCCGCCCACCGGGCGTGCCGATAGGTAGGAAGAGGCGCGTCCCGGCAGTGAGGTGCCTGGTGTCCATGTTCCCGCCGTGGACCGTTGGCGGGATCGTTGAGAAGGCACCCTCGTCCCGCGGTGCCACGCCGACCTCGCCGCAGAACGGCGCCAGCGGGATCCGGATACCCGGCAGGAACTCCGCCGTCCCTCCGGCAAGGTGGCTGATACGCAGCGCGGGCTCCGTGAAGTCCTCTGCCAACAGCCCGAAGCCGGGGATGCTCGCGGTCCAGCCCCAGTCGGCGGGGACGAACTCCAACAGCTCGATCTCGAGCGTGTCGCCGATCTCGGCGCCTTCGACGCCAACCGGGCCGTGCACTCCGTCGACGCGCGTGAAGTCGATGTTGGCAATGTCAGCGGCGGTTGACTCGGCGGTGATCTGGCCGCCAGACGAGTCGAGCGCGTCGAATTCGACGACGCTGCCGCTCGGCACGGTCGCAATGGGTTCGATGGATCGGTCCCACGCGAGGTGGAACTGGTCGCGCCCGACGCGAAGGGTCGTGGCTGGCGAGCTCACGGGCGAATGGTAAGTCGTGGGCTCAATGGGGGTTGACGCCCGAGCGTTCCTGCAGTGACACTACCTCAATATGAGTGACACCTCAGTGGTATCGGTGGGACCGAAGGGCCGAGTGGTGATCCCGGCGGGGATCCGCAGGGAGCTCCATCTCGAGGAGGGAAGCGAACTGGTTGCTTTGGTTGAGGGAGACGGTGTCCTGCTGATTCCCCGCGTAGCCGTGAAGCAGCGCCTTCGTTCGATGTTCGCCGGCATCAAGATGAGCCTTGCCGACGAGCTCCACGCGGAGCGGCGCGCCGAAGCCGAGCGGGAATTGCGCGGATGATCGCGGTCGTCGACGCATCGGTGGTGCTGGCGTGGCTGCAGGACGAGCCTGGAAGCGATGAAGCGGAGCGGTTTCTGGTCGAGGGCGTCATCGGCGCAGCGAACTGGTCGGAGGTCCTGCAGAAGGCACGCCAGCATGGCGCACAGGCCGACCTCGTGGCTCGCCTCCTGACGTCGTTCGGCCTTTCAGTCGCCGATGTCACCCGAGAGGACGCGGAAGACGCTGCCAGCCTGTGGGTCTCCGGGAATGGGCTATCGCTGGGGGATCGGCTCTGCCTGGCGCTTGGCCTGCGCCTTGGCGCGGAGGTCGTAACCCTGGACCATGCGTGGACCATCGTGCGCCCTGGGCAGTCTGTGAGAGTCATCGATCGAGGTGATACGACGCCGTGAAGTTCGCGGACGTGACGAGGGAGACGGCATCGCTCCTGGCGGATCCGTCGCGCCGGCTACCGGCTTCGTCGTTTGCCTCCCGCCCACCGCGGCGCGCGCCTGGGATCTTGCCGATAAGCTCCCATAACCCGCCCGTCCGCTAACCAGCAAGGAAGGACCGCATGCTCGCCGATTTTCCCGCCATCCCCATCCTGCTCTCCACCGACATGGCAGCGAGCAAGCACTTCTTCCAGGACACCCTCGGGCTGCCGCTCCTCGGGGAGACCGACGAGCGGATCGTCTTCAAGTGCGGAGGCGATACGCGATTGATCGTCTCCAGGAGCACGGTCGGCACATCGGACACGCAGACCCAGATGGCGTGGCGTGTGCCGGACATCCACGCCGCCCTGGCCGACCTGCGCGGGCGCGGGGTGCGGATCGAGGAGTACACCGAGCCCGATCCGGTGACGACGGATGGGATCGCCGATATGGGTCACTCGTGGGCTGCCTGGTTCATCGACCCGAGCCGGAACGTGCTGTCGGTGATCGAGCCCAAGGGCTGACTGCGGGCTCAGCCGGCATCGGCCAAGCCGCGCACAGCTCCTATCCGGTCACCCCGAAGACGACCAGCAGCGCGGCCAGCGCGAGCAACGCGAAGCCGAGAATGGCGACCGGCCAGCTTTTGCGGACCCGGCCGTACACGATGAAGATCGCCGCGTTGATCGCGAGGATCAGCGGTAGCCGGGGCACCGCCGAGAGCGGATGACCGAGGAGCACGTCGCCCGCTACTTCCCGCGGATCGCGTCCAGGAGCCGCACGGGAGCTCCGAGGCGCAGGATCGAATTGCTGTACATCCGGCCGGCGAGCTGGATCAGTCCACCGATGCTGACGAGGATCAGCCCGACCGCGAGGCCCACCTGCCAAGGCGGCACGTCGCTGCCCGCCATGCGAACCGCCATGAGGGTCGGTGCGAACGGCGGCAGGAGCGACGCGACCGTGGCCAGCGGGCCCGATGGATTGCTCAGGGTGGCGATCACGAGGACGTAGCTCAGGATCAGGAAGATCTGGATCGGGGCGATGGCGCCCTGCACTTCCTCTTGGCGCGAGACGGTGGCGGCCACGGCGGCATAGGCCGTGGCGTAGAGCAGGAACCCGAGCATGAACCACATGAGGTAGCCGAGGATCGCGACGAGCGTGAAGGTCGGGATGGAGACGACGTGGGTCAGAGTGACTCCGACGAGTGCAACCGTCGCGATGATCGAGAGCTGCAGGAGCCCGACCAGCCCGATTCCGATGATCTTGCCGGCCAGCAACCGGCTGGGCGGGACGGTCGCGAGCAGGATCTCGATGATCCGGGTGGCCTTCTCCTCGACCACGCCCTGGGCCACGAAGGTCCCGTAGAGCCCGAGGGCAATGTAGAGCGCGATGCCCACGACCAGCGCAGAGATCTGGGTCGGGGTGCGGCCGGTGCTGGCCGGCTGGAGGGCATCGACCTGGAGGTGGGCACCACCCACGGCCGACGCCACCGCCCCCGGTTGGAGGCCGGCCGCGATGAGACGAGCGTCGACCACCGCGCTGTTCAGAGCGGTCTCAACGAGCGTTGGGACTGTCGCCTTGACCACCGCCACCGGAGCCGTCGGAGACCCCGTCACGAGAACGTCGAGCGTTCCTGCCGTCACCTGGGCGCGGCCCGCACCGTCGTCCGCGATGTCGCTGACGGTGATCTCCGCCCCCAACGCGTTGGCCGACGCGGTGAACGTCTGCTCGAGCGCCTGCGTTGCGCTGTCGAAACCCACGCGGACGGAGGTGGTCTTGCCGAGCAGGAGCGTGGCGGCACCGATGCCGACCGCGATGAGGACGACCATCGCCACGGTCCCGCCCGTGAAGACCCGCGAGCGCAGGCGAATGCGAATCTCGCGCCAGGCGACGAGGAAGATGATCGGCCGACCGCCTGTGTCATCGCTCACGATGCGTCCTCCTGCTGAACCGTTGGGGGTGCGTCCTCCTGCAGAACCGTCCGGAAGATGTCACCGAGGCTTGGCTGGACGCGGTGGAACTCGCGCACCGGACCAGTCGCCAGGGCCGCATGGAGAAGCGCCTGATCGTCGGTGCCCGGGTCGATCTCGAACAACAGGCCGTGCCCGTCACGGGAGACGAAGGTTGTCCCCGGGATGTCCTCTCCCCAGCCGGCGGCCGCGTTCGGCACGTCGACGAGCCGACGTTCGGCGGCCCCCGTGCGCAGCTCGGCCACGGTGCCGTGCGCCACGACCTTGCCGCGATTGACGATCGCGATCCGGTCACAGATCCGCTCGACGAGCTCGAGCTCGTGGCTCGAGAAGATGACCGGCAGGCCGGCGTCGGCCCTCTCGCGCAGCACCGCGCTCATGACGTCGACCGCCACCGGATCGAGGCTGGAGAACGGCTCATCGAGGACGAGCATGATGGGATCGAAGACGAGCGCGGCGGCGAGCTGGACGCGCTGCTGATTGCCCATGCTCAGACGCTGGACATCGTCCTTGGCGCGTTCGCCGAGGCCGAAGCGCTCAAGCCAGGTCTGCGCCGCCGCTCCGGCCGCCACCGGGCTCATGCCGTGCAGCTCGGCGAGGTATGCCAGCTGCTCGCCGAGGGGCATCTTGGGATAGAGGCCGCGCTCCTCGGGCATATAGCCGATCCGGCGGCGAACCTCGAGCGTGAGCGGAGTCCCAGCGAACCGGACCTCGCCCTCGTCTCCGTCGAGCACGCCAAGGACGATCCGCATCGCGGTCGTCTTGCCCGCGCCGTTGCGCCCGACGAAGCCGAACACCTCGCCGGACGCGACATCAAGGCTCAGCTTGTCGAGGGCGACGACATCGCCGTAGCGCTTCGAGATGTTGTCGATTTCGAGGGCGCGCTTACCGCTCGCCACTTGACCGATCATAGCCTCATGCTCCGCCGATGGGCGGCAGGGAGCCGATGGGTGGCCCGCAATGGTCGGGATGGTCAACGTGAGCTGCGGATCGATCCCCGATCAGGTCATCGGGACTTCGAGGTCAAGCGATCAGCGAGGAACTCCTCCCAGGTCCGATGACCGACAGCCCGGTCGAGCGCCAGGTTGGCACCTGCGCGCACGGCCTGGGCCGCTTTGCCGGGAATCGGCATCGGCATCAGCAGTCGGTGCTTGCCCTGCGCCTGCAGGTAGGCGCGAAGCAGGTCGCTCAGCTCGTACACACGTGGCCCACCGATGTCCGGCACGAGGCCAGCCGGAGTGCCAAGCGCGAGCTCTACGAGACGATCCGCCACCTCTCGCTCGTCGACCGGCTGGAACCGGAACCCGGCAGGGACGGGAATGACCGGCAGTCGCGCCATCGCCTGCGCTACGACGAGCATGAGGTCGTGGAACTGCGTGGCCCGCAGCGTCGACCACGGCAGGCCCGATTCGGCGACCACGCGTTCCGCGGCAAGCTTCATGCCGAAATAGCCGAACATCGCGCGGTCAACAGCACTGACGAGCGGGACTCGATCAGCCCCGACGACCGAGATGCTGACCACGTGCTGGGCTCCGGCCCGCGAGGCAGCCCGTACCACGTTTGCCGTCGCCTCCTGGTCACGAGTTCGCCCACCCGCGCAATGGACGATGATCGAGGCTCCATCGACCGCAGCATCGACCGCGTCACCGCTGAGCAGGTCGGCGGTCACGTACTCGACGCCCTCGACGGGAGCGCGACTGTGCCGGCTGAGGACACGGACCTCACGGCCGGCGCCCTTGAGGCGCAAGACGACGTGGTGGCCCAGCCGGCCGGTGCCGCCCGTGACGAGGATCGGAGAATTCATTGAGGCCTCCTAGAGGAGCTCGTGTCACACGGCTCGCATGTTTGGTGTCAATGGCAATGACACGCTCCAACGAACGGATGTGACCGGATGAACGAACAACAGCTCCTCGCAGAACGATTCGAGGCCAACCGGGGACGACTTCGGGCGGTCGCCTATCGCATGCTTGGGTCGGTTGCGGAGGCCGATGACGCCCTCCAGGAGGCCTGGCTGCGGATCAGCCGCGCCGACACGGGCGGAGTCGAGAACTTGGCCGGCTGGCTGACGACGGTCGTTGCGCGCGTGTGCCTGAACGCGCTCCGCACGCGGAAGGTGCGCCGCGAGGACTCCCTTCACGCTCGTGTCCCCGAGCCGATTCTTGATCGAGAGGACGGAATGAATCCCGAACACGAGGCACTCCTGGGCGACTCTGTCGGCCTGGCGCTCTTCGTGGTGCTCGACACCCTCGCTCCTGCGGAGCGCGTCGCATTCGTCCTGCACGACGTGTTCGCTGTGCCGTTCGACGAGATCGCTCCCATCGTCGGGCGTTCTTCGCCCGCAACCAGGCAGCTGGCGAGCCGGGCGCGCCGCCGTATCCGAGGAGTTGCCCCTGTTCCTGACCGGAGCCTGCATGAGCAGCGGCCCGTCGTTGATGCATTCATCGCAGCCGTCCGCGGAGGCGACTTCGACGGTCTGGTCGCAATCCTCGACCCCGATGTCGTGCTGCGGGCGGACGGTGGTGCGCGCTGGGTCGGCGCCACTCGCGAGCTCCGCGGGGCGCTCACCGTGGCGCGATCGGCGCTCACGATCACGCGAAGACTGACCGGCTTCAGGGTCGAGCGCGGGCTCGTCAACGGAACGCCCGGCATCATCTCGTGGGATGAGAACGGTCAGCTGTTTTCCGTCATGGGCTTCACCGTACGGGGGGGCAAGATCGCCGAGATCGACGTGCTCGCAGACCCCGAGCGGCTCCGCCGGCTCGACCTGGATGCGCTGGGCTAGCCCTCCCGACTCATCTCCCAAGTCCCCATGAGCCGGTCACCCCCAGATCAGCGCGCCTCGCTCGTCCACCACGGAGCTGTGCTTCCAGGCGACGTCCCAGATGTTGCCCTCCGGGTCGCGGAAGCTGAAGCCGCTGAAACCGTTGGGCGAGTCGACGGGATCATCCAGGTCGCTCACTCCGTCGATGCCGCTCAGCGCCTGCTGCGCTTCGAGCAGTTCCTCCCTTGAGCCCACGCTGATCCCAAGCGTGAAGCCACGGAAGCCATCGGCGCGAGGTCCGTAAGCGCGCTCGTAATTGGCGGCGCCATAGAGGGCGAGGACGACGCCATTCGCGAGCTGGAAGACCCGGTGGACGGACTCGGACGAGGGTGCCTCCGGCCAGCCGAGAGCTCGGAAGAACGTCGCCATGCGTTCGACGTCGCGGCATGCCAGGGTCAGGAAGTTCATCCGCGGTGGAACCTTGAGCCCGCCGTCCTTCGTGATCCGATGCTCAGCCGGCGAGGCGCGCGATGACCGGCTCGAGGATGGGCAGGTCCCTAGAGGGCACGGTGACGTAGCTGATGCCCCACCGCTCGCGCCGCGCGAGCAGCGTCCCCGTCATCTCCTCGGTGTCGCCGACCAGGTAGTGCGGGCTGAGCGGCAGCTCCTCCTCGCTGATATCCCGGACCCGCCGAGGAGGCGGGCCGGTCCGCGTGTGGAAGTCCGGATCGACCTGCCAGAGGGAGATGTTGATCTCGAGCTCAGCCCAGCGGTCTCCTGCCGCCTCGCGGATCCAGCCCACCTTGCGGTCGATGGCGGCCCCGGTGATGTCGCTCGGGTCTCCTCCGCCGCCAGGCAGCGAGCGTGGATCGATCCCGATGATCTCCGCCTCGCGCGCCGCGAAGGCCAGCAGGTTGGGGCCGCCACCGCCGACCAGGAATGGCGGATGCGGCCGCTGGACTGATGTCGGCAGGCCCTGCTGATGAATAGCCGGGTACACGTCATCGGCCTCGTGATCGATGCGGCCCTCATCCAGCGCTTGCCGGATCATGCGCAGCGACTCGCGCATCCGGCTGAGCCGTTGCGCGGGGGGATCGAACGTGACGCCAGCCGCCTCGTATTCCGGGCGGTTCCAGCCGGCTCCCAGGCCGATCTCGAGGCGACCGTCGGTCATGGCGTCGAGGGTCGCCAGCTCCTGCGCAATGACCGGCGGATGGCGGAGGTCGTTGTTGAGGACGAGTGTCCCGATGCGGATGCTCGTCGCCTCGGCGGCGGCCTGCAGCCGCGACATGGCAGCCCAGTTGCCGAGGTGATCGGTGGCCAGGATGACGTGAGCTCCGGCGGCTTCCGCCCGCCTGGCGGCATCGATCACCCGATCGCGACGGCCCTCCGCACCATCAAGCACCACCCCGAACCGGAAGGGACGGCGCTCAGGCGGTTGGCGTTCTGGGTCCACCCCCTCATTGTCGGACACTCCCCATCCGCGACGACCACGCCGGGCGGTACGCTTGCGGAGTGATCCCGGAGACACGCTATGTCCGCGTAGGCGATCTCCACCTGGCCTA
>Ga0193751_1002867_pt1 | contig 10359 bp, 10 predicted proteins | sample L1c2metaG_FD_143050 | JGI IMG/M metagenome (GOLD analysis project Ga0193751, IMG submission 143050) | Soil microbial communities from a riparian zone of the East river system, Colorado, United States - L1c2 | ecosystem: Environmental > Terrestrial > Soil > Riparian zone | place: USA: East River...
GATCGGAACGAACGGCCCGCGCCTGGTGATGAACTGCGAAAAAGGAAGGATTGAAATCCGCAAAGGGACGGTCGCAGTGGTCCCTCCGGCTCCGCCGATTCCGCCCGCCACTCCAGCGAAATCGGGCAAGCCGGCGAAAGCGCTGCCTGCTCCGAAGGCGAAGCCGGTGGAGAGCGAGAACTAGGAGGAGCGCCTGTTAGCTGTTGGCTTTTTACTGCGGGCTCTCCGGTGAAATCGCTTTACTATAGCGGCTTTCGCATCCAGTAACCGGAACGGACGACGCATTAACGGGTGTCACTCCTGCAACCGTTCAAAGGTACAATGTATCTCGATTATGCGCACAGTCTTCGACATCTTCGCGCAAATCTTCCGCAACCTTTGGGCGCACAAGCTGCGCTCGTTCCTGACGATGTTCGGGATTGCCTGGGGCGTGGGATCTCTACTGCTGCTGGTGGGCGTCGGCGAAGGCTTCCGCTCGGGTAACAAGCGCGAATTGGCGGAGTTCGGCAAGGACATCATGTTTATCTTTCCCGGTCGCGCTCCAGCGATAGCGGGCAGCATGAATTCCGCGCGTTCCTATCTGCTCACCTACCAGGACTACATGGAGATTCGTACCCAAGCCCCACACGTCGGCAATGCCTGCCCTTTGCTTTCTCGCAACGACCTGCACGAGGTGAGCGAATTTGCTAGTGCAGGGACCGAAATCCTGGGCGTGGAGCCTCAGCTTAACGAGATCAGTTATCTTCCCCTCAAGGAGGGACGCTGGCTAAATGAAATGGACGACACGCAGAAACGCAATGTGATCGTCCTTGGTAACGAACTGCTAAAAACGTTGTTCCCTGGGCGCCCGGCGGTGGGCGCGTTCGTCCTGCTGAACGGCATCCGGTTCGAAGTCATTGGCAGCATGCCGCACCTCGGCCGCGGCGACAACACCTGGCTGAATATGCGCGGCTACATCCCTTTCCAGGTGATGGCAACAAATTTCCCGCTCAAGGGAGAAAACCACCAGAACTCCATTTCTTTCATTGAATACCAGCCGCGCGTGACCGCGGAGCACCTGCTGGCGCAGGATGATGTCCACAAGATTGTTGCGCGCAATCATGGACTCGATGTCAGCGATGAAAACGCCTTTGACGGCTGGGATACGATCAAGGAATCGAAAATGGTGGGAACCATTTTCGACGTCATGAACATGTTCCTGGGAGCGGTGGGAATGGTCACGCTGGCTCTGGGCGCGATCGGCGTCATCAATATCATGCTGGTCGCCGTCAGCGAACGCACTCATGAGATCGGACTGCGAAAGGCCCTGGGAGCGACCAACCGCAGCATTCTGTTTCATTTTTTTCTGGAAGGGTTGCTCCTTACACTCGGTAGCGGGCTGATCGGCATGTGCCTGGCTGGAGGCTTGATGGCGATGGCCGGAAATGTGCACGGCCCCGGCGGATTTGATCCGCCGAAATTGGTGCCGATGTCGGCCCTGCTGGCAATTGGAAGCCTGACGCTGGCGGGAGTGGTGGCGGGCCTTTATCCCGCGCGTAAAGCAGCCATGCTGCAGCCGGTGGAAGCCCTGCGGCAGGAGTAAGGAGGATTTGTAATTTCCAATTTGTAATTGCAATTGGGTTTCGAAGACTTGAAATTGCAAATCACAAATTACAAATTCACAAATTCTATGATGCGCGACCTGCTCCGCGAATCCTATAACGCGATGCGTCACAACCGCCGCCGTACCGCGTTGACCATGCTGGGCATGGCCTGGGGCATCGCTACGGTGGTCATGCTGCTCGCATATGGCGATGGATTTGGACGGGCCTGCGCCAACATCTTTGCAAATTTCGGCACCAAGCTTGTCATCGTGGTGCCGGGCCGCACTTCCATGCAGGCCGGCGGTCAAAAGGCGGGAAACCTCATCCGCTTTACTCAGGATGATATAGAGACGCTTACCACCAACCTTCCTCAAATCACCCACATCACGCCCGAGGCCAGCAAGCAGGCAAGCATCCAGTACGACACCAGGGTTTTCACATGGGCTGTCACCGGCAATGATCCCGACGTCATGTCCATCCGCGCCCTCAAGCTGGAGCAGGGCCGCTTCTACAACATGGAAGACCAGATCCAGCGCGCCCGCGTGGCAGTGATTGGTTCGGAGGCGAAGGAAAAACTGTTTTCCGGACGCAACGCGCTGGGTGAGCGCATCCGGGTTGACGGTCTCAGCTTCGAAGTCATCGGCATCCTGAGCGCCAAAATGCAGGAGGGAAATGACGACATCAATCGCGTCGTTTACGTCCCCTTCAGCACCATGAGCGATCTGAAGGATACCCATTACCTGGACTCGATCTGGTTCACCTACCTGACTCCTGAGTATGAGGAGCTAGGACAATCGGTCCGCACCATCATGGCGACGCAGCACAAGTTCAACCAGACCGACCACCAGGCCGTGGAAGTGTTCAACCTCATGACTCAGCTCCATCAGTTCGAAATCATCACTCTCGGGTTGAAGGTTCTGATGGGTTTCATTGGCACACTTACCCTCGGCATCGGCGGCGTCGGCCTGATGAACATCATGCTGGTTTCGGTCACGCAGCGCACTCGTGAAATTGGCGTGCAGAAAGCGCTGGGCGCGCAACGCCGGCACATCCTCACCCAATTTCTCGCTGAGGCCCTCACCATTACCTTTATCGGCGGTGTGCTGGGAGTGATACTGGCCTACGCGGTTGCGCTTTCCGTGGGAAGGCTGACCTTGTACAGCGCCTTTGCCAAGAATGGGGAAGCGGGCGACATCCGCCTGATCATCGCTCCTGGAACGCTAATCGCGTCCACGCTGATTCTCGGCGCCGTGGGATTGATTAGCGGCATGGTTCCGGCGCTTCGCGCCTCGCGGTTGGATCCGATCGAGGCTTTGCGACACGAATAAGTGTGCTCGAAGATCTTACGCTGGATGTCACGTGCTGTGAAAACGCCCCAATTGAACAGACCTGCCACCCCGCGAATCGGGGCCTGACGTGCCTTGCCAACTCGAATGCTGAATATTGGTGTAAAACGCCTGAGGGAAGTATGCGTTTTAAGCAACCAGTGCATACTTCCGACGCCTGATTACAACAACCATTGTCGCGCTGCTTTTGGTGCGCTATCTTGGTTGCTTCTTCCGCTAGTTTGGAGATCGTGACAATGGCGACTGTTGTCCGCAACTACCGACTACTCGCGAGTGCGCTCCCTATCGAGGAAAAGCGAATCCGTACCTCTTACGTGCCGACCCTTTTGCTCGTCGTCGCGCTGTCCACCATCGTGTTTGTTTTCTTGGGAATCAGTAAAGGAGCAACGTCGAAGTCATTGATCCAGGTCGGTCTATTATTGACAGCGCTCATGCTGTACGTGGCGATCTGGGCACCCCGCAGGATGAAGCGACGCCTCAATAGCTGTTGGGAGAGCTACGACCTAGAAATTGGTCAGGACTATTTGTTGAGGCGGCAGGCCGATCTTCCGGATCTCTGCCTGCAATTTGAAGAAGTGCAAGTGATCGAGCATGTACCGGGGCGCTACCTACGGGTGATAGGCACACCCAAGAGCAGAGTGTTGGGCATACCCCAGGGGATCGAGGAATTCGAGGAGGTTCTGAAGACTCTCTCCTCTGTCCACCCGATTCGAGTCCGAAGCATCCAACAGTGGCAGAAGTATCGAGCTTTCATGGCGGCAGGACTGATCCTCTACGTAACAATGCTTTGGTCAACATCGGCTGTCGTTGTGATTCCTTTGTCCCTCGCAGTAGCTGCGATGATCGTGTGGGTCTTCTTTTGGTATAGACGCAATCCAAACATTTCACGCGGCGCCAAGCGTCTGTCATGGCTCTACTTGCCATTTCTATTGATGTGCTTCCTGAAGTTGCTTGTGGTAGCTGCGTCCTTCCTCCCGAAACCAGTGCGGTGACGGTACACCTGCCGAATCAGGTTCCTCCGGCTCCGCCGATTTCGCCAGCCACGCCGGGGCCCCGGGACACTCGGCGTCCACTTGACTTCCCTTGGCAGCAGTATAATGAGTGTGCTGGACTATCCGAGATAGATTTTGTGCCTTTTTGTATTAGTCGCGTTGCGATCACACCGCGCTTGATCCTCGTGGTCGCCTCACTGGTGGCGTTGCTCACCTTCACTGGGTGTGGATCTCAAAGTGGGCAACAGGCGGGTGCGGGGTTACCACCTCCGATACCCGCGGCAGAACCTGTGCTTCTTTTCAACGGAACAGGCACTTCGTCCTCAGATGTCGCGGCGGTCGAAGCGGTTCTCGGCACTTTGGGCGTCGGCTATAAAACTGCGGACTCAAGTCAACTGAATGCAATGAGCAAACAACAGCTGGCAGGATACAAGCTGATGATCGTCCCCGGCGGGAACTCGATCACGATCGGTGGGAGTCTCACTGGAGGCGCCGCGTCGATGATCCGAGGTGCGGTCGAAGATTATGGCCTGCATTACCTCGGAATTTGTGCCGGAGCTTTCTTCGGGGGATATTCCATTTACAACGGAGTGGATCTCACGGCAGGCGTGTCGTTCGACTTTTACGCCGATGAGAACAAGGGGATTCATGTGGAGCCGGTACTGATCTCCTTTCCCGGTAGTGCTCCGCTGGATGTGTACTGGCAGGACGGTCCCCAGCTTTCAGGGTGGGGCGCGGTTGTCGCCAAATTTCCCGATGGCACGCCGGCGATCACCGAAGGCCAATCCGGCAAAGGATTCGTAATCTTCACCGGCGTCCACCTGGAGGCTCCGGAGAGCTGGCGAGGGTCAATGATCTTCACTACCCCGGTATCGGTGGACTTGGCGTACGCGGGTACTGTGATCCAAGCCACCCTGAATGGGACCTTGTTACCTCACTTCTAGAACTGGTCCGGCTGAGGTAGGACCTAGCTCTCGGATGTCAACTCTCAGTTCCCACACCATTAAGGTCGTTAGCGCAATCTGCTTACGTCAACAATCAGTTTGTCTCCGTTTCTTTCTGCCGGGCGTACACTGTGAATCTTCGACCGTCTGAAGCTCACACCAACTATGCCGCCACCAGCACCTCGCTTGCGCGTCCGGGTGTACTTGTGGCTCGATCGCTTGCTCCAGGGATGGGTGCGGCTGCTCGGCATCCTGCACGAGTGTTTCTGGCTCGGCTGTCTCGACCCCGAAGACTTGACCGCCATAACGATCCGAAGCTATCAGCAGAGCCGCATGTACAACGGCCGGGAACATAACCAGTCCGGTCTTTTCCCCTGGGAGCGGGAGACCATCGACCGTTTCTTCCGGCCAAGCTCGAGGATTCTGGTTGCCGCTTCCGGAGGTGGCAGGGAACTTATCGCCCTGCATAGGCTTGGCTTCCATGCCGATGGCTTTGACTGCACTCCACGCCTTGTCGAAACTAGCCGACGGTTCTTGCAGGAACTCGGCATCCCCTCAAACGTCATGCTCTGTCCACCGAATGATGTGCCACGGGAATTGACGCCGTGCGACGGACTCATCGTTGGGTGGACGGCGTACACACATATCTCCGGGAGCGACCGCCGGATCGCGTTTCTTCGAAAGCTCCACGCCTCGGTGCCGCCCGAGGCCCCCATCCTCGTCTCGTTCTGGGTCAGAGAGGGAGCGTCGCCCGATGAGGGCAGAGCCTTCCGGCTCGCGCAGTGGTTTCGATCTCTACGAGGCCGGCGCGCGGAGCCCTTGGAACCCGGCGACCATGTGACAGACCGCGGTTATCACCACTGTTTCGCCAAAGCAGAGATCGAAGCGGAGTTCAAGGCAGGTGGATTCCGGATGTGCCACTATTCCGAGACGGACCACCCTTATGCAGTGGGTGTCTCGGAGTAGGACGACACCAGTGGCGACCATACACAGTGCCGCCCTCGCCACTTCGGCCAGCGTCGCGGCGCTCTTCCTGCAAACAGCAGGTGCTTCGCTTCGCTCAGCATGACAATTTCTAAAGTTCTTCAACAAACTGTCGGCACCAGGAACTGAAAGCTGAGAGCTGAAAGCTGAGAGCTAAAAGCCAAGAGCCCTCCATGTTAGATTCGAATCATGCGATCCATTCTGCAAAAACGCTCGCTGCGATTTGTTTTTGCGGCGAATGTGATCTCCATGCTGGGCAGCGGGATGAACTCCGCTGCAGTGGCTTGGACGATCTTGCAGCGCACTCACTCCGAAATGGCATTGGGGACGTTTGCCGCGCTGCAAACGATTCCAGCCATGCTGATGCTTCCCTTCACCGGCGTCATTATTGATCGCGAAGACCGGCGGCGGCTTGTGATGTGGCTGGATGCTGGCCGCGCGGTTGTCATTTTCGTCGTGATGGTGCTGGCCTTTCTTCATCGCGTGCAGGTTTGGGAACTCTATCTGATGAATACGCTGGTGGCAGCGGGCTTCTGGATGTTCTGGCCAACGATCACGGCGCTGATTCAGGAACTGACGCCCGAGGGCGAGTTCGTCGAGTCGAATACTTTTCTCCTGGCCGGGATACAGGGCGGGTGGCTGATTGCCGGCGCCATTGTCGGATTTGTCTATGAACACATTGGCCTCGGCGGGGTGCTGCTCATCGACGTGAGCACGTACGTTGTTTCTTTTTCGTGCTACTTTGCCGTGCGCCAGGGCTGGCATGTGGTGCCGCGAGCGGTGGAACTTCGGCACGATCTGGAGGCTGCGGAAACCGCGGTCGGACGCTTCCTGCGCGAGATGCGCGAAGGGCTGGTCTTTTTGCGCGAGCATCGTAGTGTTGTCTTCCTGGGAATGAGTTGGGCTTTGTTTCTGGGCGCGATGATGACGGGAGTGGTGGTCACGGCTCCACTCAGCGATCGCGTCTTCCACGCCGGCGCGACCGGTTACGGATGGTTGAACGGGGGATGGGGAGTGGGCGCGTTCCTGAGCGCTCTTTATGCTCCGGCGCTGATTGCGCGGATGGGGGCACGGATTTCGATTGCGCTTTCGATGCTGCTGCTGACTTTTACGATGGCGCTTTCGCCGTTTTCGCCGTGGCTGGCGATGGCGGTATTACTTTATGGGCTGATGGGATCGGCGCGCGGCATCAGCGGCGTGGCCATGAATACCAGCCTGATGGAGCAAGTGCCGCCGCAGTTTATGGGACGTGTCCAGAATACTTTTTATTTCTTTGGCACGTTTCTCCAGGTGGCACTGGGGCTGGCGGTGGGATGGATTGCATCGCGGATCAGCCTGGCGGCAGGGTTTGGCGTGATTGCAGCGGTGTACGCGGTCGCATTTGGCAGCGCCTGCTGGCCGATTCGAGCTCGGGAAGTCGTGGCTTCGGTGGTGGAGTAGCGAGACTGTCGTTTGTGTGGAGCGGACACTCTTGTCCGCTGCCGTTGACGTTGGTTTTGCAGTTGATTCTGAAGATCCAAATCAACCCCATGATCAAAAGCGGCGGACAAGAGTGTCCGCCCCACCAAACTAAGGATGCTGTTATTCTTTTTCCCGAGGGAACTTCCATTCATGTTTGAGGACTTGCAAGGCCGGTCAGCGGTCGTCTTCGGAGTGGCGAATAAGCGCTCGATCGCGTGGGCGATTGCGCAAGGACTGCACGCCGCGGGGGCTAACCTCGCCATCACCTATCAGAATGAGCGGATGGAGATGGAGGCAAAAGACCTGATTCTGTCGCTGCCGGGCGCGGAAGCTTTCATGTGCGATGTTTCGAAGGATGAAGAAATCGCACAGCTCTTCGAAAAACTGAAAGCTCGCTACGGCAAGCTGCACACACTCGTGCATAGCGTGGCTTACGCTCCGGCCGAAGAACTGAAAGGCGACTTCGTGAACACGACGCGCGAGGGCTTTCGTGTGGCGCACGACGTGAGCGTGTATTCGCTGATCGCGGTGTGCCGGGCGGCCGCGCCGCTGATGGAAGATGGGGGCAGCGTCATCACCATGACTTACTACGGCGCGGAAAAAGTGGTGCCGCACTATAACGTCATGGGCGTAGCCAAAGCGGCGCTGGAATGCGCGGTCCGGTATCTGGCGCACGATCTGGGACGGCGGAAAATCCGCGTCAATGCGATCTCGGCGGGGCCGATCAAGACGCTGGCGGCGCGCGGCATCTCCGGCCTCGGAGACATGCTGCGTGCGCACGCCGAGCGCGCGCCGCTGCAATGCAATGTGGATGTCAGAGAGGTGGGCAGCACCGGCGTGTTCCTTGCTTCCGATGCGAGCTCGGGCATCACGGGCGAGATCATCCACGTCGATTGCGGATACAACATCATGGGATTCTAAAAGGCGGAACTTCTGAACGATGGCGAACCCTGTTACGAGAGTGGTTCCTCCCGCGCTTTTGACAATTTTTTGACGAGAATCCCCAGACAGCAAGAGTAACCTGAGGCTATGAAGTACCCGCGGATTCTCTGCCTGTTTGCGTTGGTGACGTTGTCGCTGACCCCCTGTTTTGCGCACCATATGGCCGTCGTGGTTAATAAGGACAACAAAGTTCAGAACGTCACATCCGCTCATTTGGCTAAGATTTTCAAAGGCGAAGTGAAGAAATGGGACGACGGCAGAAGCGTGGTGCTGGTGTTGCATGACTCTTCGCCGGACGAGATCACTACGCTGGAACATCTGAACAAGATGACCGGGGCGCAAGTGAAAGCGCTGCTCGCCCTGCACAAAGATTCGATCCGGACGGTAGGGTCGGATGCGGATGTGATTGATGCGGTGGCGTCCACTCCGGGCGCGATCGGGTTCGTGGAAGAACGATCAATCACCGATCGCGTGAGTGTCGTCAAAGTAGACGGTAAACTGCCCATGGAGTCTGGCTATTTACCGCATTAGCCGCGATTATCCCCACTAAACCAGTTCCACTAAAGCATCGAAGCCAACCTGCCGATTAGCTAGGCAGGTGCCGACTTCTCGTCTTAGGTTCGCTTTACGGCAAAGTTTCGTTTTGCGGCACAGCTCCGTATTGCCGCGGATTTGGGTCTTTCCTCAGGCGCTTGGCACCCATGTTTCGGGAGCCGCGCTATGACGGAGAGGGCTGACGTTGAGGAACTCCAGTTACCTTCTTCGGGGTTCTGGCGCTCGTTGTTCAAGCTGGACGAAGTCGCAGCGCCTCCCGCCGATCCGCTCCATTGCGATGCGCCGATGCTGCGTCATGCCGAGATTGCCGCGGTGTACAGCGGGCAGCGCGTGGCTGGCGATTTCTATGAGTTCCTGAGGGTGGGGCCGTCTCGCATGCTGTTCGTGCTGCTCGACGTCGCCGGCCTGCGGGCGGACACACGTGAAATCCTGATCGCGATGCAGAAGACGTTCCGAACCCTGGCGCCCGAGCTTCTCTCCGGAGAAGACTTCAACGAGACTACCGCCATGATCGAACTGTGCAACGAGATGAACCTCACCATTTTGCGCGGCGGCCTTCGCAGTTGTCCGGCGTTCATCGGTTGTTATAACGAGGATCTGGGAACGGTGTGCTATGCCAATGCGGGTCACACGGCGGGGCTGCTTCGCGACAATACGGGAATCACGCCGCTCGAAGCAACCGGGCTGCCGCTGGGCTTGTTCTCGCACACGATGCAGAGCGCAGCTGCCTGTCACTTGGTGCCCGGCTCGGCTCTTCTGGTTGTCTCACGCGGAATCGTCGAAACGGACTATGTCGACGCGGATCACCAGGCTGCGGAATTCGGGCTGGACGGAGTAAAGCAAAGCTTTCAGCACGCGACCGCACTCAACGCGAGCGAGCTGTGCATCACCATCCTGCAAGCGGCTCGGGAGTTCACACCGACGACTCCTACACACAACGATCTAACGACGCTGGCGCTGGTTCGGAATGCGTCCGGCGATCGCGAGTCGGTCTGAAACCCCTGGTGGTGCCCGTCCCCAACCTGATCACGTAATGGTCTCTTCATGGTACCTTCCCCAACCTGCCTACAAGGATCGTCCTGAGGCCGCCATGTACCAGCCTTCCGCCAGGAATTGCTCGATGGGGCGCTCCTGAACCCCTTCCTGCACACGCAGCTCGTCGTTCAGAAAATGGTAGGAAAGGATTCCGGCGTCACGATTGACGCTATCGATGCGAATGCGATTGCCGTCGCGATCGGCACAGATTAAGCCCACTTCCAGATATGGCTCGGTAGCTTTCGTGATGGTTACTTCGGTTCTTGGGGGCATCATTTCATTGGATGAAGAAAGACGCGATAAGGAACCGAGCGGCACGAACGCCTGATTCTGTGTCATCGGAAGGGATTCATCTCGACCCCGATGGGGAGAAGTTGAGCGCTTGCCAGATCGATTGTCACGCGTCATGATACATAATGATGACTATGCGCTCCCGCACTCTGGTGTTTGCCTTCTTCGCGGCTGCGATGCTGTTCTCGATGGTCCGGGAATGGAGCGCACCCTCAGCCTGCCCGCG
>Ga0193751_1002868_pt1 | contig 10355 bp, 8 predicted proteins | sample L1c2metaG_FD_143050 | JGI IMG/M metagenome (GOLD analysis project Ga0193751, IMG submission 143050) | Soil microbial communities from a riparian zone of the East river system, Colorado, United States - L1c2 | ecosystem: Environmental > Terrestrial > Soil > Riparian zone | place: USA: East River...
AACGTGCCGATGTCGGACAGCTCCGCGTCGTTGGCCTGCACGGCGGCCTCGGCCCGCTGAAGGGCGGTCCGCAGGTCACGTGTGCTCCGGTAGCGCCGGTTGCGCTCCTCCGCCTCCTGGCGCTTGCGGGTCGCGGTCGCGGCAGCCGACTCCCGTGGGCGTGCTCCGACAGCCTCGATGCCACGCGGCGTCGCCACGCCCTCCACGGCGCCCCTGGTCTCGATGTCGAGGCCGCGCTTGGCGGCGTAGTACTCGAAGTCGCCGGCATACAGGGTCGCCTCGCCGGCGTTGACCTCGACGATGGCATTGGCCACCGAGCGGATCAGGTATCGGTCGTGGGTGATGAGGACGATCGTGCCCGGAAAGGCATTGAGGGCATCCTCGAGCACGTCACGCGATTGGATGTCCAGGTGGTTGGTCGGCTCGTCGAGGCAGAGCAGATTGGCCGGATCGGCCATCAGCTTGGCCAGTGCCAGGCGCGTCTGCTCGCCGCCGGACAGGACCTCCACCTTCTTCTCGATCGCCTGGCCGGTGAACAGGAAGGCCCCAAGCAGCCGGCGCAGGTCGGCGGTGGTCATCCGGGCGGCGACTCCGGCGAGCTCCTCGAAGACGGTGTTCGTCGGGTTCAGGGCCTCGATCTGGTGCTGAGCGAAATAGGCCACTCGCACGTTGCTGCCGAGCTCGCGCGAGCCGCCCTCGAACTCGAGCGCGCCGGCCAGGATCTTGAGCAGGGTGCTCTTGCCGGCTCCGTTGGGGCCGATCAGCGCCACCTTCTGGCCGCGCTCCAGCACGAGCTCGAGCCCGTCGTACACGACATGCGGCCCGTAGCGCTTGACGATCCCGTTGAGCGTGATCACGACGCGCCCGCTGCGAGGCGGCTCGGGAAACCGGAACTTGACCGCCTTGGTGTGTTCCGTCGGCACCTCGATCCGCTCGATGCGCGCGACCTGCTTGATCCGGCTCTGGACCTGGCGCGCCTTGGTCTTCTTGTAACGGAAGCGCTCGATGTAGCGCTCGATGCGGGCGATCGTGCGACCCTGGGCCTTGGCCGCCATCTCGAGCTGCGCGATCCGCTCGTCGCGCTGCTCGACGAAATCGGCGAAGTCCCCCACGTACTCGGTGAAGAGGCCGTGGTTCAGCTCTGCCACGCGATTGACGACGGCGTTGATGAAATCCCGATCGTGGCTGACCAGCACGACGGCGCCCGCATAGTCGGCCAGGAATCCCTGGAGCCATTCGACCGATGCGAGGTCGAGGTGGTTGGTCGGCTCGTCGAGCAGCAGCAGGTCCGGGTTGGCGAGCAGCAGCCGGCCGAGGGCGACCCGCATCATCCAGCCTCCGCTGAACTCGCCAATGTCACGCTCCATGTCCGCCTGCGCGAAGCCGAGCCCCGCCAGGATGCGGCGCCCCTCCGTCTCGAGCGACCAGCCGCCAAGCTGCTCGAAGCGATGCTGGAGCCGCCCGTACTCGTCCATCAGCTCGGACAGGTCGTCCTCGGGGGTCGGATCGCCGCTGGCCTCGGCCATCTCCGCCTCGATGTGCCGCATCCGCCGCTCGATGCCGCTGACGGCGCCGGCGCCGGCCAGCACCTCGGCCAGCACGCTCCTTCCCACCGACTGCGCCACTTCCTGGCGCAGGTAGCCGATGGCCAGGTCCTTGCCGCGGGTGACCGTCCCGGTGTCGGCCTCCTGCTCGCCGGTGATGATCTCGAGCAGGGTCGTCTTGCCAGCGCCGTTCGGTCCCACGATGGCGATCCGCCGCCCGGTGCCGACCTGAAGGTTGAGGCCGTCGAACAGGTGCTGGGCGCCATGGCTCTTGGCGATCCCGGTCAGGGTGACGAGGCTCATCGGACCGGTTCGGGCGTGCTCAGGCGGGCGCCGCCGGTATCGAAGCGGAGACGAGTGGCCATTCCGGGCACGCCGGCGGCATTCCAGGCCTTCTCCACGGAGTGCGCGCTGACCGGCGAGTCGCAGATGGCCAGGATGCTTGGGCCCGCTCCCGAGAGGGCCGCCCCCGCAGCTCCATGCTCATAGGCCGCCCCGATCAGCTCCGCACATCCTGGCAGCAGGGGCAGCCGGAACGGCTGATGCAGTCGGTCGTCCATGGCCGTGCGCAGCAGCCCCGCATCCGAGGTGATCACGGCCGTTGCCAGCAGCGCTGCGCGTGCGGCCGCGGCCGCAGCCTCGTGATGGGGCACGGTCGCAGGGAGCGCCTCCCGCATGCGCTGGGTCCGGCTGGTGGCCGATGCGATGAACAGGACCGGGATCCACGCCTCGGGGACGCGGAACCGGCGCAGGACCGGGGTCGTCCCCATGGCACCAGCGACCGACAGCGTGATGCCTCCGTACAGGCATGCCGCGACGTTATCCGGATGGCCCTCGAGCGCCGCCCCCAAGGTGAACAGCTCGTCCGCGTCGGGGGCGCGGCGTCCGGCAGAGGCGCCAAGCAGCAACCCCGCCACGATCGCGGCGGCGCTGCTGCCGAGCCCACGGGCAGCCGGGATCATGCTGCTCGCCTCGATCCGCCAGGCACCCGATCCGTGCTCCGATCCATGAGCCAGGCGCAGGCCCTCCCGGAACGCCCGAATCAGCAGGTTCTGCTCCGGGTCGTCATCGGGCCCGGGCGCGCCTTCGCCGTGAGCGTTGAGCAGGATGCCAGCCTCGTCGCCGGCGTGGAGCTCGGCGCGAAGCTTGAGGCTGAGGGCGGCGGCGAAGCAGTCAAAGCCGCTTCCCAGGTTGGCGCTGCTGGCCGGCACCTCGATGGTGGCGATGGGCGTGGGCATGCGGCCCGAGTATACGGACGGCCGGGCTACACCTCGCCGTGACGGAAGCAGCTGACCAGGTGGTCGTTGACCAGGCCAGCCGACTGCATGAAGGCATACAGGATGGTCGGTCCGACGAAGGAGAAGCCATGCTTCTTCAGGTCACGCGACATGGCGCGGGACTCATCGGTCTCTGCGGGAACGCCGCTGAGCGAAGTCCATCGATTCACGATCGTCGCGCCACCGACGAAGGACCACAGGTAGCGATCGAAGGCGCCGGGCGCATCGGTCATGTCCAGGAAGGCTCTCGCGTTGCCGATCACCGCTCGGACCTTGGCCCGATTTCGCACGATGCCGGGTCGGCGAGGAGGCGTGCCTCGTCCTCTGGTCCGTAGGCGGCGATGCGTGCAGGATCCCAGCCGTCGAAGGCGCGCCGATACCCGTCGCGCTTGCGCAGGATGGTGATCCAGGCAAGACCGGCCTGGGCTCCCTCCAGGTTGAGAAGCTCGAACAGATGGCGGTCGTCGTGCATCGGCACGCCCCACTCCTCGTCGTGGTAGGCGAGGTTGAGCGGATCGCCGCTTCCCCACGGGCAGCGCGGACGGTCGTCGGTCACGCGGCTCGCCTAGAGGCCCATCGCGCGGCGAATGGCTCCGGCATTGGCGGCGACAAATTCGGGAGCGCCGGATTCTGTTGCGACGATGTCCGGGTCCTTCAGCCCGTGGCCGGTGAGGATGCAGACGATCATGTCTGATGAGCGGAGCCGACCCTCGCGCGCATGGCGGGCGACCCCGGCCACCCCGGCCGCTGAGGCGGGCTCGCAGAAGATCCCCTCACGACGAGCGATGAGCAGCTGCATCGAGACGATCTCGTCGTCCCCGACCGCCTCGATCACCCCACGCGACTCGTCGCGCGCAGCCACCGCTCCGGCCCATGAGGCGGGGTTCCCGATCCGGATCGCGGTTGCCACCGTCTCGGGCGACGCGACCGGTGCGCCGATCACGATCGGCGCTGCCCCCGCGGCCTGGAAGCCGAGCATCCGCGGGCGCAGTCCGTCGCTGCGGCCGGATGCGGCATAGCGGACGAAGCCGGCCCAATAGGCCGTGATGTTGCCGGCGTTGCCGACCGGCAGCGCCACGGCGTCCGGGGCCGCGCCGAGCTCATCGACGATCTCGAAGGCAGCAGTCTGCTGGCCGCCGATGCGGTCCGGGTTGACCGAGTTCACCAGGACGATGCCTCCCTCGTCGCCGAGCGCTCGGACGGCGGCCAGCGCCTCGTCGAAGTTGCCGTCGACGCTGATCAGCCGAGCTCCGGCGGCAAGCGCCTGGGCCAGCTTGCCGCGCGCCACCTTGCCGGCGGGCAGGACCACGAGACACGGCAGCCCCGCGGCGGCCGCATAGGCGGCGGCCGATGCCGCTGTGTTGCCGGTCGAGGCGCACACGACCGCTCGAGCTCCGCCGGCCAGCGCACGGTTCACGGCGAGAACCATGCCGCGGTCCTTGAACGAGCCGGTGGGGTTGCTGCCCTCAACCTTCAGGTACAGGGCATCGAGCCCCAGCTCGCCGCCGAGCCGCACCGCATGGATCAGCGGCGTTCCGCCTTCCCCCAGGCTGATCGGGAAGGCCTCGCCGGGATGGGCCACCAGATCGCGATACCGCTCGAGGAGCGGAAGCGGCAGGGGCATCAGCTCGTGAGCGCCTCGCGCACGATGCGGGCCTGCTCCTCGATGTGCTCGGCGGGGTAGCCCTCGGCCGGGCGCGAGCGTTCCGGCCGGCTGATGTCGCCCAGGGGGATGCGGAACGGCACCAGGTGGCGGATCTTGGGCAGCACGAACTTGCGGGCGCCCATGTTGCGCGGCTCCTCCTGCACCCACGCCACGCGCTCTGTCTTCGGGTAGCGGGCAAGGACCGGCTCCAGCTGCTGGTCGGGGAAGGGATAGAGGCGCTCGACGCGGACGATCGCCAGGTCGCGCTGCTCGTCGCGGAGCGGCGAGATGACCAGGTCGTAGTAGATCTTGCCGCTGCACAGAATGACGCGGCGCACGAGGTCGGCTGCCGCCGACGAGTCCGTGAGAGGGTCGTCCAGGACCGATGCGAACGCGCCTCCACTCAGCTCGGCCAGGCTCGACGCCGCCTGCGGCAGGCGCAGCAGCGACTTGGGGGTCATGACCACCAGCGGCCGCAGATCGTCGTGGAGCCCCTGGCGCCGCAGGAGGTGGAAGTACTGCGCCGGTGTGGTGGGGTAGACGACCCGGATGTTGCCCTCCGCTCCGAGGGCCAGGAATCGCTCGAGTCGAGCCGATGAGTGCTCCGGACCCGATCCCTCGTACCCGTGGGGCAGCAGCAGCGTGAGCCGTGACGTCTGCCGCCACTTGGCCAGCCCGGCGATGATGAACTGGTCGACGATGATCTCCGCCCCGTTGACGAAGTCACCGTACTGGGCTTCCCAGAGCACCAGTGCCTCGGGTGCGGTCGCGGCGTAGCCGTACTCGAAACCAAGGCACGCGTACTCGGAGAGTGGGCTGTTGTGCAGCTCGAAGCTGGCCCGCGCCTCGGATAAGTGCTGGATCGGGACGTGGACGGCGCCCGTCTTCGCATCGTGCAGGGCCAGGTGGCGCTGGCTGAAGGTGCCGCGCACCGTGTCCTGCCCGGTCAGCCGGATCGGGCAACCATCGAGGAGGAGCGAGCCGAAGGCCAGCGCCTCGGCGTGCGCCCACTCGATGTGCGGCTCCGGGTTGTCGAGCGCAGCCAGGCGGCGGTCGAGCTGCCTGGCCAGCTTCGGATTGATCGTGAAGCCGGCCGGAACGGCCAGCAGGGCAGCATTTACGGCGCGCAGGGTCCCGGCGTCGACGGCGGTGATCGGCTCGGCCGACTCCTCGGTCGAGAGGGCCTCCTCGCCGCGGTCCAGCAGCGGCTCCGCGTGCCTGCCGCGCACCGCCGCCTGGCGCGCGGCAAGGTCCTTGGCGACCGCGGTCGCCCAGCCATCGGCCTCCTCCGCGGAGACGACTCCTCCGTCGACCAAGCTGGACCCATAGAGCTCGCGCGCGCTCGGGTGGGCGGCGATCGCCGCGTACATGAGCGGCTGCGTGTACGCGGGCTCGTCGCCCTCGTTGTGGCCGTAGCGCCGGTAGCCGACCAGGTCGATCACCACGTCGCCGTGGAACTTCTCGCGGTACATCCAGGCCAGTCGTGCGGCCGCGAGGCAGGCCTCCGGATCGTCCGAGTTGACGTGGATGATCGGCGCGTCGAACCCCTTGGCCAGGTCGCTCGAATAGACCGTCGAACGCGCCTCGTTCGCCTCCGTGGTGAAGCCGACCTGGTTGTTGGCGATCAGGTGCAGCGTGCCGCCGGTGGTGTAGCCCGCCAGCCGGGCCATGTTGAACGTCTCTGCCACCACGCCCTGGGCCGCGAAGGCGGCATCGCCGTGGATGAGGATCGGGATGGTCCGATCCGGATGCTGGACTGCCCCGGCCGCGACCCGATCCGTCTGCTGGGCCCGCGCATCGCCCTCGACCACCGGGTTGACGGCCTCCAGGTGGCTCGGGTTTGGACTGACGGTGATGTGGAGCTGTTTCCCGTTGGGAGTGGCATACGTCCCATTGGCACCGAGGTGGTACTTGACGTCGTCGAGGCCGCCCTTGGGCGCGCGCGCATCGGTCCCTCCGCGACCGGCCTCGAACTCCGCCAGGATCGCCTCGTAGCTGACTCCCACGATGTGCGTGAGCACGTTCAGCCGCCCGCGATGCGTCATGCCGATCACCACGTCGCGTGCCCCGGCATTGCCCGCTCCTGCGAGGAGCTGGTCGAGCATCGGGACCATGGCGTCCAGCCCCTCGATGCTGAAGCGCTTCTGTCCGAGATAGGCCTTGTGCAGGAACCGCTCGAGACCCTCCACTGAGGTCAGCCGTTCGAGCAGCGCGCGCCGCTCGGCTGCCGACAGCGGGGCGCGATGCTCGGCAGACTCGATCACCTGCCGCAGCCAGACGCGCTCGTCGTGGCTGGCAATGTGCTCGACCTCGTACGCGATCGAGCCGCAGTAGGTCGCCCGCAGCGCCGGCAGAGCCTCGGCCAGGGTGGCGCCGGGGACGCCGATGCGCATCAGGTCGGCAGGCACGCGTGCCATCGCCTCGGGGGTCAGCCCGAGCGGCTCGGGATCGAGCGCCGGGTCACCGACCGGCTCACTGCCGAGCGGATCGAGACGCGCGGCGAGGTGTCCGAAGGACCGATAGGCGCGCACCAGGGCCATGCCGGCAGCCACCGCACGCAGATCGTCTATTGAGGCGGCGGAGACGGAGGGTGCCGCGGGGAGGGGGGCCGCCGACCCCAGCCCAACGGAGTCGTAGAAGCCATCCTCGCCCTGCAGCAGCGCATCGATGCGGCGCAGGAATGCGCCCGACTCGGCGCCCTGGATGACGCGGTGGTCGTAGGTCGAGCTGATCGTCATCACCCGCGACTCCCCCACGTCGCGGATGGCACCGGTCGCCACGATGGCGCCCTGCCCCGGCATCAGCCGCGCCATCGAGGCGGTGGTGCCCAGCGTGCCCGGGTTGGTCAGGGTGATGGTGGCCCCGGCCATGTCGTCGGGAGCGAGGTGGTTGGTGCGGGCCTTGTCGACCAGCTCGTCGTATCGGGCGCGGAAGGTCACGAAGTCCATGGTCTCAGCGGCCCGAATCACCGGCACCACCAGGAAGCGGCCGCCATCGGGCCGTTCAACGTCGACCGCCAGCCCCACGTGCACGCCGCCGGGGTCGACGCGGTAGGGGGCTCCATCGGCCTCCAGGTAGTAGACGGTCATCCCCGGCTGGATCGCCGCCGCGCGCACGATCGCCCAGCCGATGAGGTGCGTGAGGCTGACTCGCAGCGGGGCGAGCTGCGCGACCAGCTCTCGTCGGCGTGCCTCCAGCCGGCCGACCTCGATGTCGCGGAAGCTGGTGGCGGTAGGCACCGCCAGGGATGCGGTCATGTTGCGCGCCAGGCTGGCGGCTGGCCCCCTGATCGGCGTGGCCCCGGGCGGGAGCGCGGCGGAGGCGGCAACCTCGTTTGCGGGTGGGGCCAAGTCGGCCAGTGGCGGCGGAGCCGACGGGTTCTCAGCGGCCCGGGCGATGGCTGGCTCGAAGAGGGCCCGCCACTCCGGATCGACCGACGCGGGATCGGCCTGCCAACGCTCCTGCATCTCGGCGATGTAGCCGGCGTTCACCCCCTCGAGCGCACGCTCGATCCGCTCGGTCTCGGTCTGCTCATCGGTTGCCATGGCGCCGCTAAGGATAGGGGTCGATGCCGCCTCGAATGCCACCGCAGCGGGCGCGTTGCCGGCCCCTGATCCGCTTGTCAGGCCGAAGCGATCGTTGTCAGCTGTCTGCTCGGGGTTCCTCGGCCGGAACGGGGGTGGTGGCGGCGGCGCCTTCGCCGGGCTCGGTGGCCGATGCTGGCGCAGGATGCTCGCGGAAGGTCAAGCCACGAACGAGCACCAGCACGCCGATCACGATCACGGCCAGGGGGAGCACCCAGTTCGGTAGCGGCAGCCGCTCCCCGCTGATGCCGATGATCCCTTCGAAGAAGACGAGCCCGACCGCAAAGAGACCGAGTGCGGTGAGGATCGTCCAGAAGCCGTCGCGCGCCATCTTGCGGTCGCCAATGCGTGTCCCGTACAGCAGCTTGCCGATCCCGGTGCCGCCCGGGCCGACCAGCGCCCAGGCGTACGCCCAGCTCTCGAAGCGATCGGTGGCGTTCTGATACAGGAGGACCAGGCCGACCATGGTCACCACGCTGCCGGCGATCGTCAGTCCCGAGCCGCGCCGCTGCGTCAACCCCAGGGTCACCAGCGCGACGCCGGGTGCGATGACATAGAACGGCCAGGCAGCCGCGCCGATGTCGAGGTTCAGCTGCTGAGCGGCGAAGAAGATCAGCCCCAGCACGACCAGGGTGGCGCCAAGCAGTGCCGCTCCGCGGCTTCCGCCGCGCTCTCCCGGCGGCTGAATCGGCTCACTCACGGCACGATGCTACCCGCCGAGCGCAACCGGGCTCAGCGGCAGGCGGCAGACGGCGCGGCGTGGTAGAACCGTCCCATGAGCTCGTTCAATGACAGCCTGATGGCCGACTTCCGCGCGAACGGGGGACGCGCGACCAGTGGCCCATTCGTGGGCCGCGAGCTGCTCCTGCTGACTACCGTGGGAGCCAAGAGCCGGGAGGCCCGCACCGTTCCGCTCGTCTACCACCGTGACGGGGATCGCTACGTGGTCGTCGCCTCGAAGGGCGGAGCTCCCACCAATCCGGGCTGGTACCACAACCTGCGCCACAACCCGGTCGTGGAGGTCGAGGTCGGTGCAGAACGATTCAAGGCGGATGCGAGCGTGGCCGAGGGCCCCGAGCGGCGCCGCCTGTATGACGATCATGCCGAGATGATGCCGGCCTTCGCGGACTACGAGCTCAAGACAACCCGAGTCATCCCCGTCATCACACTGGATCGTCGCGACTGACGGTGCCGCCGCTGGCCAATGCCGACGCCAGCACGGCGACATCCACGTTGCGCCCGGTGATGACCACGCACACCCGCCGGCCGGCAAGGTCTCCCAACCGCGCCCGCAATGCCGCAATCCCCAGCGCTCCGCTTCCCTCCACCACCAGGTGATGCACGTCGACTGCCCAGCGCATCGCATCGGCGATCTGCTCCTCGTCGACCAGCACCACCTCATCGACGAGCTGCCGGCACATCTTCCAGGTGATGCTGTCGCGCTCGATGTTTCCGGCAACGCCGTCGGCCAGGGTCGGGGCGATGGGCATCGGCTTGGTGGAGTTCGACTCGAGGTAGGCGTACATCGGTGGCGAGGCCGATGGCTGGACCCCCACCAGGCGCAGGCGCGGATGGATCGCCTTGGCCCATAGCCCGATGCCCGCGATCAGCCCCCCTCCACCGATCGGCACCACGATGGCGTCGCACTCAGGCCAGTCGTCGAGGATCTCGGCCCCGACGGTGCCCTGGCCGGCGATCACATCCGCGTCGTTGTATGGCGCGACATACACGGCAATCCCGGCGTTGTCGCGTCGTCTCGCTTCCGCCTCGGCGTCGTCGCTGTCCCGCCCGAAGACCTCGACCACGCACAGGTCGGACTCGAGCGCGCGCAGGCGCTCCAGCTTCGAGGGCGAGACCGATGCGCCGACCAGCACGGTGAGCGGCAGGCGATGGAGCGCAGCGGCGGTGGCCACCGCGATCCCATGGTTCCCGCTGCTGGCGGTGACCAGCTCTGCCGCGGGCGTCTCGGCAGCGATCAGCGCCACCTTGTTGTGCGCTCCGCGGATCTTGAAGGCGCCGGTCGGCTGGAGGAGCTCCAGCTTGAGCAGGACCTCTGCGGCGCCGCTCTCAACGGCGAGCTGCGGGGAATCCTCCAGGGGCGTGTGCAGCGCGATCCCGGCCAGGCGCTGACGGGCAGCCACGATGTCGAGGAGGATCGGATAGCGCGCCACGCAAGGGAGTGTACGAGGCGCGATCTCCCGGAGACGAGGAGCTAGGCGGCCTCCGGCTCCGGGTCTGACTCGCCATCGGGGCCGTGGACCACGGTATGCAGGCGCCGGCTGATCCGCATCAGCGATCCGAGCCG
>Ga0193751_1002869_pt1 | contig 10355 bp, 6 predicted proteins | sample L1c2metaG_FD_143050 | JGI IMG/M metagenome (GOLD analysis project Ga0193751, IMG submission 143050) | Soil microbial communities from a riparian zone of the East river system, Colorado, United States - L1c2 | ecosystem: Environmental > Terrestrial > Soil > Riparian zone | place: USA: East River...
TCCTGACCGGTCTCAGCGGCTGGTCGCAGACCCTCCATCTCGCCCTCGGGGCGGTGATCTGGTCGCTGCTCGTCGGGCTGGTCGCGGTCGCCTATCTCGAGGCGCGGAGCGCGGCCACGGTCGAGCAACCCGGTGGGGCCGACGCCGCGGGGACTCGGGACGAAGCGGCGCCGCACACCCGCGGCGACAGCGTCCGCGCCTACATCGCGCTGACGAAGCCGCGGATCATCGAGCTGCTCCTCGTGACGACGGTTCCGGCGATGGTCCTCGCGACCCGCCAGGTGCCCGGCATTCAGTTCGGCCACTGGGCCTGGCTGACGGTCTGGACGCTGATCGGCGGGACCCTCGCCGCAGGCAGCGCGAACGCGATCAACTGCTACCTCGATCGCGACATCGACCTGTTGATGGTCCGGACCCGCCGGCGACCGCTACCTGCCCACGAGGTCGACCCTGAGCGAGCCGTCGTGTTCGGGCTCGTGCTTGGCGCGATCGCGTTCGGCGTGCTCGCGTTCTTCGTCAACCTCCTCGCTGCGTTCCTCGGGCTGCTCGCGATCGCCTTCTACGTCGTCGTGTACACGATGCTGCTGAAGCGCACGTCGCCCCAGAACATCGTCATCGGCGGGGCCGCCGGGGCGCTGCCGCCGGTCATCGGCTGGGCGGCGGTCACGGGTAATATCGGAATCCCGGCGCTGGTCCTATTCGCTCTCGTCTTCTACTGGACGCCGCCCCATTTCTGGGCGCTGTCGCTTCGGATCCGGAAGGACTATGCGGCGGCGGGTGTGCCGATGCTGCCGGTCGTCCGAGGCGTGCCCGAGACCACGCGACAGATTGGGCTGTACACGATCCTCATGGTCGCGATCTCGCTGGTCCTGTTCGCGGTCGCCCGGATGGGCCCGATCTATCTCGTAGCCGCGGTGGTCCTGGGTGCGCTGTTCCTGCGTCAGGCGTGGCAGCTCTGGCGGCGAGGATCCTCGGAGGAGGAGTCGACCGCGGGCGCGATCCGCCTCTACCGTTACTCGATCTCGTATCTCACGCTGCTGTTCGCGGCGATCGCGATCGACACCTTGGTGATGTCGGCGGTCAGCTGACCCGGCCGCACCTCGCCGCACCCGGGCGTCCGAAATCGAACGCCGCGGGAAGTCACCCCCGTTTTCTCTGCCGTTCGTTGGATCTCGGAATCCGAAACCGCACAAACGTCGTCGGAGACGGAAGTGATTGCCGAGGGCGTTCGATATCGGACGGCGCGCCGCGGAGGGTCGGCACCGCCGGAATCGCCAATGCCGAGCCCTCTCGCTCGCGGACTGGCACACTCCGCACATGGACCTCCACTTTCTCGGCGGTGCCACCACCGTCACCGGTTCTCAGTACCTGCTCGAGACGGGTCGGGCCCGCGTCCTGATCGATTGCGGGATGTTCCAGGGGAGCCCGAACGAGGCAATCCGTAACCGGGTCCCGCTCGCGTACGATCCCGCGACCCTCGACATGATGCTCCTCACGCACGCCCATCTGGACCATTGCGGGCTGATCCCGCACCTCGTCAACGAGGGGTACCAGGGTCGAATCCTTGCTACCAGGGGCACGTGCGAGCTCGCCGAGCTGGTCCTCCTCGACTCCGGGAAGCTGCAGGAGGAGTTCGCGAAGCGGGAGGTGCGCTGGGAGAAGAAGCATCCCGACCGCGTTGCCGAGGACGACCGCAAGGAGCAGGAGGCCTACGAAGCCGCGGTTGCCCTGTCGGAGGGTCGGGTGCCGCCGCCCGGGACGGCGCCGGCGGGTCGCGAGATCGTCGACGACGCGCCTCCGCCTCTGCGCGCCGAGACCGCCGGGGCCATCGCGTCGACCCCGGCCTCTGCCTCGCCCGAGGCTGCCATCCCGCCGGACGCCGCGACGATCGCGTCGGCCGCCGTGTCGGAGGAGGTGCCGGTGGAGCTCGGCCGCGGGGCGGCGAGACCCGCCGCGATCGACGCAACCGATGATGCCGAGGTCGCCCTCCGTTCCCAGCCGCCCGAGGTCCAGATCGATCTCGACGAGCCGCTCTACACGGCCAAGGACGCCGCGGCGGCCGTCGCGCATTTCGACGCGATCGACTACGGCGAGGAGCGGGAGGTTGCGCCGGGCGTCCACGCGACGTTCCTCGACGCCGGCCACATCCTGGGCTCCGCGATCATCCGGCTGCGGATCGAGGCGGCTCCGGGGGCGGCCGGCGCGGCCGGCGGCCCCGCTCGCGAGACCACGATCGTCTTCTCCGGTGACCTCGGCCGGCCGAACACGCCGATCATCCGCGACCCGACGGTCGTGACCGATGCCGACTACGTCCTGATCGAGTCGACGTACGGCGGTCGCGAGCACGAGCCGGAGGCGGAGGCAATCCGGATCCTGGCCGAGACGGTCCAGATGGTCTCCGACGCCGGCGGCGTCCTGCTCGTGCCGTCATTCGCGATCGGGCGGACCCAGGAGATCGTCTACGCCCTCGATCGCCTCCTGGAGCAGGGCAAGATCCCCGAGCTGCCGCTCTATCTCGACTCGCCGATGGCATCGAAGGCGTCCGACATCTATCGCCGCCACGTCGAGTATTTCGACGAAGAGACTCGGGCGCTCCTTCAGCACGGCGACACGCCGCTCGACTACCCGAACCAGACGGAGACGCGCGACGTGAAGGACTCGCAGAAGATCGAGCACGCCCCGCGGCCGTACATGATCGTCGCGTCCAACGGGATGCTGACCGGTGGCCGGGTCCTCGGCCATCTCCGCGTCCTGATCGACGACCCGAAGGCGACGCTCCTGTTCGTCGGGTACCAGGGCGAGGGCACGCTCGGCGCCCATCTCCAGGCGGGGGTGAAGACGGTGCGACTGGACGGCGTCGAGCGCCAGGTCCGCTGCCAGGTCCGCTCGATCAGCGGCTTCAGCGCCCACGCCGACGAGTCCGAGCTGCTCGACTGGCTCCGCCACTTTGCCGAGGGCAAGACGCCGGGCGCCGCCGGTTTCCCGAAGACCGTGTTCCTCGTCCACGGCGATCCCGAGGCCCAGATCGTGATGGAGCCAAAGGTCGCGGCCCTCGGCTTCACGACGCACATCCCGCACTGGCGGGAGGTCCAGACCCTCGCCTGAGTCCGCATACCCAACGCGGGCGTCGCGCACAGTGCAACCGGGGTCCGTCTGATGGAACGCCGGGGGCATTGGATACCCGCCGCCGGACAATCCGGCGATGGCCGACACGACGATCCTGACCAACGAGGAGCTCGCGTCGATCCGGCGGCCATACCGCGCGGCAAGCCTGCTGCCCGGTCGTGCCTACCACGACGCCTCGATCCACGAGTGGGAACGCGAACAGTTCCTGCGTCATGACTGGGTGATCGTCGGCCGCGAATCCGAGGCGCCCGAGGCCGGGACCTACTTCACCACCGAGCTCGACGGCGAGCCGCTCCTCGTCGTCCGCGGCCGCGACGAGCGGCTGCGCGCCTTCTACAACGTCTGCCAGCACCGCGGAACCGCCGTTGTCGAGGAGCCGTGCGGCAAGGCCGTCCGATTTCAATGCCCGTACCACGCCTGGATCTACGACCTCGAGGGGAAGCTGGTCCGGGCGAAGCACACCGAGGACCTCGAGGACTTCAGCCTCGCCGACTTCGGTCTCAACAGCGTCCGGCTCGAGACATGGCAGGGCTTCGTCTTCCTCAATCTCGACTCCGACGCGGCGCCCCTCGCCGACCAGCTTGGCGATCTCGTCGAGCGCTTCGCGCGGTTCGATTTCGCCGCACTCCGGCCGGCGCGGACGATCACGTACGACGTCGCCGCGAACTGGAAGTTCATCGCCGAGAACTACTCGGAGTGCTACCACTGCCCGGGCCTCCATCCGCAGCTCAACCAGCTGACGCCGTACGACGTCGGCGCGGAGTACGTTCCCAGCGGGGCGTGGCAGGGCGGCTGGATGGAGCTGGTCGCCGGCGCCGAGACGATGGCCCTCGACGGCGGCCAGGGATCGCGACGCGGACGGCCGGCGATGACCGGCATCACCGCCCTGGATGAGCGCCGGATCGATTACTACATCGTCTGGCCGACGACCTTCCTGTCGATCCATCCGGACTATCTCCTCGTCCACCGGCTGAGTCCGGACGGGCCGTCGCGAACGAGGATCGTCTGCGAGTTCCTGTTCCCCGAGTCGACGATCGCGCTGCCCGACTTCGATCCTTCGGATGCCGTCGCGTTCTGGGACCTGACGAACATCCAGGACTGGCATGCGTGCGAGCTGCAGCAGCGAGGGACCGCATCTCGATCGTGGATGGCGGGTCGCTACTCGAATCTCGAGGAGTCCGTTCACGCGTTCGACCAGATGGTCGCCGATCGCTATGCCAACGACGGCGTCGTCAGCCGGCGGACGGTCCTCCAGCGCCAGGAGCGGCAGGCGGACGGCGACGCCGAAGCCGTGCCCGTCGAGACGGCCACGAACGGCCATGCGGCCGCCCGAATGAGCGCGCGCGCGAAGGCGACGAGCCACCGCTGATCCGAAGTTGTTGACTCGTTCCGGCATGAAGCCGGGGTAGGCTACTCGTGATGCCATCCCGGACATCCATGCCCACGCTCGAGACGGATCACGACCCTGGTCCCGAGGGTGCCGCGGCACGCGTCGCGACCCTCGAGAACGTCGCCGCGGAACCGATCGACGCGCCTGGCGGGAGCCACGTGCTGGTCGGCACGGCGTCCTGGACCGACCCGACGATGACCGCCGCCGGGGTCTTCTACCCGAGCGGCGCCGACAGCGCCGAGGAGCGCCTCGCGTATTACGCCTCGACGTTCCCGGTCGTCGAGGTCGACGCGACCTACTACGCCCTGCCCGCGGAACGGACCGCCCAGCTGTGGGTCGAGCGCACGCCGCCGGACTTCACCTTCGACATCAAGGCCCATGCGCTGATGACGGGGCAGGGGACCGAGACGAAGCGCCTTCCGAAGGCGATCCGCGATGAGCTGCCGGCGGAGCTCCGGGAGAAGACCCGGATCTACGCGAAGGACCTCCCGGCCGAGCTCAGCGACGAGGTCTGGCGGATGTTCCGCTCGGCCCTCGAGCCGCTCGCGGAACGCGGCCAGCTCGGGTCGATCCTGCTCCAGTACCCGCGCTGGGTGTTCCCGTCGAACGAGAACCGGGCGATGATCGAGGACGCCGTCGAGCGGCTCGACGGCTTGACGGCCGCCGTGGAGTTCCGCAACGGGTCGTGGCTGAACGAGAAGAACGTCGAGCGGACGCTCCGGTTCCTCGCCGACCGTTCGATCCCGTTCGTGATGGTCGACGAGCCGCAGGGGTTCAAGAGCAGCGTCCCGCCCGAGGTCGCCGTGACCTCGTCGGAGCTCGCGCTCGTTCGTTTTCACGGACGCAACGCCGCGACCTGGGAGGCGAAGAACATCACGCCGGCCGAGCGGTTCCGGTACCTCTACTCGCGCGACGAGCTCGCGGAGTGGGTCCCGAAGATCCGCGAGGTGGCAGCCGAGGCGAAGGAGGTCCACCTGATGTTCAACAACTGCTACGCGAACTACGGAACCACGAACGCCCGGGAGATCGCCTCGCTCCTTGCGGACATGGACTCCGACGCGGCCTGACGCGCCGCGGCATCGGCCCGGGTTTCAGCCGTCGGCGACGAGCTGGCCGGCGGCCCGATCTGCTGACGCGAGGACATCGAGGAATGACAGTGGCTCCATTCGAGCCGGTGCGGTCAGCGCCTCCAGGTCGACCGGCTCCGCGATGGGTTGGCCGCCGGGTCGCCCGAGCAGATAGCCCTGGCCGGCCGAGATGCCCAGGTCGCGGACAACCGCGAGCTGCTCCGACGTTTCGATGCCCTCGGCCACGACCGAGGCGTGCCATTGCGCGGCAAGCCCCTGGAGCGCTCTGAGCACGGCATGCGAAGGGTCGTGGACGATCCCGCCCTGGACGAGAGACAGGTCGATCTTCACGACGTCGAACTGGATCTCCGTCAAGAGACGCAGACCAGCATTTCCGGCGCCGACATCATCGGCCGCCAGTCGCATCCCGGCCGCCCGACACTTCTCGACGTTCCGCCGCAGCTGATCGAGGTCTTCCACGGTCTCGCGCTCCGTGAGCTCGAGGACGATCCGATCGAGCGGGATCCCGTGACGCCGGAAGATGCCCTTGAGATCGCTCGAGCGGAACAGGTTCGACTCGAGCGTTCGCGGTGAGAGGTTGACGCTGAGATAGACGTCCGTCGGCAGGTTCGCGGCACCGGCCGCGACGATCTCGAGGCAGAGCATGTCCAGCTCGACGGTCTGATTCGCCGCCTCCGCCGCGGCGAACAAGGCTGCCGCGTTGTCGAACGGGGCGCCGTCGACGGGTCGGACAAGGCCCTCGAACCCCGTCGGTCGACCTGTCTCCATCGAGAAGATCGGTTGGTACACCGGCCGGAGGGCGCGGGTGGCAAGGACGGTTGCGATCCCGGCCGACAGCTCGGCGACCGGTCGCTCGGCCGCCCCATCGTCATGGTGGGCGGCGTCGAACGCGACCACCGCGGTCCGGCCGTGACGCTTGCACCAGTACAGCGCAGCGTCGGCATGTCGATAGAGGTCGTGGGTCTCGGCGCTGGGATCGGGATAGGCACTGACTCCGAGCGACAGCGAGAAGGGATCGATCGGCGCGCTCGGATCGCCGCCACCGAGCGCCGCTGCCAGGATTCGCCGCCCGACGGCAAGACCGACGTCGATATCGGAGCTTGGAAGGAGCACGGCGAACTCGTCGCCGCCGACCCGGAAGGCGCGATCGCTGCGGCGCATGATCGCTGCGGCGATCTGCCCCACCGCCACAAGGAGCCGATCGCCGGCGGCATGGCCCCGGCCGTCGTTGACCGCCTTCAGGCCGTCGACGTCGAACAGCAGGAGGGCCAGCGGCGTACCCTGCCGGCGTGCCTCCTCGAGCTGGAACGCCAGCTCGTCCTGGAAGGCACGGTGATTGCCGAGGCCGGTCAACCCGTCGAGCAAAGCGGCACGCCGGGCCTGTCCGTAGAGCTGATGGAGCTCGGCCCGCTCGAAGTCGAGCGCCGCCGCATCCCGGAGGACCCCGCGGGCGATGAACGCCATGAAGACGGGGAGCGTGATGCCGCCCAGGACGAGGATCACGATCGCGACCAGCTGGCGCGTCTGATCGGCCTCCCAGAAGCCCTCGATCGTCGCGGCACCCATCAGGGCGCAGAACGGCAGCAGCAGGCCCACCGTCAGGCGCCGCCGAATCCGGCTCAGACGCCCGGTGGCGGCCGCGATTGGTGACGCGGCCGTCGACATCGACACACGACCTCCCTGAATTCGCCCCGGCCACATCCTTCTACCCCGGCATGGCCATGACGGACGTGGGCCGATCGTACTGGGCGATGGCGGCGATGGGCCCAAGGACGCTCGACGAGGTCGGCCGTACGTTGCCCGGAGCACCCGGGGACCCATCGAGGCTCGTACGCGCGTGAACCGACAGTCGCGAGTCAACCGCATCGTTGCCATGGGCGCCGACTTCGTCATCGCGCTCGCGATCGCCGCCGGCGGCCTGGTGCTGGGCGCCCCGTCCGCCGCGGCGGCCAGCTGCAATGGCGGGTCGCACCAGACCACCCTGACCGCAGGGGGAGCGACCCCAGGGTCCGGCAATCCGAGCACGACGTTCACGTTCTCCGTCCGCTACGCGGACACCGCGGGCTGCGCACCATCCGCCGTCACGGTGATGGTCCCTGGGCAGCCAACGGTGACGATGACGGCGTCGCGAACGTCCTTCCGGTCCGGCGTGGTGTTCACCGCGTCGATCCAGCTCCCCGCCGGTGTCTGGCCCTACCGCTTCGAAGCGGTGTCCGGGAGCGGAGCGGGCCTGCGGACCGTGATCCTGGACCTCGTGAGCCCGGCCACGATCACGGTCACGGCACCGACTCCCGCGCCCACGCCAAGGCCGACGCCGGCGCCCACGCCGAGGCCGACGCCCGCCCCCACGCCCAGGCCAACCCCGCGGCCGACGCCGAAGGCCACCCCGAAGCCCACCGCGAAGCCGCCCGCTGCGACCCCGAAACCAACCCCGAAGCCGTCGCAGGCACCCGCTTCAGCAGGGCCCGGTGGCGGGGCCAGTGGCGGATCGTCTCCGACGCCGGCCGGTGCCGGATCTGTTTCATCGGGATCCGGCGCCTCGCCGATCGCGCCGGCTGCGGGATCGGGCCTGGACAGCGGGGGGCGGGCGCCGTGGGGCTCCGAGCCGGATGACGCGACGCTGATCACCGGAGGCATCGACGGCTGGGCGCCGGTGATCGCGTGGCTGACCACGACGATGCTGGGTGTCGCGGTGTTCGCGTGGACTATTCGTCGTCCTCAACGAGACGACGAGTCGGCGCTCGCAAACGCTCTATCGATGGTCGCAGCAGACGCCCGCTTCGGCGGTGGTACGAAGCGGCCGAACGATACTCCCTCCTCGCCGCATCTCGAGCCGACCGGTTCCGAGAGAGCGGAGGAGCTGGGGCTTCCCGCCGGCACCACCGTCGGTGGCCTGACCGGAAATCGTCCGAGCGGCTGGCAATCCCGGCCCGCGCTCCTGTTCGATTCCGCGCCGGTCCGCGGCGCAGTCCGGCGTCGGATCACCTACCGCCTCGTCCGCCTGTCCGACGCGCCCGACGACCTGCGGTCCCGGGAGGTCATGCGTCTTGACCGGGGTGACGAGGTGGAGATCGTCGGTCGGGAGGGCACGTTCCTCCAGGTCGCGACGCCGACCGGCGAGATTGGCTGGATCCCCAACATCTCGATCATCGGCTAGGAGCGGAGCGGTCGCCGCCGGGTCGGATCAGCCGACGCTCGCCTTGCGGGGTCTTGTTCGCGCCGCAATCCTCGACAGCGCGCCGTCCCAGCCTGCCTCGAACGGGACGCCCCGCTCGTCGAGGTCGACGACGACGGGGGCGTGGTCGGACGGGATCGGCGGCCCCTTGCGCGCCTCCCGGTCGATCTCCGCCCAGACGATCCGCTCGGCGACCGGCTTCGTGACGTAGAGCAGGTCGATCCGCATGCCCTCGTTGCGGTGGAACATCCCGGCTCGATAGTCCCACCAGGAGAATCGGCCCGGGGCGTCACCGGCCGCCAGGCGATACGCGTCGACGAGGCCCCACTCGCGAAGCCTGGCCAGGGCCTCGCGCTCCGGCGGCGAGACGTGCGTCCCGCCGTGCGCGGCCACGGGATCCCAGACGTCGGCATCGGTCGGCGTCGCGTTCAGGTCGCCGCCGATCACGAGTGGCTCGTCGGGCGACGCAGATTCGTCGAGCCAGCGCCGGACTCGTTCGAACCAGCGCAGCTTACCCTCGTAGAACGGGCTGCCGACCACCCGGCCGTTCGGGGCGTAGAGGCTGACGAAGCGGATCCCGCCGCAGACCGCCGAGACCATCCGGGCTTCGTCGAATGGATCGAAGTCGTCCTCGCCGACGGCGACGGTGGCGCCGGCCCCGCTGTCGCGCACCGGCCCATCGCCGAAGTTCGTGACGATGTCGGTCGCGCCGACCTTCGTCGCGATCGCCACGCCGTTCCAGCGGCCCTCGCCGTGGTGGACGAGCTCGTAGCCGGCCATCCGGAAAGGAAGCTCAGGAGCCTCGCTGTCCGCCAGCTTCGTCTCCTGCATCAGGAGGACGTCCGGCTGGGCCCGTTCGAGCCAGCGTTCGACCGCGTCGCTCCTGGCCTTGAGCGAGTTGACATTCCACGTCGCAATCCGCATGGGTCAAGGGTAGCGGCCGACGCGCACCCGGCTTGGCGCCTCTGCGTTCGCGACAGTCGGGGTCTGTCAGTAGCGTCTGCCGCGCTGGCGAACCAGGTCGAACGTTGCCGTATCGGCGATCGCCATGACGGCCATCGTCCCGGCCTGGACAGGGTCCGACACGACGAGATCGACGTGATCGGTGATCGAGCCGACCATGTTCAGGGCGATGATCGGGACACCGACCGCTCGGAGCTCGTCGGCGGCGTTGCTGATGTCGCCGCCCATGATCGACCCGGCGAGGACCAGGAGCCGGGCGCGCGGCAGGTCGGCGACGGCCCGCACGGCCGCGGCGATGTTCGCCTCGCCGACGAGCGGGATCGTGTCGACGCTGATCCGCTCGCCGCGGAGGTTGTGGCGATCGGCCTCGCTGACAGCCCCGAGGGCGACCTGGGCGACCTGGGCGCCGCCGCCGACGACGATCACCCGCTTGCCGAAGATGCTGCCGAGGGCCCGGGTCCGGCGGATTGCCTGGATGTCGGGCAGCCCGTCGAGGGCATCGAGCAGCTCGTCGGGTGTCAGTCCGTCGACCTCGATCTCGAGCTCCGACTGGGGTGGATCCGTTTCGAGCGGCCGAATCGTCGCGATGGTCCGGATCCGGCCACCGCGCTCG